>Ga0082335_1000428_pt1 | contig 106519 bp, 121 predicted proteins | sample Subgrocontami58m_FD_72375 | JGI IMG/M metagenome (GOLD analysis project Ga0082335, IMG submission 72375) | Subsurface groundwater microbial communities from S. Glens Falls, New York, USA - GMW37 contaminated, 5.8 m (SPADES assembly) (version 2) ... | reverse complement strand
TCATGAAGCTTCTCGGAGAAAAGGAAGAAGAGTTCATCCTCATGATTCCCTTTACGCCGCGAAAGAAAAATAATCTTGCATCATGGATGGTCGCGCGTTCTGATGGCGAGCACTATGGCAAGCTCATCGTCTATCGTTTCCCAAAACAAAGCTTGGTCTTTGGCCCAATACAAATCATAAACAGAGTTAATCAAGATCCAGAGATTTCCAAGCAACTCTCACTCTGGGACCAGGGAGGCTCGCAAGTCATTCGTGGAAATCTGCTTGTTATCCCGATTGAAGGGTCACTCATCTATGTACAGCCACTTTACCTCAAAGCAGAAGGAGGAAAAATCCCTGAACTCAAGCGAGTGATTGTTGCGTACAAAAACAAGATCGCAATGGAAGAGACCTTGGATGAAGCACTCGCAGCCATCTTTGGCAGAGCACCACCTAAACAAGAAGTAAGAGAGAAAATTGCGGTGGATGAAAAAAATCTCAGCAAGCAAGCCAAAGAACATTATGATCAATCTCAGCAAGCGCTTCGCGATGCAGACTGGGCGCGCTATGGAGAAGAAATAGGACTTCTTGGAGAAGTTCTTGAACAGATGGCGCGCGAGTGAGAAGGATATAAAAGAATTGTAGTTAGGCGTAATCAAGAATTCGGCAGTCCCCCGACTACCCACCCCTAATTTGAGAGGGGTTGCTTACGAAATAAATTTATCAAATTTTCAAATAATTTATAAAACTGCTCAAATCAATAGAATTTATGAGAACAAAAATTTTTACGTCTAAGCAATTAAAAAAAGCAGCACAACTTATAAAAAATGGAGAATTAGTTGCTTTTCCAACAGAAACAGTTTATGGGCTTGGAGCAAACGCCCTAGAACCAAAAGCTGTCAAAAAAATATTTAAAGCAAAAGGTAGACCTGCTGATAATCCTCTAATAGTTCATATCTCAAAAGAAGAACAATTGCATGAACTTGCCTTCACAACACCTAAAACAAAAAAATTAATTCAAAAGTTTTGGCCAGGTCCTTTAACAATTGTTTTAAAAAAGAAAAAAATTATTCCGAAAGAAGTAACTGGTGGTTTAGATACTGTTGCAGTAAGGATGCCAAAAGATAAAATTGCATTGAAATTTATAGAGCTTGCCGGAGTTCCTATCGCAGCACCTTCTGCTAATATTTCTGGAAAACCTTCTGGAACTTCTTTTGCACATGTATTTGAAGATTTTAATGGAACGATTGCAGGAATAATTAAATCTTATAGTTGTGAGATAGGGCTTGAGTCGACAGTTATAGATTTAACAACAAAGACGCCTGTTTTGCTTCGTCCGGGAGGAGTTAGTTTTGAAAGACTAAAAAAAGTTTTACCTGATCTGATATTGGCATCTAATAAAAGAATAAGAGAAGTGAAGTCTCCCGGCGTGAAATATAAACATTATTCACCAAATGCAAAAATAATTTTGTTTGAAAAAAATGCAATAAACAAAATGGAACATCACAGAATAAAATACGAGAAACATAATAAAAAAGTAAAGATAATCAGTCCTGAGAAAACAAAAAAATTTTCAAAAAAACTATTCAATATGTTTAGACAATGCGATAAGGAAAAGGTAGATATTATTTTAATTTCACCAGTAGATGAAAAAGGAATAGGCTTAGCAATAATGAATAGAATAAGAAAAGCAGCTTCAAAAATTGCTACATGATATGTATCTTGCATTAATTAGATTTTATATTATCAAAAGCAACCCCTCTTTATTTTATTAAAAAATCGTGGTGTACCCGCCACTGCCGAATTCTGAACTCAAAATTACTTCGTAATTTTGCCACGCCTTGCAGGCTCTCACTCTGCTTCACTTCGCTCAGGACGCCTAACAGCGATTAACAGGGAAATTCCTGCGAAATTTCCCAAAATTCTCTAATGAGAACTTCAGATAAGTGCATACGTTATTAATGGCAATTTAAACCCCGCTTTTTTTTTATGATTAATTTGCCATATTTAATGATAATCTTTTCTTGTGACTATATTTTTAAGGTTGGAGGAAAAGACTACAGCAATCTTCTTATTTTCTCCTCGAGGATTTCTGAATTTTGCATGCCTATCATTCGATCTACTTCCTTCCCTTTTTTGAGGATAACGAGGGTTGGAATGGACATGACTTTAAATTTCTGTGCAAGTTTATTGCTTTCGTCGACATTGATCTTTGCAAAATGAATTCTGCCTTTGAATTTATGGGCGAGTTCTTCTACAATCGGCGCTTGGACAACACAAGGCATGCACCACTCTGCGAAGAAGTCTACTACGGCGATGGGTTGCTGTTCTATATTCTGAAATTCGTGTTCTGAAATTTCTTCTACCATGTTTCCCCTATCACCCCGATTACTTAGAATTTCGTTTAATCCTGGATTAATAAAGGTTTCTCTTAAAGGCTATTTGAGACTTCAAAAATGCATTTTTCGCACCCTGTGTGGTTTTAACCCGCAGTAAGAAAAAGCATTTTTGATAGCTTCAGAAACTTTATGTTTCTGAGAGTGGTCAGAATCTTGCGATTCTGACATGATCAAAAACTCAAACACGCTCGAGGCTTTAACCCCGAGTTTTTGACATTATATAAATGTTTTTAAAGCGGTTTCCTTATTCTTAGATATGGATAAAAATGATAAATTGGTGATGGTGGTTGAAAGGGATTTTTTGTTTGCTGGAAGCACGTTTCATTTCAATGGTTTTTCAGATATTTCTCCTCATTTTTTGAAGGTTATTCATCAAGGACATTCTTTTATGAGAAGGGGAGATATGGAAATAGATCCTTGTTATAAGCAGATTATCCCGTATTGTGCGATTGTGCACCCCGGGACAAAGAAAGTGTTTGCATATCAAAGAAGTGATGATCCTGCAGACTATACCGAAGGCAGGCTGGCTGGAAACTGGTCTTGGGGGCTTGGAGGGCATATTCATCCTGAAGATAAGGTGCTTGGAATAGATCCTTTACTTGTTAACTTGGAGAGGGAACTGAAAGAAGAAACGAATTTTGATGGAAGTTTCACTCCGGTTCATGCAGGGTATATTAACGACGATGTTGTACCTGAGAATTCTCCTGCAGGAAAAGTTCATGTCGGCCAGGTGCATTTTGGTGTTTTTTATGTTATTCACTATGATGGAAAGCCTGAAGATCTAAAAGTTAAGAGTGAAGCCAAACATGGCGAATGGTTGAACTATGCGGAGTTGGAAGAAATTGCCTTGAAGAATCCGAAAGTTGATTCTTGGTCTAAGATTGCGTTGGGTGTGTTGAGGAAGATATGCAGTTAAAGACCACAACCACCTATTTTATCTCCGCATCTTCCACAAGTATAACAATTAGGAGAAATTTGCATCATGGGATTTCCGCATGCACGACATGGAATCCCTCTCGCATTATTCAAACTTCTTTTTGATTGGGTTGTAATGAGTTCATCAAGTTGATCTCCTTTCACAAAACCGCCTAATTCAGGGTCTTTCATTACGTGTTCAAAATTCCAGTCATCGACTTTTGCTTTTCGGTAAGTTCTAACGGCTCCATTGACAACACCTCTTAATTCTTCTATTTTTACTCCCTCTTTGTCGTCAGCTAGTTCAATTACCCCTTTATACTCAAATAATAAAAGTTTTCCTGCGTAATCTAGCGGAGAAAGTGCGGTTTTTATTGCAGCATGTCCTTGTACAAGCCCTTTGGGTTCGAATTCTTGCCCGATCCAACCGTCGGTAATTGTCTCTAAATCAACACCTCTTTTTAGCGATTTTGAGGCGCTAATTCCATGAGTTTCTAGGAGCGCTTTTAGTGTTGAGCCTGCCCGGTACGCAAGGAGTGTAATTTGGCCCGGCCTTCCGTTAGGATATTCACTTACAATAACATGGAGCGGGTATCCTCCGACTGTAACTTCACTTTCAAATGCTCTTCTTCTTGTAGGCAGTTCTTCTTTTTCCCCTCGTTTTAAGGTGACAAAGCCTTTTTCGTGAAAGTTGAGGGCACTTGATGGTTTACTTTCGTTTCTGAAAACAGCAAGCGCTTTGAGGCCGAGATCGTATCCTAAGACATAACCATTAAATATGTCTTTCACTGTTGCAGATTCTGGAAGGTTGTTGGTTTTCGATATTGCTCCTGAGATAAATGGTTGGGTTGCAGCAAGCATTTTAATATGGCCTTCAAATGGCACACTCCCCACTCCATGCTGATTTCCTAAAGCTGTTGCGAAAATAGAGTAGTGTTGTTTGTTTACGTGGGGTGCGCCTACGATGGTATTTTCTTCTCCAACAAATGCTGAAATGTCTTTCAGTTGTTCTGGAGTGTATCCTAAATTACTTAATGCATTGGTGATTTCTTTATTTACCAATGTTATTCTTCCTCCGCCTGCGAGATCTTTGCCAATACTTAACGATATTGCTGGCTCTACTCCGGTGGTTTCGCATCCCATGAGGTAGGAGATAGTGCCTGTTGGTGCAAGGACTGTTGCTTGAGCATTTCTAAATCCATAGGCTTCACCTCTTTTGACAACTTTTTCCCAGGTTCTATGGGCTTCTTTTTTGAGATCTGTGGGAACATGCTCCCAAAGAACTGCTTCAAGATTTTTTTGGTGTTTTTTCATGACTTCTAAAAAAGGTTTTTTGTTAAATTCGTAATGAATAAATGTGCCCAGATTTTCAGCAAGTTCAGTGGATGTTTCGTAGGCGACTCCTGTCATTAAAGCAGTGATTGCAGCTGCTGTTGCTCTTCCTTCATCGGAATCATATGCTAAACCTTTTCTCATTAATAATGTTCCAAGATTTGCGTAGCCTAGTCCGATGGTTCTGAACTCCGGACTGATGGTTGCAATATCTTCGACTGGATAAGATGCAGCGTCATTTGCGATATCTTGTGCAATAAAAATCAGTCTACATGCTCGCTTGAATGCTTCCCCGTCAAAGTTTCCTTTCTCATCTGCAAATGTTGCAAGATTGAGTGATGCAAGGTTGCATGAAGTGTCATCTAAAAAGACGTATTCTGAGCAGGGATTTGTCGCCATGATTCTTCCTGAATTTTTAGAAGTATGCATTTCGTCTATTTTTCCTTTATATTGCACGCCAGGATCGCCAACTCTCCATGTAGCAAATGCAATTTCCTCCATCATTCTTCGTGCGGGAATTTTTCCCATTACAATTCCGTCAGTGACTCTTCTTAGCTCAATTTCATCATTTTTTTTGAGCTGATCGAAAAAAAGGTCATCAAGCCTTACAGAGAGATTGGTATTTTGAAAGTCAACGGTGGTGTAGGCTTCACCGTCCATTCCAGGAGAGTACCCATTTTGCATGAGAACAAGGGCTTTATGATCTTCATTTACTTTGCAGCGAATAAATTCTAAAATATCTGGATGGTCTTGATCCATGGTAGCCATTCTTGCAGCTCTCCTGCTTTTCCCGCCTGACTTAATACTTCCAGCACTTCTGTCATGGACGCCAAAGAAACTCATGGATCCTGATGATTTTCCACCTCCTGAAAGAGGTTCATGCTTTCCACGCATAGCCCCTACATTGTATCCTATTCCTGAACCTGACGAGAAAATACCTCCTTCATCAGTAAATTGCTTCAAAATGCTCTCAAGATCGTCTCGGGGCCCCTTAATAAAGCACGCATGGCATTGGGTCTTTACGTTGCATCCTTCCCCAACTTTTATCACTTCTCCTGTTTCAGGGTTGCGCCAATAATTGATTCCAGGACTTCCTTCGATGCCATATTCGGTGAAAATTCCTGCATTAAACTGAACAGGAGAATTGAATGCAAATCTTCTTTGAATTTGCAATGCTTTGAGCTCATCTGCAAATGCCTTCTTGTCCTCAGGAGTTTTGAAATAGCCTAGCTTTTCTCCCTCCTCTGCAAAGAAATGAGAAACTCTTTCGACTAGGTGGCGAGGTGAATTTTCATATTCTGATCCTATTTTTTGTCTTAGCTTTTCTTTCCATTCTTCTTTGTTTGGCTTGAAGAAGTATTTTTGAGCAACAATTTGTGCATCAACATCGTTCCAAGAAGGCGGGAAGAGAGCATCTTCCATACTGAAGATAGCATTTCCTTTTGTGTCAGTTATTTTCAGTGCTCTTTTTTCATAGGTGATATCTAATGGATCTGTTTCTTCATCGCTAAAGTAGCGTTCAATATGCAATCCTTCTTTTCTTTTAGGAGCATCATGAAATACTCTTCCTACATCAAGACGATCAAGATAGTTTTTTCCCTTGAAATGATAGACTCTGATTTGATTTCCTTCAATTGCTGTCGTGAGTTTTTCTTCAGGAAGGCCTTCTTCACGAATGAGGCGATACATTTCTTCTTTATCTAAATGTCTGATGCGGTCATAGGATTTAAGATCTAGGGGAGAATAGTGAAGGTTTCTTGAGCTTTTTTGAGGAAGTATGCTGAAACGGGTTTGTCCTGTATCGGGAAGCGTTCCTATTCCTCTACCATTCCCATCTTCTGACCCATTTTCCGCCATTTTACTCCAACTCCTTTAACTCGTCTTTGAAATCTTTAATGTCTTGAAAGTCTTGATAGACTGAAGCAAAGCGGATGTACGCCACCTTGTCTAATGTTCTGAGTTTTTGCATGACCATTTTTCCTATTTGTTCTGTTTTGATTTCTTTGCCTGCTCTTCTTAAGCGTTCTTCAATATCATCTAATGCTTCTTCGATTTTTTCAAGAGGCACAGGGCGTTTTTCACAGGATTTGATGAATCCTTGTTTTAACTTCTCCCGGTTGAAAGGCTCTCTTCTGCTGTCTTTTTTGACAACCGTTATCTCTATCTCTGCCCGTTCGTAGGTGGTAAATCGCTTTTTGCATTTTAAACATTCACGCCTTCTTCTGGTGAAGCTCTTGCTATCTCTTTTATTGGTTACTTTTGTCTCTGCATGTGCGCAATATGGACATAACATTGCTTGTCTCAAAGTGTGTTAAGCGAACTTATCACCTTTTTGTCGGTATACAACCGGTTGTATCTTATGTTGTATTAAAGCTCAACAGGTTGTATTTTTCAATTTCTTGAGAGAAGAGGGGTATTTAAATTTTTCTTTTCTTTTGCTCTTGTCGACGGAAAAATATTCGGTTTTAAGAAAAAAATCTTTTTGGTTTATAAATAGGCTTCCTGAAAGGTAATTTACCGACGGGAATATGGATGGAGCGTTTTTTATTTTCTTAGCGATAGGGCAACTGTCTTTTTCCGACGGGTGGAGCAGCTATTCTTCCTGTGCTTTACCGACGGCTATTTTCGGGATTTTTTCTCTTCTCCACATTAGATCGTAAAAATTTGCAAGATATCTGGCTCCTTCATAAACCTTTAGAGATGGAAAAAGAAGTTATATTGATTTCTGAGCGTAGCTCTTGCTGATCTTCTCTGACCAGAATTCCGGCAGTGAGAAAGAAATGATGCCTTCAAAAACGTCGTCGATCACATAGACAAATGGTTTTTTGTCCTTCGCTTTTATTTTATGAAATGCTTCTTCTACTTTCCTGAACAAGTTGTTGATCGCTTTTCTTTCAAATGCTGCCTGAAGAAGCGAGGGCTCTTTCAAGAGAAGGGTGTCTGCAAGCCTTAAAACATTGAGGTCGAGCATTGCTGAATTTTGCGTAATGATTATGAGTGTAAGATCTTTATGGCGGGCAATGGCCATAATTTTGCTGAGATATTTGTTGGGCTTGCTCATGGGCTCCCGCGCTGAAAAGGCAAGGGATGCTTCATCCACTAACACAAGAGAGTTGTTCTTTATTTCTTCTATGGAATCTGCCTGCTGGATCCACCAAGGAAGCTTTGCTTTTCCAAGATAATATGCTTTTCTTTTTCCTGCAATAGTTTCAAGGAGCTTAAACCCTAAAGCGCTTTTTCCAGATCCTCTTTTGCCGATAATCAGGATAATAAGGCTTGATCTTTTGAGGTTTTCTTTCCATTCGTCGAATTTTCCGTTTGTTGCATGAACCACCTGGAAGTTAATTTCTTTTTCCTCTTTTTTTCTGAAGATATTGAAGATGCTCATGAGAGAGTAACTTCTTCTGTATTTAAATACGTTTATGTGAACTTAGTGCCTACGCAACTGACTAAAAATATACTTCCATTAAAGCTATACCAAGAATTATCTGATATCTCAGATCAAACAAGCAATCTCCTTCTTGGAGTGGCTCATCAGTTATTTCTTGATATTTTTTCCAGAGCAGCTTTTTTGGATTAGTTATCCATGCACAATTTCACCTGCGTAGGCCTGGAAAGAAGATCTTGCAAAAGATTTATTAACTATCAGGACCTTGCTCTCAAAGGAAAAAGGAAGCATGGCGCTTGTGAAAAAAGAGGAGAAGGAGCTGTTTGTCAAATGGTTTTCTGAACTGGGAAGAGGAAGTCTTCCAGTTGCTGGAGGCAAGGGAGCAAATCTGGCAGAGATGGCAAATATGGGCCTGCCTGTACCTCCTGGCTTTGCTGTCACCGCTGGTGCCTATCATTATTATATTGAGAAAACAGGATTAAAAGAGACCGTAGCAAGAATTATAAAAGAGATTCAATTTGAAGATACTGCAGAGTTGCATGAAGGATCTCGCATTATCCAGGAGCTTATTGTGAAGGCAAAAATGCCTGAAGAGATGCAGGAAGAAATTCTTGAGGCTTATGAAGCGCTTTCGACAGACAAAGACGCTTTGTCCAAAGCATCTTCTGATGTTCTCACGATTCTGCGCAACTCCTACGAGCCCATGTTTGTGGCTGTGAGAAGCAGTGCGACTGCTGAAGATCTTGCAGATGCCTCTTTCGCAGGCCAGCAAGAAACCTTTTTGAATGTAAAAGGAAATGTTGCTCTCATTACTGCGGTTAAGAAATGTTTTGCGTCTTTATTTACAGCAAGGGCAATGTACTACAGGCATAAAAAGAAGTTTGACCAAGACAAAGTCCTCATTTCAGCTATTGTTCAACAGATGGTGAATGCTGATAAGTCCGGAGTTATTTTCTCGAAAGACCCTTTGTCAGGCAGCGAGGATATTGTGATTGAGGCTGTTTTTGGATTGGGCGAAGGAATCGTTTCCGGAAGAATTATTCCTGATCATTACAAAGTATCGCGGAATGATAAAATTCTTTCTGTAGAAATTGCTGAAAAGAAAATCGCTGTAGTACGAAATTCTGCAGGAGAGACTGTGGAGATCTCCCTGAATGAGGATAAAAGGAAACAGCAGGTTTTGATTGAGTATGAAATAAAAAAATTGGCTGATTATGCTTTGAAGCTTGAGGAACATTTTGGCAAGCCTCAAGACATTGAATTTGCGATTGATTCAAAGAAAATGTATCTGGTGCAGACGCGGCCTATCACGACATTGGAGATGAAAAAAGAAAAAGAAGAGATTTCTGGGAAGTTTCTTCTTCAGGGAAATCCCGCTTCTCCAGGAATTGGTTCAGGTATCGTGAAGATTATCTATGACATGAAGGATCTGGAGAAGATAAAGCAAGGAGATGTTCTTGTCACAAAGATGACTAATCCCGATATGGTGGTTTCCATGCAGAAGGCAGCTGCGATCTTAACTGACGAGGGAGGCATTACAAGCCACGCAGCTATTGTCAGTAGGGAAATGGGCATTCCTGCAGTTGTCGGTGCGAAAAGAGCTACTACACTTCTTAAAGATGGTATGCAGATCACTGTAGACGGTTTTACCGGCAAGGTTTATGAAGGGATTGCGCAGAGAGTTGAGATACAGATTCTGCCCGTGGTTCCAACGAGAACAAAAATGAAGATTATTGTAGATCTTCCTGATTATGCTGCAAGAGCTGCAAAGACGCAATGCAAGAGCGTTGGGCTTGTTCGCTTGGAGGGGATTATTGCTGAATCAGGAAAGCATCCGCAGTGGTACTTAAATGAGGGGAAAATCAATGAGTATACTCAAGTAATTGCCAGGGGTATTTCCAAGATTGCAGAGCATTTTGAAGAACTTTGGGTAAGGACATCGGATATCAGAAGTGATGAATATGAGCATCTTGAGGGGTCTCCACCGGGGAAGGAAGCAAATCCCATGCTGGGAATGCATGGGATCCGCTACTCTTTGAAGAAACGCAATCTCCTGAAGGCAGAAATCCTTGCGCTTAAGAAAGTTGCAGATACTGGAAAGAAAGTTGGGCTCATGATGCCTCAAGTGATTTCTGTTGAGGAATTTTTGGGTGTGAAAGAGATGATAGAAGAGCTGGGAATTTCTAATATCATCATCGGAGTGATGGTTGAGACACCTGCAGCTGCATGGATTATCGAGGATCTTTGCAATGCAGGCATTTCGTTCATCAGTTTTGGGACGAACGACCTTACACAATACACTCTGGCGATTGATCGGGGGAATGAGGCAGTGCAGTATCTTTATAATGAAATGCATCCTGCTGTGCTTGCGCAGATCAAGCATGTGATTGAAGTCTGCAAGAAGCATCATGTAGAAACCTCTATTTGCGGGCAAGCGGCATCGAGGAAGGAGATGGCGGAGTTTTTAGTGAAAGCAGGGATTGACAGCATCTCAGTGAATGCAGATGTTGCTGGTGAGATATCCAAGGTTGTTGCAGATGCTGAAAAATCTATCGGGGCAGAAACCTTAGAGCATACTTCTGAGCCCCTTATCCAAATTAAGAGAGATGAGCAGAGATTGTTTACTGAAGCTGAAGCAGGGAGCGAGATGGCAAAAGAGATGTCCCAAAAGAAGGTTGAGCCAGTGATCAGGCTGGAGAAGCCCCTAGAGATGGGGATGATTACACCAAATCAAGCTCCTGAAACAGATAAGGAGAAAGAAAAGATGGAAGAGCGAGTGAAGGAGATTCCTTTGTAGAAGTGTTCAGATTTCTTTTGGATTTTTATGCGCTAGGCGTGGACATTGGTTGTGTGGCATCGTGGAGGGATATGATTCTAACCAATCTAAATCCAGTGAATAGAAACATTTATATATCAATTGATATACTAGATATTATGGAAACTGAAACAATAAATCCAATTGCAAGAAGCCCAACATTAGAAACTGTTTTAATGGCTGAAAAAACTATTGAAAAATATAGTGGAGAGCTGAATAGAACACAAATCTGGAAGAGATTACCCAAAAAGGTGATGTGGCAGACATATTTAGTCATACTTAATTATTTACAAAGCATAAACAAGATTGCAATAAGCAAGGAAGGAATTCTTGTCCATATCTGGAGTCCAGAAGTTGCCAATAAATTCATAAAAAGAAAAAGATATTAATATGGGAATAATTAAACCTTGCCAAATCGTATTTGCAGACGATAAAGTTGAAAAAGAATTTAATGATTTAAAAGATAATGATGAAATTAAAAGATGGATAAACCGTGCTAAGGAGGATATTAAGCGCAATGCTTTTTGTGGGACCCCTATTCCAAAAAAGCTAATCCCAAAGGAATATATACAAAAATATGGAATAACAAACCTTTGGAAATATGATTTGCCTGATGGATGGAGACTTGTTTATTCTATTACAACTCCTAATAAAATAGAGATTATTTCAATAATCTTAGAATGGTTTAATCATCCTGAATATGAAAGGAGATTCCATTATTAAGATGAAAATAATAACCAAATATTATGATAAACACGGAAAACTAAAAACTCTTAGAAATAATGATAATAACATAGGTTCGACAATTCGGTTTAAGAAATTAAAAATGGGTAGAGAAGTTCCTTGTTGCGACTTTCATGGAAAATGTACAAATATCGCTTATGCAGAAGTTTTTCCATACGTAATGAAAAATAACAAAAAGAAAGGATGGAGCTATTTGTGCAGAAAACATTATCTTGAAGAACAAAAAAGATTGAAATGGAAGCTTCCGGCTTGCTTAAAAATTGAATGGTAATTTTGATTTAAAATGGTTTACTTATCAAAAAAAGATGCTGATAGAATCGCTAAAGCCTTATCAAGTAATTCTGATAAAGAAATAAAAAGCATAGTTAAAAAAATAAATTCTTTAAAGAAAGGAAAGATTTATGTTAAAGAAAAATCTGACATATGGAATTTATTGAGAAAAGCATTTGATCAAAAAAGACAAGTAAAAATTAGATATTATAGCCCACATTCAGATGAGCATACAGCTAGAATTATTGATATTTATGAAATTTATATAAACTCGATTATTGCTTTTTGCCATTTGAGAGAAGACGAAAGGACATTTGCAATAGAAAGAATAAATTCTGCTACAATTTTAGATGAGAAATACAAGATTCCTAAAGATTGGAGTCCTGAGAGCATTATCTTAAATAAGTAGTTTTCGTAGATTATGGAGAGTAAAGAAAGACCAAAGTGGCCATTGCATAGACTGAAGAGCATGTATTTTGCAATGCATTGCTGGAAGTGTAAAAAATTTGAGCTTCCCATCGAAAAATACAAGAGATTATGTGAAAATAATATCCAGAAAATGATTGATAATTTAGAAGTTAAAGAAATGAAATTTAAGGAGTTCAATACCATTATAAAAAATAGCATATTCTGTAAATTTGAAAAAAGGGATTTTAGTAATAATTGTCCAATTTGTAAGAAACTTGGATGTCGTTAGAAAGACTAAATCAAAAAGAAATCATATAACTGATCTTGCTAATTTAGCTCTTCTCCGCTGGCTAGCCACCATATGACTTGTAGCAATATACGGAAAGTAAGTTTTTGCTATTTTTGCAAAAAATCCTTAGAAAATGCCAAAATAGTTATATGCGCTAGCCGGGATTCGAACCCGGGTCGCTTCGTCTTTGCTTTTATGCCCTCAAAAGGAGGTTGAACGTTAAGGAACCTGGGTTCCTTACGATGGCAACGAAACATACTAACCGCTATACTACCAGCGCTTGGTTTGAGGAGATAAAAGAGATTTAAAAAGTTACGTCTCTCCCCTGCAACCGAAAGATTTATAAATATGTAGTAACCATATAGTAATAACAATTTTTTACTTAAAATGCCGGAACCTGAAAAACCGAGAAAAAAAAGAATAAGCTTGAAGAGCTTTACGCAAGGAGTTGTTGCTGTAACCTCGCCTTACTTAGCTTATGGAGCAAGGGCAGCGCAGCATATTAACGACGGTATCGCCTCAAGATGCGACCGCATTATGGGAAATCTTTTTTATCCATTCTTGCCTAAGGGGACGCAGCTTGAAGTTGATTTTCTTAATGAGGCAGATGAGAAAGTAGAAGGTTTTTCCGAAATTTTAAAAAAATATGAGGCTGCAGGAGAATATGCCACGGGCATAGGAATTCCATGGGCTGCAAACGGGCTATTAAATCATGGTTTAGAGAAGATTACAGGAAGCTTCAAGGCTGCAAAAGAAACGCTTTCTGCCGCGGTTAATGGAGCATTAGCTTATGGAATCTTTGCATTTAATCATCCTTCAGTTGTAGAAGCTGTGGCAAAAGGATACCAACACAGTGACCTTGAGTCTCTGGCATCCACAGTCCAACAAGCAGGCCAGGGCTTTTTCGAAGGAATTGCTTCAGGAGATCATCGCGTAGGGAACCTTATGGCTTTATCTTTCGGAGCTGCAGCACTTTATAACAGCGGATATAAAATCATCTGGAAAAGAATAGCAAAACCTCTCTTGAGGGGAATTTCTTCTCCGTAATCAGCTATTTGTTTGTATTTCTACACTGTCGCCAGGAGTGATAGTATTTCTTTCTGCGAATCCTGCATTGACCTCGAGAACATAAAGGGCAGGTCTTGTTGATTTGTAAACTAGGCAAGGATCCAATGTACAAGGTTGGGCTGTTTCTATATTAATAATTTTTTTATTTTCATCAATAAAAATCATCTCCAAAGGAATAAGGGTATTTTTCATCCAGAACTCTTGGATCGAGGGCTTGTCAAAAATAAAAAGCATGCCTGCATTCTCTTTGAGAGAGGTTCTGAACATCAGTCCTCTCGAGCGTTCTTCTTCAGAGTCCGCGAGATCAATAACAATCTTTTTTCCTTTGATGATAACAAAATTTTCTTTGGCTTGTTTGATGTTAAAGATCGCAATGAAAAGAAGAAGAACCACTACAGCAAATAAGAAGATTGTATATTTTTTTCGGTTTTTTTGATTTATCTTCTGATATCTCAATTTCTATTTCCTTTTTTTCTCGACGATCTTGTATTTTTGGTCAAATCTGCTCTGCTTTCTTAAAGCAATTCAGCCTTCGATGAGGAGGCCAAGTCCTGTAAGAAACCAAAACCAATCTGATGAGAAATCATAACTGCCTAAAATTTTGATAAGTGTTCCAAGAGCTATGAACGCTCCTATGAGGATAAGTACTTCATGGCGCAGAAGATTTTCAGCAAGGACTTTCATTTTTACCTCTCTTGAAAAGAGGAGATAATGGTGATTTATAAATCTTTTTTGGATAGATTTATAAGAAGATTTTAATGCATTCTTATAGGGTCTCATAGTCTAGTGGCAAAACAGCTCGTTTACACCGAGCGGTCCGCAGTTCGATTCTGCGTGGGACCATATAATTAGATATTGAAACCTTCTGGACCAAAATTAACTAAAATCTTCTTAATTTCGTTGATAGTTTCTTGCTGATCTTTTTTATCAGACATTCTTACAAACCTTATTAATAAATCAATTAAGTTTGACTCATCTATTATCTTCAGTTTGTATCCATCTGTAATAAAATAAAACCTAAAATTCTTGTATTTCAGTTCTTTTATAACAATTCCTCCAACTTGACCTAAAGATTTACCTTTATGAGGATTATTCTCTAAGGTTTCTAACAGGTCCATCACTTCATGCGCTTCTCCTTTGAATTTTTTCTGAATTTCTTCAAATAAAGACTTAACTATTTCGACCTTGGCCATTTTTTATCCAACTCTTTTCTCGCCTCTTCTATAGAAATAGTACCTTCTGAGGAAAGTAGAAATTCTCTTAGTTGTTCTTTAATAGCGAATGAATAAATCCTTTTAAGAATAACATCATAACTTTCTCCCTTTACTCCAAAAGAGGATATTTTATCCTTTGTTTCTTTACTTAGTTGAATTGTTGTTATCTCCATTTTAACCTATAGTAACTATGGATGCCATAGTTTATAAATCTTTTCATTAGTTTTATAGTCTCGTGGCAAAATAACTCGTTTACATGTATTGGAAGAAATGAAGATACTAAAAGCCGAGTAGCCGGGAGTTCGATTCTGCGTGGGACCATTTTTACCATAACAATTTTTAAAAACCCAATAACATAAAAAATAAGATGAATCCTATCTTTCGAAGTATTGCACCAGTAATTCAACAGGCAGACCATGTTAAAATTCTGCCCGAGAGCTTAGAAGCTTTCTGTTATGGTTTTGAGGGTTTAGATCAGAACTTCAAACAACCATTTACCTCTGTTTCTCTAATTCAAAATGATAAACTCCAGTTAAATTTGGTATATAATTCAGCAAATTTTTGCTATTGGGGCGATCCAAAATGGACTATTATATACCAAGGCAGAGAAGTAAGTGGAGCATATGGAATGAAAGCTGCTTTCAATCGAGCCTTAGAAGAGGGTTTCCCTTTACTTGATCCTTCGTATCTTGAAAAACTAAGTGAGAAAGATTTTCGGCACATGATTAGGGGAAATGGAGATATTCCTTTATTTCAAGAGCGTGTTTTGTTTTTACGTCAACTTGGCTCAATTTTGAAAACTAAATATGATGGCCAAGCAATAAATGTTGTTGATAGAGCAGAAGGAGATGCTTTGAGACTTTTGGACGAAATTACTGCTAATTTTCCTTGCTATAGTGATACTGCCAAATATAAAGGAAACAGAGTTCTCTTTCATAAACGTGCACAACTCGTTGTGAATAATGCTCACAAAGTTCTAGAATCACAAGGAAAAGGATTATCAGGTACTGATCAGTTAACTGCTCTTGCAGATTATAAAGTTCCGCAATTGTTAAGAAATAGAAATATACTTGAGTACAGTTCGAGTCTTGCTAAGCGCATTGACAGTTATCAGGTAATTCCTGCTGGAAGCTCTGAAGAAGTAGAAATTCGCGCATTCACACTAGAAACAATTGAAAGAATGGCTGAAAATCTCAGAGGAAGATTTCCTGGATTAAAAGTTATAGACCTTGATCGGTGGCTTTACCTTGAATCTAAGAAAACATCTCCAAATGACAAACCACATCATCGTACATTAACAACTGCACATTAAAAACTACTATTGAGCTTGGGAAAAGAAATGATAATATCTTTTACAGTGAGAAGATTGGCAGTTAGATCCTGCCCAGGAAAATTCAAATGAAAGTCCTTTTTGTATGTACGGGAAATATTTTTAGAAGCGCGGCAGCTGAATATTGTCTGAGAAAGTATCTCAAAGAAAATGGGAAAGGGGGAATAAAAGCAGCTTCTGCAGGAATTGATGCGAAGCTAGAGGAAAGATTATTTCCTGAACTTCTTGCGTATCTTGCCTCCTTAGAGGTTGATGCTTCTCCTCATCGGCAGAGAAAGCTTGAACTTGCTCATCTTAAAGAGTCTGATTTAGTAGTTGCAATGGCTGAGAATCACCAGCGATTTATTGAGGAGAAGTTCTCTCATCCTTCTTATCTCTTTAATGAAATTTGTTATCAAAAAAGGAGTTCAGTTCTTGATCTTTGCGAGGCAATAGAAAACTGGGAAGCTAATTGGGATCGATCAATGACCTATGCTAAAAAGACACTCCTGTACATTCATGACTCCATGCCTCTTTTCTTAGAGAATGCCTCTTCCTTTCTTTCAGCAAAGAGTTGATTTTATTACTCCTTCAACAATTTCAGAGCAGTTTAAGATATAAACAAAGATTTAAAAATAGCTTTTTGTGTAGAATAGTACCATGTCCAAAGTCAGAATTAAGCTGAGAAGTATTGATATTCATGCATTGAATGCTATTTGCAATGCTATCAAAGATATTGCTGCAAAATCAGGGGTGATGATTTCAGGGCCGATTCCAATGCCGACGAAGAGGCTCAAGATTACGACGAGAAAGAGCCCTTGCGGCAATGGGACTGCAACCTTTGACCGGTTTGAAATGCGTATTCATAAAAGAGTCATTGATCTTCCTGCAGATGACCGTGTTTTGCATGCAATCATGAGAACCTCGATTCCACGAAGCGTGAATATCAAGATCGAGATTAAGGAATAATTCTTACTCAAGGTATCCTTGTTCTTTTAAGAGTTCTGCATTGAAAAATCTCTTGTCTGCTGTTGCCTCTCTCTAGCATCTCTTATTAATGATTCTATAGCATTTTTTGATATGAGAAGTAATCCCTCAAGAGTATATTTCTCTTGCATATTCCTCAGAAAAAGAAGAGATTTATAAATCTTTCCCAAGTAACTCCTTTTTAGGAGCTATCTTTTTGGAAGAATCTATCATCTTAGCGACTAATTCTTCATGCTCTGCGCAAGGTTTATTATCTGTTTCTTCCTTTACAGGCCATGAAAGAGGATGTAAAGAAGATCATTCTATTTGGCTTGGGAACGTTTCTCATTATTTTGGGAATACTTGCTTTTTTCAATACCTTTCTCCAGGATGCGCCTTCGCAAGTATTCTGGATGTCCTATATCACGTTGATTTTATTAGGAGTGAGCTGCTTTAAAAAAAACAATTTCCTCATCGCAAGTCAGATTAATATCATTGCGATTCCTTACTTTTTTTGGGATATTGATTTCATTTATCATCTGAAAACAGGGAGAGCACTTTGGGGACTTACTGATTATATTTTCCAGGGCCAGACAACACTTTCTGATATTATTTCATTGCAGCATTTTTACACTCTTCCTTTAGCATTTCTTGCATTTTTTCTTTTGAAAGAAAGTTCTGAAATGAAGAAAGCCTGGATATTGAGTCTTTTCCAGATCGTCATTGTTTTTTCTCTATCCAGACTCCTTACTCCACCAGAGCTCAATATCAACTGTGTCTTTCAACCATGCTTGATTGTTCACTTACCGCTGCCACACAGTGTTATTTGGTTTATTTCTTTTTTTAGCATGATCATCATCACTCAAGTGATCCTTGCTGGTCTCTCTTATCTGCGTACGACATGGGATGAGTGATGAGAAAAAGTATAATGTCAGAATTGAAACCACGCACTTTAGTGTGTGGTCGTAGCAAAGATGTCTTCAATTCTGAGCACTTCATCATCAAAGATGATGAAATCTCTCAGAAACTTCGTTTCTGAAGTCCTAAAAACAAGAGCCTGTCACAAATCGCACCTTTTAGGGTGTGGTGGCTTTTTTTGATGTTTATTTCCATTTCTAGCTAAAGATTTAAAAGATATTGTCTTCTCCCTGAGAGATGCCCGCATCGCATAATGGTAGTGCGCATGCTTGGAGAGCATGTTTCCGCAAGGATCTCCAGGTTCGATTCCTGGTGCGGGCGCTGAACCATTTTGTTCACCTAAAGGGGCGCAAGTTTTATATACCCGCAGTGCTTCTGTAATGGATGAGTCTTGGAGAACGCTACGAGCGAGCAAAGGCAGCACTCTTAGGAGATAAGAGTATCTGCGACGATAATAGAAAGCTCTTTGCACAGTTCTTTTCGTTTGAAGAGATCAAACTTAAAAGACAGAACAGCCTTCCTTCGCTTGATGAGCCCTGCTACAAAACGTTGATTTACTACACACAGCGTTTCCGTAACGTCAATAAGTGGTTCCGCAACAAACCATGGAAGGATCTAACAAGAGAAGACATCCAGCAGGTCTACGACGATCTCGAGGAGGGCAGAATCCGCAACCGCCGTGGCCAGCGCTTTGGAGATCGCGCAAGCTATTACAACAAGGTGTTTAAGAGCAAACCTTTCCACTTAGCGGGAAAAGCGGACCTGGCTCGGCAGGTCATGGAGTACCATGGCGATAAGCGCCGCAAGGAAGTGCGGTTCGTTACCGAGGAGACGTTTCGTAGGATGGTCAGTGTATTGTCAAAGCCAATCCATCTCTTGCTCTTCTGGCTCGCTTGGGATATTGGAGAGAATATCAATACGCTGTTGCAGCTGAGCAAGAAAGACTTTATTCGCCAAGTGAACGAGGATAGCAAGGACACCGAGTACCTTGTGAATCTTCCCCGGGAAAAGCTGAAGCGATCGCGGCAGTCGAGAAGTGAACCAAGCCTCTACCCTGAAACGGCAACATACGCCGACATGGTGCTCAAGAGATTGAAGGACGACGAACCCGTGTTTAGGTTTGGGTATCGACAGGCATTGAAGCTCATGCATCAAGTCGTTAGAAAAACAGGTGCCACGTGCATGCCCGCAAATGACCATGCATCGTGGAAAGACCTCCGCTCTGGAATGGCATGCCACCTTCTACGGCAAGGCTGGACGACAGACGAAGTTAACTTTCGATTAGGCCACACGCCCAGCTCACGAGAGATCGACGCTTACGTCTCGTATCTTGCTATTGATCGACGGAAACCGAAGAAGAAGCTGTACGACGGAAATCTTCAGAGAATCGAAGGCGAGCTTGCTCAGACAAAACAGCGCGAGCACCTGCTCAACGAAAGAACGCGACGGCAAGGCGAAGAGAACGAGGCATTGAGGCTTGAACTCGTGCAGACGAGACGAGATCTCCACGACCTCAGCAAGAGAATAGAAAGGATCATTCCTCGACGTATGCGGAGCTAATAGGCCAAATCAGGTCAAAGTATTTTAGGCGTCAGGGGTTCTCGATTACATGAGTAAGGATAGTAACGACGAACTCGAGGAAATTCTTCTTAAAACTAGAGGGATGGAGAGAAGGATTGGCGTAGTTCTGGGCGAGAACACGTGGCAGCGTGCAGATGACGAATTCTACGCAACCTCTGAAGAACCGGTCGAACAAGAGATCAAAGAAGGGGCGTAAGGGGACCCCCATGCGCGACATTCCGTTGATGATGCTTTATCAGATTCGATCACCTACGGGTCCATGGCATGTTTGTATCACAGGTACCTGCTCAGCCTGCCAAGAAGAAGGAAGGGCGAATTGGCGATCGGTTGAAAACCCTCATAGATCTTTTCCTCTTGAAGCAGTGAGGGCTGAGCACTTCAATGTTGACTCAGGACAGCGTCCTTAAGGCACCGCCATGCATTCCAAGGATCAAGCCCATCAGGTAATCCCCGATCCGCCTGAACCCCTCGACTGGAAGGAGGCGGCAAGGCTCTACGTCGACGAGGGACTTACGTATGCGGAGGTGGCGAGGAGGATGGGGCACCATCGCCAATCGATCCGCGCTTCGCTCCTCGCCCACAGGGTTCCTCGGCATCGGCGTTCGCTTGCCAGCAGTGGCCCGGGCGAGAAGCTCTACGGCATCTGGAAGGGGATGAAGCGGAAATGCCGACGGGCAGGAAGCCCAAGCTACAACCACTACGGTGCCAAGGGCATCGACTACTGCTCGGAATGGGAGAAGTTCGAAACTTTCCACCGCTGGGCCATGGAGTCGGGTTACAAACTTGGGATGAGCTTGGCGCTCGAGGAGGGCGCGAAGCTGTTCTCACCGCAAGCCTGCCGCTGGGCGAGTCCTGAAGAGAAGGTGCAGCTGCGTCTCCGCCTTGCCCCTTCCCGTCCGCGTAGAGTTATCACTGCATTCGGCGAGACCAAGGGTGCAGCGGAATGGGCCCGCGACCCGCGCTGCCAGGTCGGGCTCGCTGCGCTCTGCCAACGCCTTGATGCTGGATACTCTCCCGAAGATGCGATCACGCTTTCTGGAGAGGTCACCCAGAATGCCGCAAGCCGGAACCAGCTCCAGCGTCGGAAAACAACCAGGAGAAGGCCTGCCGCGACAAGAATCTGTTGGGAGGAGGCGGAACGTCTCCACGTCAAGGAAGGTCACTCTTGCCCTCAGATCGCGAAGCTCCTTGGGGCCAGCTCGTCGGCTGTCTGGATCGGGCTCAAGCGCAGGGGAGTGTACCGGCCTCGACAGCGGAAGCTCTCCAACTCGAAGCTCGGGAAGCCGCTTCATGCCATCTGGCGGGCCATGCACGAACATTGTTCTGATCCGAATCATGCCGCGTATGGGTACTACGGTGCGAAGGGCGTTCGGGTCTGCGAGGAGTGGACAGAGTTCGAGCCCTTCTATGCCTGGGCGCGGGAATCCGGCTACCGTCGGGGCCTCTGCCTCTCGCGCATGGATCGCGACGTGGAGTACTCGCCGACGAACTGTACCTGGATTACGAGGGCGGAAGCTGCACAGCACGCCGACCATCCGCCACGGCAAGCGAGACCGCGGTGGACAATTGTGGCGTTCGGCGAAAAGAAGGGGCCCACGGCATGGTCAAGGGATCCGAGGTGCGCTGTCCGGCTCAAAACAGTTCTGAAGCGCTTGCGGTCAGGCATGGACCCTGAGGAGGCAATCACGCTCCCTCCCCAGAAACCCGGTGGCGTAAGTCGCACGGTGCTGGTCTCGGCCTTTGGGAAGACCAAGAACCTGACGGAGTGGAGCCTTGATCCGCGCTGCCGTGTGACAATCGTGAGCCTCCACTATCGCCTTCGTCGAGGAGTCCCGCCAGAGGCCGCGATTACCACTCCTCCCTTCAGGCTGCACGTCGGAAAGCCCTTGAGGAAGCCTTCGCGACGGAAACGCGCTTAGCCCGTCGACGGGTTCCTGGAGCTCTCCACCAGCGCCAGGATGCCCTTCACTCGTCGGGGCCAGCGCCAAGCCTTTGCCTTTGCCAAGTTCCTCGTCATGATTCTCCGCCCCCGCGCACACCGGCGTGTCGCTCATCACACCGCGAAAAAAAAGAGGCCGGTGAAACCAGGAAGGCTCACCGACCTCTCGGGGCAGTTGTGGGCAGCGTTAACCTCTTCTTTTCTCCGGATTCTCCTCGTTCTTGCCACCCGGGAATCTGCTGCCTGCCTTGAAGTTCTCCGACGGTTGCAGCCAGTCCCAGCCGTCGCCGGGCCGCTGTGGCGCAGGCCCCAGATGCTTTCCCGTCGCCATCGAACTCACCGTATCCTCTCTCGTTCCCCGACGGTACCGCTGACGGACAGCCCTTGTCAAGGTACGAAACAGGCCCAGCAGGCCCATGGGTAGCCGAGGCTCGCCAGCTTGAGCGTCAACGCCCCACGGACTCGACGAGGGCCAGGATCGCCCGCTTGATCGCGTCGGGGAGTTCTTGCCAAACCGCGACAACCCGCGCCTGTTCAGGGTCAGCAGAGGTGCATGCTGGGGTGCATGCGACATAATCATGATTCCCTAAGCTATTGGAATTGTGCGGATTAGGAGAGGATGCCAAGGGAGTAGACGTCGCTCCTGCTGCGTTGCCAGCCTGTACCATTTCCGCGTCAACTCGTGCCATTTCATCAGGTTGTGGCTCTTCGCCTTTGCCAGCCGGTGACGGAAAGAGACAGGAAACGACGGCAGGCGGTGCATGCTGGGGTGCATGCTCTGACCCCTTGCTGGAGACTTCCCGCTCGTTGCCCGTTTCACCCGCCCCAGGAAGTGCAGGAAGGCCCTCCAAAGCTCTGGCAGTGTCCCCGAGGGACACGTGTGAGTACCGATCCATGGTTAGGACGATGGAACTATGACGCGCGAGAATCTGAGCGGTTTTCGGATGGACCCCGGACTGGGCCAGGGTGGAAATGAAGTGGTGGCGAAGGGCATGCAGGTCAAAGACACATCCGGCCTCATCACAATAAGCAATCCCGGCACGAGCCAAATCGCGCTGGACCAAGAGAGCTCCCTCTTTGAGTGCTGGCTTCGGCCAGAGAGGCTTGTCATTGGACCGACCACGAAGCCAATCCCGGAGACGATCAGCCAGGTCCTGGCGCAATGGCAAAACATCTCGTTTCCTACGCTTTGAATGTCCTGCTTCTACGGTCACCGTGGCTAGGTGGGATTCCAGGTCAAAGCTCGTGGGTGTCAGGCTTGCCAGCTCGCTGGCTCGTAAGCCTGTATACCCTGCCACGAGGTAGAGCATGGCACGGTCAGGGCCAGAGACCCTGCGGAAAGCCTTGCCGGTCTCGGCTGCGGTAATCAGCTTCTCGAACTCCTCACTCGTGAGAGATCGTCGCTTACACCGTATATCCACGTTCTGGTTCAAGCTGGAGACATAGGCGAACGGGTCCTCAGCAGCTCGCCTTTCTCGGAGAAGCCATCGCGTGAAGCTCTTCGCGCCGATGAGGTGCGCATTACAAGTCCGGGGAGAGAGGCCTGAATCTTTCAGCTCACGGAGCCATTCCTGAAGGCGTAAACTAGAGAGGTCCCCGATTTTCGAGAATCCACACTCCTTGAGAACCCTCCCCACGTTGCGCACCGTCGATCTAACGTGCTCCTTTGTATCTCCTTTCCCGAGGAGGAATCTTCGGAAATCCTCGAGGTGCTCGCTCAGAGGCCTCCGGCGGTGTTCAGCATACCGGTCTACCAGACCAACAGCTATTCGAGCAGCGTTTCTCTCAAGCTCAGCAGCTCTTTGTCGAGTCGCTTCCTTATCTACAAATCCTTTTACGCGATGCTCAATACCATCTGCGTCACGATACTTGATATACCAACTCCGCAGCTTTTTCTTGATTTTATTCCCTGTAGCCTGGTTGGTCTTGACGTACGTCGGACGATAGATGCATGCCATTGTGACCTCCTTTCCTCGTGAGCATTGTATCTTAAGTCTTTAACTGTTCAAGCCCAAAGCTCCTCATGGATTCCCATTCGTTGCGGCAAGGACATCCTGCGTCAATCCAGCGTCGTAAGTCATCTCGTCGCCATCTCTTCCGGCTTCCCATCATGACAGGAGCTGGAACCTTTCCAGAAGCTTGCAAACGCCACCACTGGCGCACGCTACTGCCGCATAAAGCAGCCGCCTCTGAGGCAGAAAGCAAGAGTGTTAAGGCATTCTCCATATCTTCTCTTCACTTCCTTTACAGCCTGGAACTTTACACCTACTCTGTGCTTTCGGTGCATACACTCAAAGCAATGGCGACGATCAACCCAAGGATCACTCCCGATATCATCGTCGAAGAGTATTCCGGATAGATTATTGGTGCGAGCATCACAACAGCCAGAGTCGCCCCGATCATGGCAGAAATTAAGTGCGACATTCGAATCTTCCTTTCTTATCACATCGGTATGTAAGTCCCGCAAAGCGGGCATTTATCACACCACGCTCTGCAATTGTGGTGAACGTATGCATCACATTCTGGACAATACACCGCCCACTTCTTTGCAGTTGCCTTTTCCCCACACCCTGGACAAATAAACCTCTTTGCTGTACGAATCACGTTCAGCAATCCCTCATGATCCTGCATAGGATCAGGCAGTCCGTCGGGATTCATGTAGTTCATGGAAATCTCCTTCTAGTACAACTTCATCTTCAGCATCTTTCTCTTGTAGATGCCGAGATTGAGTTCGCTTTCTACCATCTTGAAGCCCTTTATTGGTTGAGACCTCAGTGTCGACACCATTTGGCTGTAGACTATCGAGAGGGCGGTCTCTACATACTGCCGAGTCAGTTCCTGAACAACAGGATTGCGGAGAAGCTCAAGAGTCTCGACATCGCTCCTTCGAACAACTTGATGTCCATTGCGACGGGGTTTGGGCTCGTACATGATGACTCCTTTCTATTTCAGGGTTACGGTCCAGACTTCCCAGGAAACCAAACCAAACAAGCTTCCTCGGGTCTTCGTCAAGCGTACTTGGGAAGCCTTTTTAGATGGACGAAGTTTCTTTACAGCAGTCGTAAGAGCATGCTCGATCACACGCAACTCAGTTCTTCGAGTCTCGTGTTCCTGTCGGATGATTTCAGTGTGGCTTGTAATCCTCTCACGAGAAAGCTCTCTGACCGTGATCTCTCGTTGTATATCGAGTTGCCTATCAGCGAAATACTTGAAGCATTCGGCAGCGAGCTTTGGATCTCTTTCAGCCAGAGCTGTGAGAGGATTCTTCTCCTCAACAATAATGACGGGATACTGCCTCTGCTGAATAGGGAGTGAAAACGCTTCGGGGAAAGTTTGCTGGAGTCTCGTGAACGAATCTTGGTTGAGGTAACGTTCTATTTCAAAGCTCATATTAGAATCCTGTGATTCTTCGAATGAAGAAGATGAGGGAGACCAACACAACACCAACACCTGCACTGGTGTAGACGAGCATCATATCTTCTGGAATCGTTATTTCTTGAGCCCTGACCTGCAGTTTCTCAAGCCATTGCCAAACAATCCATCCAAGCAGGAAAATCCACGGAGATAACACAAGAGCGACAAGCAAGCACGTAACCAAGTACACGGAACGCCCGAACCAGTTCTCCCTCGACTGATGATCGCGGCTGTGGTGATCGTCACAGGGACGGTGTGGATACCGATCGTCGTCGTGTCCGTGCATGGTACTCCTCGATTTGAGACAGCTTCGGAAGCTTACATTCAAGTACCATGGTAACAGGTCGTCTTGTGTAATTCTAGCGTTTTCGTAAATCATCCTCGCAGATGATGTTAGCTCATCTGCGAAACCACAATCCGAGTGGAAATCCGAACATCATCAAGCCTACAAGGAAGCAAAACACATCGATGGCAGGAGCTGGATTGGACTCTGTTGACGAGAGCACACTCTTCCCAAAGTGGTAAAGAAGTCCTGCGCCAGCGAGGAAGATCAGGAGAAGCGGAACTCCTCCACCGAAGTTGAAAGAAACATGCTGCGCTGTCCGCTCCTCGTACTCAGGAGGAGGCTCTGGCCAGTACTCGGGAGACCCTTTTCCCGCCATAGGATTCACCTTCATTTCTCGAGCCTTTATATATCCCTCTCTCCTCAAAACCCATCCTATTCGCTACCACCCTCACCATTTACCCACTTTCATACTCCTCGCGCCAGCGAGCCTACGCAGGGCGAGCTGGCGGGTTCCCGCCATGCCATTCGCCACACAGCCTTTTTTTCTACGGTATCCTCCTCGGTGCCTTAAACACTTCTTCGTCTTCCTTCTTTTCCACGACACTTTCCAGTTTCTTCTCCTCCTTTCTCCATCTCGGTTTATCCAGAATCCGGCTCAGAAGCCGTTCATCCATCTCCAGGATGATGTGGATCGCCTTGTCTTGATCCACTCTCTTCTCAAATTTCCTCTCCTGCTTCTCCTCCCGTAGGTGCTGCAGCTTCTCGCTGTAGGCATCAAACGCAGAACCATACGAACTCGAAGGACTACTTGAGGTGCTGAAGATGTTCTCCTCGCTGCGGTACCAATCGTTCACGACGTGCTCCTTGTGTTCGCAGTCTTGGGAAAAAAGTCGCCAATGAGCTTCCACTGGATCTTCCTTGCAATCTCGCCTCGCGCCTCAAGGATCGTCCGCACTTTCTCCTTGAGTTCCTTCTCAAGGAAGACTGCCCACAGTTCTGCGACTCCCTGCTGAGCTGCTCCTCGCTCAAGCGCCTCTGTATTATGTTCAGGAGCTCCTGAACAGATCACCTCGACTCCAATAACACGATCCTTGAGTACCACGGTGAGGTCGTAGGCTTTGTCACCAACTTGCTGATCCGTGTAAATCTGCACCGCGTCTTTGAACGACATCTTCACGAGCTTGATTCCAAGCGTATGATCAAACCCTCCTCTCCCGTGAAAAGGTTCATACGCAATCCCAAACATCTTGAGAAATGCCCTTCCGCCATCAGTCACTTCCAACACTGAAGGAGATCCTCCCTTTGTACTCCTCGGATACTTGTGGCGGGCAACAAATCCCTTGATCGTAAGATACTTGAGGCACTGCTGAAAGCGATTGGTCGTAAGATGCAACCTCTCTGAGATCTCGCTCAAAGTGTTCCAGGGCTCCTCGCTGGAAAGGACCAGAACTCGTTTGCAGTCCTTAATAAAGTCAATCTTCTCCTGTTTCTTTGCCTTTTCCTCGAGATCAGGCAGCACAGCATTCGTGTTTGCGGCTTCCGATTGCATCTTGAGCAAAGAAGCCCCTGCCTTGCTCGTGCAGCTCCCAATAAACTCTTGCGCTCGCTTCTCTAGCTCGTGTTCAAATTCGCTCATCGAAAAACAATCAGCCATTTTATTCATTCTCCTCATCGAGGTTCGGCACGAATCCGAGAACCGGGTATTCGTGCAGTTCTCTCAAGGCAAAGATTGCACTGCCTTTTTTAAGTTTATCTATGCGTTCTGCTTGCTCTTCACTGAGTGAAAGTATCTGCGCAGCTGCGCGCTTGTCGTCGGCAAAACTCTGAAATACAGCGAGATTGGTTACGTTTCCTGTAACGAGGGGACTGATGACAGAAAGGTTTTGAACCCCGAAGACCATCCCCATGTTCAGATACCTCGACAGGGTGATCCATTGCGTTACAGGGTTGAGATTGCCTTCAGTAACCGTCCTGTGCGAGCCCATGAGCAAGGGCTGGGCGTCGTCGAGAACAAACAATACACAGTCTTGCCCACCAAACCTTCTTCGATATTCGAAAGCGTAATTGATGAACAAACACGCCAGGAATCCCGCCATAACCGGGCTTAATCCCATGCAGTTGATCCTCACAAGGCCCTCTTTGTCCGTCAGCATCTTGTGGAGCATGTCCGACTGCGCATAATCCAGAGTCTCCCGAAAGGACCATGCGAGGAACTTAGCAATCATCAGCGTGGTATCTCGGTAATTAGTGATGCGCCACCCTCCCTTGTACTTCTCAACCTTTGTAATCCACTCTGTCAGCGTTGGGAAAGTGCCTGCTGGCCTTGATTCTTTAAAAAGCTCAGCCCAGGTATCCATGATTACTGTAGTGGACATGAAAAGATCGAAGTTAGTAGCGATCACGAATGTTAACGAAGAAAGCCACGAGGCAAGGTCGGTCTCCATGCCTCTGGGAGGCTGCGCAATACAAATCTGCAGTTCCTTCCAAGACAACGAGAGAATGTCCAGCCCCTTCTTGCGAAGAGCTTTGCACTTAAGGGCATCTCCCTTGATGTCAAACAAGATGATCAGCATGGGACTTGTGTTTCATGAACGCGCGTTGTCGTCGAGAAGCCCGAGAACGAGATAGCGCAGGAACGATGTCTTGCCTGAACCCGTAGAACCACAAACCAGCGTATTGCGCGTGAGCATAAGAGGCGAAATAGTTAGCCAGGGATCTCCGACGGGAAGCTGAGCGATCTTCACCCATCCCTTTTCATCCTGGGGGATTTTGCCCTTCTCGCTGTAATTGCCATGGAACTCTGGAACAGCTGAGCTGAGAAACTTGGCGAATTGCTCCTGCATTACACGCTGCACCATGCGCTGGAGAGCGACGCTTTGCGGATTGCGAAAGAAGGCTTGGAAGAGTGGTTTGAGCTGCGGCTCGTCGAAAAAGCGAAACCTTCTGTCCCTCAAGAGCTCGATCACAGATGTGATCAGCGCTATCGTCGAGAATGAGGCAGAAGCAAGCTTCGGTCGTTCTGCATCGTTTTCAGACTTATTTGCTCTTTCCGGAAGCACGTTTCCTCCTTTTCAAATACCGCTTGAGCTTCTTCCACTGCCTCTTGAAAAAAGAACTGGCCTTTATGTCGCAGTCAGGGCAGTAGAAGTAGCGGTAGGTTTCCTTCCACTGTTCGATCCAGTCGAGATGACATACTTTTCTTCTGCAATGAGAACAGTAGACAACGTGGTTCGGACAGAATTCGTCTGTTCCTTCTTTGCAGTGTTCTTTAATCTCACAAGTCCAGGTTCCTGCGGTCTTAGGGCAACCACACCCGGTGTTCTTTCGTACAACGAGATCTATTGTTTCTGAGAGTTTTCCTCCCGCATCCGCTTGGGTTCGCTTGTATATGGAGGTTTCTTCGCTCTCTCGTCCGTCGGGAAGGATCGAGATATGCCTTTCAAGAGATTCGTCAATAGGAAGTCCAAGAGGATTCTCCCTTGAGTGTGACGGCGGAAGCCATTCTTGTGGAAAAGGCAGCTTGCTATTCATGGGCGAAGCTCATTAGACTTCAGTGCGCATCTCACGCACGCATAGCCCAGGGAGAATCCCATCCACATGCGTAGGTCTTTCGTGATCTCTGCTTTGCATATCGAACATGTTGAAGCCTTGCGTGCTTCGCTTTGCTCTTGCTCCTCGGGATCTTCAATGAATCCGTCACGCCTTGAGCGGAAGTTCGTGGTATGCGTCTCAATACGCAGGGGAACTGAAATGAAGCCGCGCTCGAGTCGCTCCTTGAACTCTCGAAACATCTCGTCGACGCTTTTGTTTGGCGTGTGCTCGAAGAATTCCAAACGCGCCTCGCTCATCTAAAGGAAACAACGGGAGCTGAAAGCCAGCTCCCGCTCTCTTCACCGCTTTTCAGGGCGCAGTTGATGTTTTCCGATTTCTACGGCGTCTCGAGCACCTTGCGAATTCTGCTCAGGACTTTACCGAGCGCGTCGTGTTCACGCTGGAGAAGCTCGAGATCATCTTTTGCGAACAGCTTCTCCATCGGATTGAGTCCGTTGAGATCCGCGGTGTCCAGCATCACCCTGCACTTGCGAAAGACGCCGAGCGATGCCTTGACGACCTTCGCGACCGGTTGCTGCGTGATGTCTCGTGTCTGCCTCTTCTTCTGCGCTTGCACCTTTTCGATGTTGGGCTCCATGTTCAGCTCCTCACGCTCCTTCCACGTACTTTGTCAACAGTTCTTCTAACACTTTCTTGTACTCCTCCGGTGAAAGGGCTCGCGTCCTCCTTCCTCCCTTCTGCTGTTGTTTTTGATCGCCGCACAACTTCTTTCTGTTCTCGTGCTTCGTCTCGATCTTCTGATCCATGTTCAGCTCCTTTCTGTTGTGGGTTGTTCCCGCCTCTTCCGGCGTTGGATGTTCATCCTATCGCCACTGCTGTCCTGCCGTGGCCTCACTTGTCATCTCTTGATACGCCTCCGCACCCAGATTTGTCCGGACGTTCCTGAGCGGACTGTCGCTCGAACGTATTTCGCCAGAGAAAGCCATCTCACGCCATCAGGCATTTCTCGCGCAACCTGTCTCTGCCAACAGGGATCATGCATTCCAGATTTGACCTCATGTCTGCGGTCGAGTGACAAGCTTGTAGACGCTGTTACGAACGGGAGTTACGTTTTCGACAACCCAGCCAAACGCTTATAAAGTCAAACGGTTGTTCCTATTCAAATCTAAACATCGTTCCCGCCCAACCAAAGCCGAGGAACAGGAGTTTCAACCAACACGAACGGATGTCTCGCTACAAGGGAAGGAACTCGTTGATCTGGTAGCCGGAGCTCCGTTTCGAATTCGCTTGGCTCAAGCTGCGCGGATCACCAACCGCACAGGCCACGAGACAACCTTTAGGTATTATCGTGACATTACAACAGCCCAGAGTGTTCTAACGCCAGTCTTTGAAGGCGGATGCACCAACACTGATCCTGAATCACGTCTGTATTTTAGTACTTGGTTAGAGGGGCAGTTCGACGCGGAAGCCAGAGAAGCAGTTGTCTTGGATTTCCACTTCCATCCCGACCCGTCCGGGGACCATCATCTCTCGCTGGCTGACTTGAGTTTTCTTGACCATGATTTTGAACCATGCGCACGGATCAAACACTATTGGTGGCGCTCGGTCATTGTCATGGGCATGGTTGACTATAATCTCCGAGGCAATCTCCTCCTCATGCAGAAGGAATCCCCAGCACCAATTATGGATTCTTCCATCTTCCACGAACTGTGGGACAAGTTGAGGAGGTACGCCCACCTCTGGCCCCAATCTGATTTTGGCCGCTACGTCGAGGTAAAGGGCTACGTGAAGGCTGACGTCCTGGATTTCTTCATCCCCTTGAGAAGCAGATCGGCGAGCTACGCTAGTCTCGAGCCTCTCTTACGGTTCGCTGAGACTAGTGATCCTAATTCACGGTAACAGCATTAAATATAATGGGTTAGGGAAAGCCGGCAATCCTTCTTGTTCAAATTCTCCGTACAAAAGAGGTTCTCCAGTCGTAGATGCTAGCGCAACGCCCTATCATGACTTGAAGGAGCGACCCGCGCGTATGACCAGCGACGAATCAAACCCTCTTGAACGATTCCTTAATCCACGTTCAGCAGAAGACCGTGAAGCAGCCGAGAAGGAACTCAGGGGCATTATCCGCGGAGGTTGCACGGGATTCTTTGTGCACGCCAGAAAGTACTCCTTTACTCTCGAGGACTTGGTACAGGAGTGTTTCCTGCAACTTCTGCGAGGTCGAGCTACCAACTATGACCCCAGCAGGGATTGCACACCTTACCTCCGAAGATTGAGTCGTAACACTTTCTTTGATCTCCGTAAAAAAGAACGCGAATGCACCACGTTCGAGGAGGCCATGCATTCTGGCTGTAGGCAGACCTCGAGCGATCCCGATCAGCACATTATCACAGACGATATCGTCGAGACATTAATACGACAGCACCGAATCTCCGATCAAGAGGAGACGATCTTACGAATGCGATCAGATGGTGTCACTGAAGAGGACATCGGAGACGCGATCGGTCGTTCTAAACAACGGGTTTCTGAGCTTTACCGTGATGTGCTGTTGCGATTGGGACGTCAGATGCACGCTGAATCGCTTGTGGGCTTGGCACCCAAACATCTAGTGCGCACTCAGCTTGTTGCACGTCAAATTGGTAACTTCATCACCGCGCTACAGCTGGAGTGTATAGCTGATAAGCTTCCTCAGCTTCCTCGCCCCCGCCGTGAAGAAACTCGCTACATCTGCAACCAGCTCGGCAAGCAAGGGATCAAGCACCTACTAAGCCTCTGCACAGATGACCCTGAGATCGTCGCCGACGGTGGGGTGCCGCGCCTCATCGGACGACTTGCCATGATGCAAAAGGAGAGATGTCCCTATCCAGAGTTCCTTGACGACATCAGCTGCGCTTCTGACGCATTCCGCGTTTACCTTGGTGGTGCATCATCCGTTGTCACCAATCCGGACTGCCTCGCCTTGATGCATGACCTTGCCGGCTTTCTCGCACTTTCCGACCCCAACTCCGTCGTTCTCCAGTGTATACACCAAAGCTCTTGTTTTGAGAGCAGCATACAGGAGATCCTTTACGGCTACTACCTTCCTTACTATGAGGCATTCTGGAGTGGCGAGAATTTCAACACATGGCTCTTGAACTATTGGGTAGACAAGGCCAAAAGGGGATGCTTCGATAGAAGCCCGTACTTAGCAGCTACCCAAGCAAGGCTATTGACGTTTCTTCACGAGAAGACTATGGCGCTCAGATAAACTGACCCACCTGTGCCGAGATGAATTGATCCATCGGCTCACAGCATGAGACCGATACAAGGATTGTTGTGGAAGCGAAATCAAATAACTATTCCGTGCAAGGTTTTCCGAGTGCACGTAGGTGACTATAGCACTAAAACCAACTCGCAAACATCGGCTCCTCGCCAGTATCCAGCTGCCTCTTTACAATCGCATACGCAAGCCGATACTCAGCCATGTATCCCTCGTGGCGGTGGCGACATTGAATTGCATTCTTCACAGGGATCTTCGGATCCTTGTTGTAGCACGAGTAGACCCACTCGCACCAATTCTCATTGCCTTCCTTTGCATCCTTGAGAATCGACGCTGCGCGAAGAGGAGTTGCATACCCCAAGCTCTCGGCGATGATGTGTGCGCAGATACGAGGATAGCGACGGAGATATTCTTCCAGTGTCTCTGGTTTAGGGCGATAGGGACGGCGAATCATATCTGAAGGAACATAATCAAAGACTCCCATTGCCTCCATCAACCTCCACCCATACATTGTTTTGTAATAAACTAATCATACGGAGGATCTCAAGTCTTTCAGGGTCTCGGCCTTCATGTTTCAAGAGACTCTGCAGCCCGTGCTCATACATCTTCAGCTCTTCTGGACTGCTTTCCTCATTCCATTTCTCTTTATAGGATCCCAGCCACTTCACGTAATCGCTTAACTCCTTCTGCATCCTCTCAGGCCTCACACGTAGCCAATTCTCTCCGCCTCTGTACTTCCCTTCCTGAAGGTCGTCCCTGCGAACGTAGATCCCATTGCTAATCCCAAACCCATGCCAGAACGCAGTTATTTGATGCTGCAGCAGCCAGTATTGATGAGGCGTTAGTTCTCGGAGATTTGGGTGGTAATCGTAGGGCTTCATTTTATGCTTGGTGGGCCTCCTGGTTTGCCAAGATATCTTGCCAATCTTTTCGCCATCGTGATAGGAGTGAGTTCAAAAGGTCGTTTGCCAAGGACCTCTTCTATTGCCTCGCGCTTGCCGAACGAGAGATCGCCCCTGCGGTGTTGCCCGAGAAATCGTTCAAGTCCAACGTACGGATGCCGGTCGTTCCAGCTGAGTACATAGGTGTACCGGTTCTCGCGAAAGACCTCGATCTCTACATTCCAGAGGCCACCCGCATTGAGCACGACGACGTGCATTCCTGTCCTGTCCCGATAGGTTATCGTCGGAGATTCGAACTTGTCGCACCCAACCTCGTAGTTCTTGACCCTGCGCATCCTCATTCCCGCGCCAAGTCCTTCAGGCTCGCTCATCGCTCCTCCTCCTCAGGCCTCTCCACAATTGCAAGTGATCCCCGGGGAGCTTCTCCTTTCACAAACTCACGATATCGCACTCTGGCTTCAGGGATCAAATCCTTAAGCCTAACCTTAAATGCTTTCGACTCGTTGCCACGAGAATGTGCTCGAGAACCATATCTGCGCTCAAATTCCCGTGCCATTGTTTTCACGATCAATAGCGGAGGAACGTATACTCCGATATTCCCGACCGCCGATTCGAGGCCTCTCTGGTTTTGCACAACCTCTCCGAGCTCCTCCAGTCCGCGAAAGACCTGAACACCCATATATCCAGCAGCTTGATTCCACGACAGCACATACGTGTTCTCTCCATCTCTAAAGACTTCAATCCTCTCGAGCTTCCCAGCGTTCACCTCTACTGAATGTTTCCCTCTTCTATCTCGATAGGTCAGCACAGGCTGCATAAATGGCTGTCTTTTTAACGAGTAGTTCTTTATCCTACGCATCCTCATTCCTCGGCCAAACCCTCCAGGCCTCTTTCTTCTGCGCCATCGTCCTCGTCGTTGACAGGCTCGATCTTGTAGATATTCTCTGGCTGAAGAAAGTGGCAGTGTTCCAGATCCCTTCTTGCTTCCTCAAGAGTATCGTAGAACTGCTCCTCTCCTGGCTCGACAGGGATCCAGCATTTGATTCTATACTTCACCATTCCTCCTCCTCATCTTCGTAAAACAGTTCTTCCAGTAATAAGCTAAGTATCTCCGGGTTTCTTTTTCAATAACCTGAATGTCATTGAGATCACCAAGCTCCCGTGCAACGTACCCAGCAATCGCTTTTACCTCTTCACACCCTGCACAAGGGAAATATCGGGGCTTTCCGTCGAGGAAGCCCTCAGCTTGGAGCTTCTGAGGCTTTGCAAACTTGAATGCTTTCCAGTCTTCCCCGGCTTTGTGTTCGAGTGACATGTTACCGTACAGCGACCCTTAAGGACCCGTTTCCTCCACTTCAAAGAGCTTCGTAATGTCCACATAGGAAGTGCGGCCCGCTGGCAACGCCACAACATTCTCCAGGGTTGGCGTGATCGGAGTTGAATCGATAACAGCATCGGCGGCTCGCAAAATATCTTCGCGTGCTTTCCACGGCTTGTTTATGTCAACTTCCATGTCAACGACAACAGGATAGTACACTGCAGCTTGTATTTTCATCTTAGAGTCCTTTACCCTCCGCCTTTCGCACTCTCATCTCAAGAGCCTTGGCCAGTCTTTTCACTATGGTCATTGGCGTCAACTCCAGCCCGTGCTTTCCTAGAACCGCTTCAATGTCCTGGCTGTCCTGAATGAAGAGTTCGCTGAGCTTCTCATGTCCCTTGAAGCATTCTACGCCTGCATATTCTAATCGATCGTTCCACGAGAGGACAAACGTCCTATCTCGTTCCTTGAAAGCCTCTACCTCGTCGTAATACCCACAGGAGAGCTCCACCTCGTGCTTGCCTCTCTTGTCTCTGTACTTCAGCACTGTTCTCTCATTGGGTGCTCTTTCAAGATCGTAATTCTTTATCCGTCGCATCTACCTAAAGAGTGATCACGATATTAAAGCGTTGAACTGCTTTGCCTGCTGAGGCCTTGACAGAGGACGGGAATCTGGTACCCTGGCTCCTGAATGCGTAAACACAGCTATCCGGGAGGTGAGTTCCATGAAGTTGAACGGACGCTTCTTCCCATTCGAAGAAGACAGAAAAGAAAACGACCCTGAGCAGGACTTCCCAATTCAGGAAAAGGTGAGGGACTTCTCAGGAAAGGAGCGGCAGTTTGAAATCAGGTACCATGATGCTCAACTGGGTTTCATTGTAGATGCTATCGAGAAAGTAAAGGGCGACGGCGGCTACTACTTCTCAGCCTTCGATACCAGCAGCCCCTATATCGCTCTCGGAAAGCTGAGAGACAAGATGCGACGCAGGCTGTCAACGAAGCATATCTACAAAGAGAAGGGGCGGTATTACCCATCGCACGACACTCTCAGAGGTAGAATCACTTATCGTGACAGCCAAGTATTATTCGTCGTGGACGGAATTCCACTGTCCCTGAAACAGCTCGGCAAGATGGCTGAAACGTACGAGGGCTGGGAATTCACTTTAAGATTTATTGATCGCTCGGAGGACGAGTAGTAGTATCTATCCGCAGCGGAAGGAGAAGTCGAGAGTTTTCGTAGACGGGAAAGCGCCTCGGGTGGACGTTTATCAAATAGTGCGTGCTCTACAAATGGTAGTCGACAAGGGCTATCCATTTTCTGCAGATGAAATCGTCTTTGACCTCTTCCATTTCTAAATCCCAGAATTCACCCTTTTCATCCTCTTCTCTTCCTTCATACTCTTTAAGAACCTTATCATAGAGGACTTGATTTACAAGCATGGCATCATCATCGTATCCATTCTCTTTGTAGTTATTACGAATGTAAGGATTCTCGCCTTCAAACCCGAGTTTCTGCCATAAGCCTTGAAGCATACCCCTGTTGTTCTCTACCTCGATATCGCTCAAAGTAGTGGTGTTCAGCGTTTCATGAACTTTTCCATAAAAGTCTATACCTCTGTTCACCAACTGAAGATAGCCACTCCAGCGCCCGCCAATGACGAACCAATCACTGGGACCTTTCGCAAACCTGCCTCTCGCAGCAAATCCATTTCCATCCAAGAACTGCAAGGCGTAGTCTCTCGCCTGTTGGGAAGTCTCCACATTTTCCCTTTCAAACGTTACAAATGCTCTATTGTGCATGCTCTATCTTCACTCCTCTGTCTCCAGCCTTGTCCATCACTTGAACTGCCTTCACGGCGGCTTCCACCCCCCCACTTTCACCTCTTCGAATTCCTGTTCTGCCAGAAGCCTTTCAATCAGGCTGACGTGAATATCGCCCATCTCACCTTGCAGACAGACGACTGAGTACGCTCTGCAGAGACAGTTTGACCTCAACTTGCCCGCTCACGTCGTACTTCTTCGTCATCTCATCTCCCTCCTTCCTGGTTCTTCTGCATCTAAGGAGTCCTTAAACAGTCTTGCCATGAAGGAGTAGTATTCGAAGGAGCTGTTGTAGCGTTTCCGGTATTGTCTGATTCTTTTCTCAAGAAGATACACGCTGTCTTCGTCTAAGCCTTTTGTTTCAGGATTCCAGCAAGAGTCCAGAAGGCTTTGAAGGTTGCGGACTACTCTCTTGGTGACAGGCTGCTTCATCGCCATCCGCTCCTCTGCGCAGCCTCGAACTGTTCTTTGAAGATAAGCTCGTCGATCGTGCTGACGTGGACATCGCCCATTTCGCCTTGCCGGCAGGCTTGAGAGTAGGCTTTGCACAATCTGTAGTGCTTGAGGTGCTCTGGCCGAGGCTCCTCCTCGTCGAGGATCTCGCCATAGATGGTGAACCCGAGCCCGCTCTCTCGCATGAAGTAATCGCCGGGCTTGATGCAGGCCTGCCATGATTTCACTCTGCTGTCTGCTTCGTCCATGTCTTCTCTCATGTGCTCGAACATGTCGTCGAGATCATCAAACGAGTAAACCGGCACCATTCTCCTAATACATGACTCTTCAAATATTTAAGGCTTGCACTGTTTTGCCCTTTCCACAGTCTATCCACACGTAGTTTGTTCCTTAATCTGTGCGTTTTCCCTTTATCTGCCAAGTCGCTCCCAGATAGGATTTAGCAGTCCGTCCTCAACATTTTCCTGTTGAACTGCCGAAACAGCTCTGTACACTGCGCTGCTATCGATACTGGTGTTGGTTCAACTCCATTTCAGAGGAGAACGGATTCATGGCTTCGACTGATGATCTTCAAACCCTCGCGGACTTCGGCATCTTCAACGACGACGGCGTTAGCAAGCTTGCGACCTTGATTCGCAACGTCCAGGCCCTCACCGGCGGGGCTGGGGCTGCATCCACGGGCAAGAAGAGGGGACGGCCTGCTGCTGCAAAGCCGACCAACGGCGCTCAGCGTCAGAGAGCTCCGAGAGGTTCCTTCAGCCCTACGAAGGATGAGCTGGCGAAAATGAAGGCGACGATGACTGCCAAGCAGATCGCAGAGAAGCACGGCGTCTCCGTAGCAACCGTCAACCTTCGCCTGAAGAAGCTCGGCCTCACCACCCCAAGGAAGGGCGCGAAGAAGAAGTAGCGTCTTTCCCCAGTTAACAGGTTCGCGAAGTAGGGGCTATGCACGCGGAGCCACGCCGTGCCGGCGGAAGGATGTTTTTGCCTTTAGGGAGCGGAGGCGTAGCACGTAGCGAACTCCATACAACATCCGCAACCGGCCCTGTTGCTGGTAATGTGTTTTCCCTTAACGTGACAAACCCACTTAAGGGTTTTGCACTGCCAGTTCCACGACGCGCGTGTTTTTATCAAAGCCTACAATCTTATAAACATTTCCAAAAGCATGCAGATCGTTCAGTGATTCCTTTGGATTAGTAAATAATAATATAACTGAGGTCCCTTTCTTTAGTTCCTTACCATCTTGTTTTTCCTTGAGAGTTACCCGCAATCCTTGATTAGAGTATTGGGTAATCACAGCCTTGAACCGCGACTGGATAGAATCCTTCTTGACTGTCATTTCTGCATCAATATTCTCACGGTCGCACTCATGCCAAAGCGGTTCGTCACAGCCCCCTTCGTAGAGCATGGTGTATATAAACTCAAAGTATGATTTCTCTGCATTTACTATCTTTCTTATTTTATCCTGAGCACTCATGGTCTTGCTGAGTTGTGACATTAGAGCCATGTCGGTATCGGACGATTTCCATAATTTCTCAAAGTGGTCTTCGAGTGTAGCAAATGCCCTGCTCTTCCTTGAGAACCTCCACACTGGCATTTTATCTCCAATACAACAATACCCAAAATCCTCAGGAGTGCGGCCACCGAACGTATAGGGTTGAAAGAACAGGACATCATCGACGATTACCAACCAGCAGAGAGGATCGTTACTATAAAAGCGGACGTTGTTTTTTAGCCCGGGATTAACCCTTACGGTTTGATATGCGGTATTGAAGTCGCTGTGTAGTCTTTGTTTGTAGAAGACTTCGACGCGCTGCTCCTCCGAGAATACAATTTCGCGGACGTCTCCTTTGGAACTCTCAAGAATGGTCCGATATATCCCAGGCTTCGAATAGGGATTTAATAGGAGAATGCGCATTTTCTTTCTGACCCGCTGATTGCTTCTTGATGTGTTTAGTATCTGAGAAAGCACAAGTTTCTCTGACAAGGCAACACCGAGAAGGCATATTCTCCGTTTTGCTCTCTTAATAGCGTCATTGATGTCCGCTCGTGCGTCTTCCCTGCTACAATAAACGTACTCGACACCGGCTTTTATCACGGAATCTAACAGCGCGCTGCACTGTGTCTGAGTTGCCTCGATGCCTTTACCAACCATGCGTAAAACATTCTCACGAAAAAACCATCGGTCTAGCACGTGAACACCAAGCAGTACCATGAACAGTAACACAAGATGCCGCAGAGTCTCAGGAAATGTCTTATCAATAGGCTGGTTTTGTAATAGCCACCAGATCACCCCTAATACAACAAGACCGACTCCAATTATTAGATCTCTATTCCTTCTTAGCGTATTTATTATTTCCATCCAAACCCTCCTTTTGGATCACCGACCCGCAACTGTAACCATCAGAAACTGTTTGCTGCAAAAAGGAATCTGTTTGGCAGAGGAATCTCCTTCCTTCCATCCTAAAGTATGCCGTACGCGACGAGTGCGCGTTCGATCGCAAACCTCCTGAGTTCTCGCCGGGTCGCGACCCTCCCCCTAAAGCCATGACCGACCCGGGCGTCCGCTTCAAACTCCGTGTAGCCGAGCGCCACTCCGCAGTACAACCATGAACCACAAAGCCACGGCCGACAGTCGCCGAACGGCGGGCTTCGTTCTTCCTCAACCCTTTGTTTTTCCTTTGAGCTCATGGTGCCCACTTTGCGCAAGCGACCTTATGCCTTCACGTCTTACTTGTCAAGTACCCCACTTGCAGCGTACGGCCCTCGCCCTCCTCCCACGCCCCACGACCGCAACCCTTATAAGCCGCTGCCGCCTCGTCATGGAGGAGGTGAACCATGAAATCCAAGACCAAACCACGATGCCCGTACTGCGGCTCACGGCGGACAACCCACCACGGCCATCGCAAGACAAAAACCCTCGGACTCAGACCGCGCTTCGACTGCAGCCACTGCGGAAGATCGTTTACCGTCGGAAAGAAGAAGTGAACAATCGGAATGAGATGCAGACGCAACTACCGCAGTGACGCCAACTCCTGAATATCAAACACCTTCACGACGGATTGCGACCCGAAAGCGTCATTTCTTCCTGAATTCCACGTTCTTGAAGTTCTCAAATTCCTTGTCTCCGGTAACGAACGGGAAACCTCTGTTTAGCGAGAAGATGTAGCCGACAGCATCGAACAGCGAAATGCCAGCCTTTCTGTGCTCATGGCGAAACCTGATAGCTTCCCGAAGAATGCTTCTGTCAACCGGAACTGCATGGACCTCCAGTTTGCGAAACCAGAGTTCAGCCAACTCTTCGCTTTCATCTCTCAGGAGGACTCCGTAGAACTCCGCAAGCGTAAGATCAGTGATGACAAAGTCGCCATTGAGATACTCTGAGAACTTCGGATTCTGCCGCACGATTTCCACGAGGGCATACGTGTCTAAGCATTTCGTCACCGCAACCATTTGCCTTCAAGTTCTCTCCTCACCTCCTTTATTATCTTGTGAGGATCACTTTTAAACTTGAAAGCGCCCCAGAGTTCCTTCAGGACATTGCCCTTCTTATGGATCTCTACGACAAGAGCTTCGTCAGGCTTTATCTTGAGCTGTTCCACGGTCTCGCTCGGGATAACAATTCCTACAGAGTGCCCCCATTGTCGCGTTTTAACTTCAAATGCCATGTGAATAACTACTTTGTTTAATTGTTATCTATTTGAGGATAACCAACTATTTAAACCTTTTGGTGGTCGTTCTTCGATAAAAAGCTGAGAGGGCAGGCACGACAATCAACTCGCCTGTACCCCCCTCATTGCGTCAGATTACTCCGACCTCACGCCGTTGTGCTGATCGATCAACTGCGACGCCTCTTGCATGCCTTTACGCTATGCTATGCCTCCATCGGTGCTTGAGGCCGATTCCCTTTTCAGCTTCTTCTCCCTCGCTGCTTTCTCATCCTCCAACCTCTTGATCTCCCCTTGCCAGTACGGGATCACAGTGTCGTTCCGACCTTTGTAGGCTTCGATCTTCTCCTCGTGCTTCTCAATCTGCTGCTCAATTCCTCTTATGGATTTCCTCAACTTCTTGCTTCTGCCCATTTTTTCTGAACACTAAGCCTTTGTTTGATGTATTCTATGAATGCCTGCGCTGTCTGTACAGGAATCGCCCTTCTCACCTTTGCTCTGTCTTTGCTCCTCAGATAAGCAGAGTACGGCTCTGTGGATCCAGAAAGCCTTTTGATAAGCTTGAGCAGTGCCCTCGTCTTCCAAATCTTGTTCTGCATAAGGCATTCCACGATGAAGACACCTCTCAACCTCAAGACTAGGCTGTACATCGTGTTGTCTGACACGAGATCCCCGCAATCCTGATCCAAAGCAATCACAGCCTTAACCACATCGAGCGCTGAAGATGTCGTCTCAAAGTACCACTTGAGGTTTCTCTGGGAAAGCCTCGTATCGCGATACTTGCTCAAAAGCTCTGCATTCAGCACCGGTTTCGCTTCTTTGATCATGGGAAGCAATGGCAAGGCATTAGTTCGCAGCTGCCCCTCCAGCTGCTTCTCCGAAATGAGGATCATTTCGTACTTTCCCTTTTCGATTCTGCGACTCGTTCGTCCAGTCACGACAAGAACATCCACATCGCTCCTGTCAGTCTGCTCTCCTCGAGCGTAGCTCCCGACGAGGTAGATGCCCTTCACGTCTGGCAAATGATCCTTTAGCAACCTGAGGATGTCGCCCTCTATGTCGAGCGGCTTCTCAAGAAGCTTTACCTCAGCCTGTCCATGCACCCATTCTCGAGGAACAAGGACGCCGCCCGTATTCCCTACTCGCACCACCTGTTTGACTACTTTCATGGTATATCAATGGTATACCTCCTATTTAAATCTTCCGCTTTCTCTTTCGAGGGAGAGAGCCCAGAAAGACAAACGCGGGCTCTCCCTCCCCTAAGGACATCAGATCACTCCGACCTTACGCCGTTATGCTGATCGATCAACAGCGATGCTTCCCTCTTGCTCAGTCCCGGCTTTGCTTCTACACCCAGACTTTTCAAGTACGCAATCTGCTTCTCGGTCGCTGGCTTGTCTTTTCCATTGCCGTTTTTCTCCATGCGATCCATCCGCATGTCCTTTGCTATCTCCTGAAGAAGAACCGTCGCCAGCTTGTCGTCGGCAACTCGCTTGCGGATCTGTTCAAACGCCTGCAGATACTTATTCGCTCTTTCATCAATTGTTATTTCCATTTTCCATTTACCTCCCTTGTGTTGCCTTGTCGGCTTGGTGAAAAGGAGGAGAGGCTCTCCGCCTCTCCCTCGATGGCTTCCTCGTCATCATCGATGGTTCTGAACTTGCACCCTTTCTTGGTGTTGATCGCCTTGAACAGCTCTTTCTTGCTCGTGTAGAACCACGTCCCATTCACTACAATCTTAAAGCCATCGCCCTTCCTGGTTTCAATAAATGTTGCTTCCATGTTTGCCTCCTTGCTTTGTTTAGGTTGTTGAGCCCTCCCTTGCGGACGGCCTTGAAATTATTTCTCAAAAACGCAACTTCAGGACTGGAGGCGAGGGCAGGTTGAAAACCCAAAGGCTTAAGTGGGGAAACCGACGAAGGAGGAGGGCTCCTTCTTATGCCTTTGCCGAGAGCTCCAGCAAAATGTCACCCCTTCGGGGATGGGGGCTCAGGATTCAAGGGCAAAACATCTCACCTGCCGAGGACAAACGAATACGCAGAGATTACCGAGGCGAACACCGACTTCTGCCTGAGGATTGCCTTGTACACCGAAGGAAGGAAGGCGGGGTTCCTGGGTTCTTGTAGTCATCTGTTCTTGATTTTCCGCAGAGCAGTCTCAGTACTTCGTCCAAATTCTCTCGATTCCAGCAACGGCCCTAACAACTTGATGGTATTCGCGTCCCCAACCTCTCCGAGAGATTCGATTATGAAACATGTGCGCTCCTGCCATAGCCTATCATGCCCTCGAATAAAGAGCGTGGAAAGCCTCCTATTGTTCCGCAGCCCGAACTCAAGGATTTCGCGAATCTCCTTCTGGAATTGGGCAAACAGCGTGGAAAGCACATTAAGAGGCTGCATCAGTTTCACTTCGACACTGTCAAGGTGCATTAAGGGGTCAACAGCCTCGAACGGAAGTTCGTTGCGCAGCTTCGAGAGCAATGGCAGGCATTTTGCATAACTTTCAGCGAACGCCATTTCCTTCTTGTGCAACCAGAACGTGATCTGCCCATATGCCTGCCAAGCATGATGGTCACCAGTGGGAGTCTCCATGCATGGAGGAGAATCCAGAAACAACGCACATCCAATCATCGCATAGAACCTACTTTCCGCACATCTCGCATCGCGATTTCCTGAATTTAACCATGGTGCCGCAGTCGAGTCAGTTGCCATACGTGCTTGGTGAGATGCCGAGCAACTTGAGCACTCTGGTCTGCAGAGGAGATAGCTCGGTGACGAAGATGTCGCTCGACCCGTCCTTCGTGATCAGCTCATGGCGCTGAATATTCTCGAAGACATCGACGATCCGCCGGGTCGTCGGCGCGCGACAGGGGCGACCTTCGGGATAGAGCGGCAGCTCTTCGATCCCGCTGCTGTCCATGGCCCTGCGGAGCTCCCGCTCCAGGAGCGCCTGAACGAGGAGCGCAAAGAAGTAGACGCACAAGAGCGCCTCGATCCGCCTCCGGGTCTTCAGGTACACAGGGGCCACCTCGAAGTCCGTCTTCAGTTGCTCGAAGCGCTTCTCCAGAAACGGCTGGCGCTTGTACGCCCGAAGGAGCTCGAGCTCTGGAAGGTGTTTGTCATTGGAGATCAGCGGGAAGATGCCGTCTTGAAGAGCGTCTTCGGCAACCTTGAGGGGATCGATCTTGTACTCGATGTCGAACCTCGTCCGCACATCTCGGCGATACCTGGTGCTCTTGCCCGGCCTGCCCCGGCGATCTTGACGGAAGCGCTCGTCCTCGTACTGCTTGATCTCGACAGAGATCCACTCCGTGGAACCAAGGGGTACAAGGCGCTTTTCGATAGCGTCGCGGACACGAGCCTCTTGGCGGTAGCGAGTCCGGGGGGACTGGAGTTTCTGGCGCAAGATGGCCAGCGCACGGAGAGCCCGCTGGAGGCGGTCGTTGCGGGAGATCACGTCAAGCTCTACCTTCCGGGTGCTGTGGAACCAGATCAACCGGTAGCCCTCTATCGAGGTTGTTGGATGGTCGGCGATCGAGATGACGTCTGTGATGTGGCCGTTCTCGTCCGTCTTCTCCCAGATCTTCCGCCAGGAGACTGCCTGCGGTGTGACGAGTTTCCTGAAGTCCCGGCACTCCGTTCGAGTCTCTGGCAGCACGGTCAGGAAGCGTCCACCTTCGCCGGCGATGTAGCTCATGTTCTCCTTCGTGGCGAGCTTCGAGTCGGCGACATAGAGAAAGTCCGGGGTACCCTTCAACTTCCGCAGCAAGTCCCAGGTCTCGCGATGCGTCTGGTCGTCGGTGAGGTTTCCGTTCCCGGTGAAGAAGTGCACGGGCACGGCACCGTCAGCGGACACGGTAAGGTTGTAGAGGAGCTGCTTGAGATCGGGACGGTGATCCTTGGAGTGACCCCAGGTGATTGCGTGAACGATCCTACCCCTCTGTACACTCTGTTCGCCAGCGCCTTGGTAGCGGCCGCAGAAGCTGATTGTTGTCGAGTCGTTGTGAAGCTCTTCGAGGTTCACCCCGAACTCCTTGATCACATGGACAACCACGGCAAGAACGATGGACGCGAAGTCCGATTCGAAGAGCCGATCAAGACAGCGACCGACACGGTCGTCGTTGAGGTGCGGGATGTCACTGGGGGTGAGCGCGAGGAGGTCGGAGGCTATACGGTTCGCCCATTCGCCGACGCCATAGATTGGCTCTCGCGAACAGATGTAGTTCCTGATCAAGAGCAGGATGCCGTGCACGGGCGAGATCTTGTATCGGAGATCGCGCGGCAAATAGTCTTCAAGGAAGTCCGCGATTTGTGCACGTTCAATGACTCGGTTGAGGATTGGCAAGGCGCCGACAGTGTAGGACACGAGGGATTGGCCGGCGGCCAGGGCACGACTTCCTGCGCACGGCTTGAGCCTGCGAGACTCTTGCGGTTCTTTTCTCTTCATGCCGCCCAGAGTCACACAACAGCCACGCGGTGTCAACGGTCTGAAAATATGCTAAATCACTTATGCCAGCACAAAAGTCATAACATCAGCGGCGCTCGACTTACGTCATCAGCATTTTTATAAGTCATCTTCAGATTCTTTCGACTCACACTATATGCTTGCAAGAACAACGGCGCGTCCGTATATAGTCCCTGGACAATTCGATTCCAGACATATCTGAGTTTCAGCAAGTATCGTACAGCAGCTGTCGACTCGGAGTGATAAAACGAGAAAATGCGATGCGAGATGTGCGGAAAGTAGGATAGAAGTACGTCGCCGCGGTATCTTGTTGAAAAGGAGTGTCAGGCTGTATTTCAGTAGCCCAGCGAAGAAAAGCAGGAAGAGATCTTCGATTGTTGTGTTTTATTAGCTGCGCAAGAGTCCAATCTTCAAACATCCCAATATACTCTGCCGCTAATGCAGCCATTGTAAGCAAATCCACCTGTTGCAATTCCGTAAGCTCATGGAATGCGTGATAGTAAGCTGCTTGAAACACATCCTCAAATATCCTGGTGATGCATGTGTGAGCCCATTGCTGACTCTCAGGATCTTCTGGGTTCTTCAGCAGCGATTGCATCTGATTCAATGCCTGCTCCATGCTTACAGGCGACTCGACCATCTCATAGGCCAGCATCGCATCAACTAAAGACGAGCTTATTCCTATATTGTGTGAATCAAACCGCTGCAAAACTCCCTTTACTCTTTCACGAACGGGTTCCCGTCTTGAAAGTGCTTGCGAACAACCCTCTGCAAGTCGGAGTGCTTCCATTTGAAGATGAGCAATGCCGGTTTGCAGGCACACCCTCAAGAAATCCGGCAATGCATCAAGCGTTTGCGCACCTTCGCAGGGATAGAGTGAACACAAGAGGTACAACTCACCAGGAGTACGTTCATCTGCAGTTTTCAACAAAGATGCAATCTTGTCGAGAGAGGCAACAGCAATCCTCTTACAGGTACCATGGGCACGATGGACAATAACTGAAGCAGGAAGCTCATGCGTCTCAGGATTTAGTAGCGCGTATTGCAAAGCAAATACATCGCTGCGTATTTCCTTATCAATCTCATGGCATCTCAGGTACTCTATGACTTTCTCATCTGTTCTTCTCACAAGTTCGAAAACACTCGCTACCAGAATGCCTTCAGTTACTACTATGCCCATCGCATTCATGAGCGTTCGATCGTATGCTGTCCATGCTGCTGTATTGTTCACGACGAGTTCTCCGAGCCAGTGCTCGCCTCTCTTTACTGATAACTCTGCTTGTTGTAACTGAGAGAGCGATCGTCCCAAGAGACTCTCGACTTCAGCCAGAGCAACTTGCATGGTAAGCGTTCCAAGGGACCCACGCAGTGCCTCCGCGAGGAGGTCTGCATCAGCTACTTCGAGGCAAGCCTTGATCCTTTGCTCATCCTTCTGGAGACTCACAATGAAAGCAGAAACATGCTGATTCCGCGGACGAACAATTTCCTCTTTCAAGAAAGTTGCAGACCGCACTTCCTGACTGAGAGCTTCAGCCTGTAGGAACCGCTCAATGAGTTCATGCGTAAATCTCCAACTGCCGTGCTCAAGCAAAATTAAACCAGTGTCAGCCCATTCATTGACAAGGCTGACTTTTTCTCCTCCCGTTTGAAGGGCTGACTCTGCTATTCGCCATGCCTCTGCAACAGAGATTGTGCTTACCAACTGTTCAGCCATGAAGCGTGCCAATGATCGAAGCATGAGGCGAACAACAGGTGGATCGCTGGTCTTCTCGCAGTTGCGTTGAATATAGACATCAAGCAGTTTGGGCTTTGTAACCCGATCATTCAAGTCAACGATACAATCCGCAGCGATGCGCACTTCATAAGCGGTTCTAAACGGCTCGAAGAGCCGTGTATGCTCCTCGCCAGACTCCCCGAGATACGCTCTCAAGAGTTTTTCCTTTTCTTCCTGATCGAGTTCCTGAAGTGAATACACTTCGCCTTTCAGCTCCGTTGGAAGGCTGACCTGATCTTGCGACGTCAAGAGAATAGGGGTCTTCCATCGAAGGTAGAAAGCCTGTAGTCCCTCTATAAAAGATCCTATGCAAGAGGCTGGAACGCGGTCAATGCCATCAACAATCAACAGTAAAGGCCTTTGAGCAGCCTGGATATTCCTCAAGAAATGCGAAGCGGTGTTTGGATAGACATGAGCAATGCTTCGATCAAGTAAGTGCGAAAATCTTCCTTCAAAGTATTGCGCGGGAACGAAGAGCGGAGTTACGCCACGTTCCAACGCGCCGAGAGCAAGGTGCTTAGCAAGATGCGTCTTCCCGCTACCCGATGGCCCGATAAGCTGGCTGTGCTGTGCTCTTGCAAGACGATCAAGCATCGCATCAGACCGAATGGTCTCCCCATTCCCTGCGCGTAGCCTTGTTGGAACAAGTGAAGGCAGTGAAGCATGAAAGGCCTGAAACCGCTTTTCGTACTCCTCCACTGTCTTTCTCGCTGTGCAGGCATTGCTCTCTATGATCTCATTCAGGTCTTCTTGTTTGATGAGAGCGAGGCGCAAAGCGAGCGCCAGCCAATGCTCTCTTTGCAGGCAAGGATCCGGCTTCCTTGTGAGAATGAAGTCTAAGAACTCTGGATAACCCTTCAGGCCCACGTGGCCAAACGCATCAACGTGTGTTCCCGAAGGCAGAGAGGGATAGATGCAGACGACACTTTCGAAATGCTTGTACAGCTTCCCCCTTGGTTGAGATGAAAATCTGATTGCACCGCAAGCTGCCAGCTTATGGAGCTCGTCGCTCAGTGCATACTTGCACGCCAGAGCCTGCTGGTAAGGGTTCAGCGGCTCTAAGGCGTGAGTAGACCCGTCGGGTAAATGCCTGCGCCACGGCCCATTGATGCCGCCGGAGAACGGAGCCGTGTAGTGCTTCAGCTCAACGTGGCACCCGCCGGCGTCGGTCACCACCAAGAAGTCGACCTGGTGGGGATCGCGTGGAGTGTGAAAATTGGCCAGGATCAGCGCGGCCACGCCCCTTCCGGTGAGATCCTCAACGAGCCTGGAAAGAAATGCCCGTTCCGATTCGATCTCGATCGGACCGCCAAGAAAGACGTCGATAGTTTTGCTCATACTCCGCCGCGTCTCCACGGCACTGACAGCCGCCCAGGCTATCGACAAAAAAGACTCTACGCTCTCCTCTGGGCGTTGTCAACCCCTTATCCACTTGATTCCAGGTGCTGAGCCGTTTCAGGGAGACAACAACCCCTTCAACCTCTCCGCGATCTCCTCCCTCACCGCTTCCTTGATATGATCGCCCAAGGCTTCCTGGACAGCCTCTTTCAACCCCGCCTTTAGCACCTGATGAACCTCCCGCTGAACAAGAAACTTCAGGTACTTCTCGACGGGCGTGAGATCAATCTCGAGCTCTGGAAGGGGTGAATCCTCTGACAGGGAGATACAGGCCTTCACTGGCTTCGGAGGGATCGCCCTCGGGCGAGGCAACGTCGGAACTGTAGATGCCCTCGCCGGCACCTCCACTACAGGCAGCCGGTCCACAGGGTCTACAGGCTGCCCGTTAAAGAACGCCTTCATGCCGTCGTTCCTTGGGGCATTCTCCGGCGCCGCAGAAGCCTCTTCGAGCGCAGGATCAACTCCTCCACGAGCCGTTCTCGGGCCTCGCTTCGTGAGCCCCTTCTTGCGCGCCTCAGCCTTGCACTCCGGCGAGCAAGTAAGCTGCGCTCCTGATGCCGGCTGGAACTTCTGGCCGCACACGAGGCACTCCTTCTTGCCGAGGTTGATGGTTCTCTTCACCTTGCTGATCATGTGGTCATCTCTTCACTTATCGTCTTGGAAGGGCGTATTGCACATCAACAGTTGTCAAAGAAGACGCATTCCAACATGTCTCCAGTTGGATCGAATCCACACGATAGAGACGGTTCAGGTATGTCTATACCAGTCCCAAAGAGACTCAGAAGGACAAATACTGCGTCTGAAATGTCTACTTCTCCATCGTCGTTGACATCAGCAGAATCTTCGCATGAAAATCCATCGCCAGACCTGAAAAGTACATCAAGGATCTTCATTGCATCTGATAGTTCCACTTCGCCGTCACTATTGCTATCTCCTCTCAAGAATCTGCCGTCGTAACTGGCGAGAGCAAAGGGCGAAAACGTTGATGTCATCCCGCAAATCACGTCGGCAATCATGTCCTGCGAGATGGTCACATCCTCCCATGCCATGCCATTGTAATGGAGCAGCTTGAGGGACATTTCGTCGCTGAACACAAGTCCACGGTAATTTATACACACCTCAATACTCCCGCTAAATGTGGCGGTAGTTGAAATACTATAGTATACAGGTGGATCTCCCAGCATAAACCCCTTAGGCAATGCAGAACCCATCGTGCTCCGAACAAGCTCTGTCATTCCATCGACGTCGACAGCGCTGAAGCGAAGCGAAACGCCGTCGGGAGAAAGTGAGCCGCCTAGATAATCAACGCTCAGGACAGAACTTGATGGCCCAGTCTGCACTAAAGGCGCCAGCCACGTTACGGGTCGAATTTCACCAGTTACATCTGATTCGACGTAACCTGCTATTTGATTCCACTTGTTTAGGGCATATGCGCCGCTATTGTGCAGATCGATTGATCCTAGATCCCGCATGCCACCCTGCAGAGTCCACAGAAACGCATGCTCAAATTCGTTGCCGATGATGTCTGAGAAGCCTACAATCGCCCCTTCGTTGTTAATACCAAGAGCTGAACTAAAGCCTCCTCCCAGATCTCCCAGATCTGATATAATGTTGTCCTGCCAGAGGAAGGCGCGGCCTCGACTAATGCCTTCCTCGTTCACATTAAGTGCCAGCCCTACAGCCTGTTCATTATCATTAAGGTCATATCCATAGCTCATATCTCCACCTAAATCAAACTCAACAATCTCTGAGTCTTGATCCTTCCACAAGAATCCAAGGCTCCGTGGCCGCTGGACTGAACCTACGACGTGGTTCAAACTGTTGAGGGCAGAGGCAGTGCTCGTCAGTGCGAGATGACCCAAGTCCACCGGCGCAGACACTTGATCCCAGAGATAGGCATTTTGTTCACCGCTCTGGTTTACAAAACCTCCAACGATTACACCAGCTTCGTTAATATCCGTAGCGGAGAGAAATGTAACTCCGGGGTAGACAACCTCCCTCATTCCAGTAGCCTGATCCCAAATGAATGCTCGGGATTGGGTTTCTGTATTTCGAGAACTCCCGACAACCACTCCATATTCATTAATTCCATGGGCTACTGCTGTGCCTCCTAGCGAGCCGATATCTATGAGAGAGTCTGGGGACGTCCAAAGTACAGCATGGCGTAATCCATTAGCGTCGGAGGCCCACCCCACGATCTGACCTTTATCGTTGATATTCACTGCTTGGCCTTCGACACCGCCAAGTGTGTTTTGCAGTTCAATCATCTCGACTTGGGCTAGTATTGTCGCGGGAAACGTTAATACTATGGTCGAACAAAGCAATTTAATGTTCAACTCGGTCTCCTCGATTCTGTCATCAGCTAAACCAAATGTTGCTCATGATTCTACTTGTGTACGGAATGAGCTAAGCCTCCAGCCTGCACCACTTCCACTCTCCCTGTAAGCATGAGCATAGCTCTACTCAACTCTCTCTCCACCCTCCTCATCGCCTCTCCGTCCGTCGCCACTACCATCACCTTCCATCCCATCAACAAATCCTGCTTCACGTTCCACACCACGTCGCTCTTCCCGGTCTCAATCTCGATCGCCACGCTCTCGGACGCTCTCGTCCCGTTCCCTGCGGGCTTCACCGCAAGGACATCTGCTCGGCCGTTGCGCCTGGGCGCCTCGATGGTCACCTGGAAACCTCTCTCACGGAAGTGGCGGGCATAGTACCTCTTCCAGTACTCGTGGGCAAGGGACTCCCTCCCCGGATTCCTCCCGTCGATACCCAGCTCTTCCCTCGCCCCGTCGGTGATCCGAAGGAGGAGCTTTCTGCTGGTGCCGATCCTGACGAGCTGCCCCTCGACGATGCCCTGCCTCAAGAGTTGGTTCTTAAGCCGATTCCCCCTGTCTCCACTGAACCCGAGGCGTCCGTATCTTGCGTCCACCCCGTCGTCAGAATGCTCCAGAACATCCTGGAGAAGCACGAAGGCCTCGGGCTCCAGCCCTTTATCTGAGAACCGAATCCGACCGAGAGCGTCTATTGGCCTCGCCGGCGAACTCTTTACGCCCGAGAGTGCCCTGCTGTCCTCGAGATACCGCGCGAGAGCCTCATCCGTCACCGCTCCCTTCTCGATATCGAGGAGCGGAAACTGCACGAGGAACGGCCTTCGCCAGCGGTCCTGGAGCTTGACGATTCCCTGACCGACAGGTAGCAGGCTGAAGTACTGCTTCTCACTCTCCTCCACCAAGGAGAGGGCAGCAGCCTTGTTCAGATCTGTCGGATCCTTGAGATTCATGCAGATCGTGGCGAAGCAGTTACCGAGAGCTGTCTGCGAGATCAGCGACGGATGCTGATCCACGACGACAACCCCAATCCCGAGCTCGCGGCATTGGCGAAGGAACTGTTCCATCACCGTCGGGCCTTGTGCGCCCCGATGGAGAACGTGATGGGCCTCCTCGAGAAAGACCACAAGGCTCAGCTTCTCCCGCCCCTCCTCGGCAAGCTTCGCATGAAAGATCCACAGGCAGAGCAAAGGGATCAGGAACTTCTTGGAATCGTCGGCGAGTGCGTCGAGTTCGATAATGGTGCTTCCCTCCAGAACCGTGTGCACCAGGTCCTCCTGCCTGACACGGTCCGAGGGTGCCAGAGAAGCCGCCGAGAGAGCTTGCAGCGCCCGCAGAGCTGAGATCTTCCACCCCGAGGCTCGCTCTCGTGTCTCGAGTTTCTCAACAGCCTCCTGCAGCGCTGGGACTGTCGGACCCCGGTCTTCTCGACGGTAGAGTTCTCCCAATGCTCTCTGGATCAGACTGCGCGCCCCTGCCCCGAGCGTGTACGCAGTTCCCATGACGTCGACGACCTTTTGCAAGTAGACCTCAGGCTCAAGGCCAGGAGGAACAGCGAATGGATTGAAGGGAAACGGGGAGAGCCTTCTTCCTGGGGTGTACACGCGAGCTCTCTTCGGCAATTGCGGAAGGAAGTGTCTAGCAGTTCTCTTCCAATCCAGAAACAGAAACGGAATTCGCTTCTCAACAAGCTCCTCCAGGAGATGCAGCGCAACATTCGTCTTCCCTGCGCCCGACCTCCCAAAGATCGCGAGGTGTTGCGTAAGCTCCCTCTGAAAGATCCCGAAGGGCCATTTTTCTTTCTCGTAGACCACGGTTCCGAGATGGAGAGGCCCCTTGGCTTTTTCTTCAGGAGGCAAGGAAAGCAGGACTTTCTTATGAAAGTCACCGAGCTTTTTGTACGCGACAGAAATGATCTGCTTCTCGATGAGATCCTTTATTTCAGGATCACCGAGTTCTCGCGTCTTGAGCCACTGCCCCACTTCCTTCGCCATGAGAGGTTCGAGTTTTCGCGCAACAGCCTGGATATCCATTTTATCCGCGTACGAGCTTTAACTTTTGTAAGAGGGAGAGGAGCTTCTCATGCAGCGCTTGCTCCTTCTCAAGCTGCGTCAGGGAGAGCCTCTGCCGGTCGCCTTCGATCTTCAGGAGGCGGCTCTTTAACGAAAGCCGTTTCTCTCGATGTTGATCCACATATTCGTGAGGACGTGGCTCCAATTGCAGAATATCTGTCCCCACGCCGCATTCAAGCAGAAGAAGCCTGTGCTGCAACTCCTGGTTCTGTTCTCGCACCTGCCTCAGCTGCTCTACTGCCAGCGCAATCTGCTCTTCCAGAGTAGAGGGAATCGAAGCATCGCGAACACGATCCTCAAGGCTTCTCGCCACACGCGATGCCTCCTCCTCCAGCATTTCCTCGAAGCGTCTTGCTCTTTTCTTCTCTACAATCCGGATCCCCATAGGGACGTACTGCTATCCTCCTTAATTCACTTTGGACTGATTTGGCGACGCCGGTTCTCCAGCTCTGTTTAACAATTGTCTCAACACTTCCCCGATCCCAGTCAACTTGTAAAGCGGGTGCGCTCTTCGGTGTTCCCAGACCTCCTCGACAACGCCCTTCTTCTTGAAGAGCCGAATCACGTCCCGCACATTGTTCGCGCTCATCCTGATCCAGGGATTAGTTGCCCGAGCCTTCTTCTTGATTTCTGCAGGGCTGCGGGGTTTATCCATGGCTTTGATAATCTCGCTCCTGTGGCTGTAGCACACCCAAGCATACAACTCCCAATCGATGTTCGGAGCCGCATACTCTTCGAACGATTCCACATTGAGACCAAGGGCACGTCGGCATGCTCTGCCCTGCATGGTGCATCCATACACTCTGCTCCGTCGTGCTTCAGGGCTGAGGCACGCAACTAACTCATAAACAGCGAACTCTCCAAGCGCATAGCTGCACGAATCCAAATCCAGGCCTGTTTGCCTGGAGAGCTGCTTCGCTGTCATGGGCTGCTTGAGTGCAAGTAGCACCTTCTGTCTTCTTTCTTCTTGCTGTAGCCAGTGATATGCTTCGCTATCCAATCTTGTTTGGATTAGCCGGCTAACTTCCCTCCTCGTGGATTCTTTTTAGAATCCAGCTTGAGACCAAATGGTTATTGGGAAAAGCAAGGCTGAGTATTTATGCAAAGAACTGATTTGCCGGACAAACGAGCGCAAGGGCACAGACATGAGAGAAAGGGACGACTGTTGACATTATGAAGTAACACAACTTAATAAAGATAATGGCGAGGCAGTGACATGTTATCCACTACTGGGTGACCTAACAGCCTCGAAGTCGATAGGGACTTAAGCAAAACCTTTTAAATATGTGCAACGTCTCACATGCATGATAACAAAGGGGAGCGCTATCGGATGTCTTGTACTCGTGCTCATCGTTGTGCAATTCATCGGACAGGTTCATGCGGATACTCACGTCAAGCCGATCTCTGTGGAGCTTGCTGTCCCTGACTACGTCCCTGAAGCAGCGAGTCTCCAGCATCGGCGGTTTTTTTTCTCGGGACAGCCACTCAGGATACGCGGAGAATTTGAAGACCTGGGATCGGCCCAAGTCACGATCCGGGGTTCGACCTCTGGTATGGAACATCCTCTTGATATCCTTAGAACCACGCCTTCCTCCCTCCGTGTTGACGTTCCGCCTGAAATCCCCACCGACCTCTACGAGCTTACCGTCACGGCTGGGGATCAGGTCTACCGGACTTCTCTTGGAATCCGCGGCTTCACGCCTGAAGAGCTTCAAGCCCCTATGCAGCGGGGCGGAGGAGGATCGGAAACACCCCTGTCAGCGGCTGTGCTGTATACCTCAGAAATAACTTGCTCCAAATGCTATTGGGAGTCTGTACTCTCGGGTCATCCAACAGATCCGAATCACCTCGTCCTCGCCGGAATGGCTGGGAGACGAGATCACATGGTTTCGGTGTCTCACGACGCCGGTAGAACATGGTCCTTTGCTCAGTTGGACTGGCCACAAGGGGCCATCTTTGGAACATTCGCAGATCCCAATGTCTTGGTAACCCAGGATGGAGTTCTCCTTCTCTCTGCCCTTACTCATGTTGTTCACCCGCGCACAGGGCTTGACCTTACTGTCGGAGCGCTCTGGCGGGGGCCAGTCACAGCATCTGCGTTTCAAGGCACACTGTTTAAACCCGTGCCTGAATCAGTTCGAGATCTTGATGGATCGGTCATTGATTATCCCAAGCTCGCCTATGATCAGATAACAGGAACCATCCTCATTTCAGGTTGGGGAGTACGATTCAACGATGGCACCATAGGGACGGGACTTATTAAGTCTGGTGAAGGCGGAGCCGAGCCATTCATGGAATTCGCACTTCCGCGCGATGTTAAAATGATCCGCTCCCTTGATACTACGTCCTTAGGAACTCTCAGAGGCGTCAGTAGTCGTGGCGCCGGTGTCGGCAAAGACTTCAAGGTGGAACAACTTTTCCTCCGATTCGGAGCAGATCTGGCCCGGCCTGATATCATTACTTTTCGCCCTCCTTTCACTCCTTGCAATATAGGAAGAGTTTCTACAACTAGCAACAGGGAATGGGGGCTTTATGGTGGGCCAGAACTCGCCATTGATAAGTCAACCCGCCATCCCGGGCGCATCTACATGCTATACACAGAAGTCCTATCCTGTGAAGAGAACCCCCCTGCTGACTTTGAATCAGACTATTATGCATTATATACGGATCTCTTGCTTTCTTGGTCTGATAATGACGGCGAGACGTGGAGCCTGCCTACGACCATTGATCCTCACTCTCATGCTGCATACCATGCATTCCCGAACATAGAAATCGATAGCACCGGCGTTGTGCATATAGCATATATCGATACCCATGAAAACTCGGACCTCCCGCAGTACGATGTTTACTATACAAAGGTAGTTGATGGTCAGCCGTCGAGGAGCATTCGCGTTAATCCCGTCCATATCTCGAACAAGGTAGGAGGCTACTATCCTGGGGATTACATGGACGTGCTCCAAGTCTACCCCGAGAGGGCATACGTCTCCTATCCTTGCGCCGGCAATGATTACGTTCCCCAGAATGCCTGCATCACTGCAGTTGATCCTAACCAACTCCCTTTAGCAGGAGAATTCAAGCGAGGCGATTCTAACGCCGACCTGGTGGTTGACATCTCAGATGCCATCTCTGTGCTAAGGTGGCTCTTCCTCGGAGCACCAGATCCCGACTGCATAGATGCTGCTGACGTAAACGATGATGGTAAGGTAGATGTCAGCGATCCTATCCGCTTGCTCAATTATCTATTCAGCAATGCACCTCAACCACCTGATCCTTTTCCTAACTTCGGCCGTGATTCCACGCCCGACTCCCTCATGTGCTAGCAAGGCTTACCTTACTATCTTGCACAGCGTTCCGTGCAGCCAGAAATGAAAGCACATTCAGTGCCAAGCACAGGCGGCTCATCGCCGAGAAACAGAAAACCGAATACTCTCACCGCATCCGATAGGTCTACTTTTATATCTCCATTGCTATCCAACAGCCGCACATTTCCAGGTTCGGCTAACGTTCTGTCCCCACATGGAAGCTGCAAAGGATTACCCAGGAACAGGTGTCCGAGCAAGCATACCCCGTCTGAAATATCCAAAATACTATCCTGATTGCAGTCCGCCGGCAGACGCCGGCCTTCTCCGGGTTCAAAGTGAAGTGTGTGATTGTCTGTGGAAGAATTGCATGCACTACCACCTACAATCACCTCCAACACACAATCGTGCCTCTCGTATTCACCAGCATTCATTAGCCTTGCTTGGGCACTTCTCTCGTTGTTCGAACCGTCCATCTCGCAGCGCCCACTGACGACGCGCCACGCGTAAGTCGGCCATTCGTTTGCTGCTGTTTCTATTCCACTCACTTCAGCGGTGAGCTTCACAGTATCGCCTCGAGTGGCTGACTCACGCCCGGTGATCTCGACCGATAGCTGTTTCACTTCGATTGTGAACACGCACGGCGCTACGTTCCCCGAGGCATCTGTCGCTGTGCACACGACTTCATGCACCCCTGGGCCAAGCGGCGTGCCGGGGGGCGGAGCAAACTCCACCGTCGGGCTGGAATCGCAACGGTCTACTACCTGCACACCGTAATCCTCGATTGCCGTTCCTGTTGGAGTAGTGCAGTCCACAACCATATCCGGAGGGCACGTTATTTCCGGAGGAGTTGTATCCACCACGGTCACCGTCCGGATCTCGCTCACTTCGTTCCCATTCTTATCGCGGGCTGTCCACCGGACTTCAGTCGCTCCATGGGGAAAGCAATCTGGTGCGTTATTCGTTACCGCGACGTTGAGATCACATGCATCGTTTGCAACAGCTCCTGCCAAGAATGCTGCGATCACGGGATTTGTCTTAGGCACCCCACAAGGATCTTCACATTCAACCGTAATGCTTGCTGGAAGCTCTGTGAACCCCGGCGCAATGGTATCAACTACTTCCACCGTGCGAACCTTTTCCACAGCTTTATTGCCAGAACTGTCTTCTGCATTGTAAGTAACTCGATAACCTCCTACCTTCGACGCGTCAACGATATCGCCAGCGATTGTTACGGGGACTTCTCCTTGACACATGTCACTTGCAATTGCTCCCTGCTCTGTGTACTTATCGATATTGCATTGAAGCTGCCGAAACTCTGGCCCGTTCAGGGTGATTTCTGGCGGTGTTGTGTCCACAACCCTTATAATTGGCCAGCAATAATCTGGCGGGCCAATACCATTCGAAACACGCAATTCAACTCTACATTGCACAGTTCCGCCTGAATACTCTACAGTAAGCACTGGAGTCGGGCTGCTTGGGTCGTCAAACTCTGCTCCAGGACAGCTTTGATTCCCCCAGGAATAAGATAACATACAGGAGCAATCTGAACTAGAGCCTGTTCCATTTAGCTGTACACTGCCAAGCGCCCCTTGACACTCTACACTATAGCGTCCACCCGCATCGCAGTTCGCACCTTCACATTCACACTCATCCGGCATTCCGTTTGTATTGCAGTCCTGGCTCGTGCCGTTGCTGATATCAATGGCGTCTGCAATACCGTTGCTATTGCAGTCTCCCTTGCACATTCCCGCATTTCCAGCGGAGAAGATCGCCTGGAGTTCCTGATCAGAAAGAGCTCTCCGATACATTTGCACTTCGTCCATCAAGCCAGTAAACAGACTTGTATCGGGGCACCCCTGTCCCTGGCCAACCTCTATGTCGGCATTAGCAACTTGCTGAATAGCAATCGCTCCTTCCGCGACCTCAGACTGGTCATTCACGTAAAAACCAAAAACAGGCTCTGTCCTGTGGTACACACTTGCGACAAATGTCCACTGTCTCTCGGGAACCTTAATCGTCGAAGTTACCTTCCTGCCGCCGGAAAGCCATTCAAGTGCTCCTGAATCTCTACTCACCGCAAGTTGATACGCCACGGGGCCACAGGAAGCGCCTCTTCGGCTCACAAGGTGAGCGAACCCTGGAATGGGGCTGCGCACGTGATAGACCCACAGTGCGATCGTGAGGTCACCTGTAATCTGCAGATCAGGAGAGTCAGCTATCTTGAGAAATCCACCTTCAAAACTAAATGCCTCTCTGGCCATGCCGCATGGAAATGAGACATTGCCTACAATCGCAGCGCGATTGTCAGACACAAACTCCTGACCTGTCCCATCGCCCGGCCACCAACTCACCAGTCCAGGAGGTGCAGAAATACAGCTGCCACCTTGAGGGCATTGTGCAATCACCGTCGCAGATGCCTGGAGGATGCAAAAGAGCAATGAAAGGCCGGTGCCCATCATCCCCGCAGCCGCCATTCTCGTCGTGCTTTCCCTGACCGTCAGATTCAGTGCCTTCATGATTCTCTCCTTGAAAACAAAAGCCGATTGCTTTGCAACCCGCCTTCACACATTACTGAACTTCACACTCAACCTTGTACACCCAACACATCGTCGATACATCTGTGACCAGAAAGGCAAACGCATGTTCCATAAGCACCAGTACGCTTTATGGATCTATGCCGTTCTATTTGTCGTCTAGTCCGAATCACAATACTTTTCTCATCTGATAGGTTCCAATTTCCTATCAACGATTAGGCAGCGCATTTAAAACACAGCCGCCTCCAAAGATGACACCTTGTATCCTTTTTCCTGCAGGACGATTCGTACATAAACGCGAATATCCTCTTCTGAAAAGGCCTCGATATTAACGATCATGTCAGTTCCGATGTCTGTTGCTCCTGGAAACGGCTCCAGCCAATAGGGCTTTCCTGTCGCAATAAGGCGCTGGCCGAGTGCGCGATCGTTTTCACGCTCTTGTTTTAATACGGGATCAGGGTATTCAGGATCACACACCTTCAGGTACGCACCCACTGCGTCTATCGTGACTGTGAACGGTTTGATTATGATGCATCCTGTCTCGGAGTCCATTGCCTGTACGAAGATATCTGATCCACCAAACGGCTCAGCTGTCCCTGCAAGGACACAGTACTGCCAATGCATTCGAGCTCCTTTGGAAGATGGTGGCGCTTGAAGTGAGACGTGTCGGCTTTGTTCCTCGGCGTTAACCAGATCCAATCTGCACTTCGTAAATCCAATACGTCGTCGTCGATTCATCAGAAAGCAGAATCGTAAACTCATGCTCCCCTTGCCAGAAGTATTCTCTGGAGATCCAGAATCCATCCCAGTCATCGTTGCTATGGCGGGTCACCACAACATTCTCTGCGAGAGCCTTGCCGTCGAGCAGTACAGTAAACAGGGCGCTTCCCTGAAAGGGAAAGTAAAGCCTTGAGGCTGTCAACTGGCGAAGCTTCACCTGTACGCCGCGCTCCGGCACCTCTTTGACCTGGAACGGCAGGATGAGCTTTGACTCACCAAAGACGTTGAGCCGGAGATGGCCTGTGTTCAGGTGCTTCTCCTTATAGCAATTCGTGAGCATGCCCCTGGCCGGGAGTGCAGATCCCTGGTGCGCAAACCTTGCTTCAGAAAAGTCCCATGCAGCCAGGAGGCCTTTTCCAAGAGGAGAGGAGCTCTTCTCTGTCAGCTTCTCCTCTTGCAGCTCCTGCTCACTGAAACGCGCTGAAAAATGGCTCGCAGGGTCCAGCTCGTCGTTGTCCTGAAACTTCCCTCCAATCTCCTGTCGTATCCGGTCCTCGTCGTGATTCAGCCTTGCCTCGAAGGAGAGCACGTCTTTCAGACGATCGCGGGCAAGCTTGTCGTTGTTCCCGTTGTTTCTAACCCATTCTCTGAAGATCTCCCTCAACCACCCTCGACCTTTTCCAAGATCGTCCACCTCCCGGCAAAGGAAGGAACGCCGGTAGATTCTCTCCAAGCTAAACAGAAGGAGGCGGCGCTTTTCAGTTTCCGGGCTCGTGTGCTCGAGCAGACCCGCGAGCTTCTCTGCACTCTTGAATGTCCCGGAGCAGCTCAAGGCTGAGATCGTAGAGAGAAGCTCTGCCTGCTCAGCGGTCTGCGAACATTCTGCCAGCATGCTCTCCAAGCGTTCACGAAACTCCTCACTGTCCGCAATTTCCTGGGGCGCGTCTGCAGGGTTTTCCAAGAAGAGCCGCATGATCAGGATCAACGCATATCCTCTGATGTCCATTGAGACGACTTTCTCGTCGGTATGGCGTAGCAGATACCGCCGCAACAGCTCTTCCATCTTTGCATCTTCTCCAAGCCTGCCCTCTCCTTTCTCCTTCATCATCACAGCGAGGCGCTCTGCTGCAGCCTTCAAAGCAGCGCGATCATCCCCTCTTCCAAGATGGGTTTCGATCGTTCGCAGCGGATCGCCAGGATTCTCCGCTCGTGCCACGAGTACTGACAAGAAAGGATCAAAGCGCGTTTTCGGCAACAGCTTATTCCTTGTGATGGTAAACAGCGTCGATAGGTCAGCTCTTTCTTGAGCAGCATACGCTGCATTGAGCACTTCACGGCTTGCGTCTTTTCCCGACGGCAAAGCAACCATGCACATCAAGGCGCCTGCGGCAGCTCCCATCATTGCCCATGCCATTCTGCTTCCCAGGAATCGAAAAAATTGCCTGCGCTGCTCCCCGTGGTCGGCGTCCTCGGGCACAAGTGCTTCATTCAACGTCGCGAAAACCGCCTGCTCCTCCGGAGAGGCTTCTGCCTCAGCACTTATCTTCCCCGCCGCAGACCGTAGAAGATCTTCAAGTTTCTTGAGGTTTTCCATATTGCTTCAGCCAACTTGCCAGCCACTCCATTCCAGCTTTCAACCGGTAACACACGGTCTGAGGCGTGATGCCAAGGCGCTTTGCGAGTCTGACGTAGAATCCTCGTGAGACCTCGTGGTTGTAATTGCTGTCTTCCTTCCTGAGATTCCATTCCTTCCGCCGGGCGTTTAACACGAGGTAGAGCTCTGGCTTCTGCCGCCTCAACGCTTGCCAGGCCTCACGAAGGATTTCTCTTTCCACAGGAGTCAACAAGGCTGCGGCCGACGGGAGCGCCTCTCCCTCCTCGCTCAAGGCTTCCTGCCCAGGCGAGGCCTCAGGGGCAACAGGTTCAAACCGGAGCGGCACAAAGCGCATCTCTCGTCCTCTACTCATCATCGACATCCTTCGAAAACAACGCTGTAACTCCCCAGACGGCGAGGCCTTACGCACTTCTTGGTACTAAGCCCGAGCACCTCATCGAGAGCTTCAAGACAAACCCTTATAAAGTCAAAGAACGTTCACTCCTCATGAAAAAGACGGTAATGGTTATATCTGGTGTAATAGCGATTGCAGTCTTAGGACTGTTAACCCTTTTTGTCATATCTCAGAAAGACTCTAAACATCGAGAACTCTCATCCTGCATGAGCAAAGGCGACCGGGGCGCGAGGGAGATTTGCATTACTAATGTGGCAGTGGATACCCGGCAACCTGAGATGTGCAGCCAGCTCACTTACCCTGAGCTCAGAGATGACTGCTATTTGCAAATCGCAGTACTTCTTAACGATCCGGAGCAGTGCACTCAAGTGCGGAATCCTATAGCAAAAGAGTTTATGTGTCAAGGCATACTGAAGCGGGGATTAGCAGGGTGTCGTCAGTATCCTCAAGACTACGACAGGAGGAGCCTATGCATATCTCTCTTCGCACGGGTGACAAGAAATCTCTCCCTTTGTGACGAGCTCACGATTGAGAATGGGCGAGCAGGATGCTACTCCGGAATTGCTGGGGGCAGCGAAGACCTTTCCATCTGTGACAAGATCACCTGGGATGATATAGTAAGGAAAGATTGTTACGCCTTTATTGCCTTTTTAACAGAACACTATAGTCTCTGCGAGACCGAAGGAATAGATAGCGATTCGTGTTACTACTCTCTCGCCATTGGAGGCAAGAACATCACCCTGTGCTCCATGCTGAGTACGGAAGAAAACAGGAAGCTCTGTTACTTTCACATGGAACGCTTCGTACTTAACCGGAACACTTCATATCCAGAGTAGCATTCGCGTATTCTTTCAGCAATCTGGGTATTCAACACATGGCAAGCTATCCTCTGTTGGGTCAGGGCCACAGGCGAACGAGCCAGGAGCTGGAGGTTCCATGAAACCAAGAAAGAGGAAGTTGAAGACCGCAATACCGTCCGAGATATCAAGCGTACCATCATCGTTCGTATCAGCGCTATCGACACACTCGGAATTCTGATTACCTATGAATAAGAAGTTTAGCGTGAATATCCCATCACTGATGTCTATTCTTGCGTCAGCATTGGCATCCCCCCTCCGGAACACGGGGCGAAAGTCTAATCCAGTTATTTGCACGTCATCGAGTAACAGGTGATCGCCGACGCTTCCATTGAACTCAAAGACCAGATCTACTCTTGTACTTTGACCAGCTCCGGACTCAAGGACGACTCGTTCGTAAGGAGCAAGGTAAGGTCCGGCTGTACTCGATTGCGCGTCAATCGTATGTACCACTGTGGTACCCAAGGAAACCTGAGCGAATCCGGACCCTTCTGGAAGTCCATAGGCAAAGGCGATCCTGAAACCTCGGCTGGGCAGAGTAACCTGCTGACTCAAAGCGATGGGAGACTGACTTGTAAGTTGAGCAACGCTGTTCCCACTCCCTGTGGGATACTCAATGATCTCCACTGAACCAGCGCCTAATACAGCCCAACTACCGAGCGTCCCACCTGAGAAGTCGCCATCATGGACGACGTTATCTGAGCTACCTATCTTTCGGAGTGTCTTTACGCATTGTTCTTCTGCCTTGACGTCTTGACATTGATGGTATTCGTCGTGGCTGGGGAGTGCAGCACTGTACTCTTTTGAGAGTGGATAGCCCCAACCTTGCACGTACGGATGCATTGGATCCCGAATGGACAGGAGATACCACTCATGAGGGAATTGATGTTCGGCTAACATGCTTGTAATTGGTTCTGTAAATACGCAACCTTGCCCAACTGCTGTCAGGTCAATATTATAGGCAGCCGAGGCATTTCTATTTGTCATGGGCAGACAGCACGGCACGGGTAGCCTGCACAGCCCTGGACGATTTACATACTGCTCAGCCCATGCACAACCATTACCAAACCGCGGATCCTCAAAGGGAGCATCATCCGGTTCGTACTGCAACGCATCGAGAAACGTTGCGTGAATCGTCGTATCTGTTCCCTGCAATCTGTTTATAGCAGCTTGGATAAGGTAAGCCCCAACACTGTGGGCAATGAAGTGGATATGTTTGAATTGCAGGTCAGGCACCGCCAATGCGCCTCCAAGAGCTTCTCCGTGCTCAAAGAAGGCCTTTCTTACTATCGAGGCCAGCGCAGGATCGTTGAAATCCTCCCATGTACCAGCGTCTTCAGACCAGTCGTAGGTCCAAACGTCCCAACCCTCGCTCAGTTTATTCTCCGATAGGTACATGGCAATCGCAGTGGCAATGTCGTTTACCCAGCCATCCGCATCGCTGTTCCAACCATGCGTAACAAAGACGAGCTTTGAGGCAGCTTGAGATTTTACTGGAAGATTTCCCCAGCTTGCCTTCTGTACCACGACCTTGCACTTCCCCCCACTACCTGCGGCAAAAATAGCCTGGATCTCCCCAGCACTAAGAGCTCGATTGTAAATCTCAACTTCATCGAGCATTCCATCCAGAGCGTATCCTGACTCTGCCCATCCAATCCTCAACGGGGCGATGGGGTCAGGAATTACTGAAGCATCGTCGCCCGTGCCTGCGATTTGTCCATCGATGTAAATGGAAAATGTCACACCCTCTCTTGTTACAGATAGATGATACCAGTGGTCTCTTGCTGGAATCCAGGGAGCAAAAACAGGAATGACCGTTGCGATGCCAGGGTCACGAAACTGGACATGGAATCTCAAGCCAGGTGCAGCAGGGCCAGGCGGACCTGAAGGACTCCAATAGAAGATCCACTTGTTTCTCGTTCCAGTGCCGTCATCGTGTCCAATAAAGGCACGGTTCGTTCCGAGTTCTCTGAAATTCACCCAGAAGTCAATGGTAAAGGAGTTGGTCCCGAGCGTCCAAATAGGATCGTCTGAAACCTCGATGGAATTACTGCCGTTGAAGGTGAATGCCTCACCCACAACGCCTGGTGCAAATTGAACCTCATTCACTGATGTTCCATCCCGCCCGCCTGCGATGTCCCTGGCATCTCCATCGCCCGGCCACCATGCGATGAGCCCCTCTGGTGGCAGAATACACGGGGTATCCTGGCTGCTCAGTGCCCGATGCCATAACGCAGGCACCAGTCCGACGAAAATCAGACTTGAGCCGAGAAACTTTCTCATGATTCCCTCCTCCCCTATACGGGATGGATCCCAATAGATCAGCGGTATTACTAATCAAGAATCACGGCTAAATCGTCTTGTTTAAGCTCGGGATATGCTACAACAATTTCATGATAACGCGCCCGAGCTAAATCAAAGAATCTTTTTTTGGTTTCTCCAAAGTGTTGTAATATATCTTTGCCCTTCCAGCGCTGAATTTCTTCAAAATGGTGTGAAAGTCGTAACACCCAGACCAGCATGACAATATTATCAATAATAGCACTCACCTCGTCAGCAACCTCCTTCGTATCAGGAAGACCATAATTGAACTCTTCATCAATTCTTATTACTGGAAATCCTGTATGACAGCCTTGAATGTATGCCTCTTTAAGAAGGAGTGATGCTTTCTTCGAATTGATTCTCTTTGCAAGGACATATGCATCAAGGAAATAGCCTCGCTTTAAGCTTTCTTTAAGAAAGGGTGTTTTCCCTTGTACATAAGCAAATAGGGTTTCATAGTCTTCAAACATAAATAAAAGAAGTCGCATGTCAAACTCAACAAGAGGTGGGTCGTCGGGCACATGATATCGCTCTCTAAACCATGCAGATTCCTTTTTGAGTTCTTCCTTGAATTCTTCCTCACTTCCATGCACTAGGAATTCATAAAGCCGGTTTTCATGAGCATTCTCTGTATAGTGTTTCATCTCCGGATTGCCCATGATATCAGCTATTATTTTATTCCACACATCAGGATCACCAAAATACTCCTGGTATTTTGCAGCACAAGTCCCGGCTACTGTTGCTAAAGCAAGTATTCCTGCTGCGAACGTCACTTTGTATTTCCCTGTATTGCCATTTGTTTGCTTTCGTCGGACTCCGCACATAGCTCACGGGCTACGTCCTCGCTCCGTTCCAGACGCGAATTCCTTCTCGAAAGATCGCTCCATGGCCAACTCCCTTCCAGCCGGAGGGAGAAAAAGAAAATGCCTGTCCCGGAATCTAACCCTTGAAGAGCGTACGTTACTCAAGCTTGAAGCCGCCTGTCAACGACTGATGTCCCTTGCTTGCCATTGCTTCGGAGTGCGTGCTCTACCCTTCATCGCGATCCGTTGATCGCGCACTCAAAGGCTGCGCAACTTCATCTCTCAAGTTCCGATTGTTCCAACGCGTTGGAAAGGTTTTTAAACTTCCATTTCCTTCAGTTCCCATTCAAGCTTTCAAGAAGAGGTGGCGATCCTGCCCATATTCAGTCAAAATACAATCTGTAGTATTCATCGTAGTTATTACGTTCTACAGCTTGTTTCTAGGTACAATTGCCTATATGACCATATACACGTCAACAGTACACGCCGTTGCCCGGTTGTACATCGGACTCTTTCCCGGAACGCTTATCGCTAGACTCTTGTTCGATGTTATAGATAGACTATGCTGCGATTTTGAACGCGCAATCGACTTCGTCAACGCTATCATCGTCGTCCTGGCAATCCTGATTAACTACGTCCTGATAATCCTGCTTTTCGCGCCTATCAAATATATCCTAAATACAAACTCACGTGAAGCCCTTCAAGAGCGTTAGTGGTTCAGAAGAGGTCATATTTATATGCGGTTTGGCCACGTCCTTCATTTCGAAGTCGTCGTGAAGGCACCTACAATCGGTAAATTTGGTAGGGAGAGGCCTATGGCCGAAAGGGAAAGAGTTGAACCACATCACATTACGTGCACCGCTTACTCTTGCTCTTGGCATGGAAGCGTCCTCGCTCTGAGGTTATAGGGTTCGTGGCCAATTACAGAAGTCCGTGTGTTAAAGTCTCCCTGCCAGCTTTCGCAATCGCCTCTCAAGTCGCTTGAGTTTCTTCTCCGCAGCACTCGTCTCTGGATGCTCTGTTGAATCGAACAACTGCCCGTCGTCAACACATTCTCCTAAAAAGCCCTGGTCGTGCGGAACACAGACTTTCACAGTGCCTGGTGACTCACAGCCTTTATCATTACGGGCAACAAACTCTATTGTGTACACTCTCCCGTTGCCAGGAGCATTGCGATTTCCAGAACGCTCAGCCCTCACAGCGGCAACCTCTGGAACGCCATCAGCATCCGCATCTAGCAACACTCCATCTGGCCATGTTCGTCCACCACCGGATCCCTCGGCTCTCACAGGTTCATCCTGTGTAATACCAGTAATCTCGATCGTAAAAGGATCATTGTCAGGATCTGTCACCCCAACCACCCTAATCAAGCTGAATTTATGGTTCGGCGGCCAGAGCCGTTTAGTACTCGCAACAGCCAAGGAGGTATCAGGAGGACGACAGGCTGAGATTTCTACACTTGTCGTACAGGTATCGCTCAACTGCCCGTCGTTAACTGTCAGCGTAATCACGCAACTCACATCTGCTCCGCAGGGTGTTTCGATGGTCACAGTCGGAGCAGGACTTGTTGGGTTATCAAAACTAACACCCGGACAATCTGCCCTCCAGGAGTACGTCAAGGCGTCGCCATCTGGATCAGTCGAGCCTGCACCGCTCAACGCCAGCGGAGTAATCTCCCCTTCACATTCCGCAGAAGACAAGGCAGCGATGCTACAACGCGGAGGTTGATTTGCACTAATACCTACAAGGCGAAAATTACCAATCTCAACGGTACAACCAGATTCGCCGTTACTAAACAGTACAATAGTGAGTCTTGTGTTATCTCCAAGGCCTCTTATGGATATTGGGCCGCCTTGTGCAAACTGCCCTATGCCTGCGCTCGTTGCGGCAAAGACCCACGCCGGCTCGTTATTCAAATACAAAGCAACATAGTCACTATCGCATGACTCACTGAACCGATAATCGAAAGTTAGGTAATGTGCACTCTCGGAAACATCAACAATTGCCTCAAAAAAAGGAGACGATCTTTCAGAGCAAAGTATCGTGCCCTCGCTAGTCTCCTCGCACCCGAAGCTCTGAATCTCCTTGAGCGTCAGCTTACCAACTTCCTTGCGTGTGCAAGGGGATGCATTTGATTCCGGAAAGCTCGTCGGAAAGGCGTTTAGCGACCAGTACCATCCTTTACAGCATGGGCTCAGCGAACTATCGCGTGGTGCCCAGCGTCCTGAGCTTCCTGAAGGCAAGAATGTACAGCCGTTGCAGAAGGAATCATCTGTCAAGCTGTTCGGCATAATTGACCAACGGTACCACTGATGAACGCCCGAATGATCTATATCAACTCCTTCTTGAAACAGGATATTGTCAATTGTTCCCGGAGTTTGTAGTTCTTGATTATACACAAAATCACCATAAGCGACATCGCCTACTGCAGTTAAGCTACGCGAATAGTAATTATCAACACGAATTTGTGTCACGCCAGAAACAGCTTCTGGCAAGACTGCGCAGAAGAAGTCAGAATCTAGACGATATTGGGCAGTCTCCCTTTCATCGCATTCCAGCCTTTCGATGTGGTGTGGCCGGTCTAAGGCAGTGAACTGGATGAATAGTCTCTTATCACCGTTGTGTGTTCTGGTGAGGGATACAAACTCCTTGATGCCATGTGCAATTACGCCTGTACCTAGTGAGTGGCCGATGAAGTCTAAATTGCCATTGAAGTTCCCTGTCAAATCTGGATCAAGCCTAACTCGCAATTCCTTTGCCAAGCTTGCACCTGCATCTTCTATGTAGCGTTTAGCACCTATATATGCTTCGCAAGTCGGGAGCACGCCTAAGGCAAAAGGCTGAAAACCCCCTTCCCAAATATACTCAAGAATATTTATCTGGTCAGCAGTATTACCAAAGAAGTTGCGGATGAGTGTTGTTGCTTGCTTGGATCCACGGCCTGTCCACAATATTTCCTCTTGAGTCTTGAGTTCCTGTTCAGGCTCGAGACCATGAACAAGGATTATTGTTGGGTTCTCCGGATTCGGATTGATAGGCATCCACCGTGACTTCTTTGAGGGTGGCGCCGGCGTTGGGCTCGGCGTCGGAGTGGGCGACGGCTTGGAACACACCTCAAACGACGCCTCCACATAGGAACACGCACCTGGCTCAAACGAAGTCCCAGTGTCAGCTTCACCGCAGAAGTTGCGAATCGCGTCGAAGGCAAAGCACATGATCCACCTTACCCTGTAGGTCCCGAGCGCTGTCGGCGCCGTGAATGTCACAGTGTCCCTGGCGGTCTGGCCGCAACTGGTGAAATATGCTCCTCTGACATATAGAGGGTTGCCGAGGCTCCAATCGCCAATCAGCGAGGAATAGATTACTGCATTCGGATTGCAATCGCTGCAGCGATTCCAATCGATCGTGAACGTTGTTGAGGCACCGGGTAAGACTGTCGCCGGAAGATCCACGGTGAAGGATTCCAGTTTTGGCCCGGGCGGATCACAGGTGTGGTTCTCACACTCGCAAGGCCCTTGCGAGATCAGCGCAAGGTTATTCTTCTGTTCGAAGTCAATGGGGCATTGCTGTCCCAGCAGTTGCGGGCAGCCGCCTACGCTAAGTTTTACGTTGTCGAAAGCCTGCCCGTAATGATCATAGAGGCCAACCATTCCGATGCTGAAGAGGCTGGTCGTCAGCGTCGTGGCTGGAGATTGTTCCCCATTAACAAATGCCCTGTAGGTATTGCCGCTGACTGCAACTTGAATGTGGAGATAAGCGCCCACATCAAAAAGGCCGGTGACCTTTTCCAGAGCAACCCCTGTGGTTCCATTCGTAACGACATGCCAATAGAGGCCGCGCCTTCCTGTTGCAGGGTCAGCGCTATCTCCACCTGTGACAAGGAGAATCCCGTTCTGGCTGCCAGGTGCGCCTGTAGTTCGCAGCCAGATGCCACCGTCCTCAGCATCGATGATGTCTACGTCGAAGGTGAAGTCTGTCAGCGAGAACGGCAGGCTGGAGTATGTCAGCCGGTCGGTGAATTGGGCTGTCTGGGCGAAGTATCTGCCGCCTGAAGCTATCCAGTCCCCTGTTTCGTTTCCCCATGAAGGAGAAAGCCCGGAGTCGAAGGTGTCAGTGAACAGCGGCTGAGCAGCGGCCTGCGATGCAAGGACGCAGAAGACAACGGCAGTCAAGACCCTATTCCACGACATGAGAACTCCTTTCCAGTGGGATGAGGTGGACGAAAATACCCTTTCCCGTTTTTGTCCCTTGAAGCGCGTACGTTACTCAAAGCCAAAACCGCCTGTCAACGACTGATGTCCCTTGCTTGCCAACAACGTGGAGGCGTCCTCTACCCTCTAGAGGCCATCCTTCGAAAACGGCGTCCTAACCTTTAAGCAGGCCATGCCTTGCGGCGATCATGGAGGCTTGAGCAGAGGCCTCGAGGACTGATCCTCCCCATCGGAATCTCCCTCACCGACAGGGGCAGATCCTACCTCAAAGGGGCCATCAACCTCAAGGGCGATGTGACGTAAAGTCTGTAGACGCAAAGTCGACGCCCTGCGATTCTCCTGAACCATGCAGGCAGGGCTGATTCTCAAGCGCTTCGGCAAGGCTGTCCGCGACGAGCGGCAGCGACGGAAGATGTCCCAGGAGATCCTGGCCTTCGACTCCGGACTCCATCGCACCTACATCAGCTCAGTCGAGCGTGGGCAGCGCAACATCAGCCTGCTGAACATCCACCGGATCGCGAAGGCCTTGAAAGTTGAGGCGAGGGATCTGGTGTAATGGCCATGAACGGGGCGGTTTTGCCTTGACTGCCGGCAGCTTTTGCCGACGATGCTGGCTGGTGAGACACGGTCCGGCCGGAATGGGCCGCCGTTTTCCCGACGACAAGAGGCGAATCATGCCCTTAGCGCAAAGAGGCGAAAGCACACTCACCCAGCTGAAGTTGGGTCCCCTTCCAGTACCGTCCGCCGCTCCCGCTACAGGTTCTCTTGGCGGAAGGAAACGCGCGAACCGCAGAGTTTTTTCGATTCACACCGCCAGAGGCGGTGGCTTATCGATGGAGTTATGAAATTTATGAATAAATTACTCTCTTTAGGTCTTGCAGGCATTGTTGCAGGTTATAGCCTCTTTCCTATAAAACAGAGTGAAGCATCCCGGGATTTTATCCGAGGAGATGTTACTCAGGATGGGAAATTAGATATCGCTGATCCTATTGCTCTTGCAGGTTATTTATTTCAAGGCCGTGCAGAACCGCAATGTTTAGATGCGGCTGACGTGAATGATGATGGAAAACTTAATTTAACTGACGCTGTTCAAGCATTAGATTACTTGTTTAAGGGAAAATCTCCTCCAGCATCTCCTTTTCCTGATTTGGGCAAAGATGAGAGTATTGATGAGCTTACTTGTTTTGGCGATCCCGATCAACCTTTAGAAGAGATTATTGAATTGGGGCAAAGAGATTTTCAAAAAGGGCCATTTATTATTTCATATCAAGGAGATCCTTCTCATTGGAGAGTGTACAGGATTATTGAACCTTTGCAGGGAGAGAGTGACGGAATCATCTTAGATAAAGCAAGTTTTGTCCGCATTGAAAAAGGTTCAATTCAATATGGTATTAAAAGGGCGGGGAAAGGCATATTCGCTCGCGATTGCCATGATATTGAAATTAGAGATGTTGTGATTACTAAAGATAAACTTGGAGAAGAGGAGAGTGAAGGAGATTTTGATTATGGAGTTGCTTTCACAAATACTGATCACTCAATAATTCAAGGAGTGCAGGTTCGCCAGAATATTCCTTACGGAGTTTGTGTCTATTTTGAGAAGGGATCTGATGATAATATTTTTCGAGGAAATACACTTGAGTTTGATGGATTTGAAAGTGACGGGTTGTATTGGGGTATGAGCAATAGAAATGAGGCATTATTGAATACTATTATATCTAGCGGGGATGGAAGCCCTGCAGCATATATTACCTATTCTACATCGCCTCGATTGAATGAAAATCGATTTTATACTCATGGGGATGGAAGCCCTGTCATTTTTTTAGATCTGGTGGATGGGAGTAACTTAGAAGATAATCTTGTGGAGAGTTTTGGCGGAAGATTTTTAGTTGAAGACGATCCCTTGTCCTATGCAGCAAGCCCTTCATTGTTGGTTTATGGAGAGGGGAATCTTGGAAATGTTTTTCTTCGAAATAGGTTGAAAACTGCAGGTGATGATTCTTCAGCGGTTGTTTTAGTGGATGGAGATGGTTCGAAATTCACGGATTGCGAGATGGTGACTATGGGAGAGAATGGACATGCTTTACGCGTTAATTTTCCCAGTAATTCGAGAGCTGAATTCAGGAACTGTACCTTTGATACTCAGAATATAGATGTGTCTGATCTTTATTTCCATGATATTGCGAGAGGAAAAGTTTCTCTGATTAATACTCCTTTTGATAGAGTTAGTTTTGGTGATAGGAATTCTTCACAGCTTGAAGTATCCTGGTCGCTTGATGCTTTGGTTCAAAGAGGGGAAGTACCATTGCAAGGGGCTGGTGTTGAGGCCTATACTGTGCTTGGAGAAAAGGCATTTTCTGAAATCACAGGAGAACATGGGAGAATTCCTTCGCAAATACTCCCTGCTTATATTCAGGGAAGAAATATGCGCATAGATTATTCACCTTACACGGTACGTGCGGCTTTCGGGGCTTTTCAGGAAGAGAAGACTGTTGATTTGAATCAGCCGCGTGATGTTTTGTTTACTCTTGAGTGATAACCATCTCGACGCACTCGCGCCACAAGGTTCCTCAAACTCTCTCAATTTTCCCAAGCGTCTGGGGAAACCAAGATGCCATGGGACTGCTGTGTCGAAAGATCAGGGAGATGGCCGAGCAGTGTTCGGCCTGGACGGGTTCAGCATGCGGTGCAGTCTTGCAGAACCCCCGCCAGTCGTATAGGATAACGCCCGTCGAGGGAGCATCGGCGCTTCCTGCTCACTGCTCATTGGGTCACGCGTCAACGGAAGGGTCGCGAATGAAAAAGATATTCGCAGTTGCCGTCATCTTCACGTCATTGGGATTGCTCCTTGGGTTCTACCTTCGAGGACATTCGCCGACTGCCATTGCTGGTGGTGGCGGAGCACCAACGTGCTCTTCCAAGAATGGCGACGTTAACGCGAGCGGGGAGGTGGACCTGTCGGACGCGGTGACGATTCTCGGGAACTTGTTCCTTGGCAATCCCACGGAACTGGTGCCGCTTTGTGCGACGCCGCCGGCCCCTTCGGGCCTGCCCGCGACGGGCCAGAAGGTCTGCTACGGGTTCGTCGAGAACCAGGGCTGGGTCGAAGTTCCCTGCGATGGCGCGACCTGCGCGGGTCAGGACGGCTCCTACGCGGCGGGCTGCCCCTTGGAGGGTCGCTTCGCCGACAACGGGGACGGCACGGTGACCGACAACTGCACGGGGCTCATGTGGCAGAAGGACACGGCGGATGTGAACGGGGATGGGCACTCGACGGGTCAGGACTACGCTGTTTGGTGCGATGCTCTGGCGTATTGCGAGAACCTGAGCTTCGCCGGCCACGACGACTGGCGGCTGCCGAACGTGCGGGAGCTGCAGAGCATTGTGGACTACGGGCGATTCAATCCGTCGATCGATCTCATGTTCGGCGCGTTCTCGTCGGTGTACTGGTCGTCTACGTCCTTCGCGCGTTCAACCCCCGCATTCGCGTGGTACGTCTACTTCGGCTACGGCCATGTCAGCTACGACGCCAGGGTCTACGCCTACTATGTCCGTGCCGTGCGCAACGCACCATGATCATGGGACGTCTTCTCGCCGTCCGCTGCCCATGGCGCGGCGGGCGCGAGGTCAGAGGGCTTTGATCTTCGCGATGTCGGCAGCGGCCTTGCTGGCCCTGAGGGTTCCGTCGTACCACAGGAAGTTCGCGACGGGGTCGACGGGATACCCGCGACCACTCCCACAGCATCTTTCTGTTTTCTAGGGTATCCTTCTCGGCGCCTTCTCGTAACCCCCTGACGCACTGAAGGACTGCCTCAGGCACTCGTCAGAGCAAAAGTAAAGCCCCTCCTCGAGATCAACAAATCCTCCTGTCCCGAATACTCCCTCCTCGACGCGAAAGCAGTTAATTCCCTCTCGTAGATTCTTCTGGCATGTTGAGCATTGCATCGTCCACCTCCTTTTTCGTGTTGAGAATGTAATCCGCGGCCTTCTGCGCTTGGGAAGCGGCTGTTACTACGAGGCGCCGGTCATTCCTTAGTCTCTCAAGCCACGAAGAGATGTAGGAAGCAGAGTTCTCGATCACCTTGCTCTCGATTTCGGCGCGACCGCAGAGGAACGCAGCGCCCATCTCTGCGATCAATTCCTCTTTGCTGTACTTGTCCGAGCCGAACAGAATCTCATCCGTAATCCCCTGCCTTGCCAGCCGGGACTCATGGCCGGTGCTATGGACGAGTTCGTGGAAGAGGACGCTATAGTAGGACTCTGGAGACTCGAAGCTTTTTTGATGCGGCATCTTCAACGTATCGCAAGATGGATAGTAAGACGCTCGTTCGCTGCCGTGTTCAATCCTTGGCGGAGATGGCATCTCAGCAACCACTCGATCACATGTTTCTAACACATTGAAGCCAAGCGGATGGGTAACCTCTCGCGGGTACTCGATCCCCTCACACTGCAAAACATTAAAGACCGTGTAGTATCGCAGAAATCGTATTTCCCGTCGTTCTCCTCTCTCTGGATCTTCCTTTACCGTTGAGTTCCAGTACACGCATGGATACCCATGCTCTCCCTTCCTGACCGTCCCTCCTCGGTCCTTTGCCTGTTTAAACGTCAGCCAGTAGGGAGAATCGCATTTTGCCGAGGAGAGCATGAACGCATTGATCCCACGATACTCTTTGCCTGAAACAAGATTCTTGGGGTGCCCCCGGCCTGATTTCCATGGCTTGTGCCATGGGACTGTTCCACCCTCAAGCAGTTGGATCATTCGTGCGGTGATTGCCTCATACGCCTTTTCCATTCTTCCTTGGAGGCCGCAACTGTTAAAAAGGCTTGAACTGAAATGCTCGTGATGGTAGATTCTCTTACGGAGGGTTTTCGAAAACTATTTAAACGTCTGACATCTCCTATTTCTATGGAGTCCATAACCATATCAAAACACGAATACGAACAGCTGCGCAAAAAGTCGGCCATTATCGATCTCTTGGATGATTTTGATTTAGAGTTCATCAGACAAGTGCTGAACAGCAAGGAAGACCTGAAACATGGCCGCTTCAAGAGACTTGCATAGCGATTCTCTCGGCGAGTGTTCTAAAATCATCGAAGTGATGCTTGATGTAATCAATCTTTGACTGCTGATCTTTTTTGCCGCTTGTGGCAATGATGAGGACAAGCTTGAGATCATCGTAGATCAGGTAATACACACGTTTCTCTCGTATCCGGCGTTCTCTGAAGAAACGGTAACCGACCTGGTCGCCTGAGTAGGGATTGACGGCGAGTTTCTCAGGAATCTTTACAGCTGCTTCGCGATCCGCCTGTGTCCACTTGGAGATCTCTTGCAAGTACGTTTCTGTACCAACAACTCTGTACATTGAAACGAGAACAAGATCCGCTATTTAAATCTAAGCGCCTGTTGAGTGCCAGACTTTTCAAATCACATAGACGAGACCGCGTTGGGCTCTGCCTCGAACAAATCAGTTCAAAGCCCTTTAATCGGAACGTCCTCAGCCTTCCACAATGGAAGGCCAGTGGCAGAAGGAGCGGCCGAATCTCTATCGTCGTCGCCTTGAGAAGGAGCTGAGTATTCCCGAGGAGGAGACCCAGGCCAGAATGCGCTGGAGTCTTCCCATCCTTTCGGAGAACTCCAAATGCTCGATCTCTCTCGATCTTCCGATTCTTAACTGCAATCCCACGGAGGCGTGTAGCGAAGTATGCTACGCATGCCAGGGACGGCAATTCTATCGACGGGCTGTCGTCAAGAGCCTTGCTGTCAACCGCCTTATCGCGAAGGATCCTGAGCATACCGCCCGCAAGATTGTTGACGAGGCTGCAGGGAGGCCGATACGCCTCGCTGGAAGCGGAGAGCTCCTCCCCGAGCACAAGGCGCTCGTCGATCTGATCGAAAAGTACGGCGGGACCTGGTGGGGGTTTACTCGCCGGGTCGGTACGCACAGAGAAATGCCCAGGCTCATGTTCTCCCTCGACGCCACGACGCCGGCTGCCGCTCTGCGGTACGTCGTCAACGAGGTTCCTGTTTCCCGGCGAGGCTACCTTCGTCGCCCCCGAGATCCTCCTGCCTCTCTCGAGGTTGCCGTGACCTTTCCTGTTCACGGGCCCACGACGAACTACGTCCAATACGTCTCTCCGCAGGAGAACGACTGCCCCTCGGTGCGACACGAGTTGAAAGGGTGCTGGGCATGCAGGAGGTGCTATTGATGGTGCAGTTGTTTCGCGGGAGTCCAGGTGTGTGTGATGATCGTCCTACTTCATGGGCAAAAACCTTATAAACATCACATCAAATCAGTCTTTCATGACAAACAAAACAGATTCAGATAGTATCAATACACTTTGGGCAGCTGAAGCCAAGGCGCTTGTGGTTCTCGCATTTCGGAATGGACCTATTGAGAATGTGCATGCCTCAGGTCGCATAACAGAAGATGAGATGAAAGAGATAAACAAGCACGCGGTCAACACTCTCTATAGACTTATTGCTTTGAAACGACGCAGTAAGGGCAAGTACATAAAAGAATTGGACTTTGGTCTGCGGTATGCGAGGAATTGGGATGATCCCGAAGAGGATCCAGAGTTGCGCCCATCGAAGTGAACAAAACCGGTCGCCTCCTGGTGCGGGCGTTCGTTTTCTATTTTCGCTAGATTTTTATAGCAGAGAATTATCTGTTTGTATGGCAGAAAAGGAGAAAGAGTACAAGGTCAGAATTCTCAAGATTGAGCCCGTGACACATGACGTAAAGAGATTTATTATTGAGAAGCCTCTGGATTATGCCTACACTCCTGGGCAAGCGACCGACGTGAGTATTGATAAAGATACATGGAAAGATGAAAAGAGGCCTTTTACATTCACGTGCCTTCCTAATGAAAACTATTTGGAGTTTGTAATTAAAATATATCCTGAACATCATGGAGTAACTGAGCAATTAGGGAAGCTTTCTCCTGGTGATACTTTGACCATCCGAGAGCCATTTGGCACAATTGCCTACAAAGGAAAAGGGATTTTCATTGCAGGAGGGGCTGGAATCACGCCCTTTATTGCGATTTTAAGACATCTTAATAAGGAAGGAAAACTGAAAGGAAATGCCCTTCTCTTTTCTAATAAGACGGCTCCGGATATTATTCTTGAGGAGGAACTCAAAAAGATTCTCGGAGAGAACTGCTATTTTACTTTGACTCGAGAGAAGCACGAGGGCTGCGATTTTGGGAGAATTGATGAGCGTTATTTGAAGCAGAAAGTAAAAAATTTCAAGAAGTATTTTTATGTGTGCGGTCCGCCGCAGATGGTTGCAGGCATCAAGGCGTATTTGCAGAAACTTGGCGCGAAGATGGATACAATTGTATTTGAAGAATAGATGAAGAGGAATTAAAATTTATCTTAGTATCTCCACACAGGAATATTAGCTCTGACTTAACAAAGGATTAATGAATATCCATTTTTCTTAAGTGAGTTCTGCCCAAGACGAGGAGGATGTCATATATCCTTCTCTAAGGAAGATATTTAATGCCTGTTTTGCGGTATTTATTCTATATATCGGACAACCGATAGATTTATATACTTGTGTATACACATGTCGTATACACGATATGATTACAAGGAGGTATTGAAAAATGAATTGTGGATATGGATATTGCGGCAGTTCGAGGGGTTTCCTTACCAAAGATGAGAAGCTTCAAATGCTTCAAGAATACAAGGAAGAACTTGATAAGGAGTCCCAGGGTGTTGCTGAAAGAATTACTGAACTCGGGAAAGAGAAGTAACTCTTAAGCAAAATTTATGATGTCAGAATTGAAAACCGCAGACTTTAGTCTGCGGTAGTAGCCAATCTTGTTTTCAATTCTGAACACTTCATCATCGAAGATGATGAGAGTTCTCAGAACTTTCAGTTCTGAAGTCCCCAAAATCGAGGGCCTGTCACAAACCACACCTTTTAAGGTGTGGTGGCTCATCGATTTTGTGATTTTATTATTTTTCAGATTTCTTTGAATTTCGGACGGGCTTCTCTGCCTGAATGGGCAACGTAAGAATCAACGTCTTTTGGCATTTTCATAAATTATGATCCTTAAGACTTCGCTTTCTTCGAAGGTTTCAACTTGCTAGAACTGTTAAGGGCGACCGTTTGGCGAACGAGCGCCTTGAAAGCGGACTCGTCAACTTCTTCTCCTTCGTGGATGTCGATCGCGCGACGTGCGTTTCCGTCAAGACTTGAGTTGAAGAGACGGGCCGGATCTTTCAGAGACGCTCCCTTGAGGAAGGTAAGCTTTACGACATTCTTGTAGGATTCGCCAGTGCAGATGATGCCGTCGTGCGACCAAATCGGAGTGCCCATCCACTTCCACTCCTCGACGGCGTCCGAGTCTGCTTCCTTGATGAGCTTGCGCATTCTGCTGAGGGTTTTCCCGCGCCAGTCCCCGAGTTCGGCGATTCTTTTCGAGATGAGCTCCGATGCCGACTGGCTTTGGCCCGCGCCCGACTTTTTCATGTTCTTCATTTTATATTTCCGTCAAACTTCTGTGCTGTAGATTTGCCCATATTTTATCCCTCCAAATTTTATGGTGCCTGATTATTTATATTTATCGATATTTCTATCAGACGTTTACTTTACAGCCCCTTTTTTCATTACTTATTTAAAGCCCGTTACTCAATGTGCATATGGTTCTGGTAAAAGAATATTTGAAAAAGTACAAGGGACTGCTTTTATTAGCGCTCTTTTTAGCTACGATTAATCAGGTTTTCTCTTTGCTTGATCCCCAAATCTTCCGTCTTATTGTTGATAACTATGCAACCAAGGCAGGAAGCCTTCCTCATGATATCTTCATCAAGGGCGTGCTTCTTCTCTTGCTGGGTTCTGTCGCTGTTGCCCTCATTTCCCGGATTGCAAAAAACTTTCAAGATTACACTGTGAGCTTGATGACGCAGCGCATAGGCACTGAAATGTATGCAAAGAGTGTTGAACATACCCTTTCATTGCCTTATACGGTTTTTGAAGATCAGCGCTCTGGTGAGATCTTGCAAAAATTACAGAAAGCAAGAACAGATACTCAAGTAATGATCGCCAATCTTATCAACGTAGCCTTTCTGTCCATCATAGGCATTCTTTTTGTCATCGTCTATGCTCTTACAGTTCATTGGACTATTGGTTTAGCTTATTTTTTAGTTATCCCCATTATTGGCGGATTTACTGTCATGATGAGCAAGAAGATCAAGGCTGCTCAAAAGGCTATTGTAACAGAGACCGCTGCTCTTGCAGGTTCGACGACAGAGACTCTTCGCAATGTTGAATTGGTAAAAAGCCTTGGCCTGGAGCATCAGGAAATTCAGAGATTAAATGCAGTAAATGAAAGAGTCTTATCACTCGAATTAAAAAAGATTATCTTGATTCGAAAGATGAGTTTCCTGCAGGGAAGTTTATTGAATCTTATGCGCGTCTCTTTGCTCTTTCTCATGCTTTGGCTGATTTTCCGAGGATTTATCACTTTGGGAGAATTTTTCAGCCTGTTCGTATACTCTTTTTTTATTTTTACCCCTCTTTCGGAAATAGGCAATATAGCGTCCAGTTACCAGGAGGCAAAAGCAAGTAATGAAAAACTTGGAGAAATTCTGAACATGCCTCAGCAAAAGCAGCCTGAATTTCCAAAGCATGTTGATAAAGTTACTTCTCTTGTATTTCAGAGTATTGGCTTCCGCTACCAAGAGGGAAATCCTTCATTGAAGAATATTCATCTTAAGATTAAAGCTGGCGAGACAGTTGCTTTTGTCGGCCCTTCGGGATCAGGGAAGACAACATTAGTAAAGTTATTGGTCGGTCTCTATCAGCCAACCCAAGGCAAGTTACTTTTTAATGGGATAGACCGCAGGGAAGTAGATTATGCTAAAATCCGCAAACGTATCGGATTAGTTGCACAAGAAACGCAGTTGTTTGCCGGAACTCTCCGGGAAAATCTTCTTTTTGTAAATCCCCAAGCAAGCGATGCAGAATGCTTGGAAGTCTTAAAACTCGCTTCTGTAACAACCCTTCTTGAACGTGGAGGCAAAGGTCTTGATACGAGGATTGGTGAAGGAGGGATTAAGATCTCTGGCGGTGAACGACAGAGATTAGCGATTGCACGGGCATTGCTGCGGAATCCTGATATGATTATTTTTGATGAAGCCACCTCTTCCCTCGATTCTTTGACAGAGAAAGCAATTACTGAGACTATTCAAATGATTGGAAAGTCGAGGCCGCATTTAATTACTATCCTTGTTGCTCATCGCCTTTCAACCATTGCACACGCTGACTGTATCTATGTTTTAGAAAAAGGAAGCATTGTTGAGCAAGGCACCCATGCATCTCTTCTTAGGAAGAAAGGGCTCTATTCAGCATTATGGAGGGAGCAGATTGGAGGGAGTAATGAGAGAAGTAATGGAATAGGGGAAGGGCTGTCTGGAAAATAAAAATCCCAACCGACCCAGAGGGTCGGGGTATTTTTAATCCTCCAACTGGGAACGATGACCGAGGCAGAGTCTCAGGGTATTACACCCAGTTGCAGGAAATAAAAAGAAGGTTTGTATAATCCTTAAAATCGAGCATCCTTTACAAACAAGAGTATGTAAAACTCATAGTTATCAATAATAGAGATGGCTTATATTTCAACCCCCCCAAGACAGAAGCGCGCTTGAAGATAGTTTAATAAACAGCCCAATTCTCGTATAATTGTGGAACTAAAAATTGAATTCGGAACTGATTTTGAATTTAGAAGAGTAAACAATACTCTTACGAAATTAAAGTGGTATAATTCGCAAGGATACAAACCAAGATTGCCTGAAGGAATAACTCAAGTGTCTTCGGCAGGAGAAATTCAAAATCAAATTATAAAAGAATTTGAAGAAAAAAAGTATAAAGAAGCGGCTAGCCAGATTAGTTCTGATTTTTCAACAATAAAAATTGAACTTTCTAAAAAACTAAAAGAGATTTTTAGTAAGAACATTCCAGAAACCTTTTTTATTTATCTAACGAATTATGGAGTTGGCGGTTCTTACAACTTCCCAAACATAGTTATTTTTAATATCAACAACAAAAAAGGTTTCAAAACAATTGTTCACGAGATTATTCATCTGCTTATTGAAAATCAAATTCAAAAATACAAGATTCAGCATTGGGAGAAGGAAAGAATTGTTGATTTAATTTTGAATTCTAAAAAATTTAGTTTTTTAGTGTATAATAACTGGCAAAGTAGTTATAATGGTGCTGAAAAATATGTAGACGAATTATTTAATCACTACTTCTTTAAAAATCTAGAAAACTTTTTTTCAAAAATAGAAAATGCGCGAGCTTCTGTCCCTCTCCCTTAAAATTTGTGCCAAGGATACTCTCTCCTTTTAGTTGCACCACGCCTTGCAGGCTCTCGGCATAATGTAACTTCATAGAAAACTATTTAAGCTTCATTCACCCCATCGATATATGCCACTAAAAAGAGAGAATTTGTCTATTATGAAGAAAGCTCACGAAAAAAAGAGTAAAAATGTTGAAAGAACGCCGACAGGCATTCCTGGTTTTGATGATTTGGTTGATGGAGGTTTTCCCAAAAGTGCTTCAATCCTCATTGCAGGATCTCCTGGAGCAGGGAAGACGATTTTTACCTTACAGTATCTTGTGAACGGCATTGAGAAATACGGCGAAAAAGGGCTCTTTGTTACTTTTGAACAGAGGATTGAATCTGTAAGAAAACAAGCTCTTCAGTTTGGCTGGGATCTTGAGAAATATGAAATGCAAGGCAAGCTGAAAATTCTTTCAATTCCTATAGACCAAATCAGCGAGAATACGATTCATGACATCCGCATCAGGGTAACAAGCGAGAAAGTAAAGCGGCTTGTTATTGACTCATTGTCTACTCTCGTGGTCAATGCGCCGTTGCACACTAATCTTTCGAATATTGCAATTAAAAAAATGCTCGAAGATAAAATTGTCCTCACTCAGCCGATTTTAGGAGATTACGTGTTTAAGAAGTTTATCTATAATTTTATTGATAATCTAAGAGGGCTTGACTGCACAACGCTGCTTATTGGTGAAGCTGGAGGGCAGGAGGGTTTTATCACGCGAGACACGATAAGTGAGTTTGTCTGTGATGGTGTTGTGGTTATCACCTTTGAGGCATTGGGTGGCGAGTTTTCAAGAAGCATTACCGTCAAGAAAATGAGGCAAACGAAAAATAATGAGAATGTTCACTCATTAGAGATTGGCGGCAAGGGGCTGGTTGTGCATAAGATAGATTGACGTATATGCTTGGCTTCACACTAAAAGCGACTAAAAATTAATCCTTCTTCTCTGCCAGAATCATGGTAATCACATTCATCGGCTCCTTCTCGCAGTAAAGGATATTCCATCCACTTCTTTCAATATGGTCAGCAATCTCATCTTGGCTTCTAAGCCTCATCTTCCACCCCAGGCCTTTTTCAACATAACGAACACGGTCGTGATGATCTGTTTGCCCCATAATCATCCTGCCTCTTGGCGACGTATGCTGATGCAATCCTTGTAGCAATTGGTCTAACTCTGTATTCGCTCGTGTATGAAGATCACAATATTCAGTAACTCCCAAGAGCAGGGAAATGTCAAAAGCATGAAATTGAGGTTTCGAGGAGAAGTAATGCTGATTCATTTCACCAAAGAAGGATTGCACCTCGGAGGGACTTGAAAAATCGAGTTTCTTCGAGGCAAAAAAACTTCTCATGCTCATTGAAATCTGCTTTGCCTCCTTATCCCCATAGTCCGCCGCAGCAGAGTCAGTATCAGTAGAGCAATAAAAGATGTCTCTTCTTCCAGCATTCTTGATCACTCTCAATTCTCTGCTCCCGCTTCCTCCTCCAATGTTATTCACTAAAACCGGCGATCCGGAATACTCTTTCAGCTGGTTTTCTAAAAGCCGAAGAGCAATTTTCTTCCTGTTTCGAGAGGCTCTCACTCCAGGAGAAGCCATTAAGAGCTTATTGCCTAAGTCTCCATGCTCTTTTTTTTCCTCAAAATGATAGAATGCTTCAAACGTCCTCCAGGATGATTTTTCATATCCTGGCGTTCTGAACCACAATTGGGCAAGCTCTCCTTTGCTTCGAGCAAGCAAAGGATTGAGGAGAGGGTATCCATAATTAAGCAGAGCAGCAACGATTCTATTTTTTATCTGCTCGCCTCTCCCAGCTGATTCTAACCCAAGATCAGGCCCTGCTAAATAATCAGTTTTTATGTATTCCGCAACTCCACTCATTGTAAGGATCTCCTTTGCAAACACTTTTTGTTTCAATAAAAAAACAATTTTTTACCTTGAGCTGCTTATCTGCATGAATGGAGTAAATGCCTCTATAATGAGATCCCGCAATTGAGTTTTTTCCGAATAATCTTGCAGACGCGTCAATGACAGGATTATGGAACACTCTCATTGACATGATCCCTCGTTCAGGAGAAAGTTTGTCAACATCAAATCTTCCGAAGCCAAGGACTTCACACATGCTTTTAATAATCTGCAGGTTTTTTGGCACTGAGTTTAAATTTGTCTTCATCTTATCAAACATTTCCTCTTTCGTATCATCTCCTGCGTGGTATCCTAAATCAAACAGGAAGTCCTCTCCCAGATCATTGCCTATTTTTTGGAGCATCACCGCCATCGCATCAGCAAAAAGATAATTAAAATTAAATTTGTTAAATACAATAAGAGATGCGTCTTTAGGATACAATGATTTCTTCAAAACAAGTTTCTGGAAATAGTCGATGATCATTTTTTTGCAGTAAATACAACCTCTCCATTTTCTACTAAAGGCTTAAATACAATTTTTTTCATGAAGAAGCTGTTATAGAACTCCGTCAAGATTCCCGCATAAAAGGAGGGAGCCATTGCTTTTTCTTTGTAGCGTTCGAGGGAATGGTTAAGCGTTGCGTGATTATTAAAGATTATCCTGACTTCTTTATCTTCCTCAAGAGTCTTGATCTTTCCTACTCCTGAAATTTCAACAAAGGCAGGAAAAGTTTGATAGTGTTCTGGGAGATTGAATTTGAGTTCGTTGATTCTCTTTTTTATGATCTCAAGCGCTTTGCTTCCATAGATTCTGCCGATGGAGAATACATACTTTTCATCTCTTTTTCCTCCGACTTCCTGCAGAAAGAGAGCCCAAGCCCTGCAGGGATAAAGAGTGAGGTTAATTTTTTCAAGGAGAACAATATAATTATTTTTCCAGCTTATTGCCTTCTTAATTGCAAGATCCTGCAGCAAGTCTTTTTCTTTTCCATCCATTTTAAGAGGAGACATACGCTTGATCTGCCTTGATGCATGCATCTGCAACGGATTCAATCACTCTTTGATGATCTCTTCCTCTTCCAAAATGATCCATGTCCATAGGCTCGATCACTCCATGCGGTACAATCTGCAAGAGATTAGACGTATATGTACTTAAACCTTCTGGGTTTCCAACATCTAAAATAGCATCATGAATTCCATAGAAGAAATGTGCTGGAATGCTCTGAGGAAGAATAACTTCTTCTAGAGAAATGCCCTGGTGGAATTCCGTGAACGTTGACTTCATATCAACTCTCTGGTAATCAAGCTTCCCGAAACTGCTTTCTTTAACTATCAAGTCCGGAAGTTTTTCTTTGAGATAATGCTTCAAAGCGGTTCTGAGTCTCTTTCCCTTGAAGTTTACTTCCCCGCTTTCAACTTGCCTAAAAAAAGCCTCCTGGAGAACAGGTGCACCCAGCATGTTAAACTTGGCCAAGAAATCTTCCACTCCTAAAACTCTGTATAGGTCAGGCAAACCAGAGACGCTATTAACGGATCTTACGGAAGAATATCGAGGGTGATCTTGGGGGAGATGCTCAAAACATTTCAGCAGAGTAATGAGGCCATAACAGGTAGAATGCGTATGCACAGGCAAATTTCTTTCTTGGCCATACCCAATAATCCAGTCCAAGGCTGCTTTGGTGTCTTCCAAGGTGTTCGCCAGGGAAAAAGCTCCTGTAGACTCCCCGTGCCCTTGATATTCGAACGAGAATAATTCACAATTTTTTCTTGTCATAATCCTAAAAGTGAGCAATTGCTCTTTTGAATCAGATCCTGCCAGAGGAGAAATCATGACCACGCGTTCCGCCTTCTTTGGCCTTAGAAATGTCCCATGCAAGTGCCCTCCGCCAGATAAAGGAATATAAACCTCAGTATTCTCTTTTCCCATATTCACTCCTTTTCATATTTTTTCTATCAACTGGAGTGTTATAAATATGACTGTTTTTAGGAAATATATGTTGGAGTATATGCTTTACTGGGATGAGATTTCAGATGTCTGTAATTTTGAAAGGCATTAGAAATGCAAGGAGGCTATTTTAAGAGATTTTCAATCGTTAGTATTATAAATCATCGAATATCCTTTTAAACATGTTTAAATCTTTGAAAGAAAAGCTCAGTGGATGGTTCAAGAAAGTAACAAGAGAGAAGGAAGAGCAGCCTTCTGAAGAAGAAACCAAAGAAGCGCCTCAATCTGATGAAGAGAAAAAGAGCATTGAACTTTCTCAGAAGAAGATTATTGTTATTGATAAAAAACGTGAGGCCGCAGTTATTGAGCCTTTAGACAGGCTTCCTGTAGAGGAGATTAGGGCAGCAGTGCCTCCTCAGAAAGAAGAAATCATTGAGAAGATCGCTCCTGTTCCTTTAGCGGAAGAGGTTATTTCTGAAAAGAAGAGTGAACCTAGAAAGAAGAAAGAATCAGAATTTCCTAAGAAGAAAGAATCAGAATTTCCTAAGAAGAAAGCAGTAGTTGAGGAAAAGAAAGAAGAAAGGATCGATATTGATAAAAAAAAGGAGGAAGAAACAGCATTAGAAGAGAAAGAAAAATCTCTTATTGAACCAAAGAAGAAAGGGTTCTTTACCGCATTTAAGGAGAAGTTTACGACGAGAAAAATTCCTCCAGAAGAATTTAATATGCTTTTTGATGATCTTGAAATGATCCTCCTTGAGAATAATGTCGCTTTGGAGGTAGTTGATCAGCTGCGGAAAGAACTTGCGGAGAAGATTGTTGATAAAGATTTTAAGAAAAGTGAAATTGAAGAAGAAATAAGAAAGACTTTAAGAGAGGTTCTTGAGAAGATGCTGCTTGAACCATTTGATATTATGGAGCGCATTAAAGAGAAAAAGGGCTATCCTTTTGTAATCCTTTTCTTCGGAATTAATGGTTCAGGGAAGACGACAACAATTGCGAAGATTGCTTCTCTCTTGAAAAGAAAAGGGATTTCCTGTGTCATAGCTGCTGCTGATACGTTCAGGGCTGCAAGCATTGAGCAACTTTCCATGCATGGAGATACGTTAGATGTTAAGGTGATCAAGCATGATTATGGCTCTGATCCTTCTGCAGTGGCTTTTGATGCGATAAAATATGCGAAGCAGCATGGTGTTCAGGCTGTTTTGATTGATACTGCAGGAAGAATGCATACCAAGCAAAATTTAATGAGCGAGATGCAGAAAATAACTCGAGTGACGAAACCTGACCTGAAGATTTTTATCGGAGAGAGTATTACTGGAAATGATGCGGTTGAACAGGCGCGATCATTTAATGAGGCGATTGGAATTGATGGAATTATTTTAAGCAAGGCTGATGTAGATGAGAAAGGGGGAACTGCGATTTCCGTTGGGTATGTGACGGGAAAGCCTGTGCTTTATCTAGGAGTAGGGCAAGAGTATGGAGATCTCGATCTGTTCGAGAAGGAAAAATTACTTTCTTCATTGGGGTTGTAAGATTAGGAGATTTTAGACATTTGAGAAAGAGAAAATGCTGAACTATCTACCTTCCATAGGTTCTTTGTTGTTGTTGTTCAAAAAATTGCAAAGCTTCATCGATGTCTTTTTCTGAAATTTCTGGAAATAAAATATCCATAAAATATATCTCTGCATATGGGGAATGAAACGGCACAAAACTTGACAGCCTTCTTCTTTTCCCAGTCCTAATGATGAGGTCAATTTTCTCAGGAAGATCGGCATACTGAAATAAGATATTCTCGTTAATTTCTTTATAATGCTCCTGCAGAGTATTAAAAATTCTTGCTATCTCATCTTCTATTGACCAGGCCACCATATAGTGGAGGGTAAAATCAGTATAATCTGCTGTTTTTTCTTGAAGTTCACGATACTTTGTTCGATATATTTCAGGAATCAGATTAAGATTACCATGAAGAACGACCTTGATCTGCTGTTGACTAAAATTTGGAATAAGTAAATAAGCCTCGAGGTAATCACAAACCTCTTCGGGAGGCCTTTGAAGATTACGTGTCGAACAAACTGTAAAATAAAGTTTTTTTATACCTCTTAAAGACAAAGTATCTGCAACAAAAGCTAATTTTTGAGCCATAGCTAAACATCCTTTTTTTAGTGGGAGATTTTTTTCTTTCGCCCAACGCCGGTTCCCATCATTAATGAGAAGTATATTCATTTCGTTTCTAAGCATTTGTTCTGAAAAAAGCTTCTGTTTAAAATACTTTCTAAAAGTGCAATGTCTATATAAGCAAGAAAGAGACCTTAACATTGTGTAAACCTCTTCAAATCACTCGTCGTCGCACCTCGTGTTTTTGCTGACTCTCAAAAGAGCGATAGCTGAAGGGGTCATTGTCTACATAGAGAATTTAAGGAGTTATGTTAAAATACTGCAGAGAAGCGTGAAAATCCTCTTTTAATGAACTGGCGCACCTTGCTTGAAAGAAACAAGGGAAGGTAGTGCTCTTGCAGCAGGCTTTCCAAAGCACGGTCGATTTTCTTTACATCTCGATCAAGGTTATCGCTTTTCCTTACAACTTCGACCGGAGCATTTTTTATTTGTCTCTCAATTCCTTTTTTTATATCTTCGTCACTAATATATTTAAGAGATGCGCCTGTATAAACAATAGCCGGAAGAGGCTGATGATGGGTATTTTCATGGGTTTGGAGCAATGTTCGCACTCTGGCCAAAGCAGGCGAATAATCAGATCCTTGTCCAAACCTATGGGCAAAAAGGTGTGTTATCAGAAGATGATATTGGCTGAGAAAGACGTCATGGTCAACAAAAGAAGTATCCAGGATATAGTGCGGTCTGTACGTAAGATCATACCCTACTGAAGACAATCTCGTTCTCAGTATCTCTCCTCTTTTGGTTTCTTCTTTTTGCCGCTCAGGATGATAGCGAGCAGGATTTTCCAGATACAGAACGCGAGGCTGCTCTTTTTCCTTCATAAAAAGAAGAAATCATCGAAGTATATAATCTTTATGGGAGTTGAGTGAGATTGTAACATGAAATATTTTTGGAAAAGAGGAGATTTAGCTAACTCGCTTGTTGAGCATGTTTGCTAAGAACCTGCTTTTGCCATTGCTTGAGATAGCTTTTGATCTTCTCGACATCTTTTCTCAAATCGTCTTTTCTGATAACGGGTATAGAAAGACATTCTAAACAGGCATCCACTTCTTTGTAATGAGAAAGCCCGTCGTACACCAGAATATTCAACTGAGGAAAGGTTTGCTTTATTCCCGCGATTATTTCTAAGGAAATTTTATACTCTGGGATTATTTGTGGATGAAAAAGCTTTTCTGTATATGTCCGCTTGTCAGGATTTTGCGGGAAGTGAGTAATGAGCCCTTGATGATGATAAAGATCATGATCTTGTACAGAATGGAGGTTGCAAGAATGACGAACTGTATACCCTTCCTTTATGATAGCATCGAGGAGATATTGCTGTTGCTGATGTATCAAGATTTGGAAATCTTGCGGTATGTCTTTTGAAGGATTTTGAAGATCGCTATCTACAAATAAGAGGAATGGCATACTCATGCAAAGATCAAAGGGTTTAAAAAAATTACGCTGATAGAGTATAACCTCTCTCGTTAATTTTATAACCCCTCCTTCGCTCGTGTAGGAATGCTGGAGAAGTTAGGAGACGCGCTGAAGAGGGCAATTGACAAGGTAGCGAATGCTGTTTTTCTAGATAAATCAATGGTTGATGCTCTTGTGAAAGATCTTCAAAGAGCTTTGATTGAGGCTGATGTCCATGTGCCTCTTGTTGCTGAATTGAGCAAAAAGATACGCCAAAGCGCTCTTGATGAGAGAATCAAGGGCGTTGAGAAGAAAGAACATATTATCAAGTTATTATATGATGAAATTCTTTCCCTGCTTGGAGGAGAAAAGAAAGAGCTGTTATTTGAGAAAGGGAAGCAGAACAGAGTGATGCTGCTTGGACTGTACGGGGCTGGGAAAACGACGACGATTGGCAAACTTGCTTTTTATTATGCAAAACGGGGATATAAGACCTGCGTAGTGGGACTGGATGTACATCGGCCAGCTGCTTCAGAGCAATTAGAGCAGATTGCAAAGAAGAATAATCTCTCTTGCTTTGTTAACAAGAACGAGAAAAATGCGATGAAAATCTGGAGGAATTTTGCCCCTTTTCTTAAAGAATATGACTTGATCTTTGTAGATACTGCTGGAAGAGACGTCCTAGACGAGGATTTGATTAAAGAAATTAAAGAGTTCAATCAAGAGATTCGTCCAACTCACAAAATTCTGATTATGCCTGCTGACATCGGGCAGGCTGCGAAAAGACAAGCGTCTGAGTTTCAGAAGGCGGTTGAAATAACTGGCGTGATTATTACGAGAATGGATTCTTCTGCAAAAGGCGGCGGGGCTTTGACAGCCTGTGCTGAGACTCGCGCCCATGTTTTCTTTATTACCACTGGGGAAAAAATCAATGACCTTGAATCTTTTGATCCTTCTGCGTTTATTTCCCGCTTGCTCGGCATGGGAGACCTGCAGAGCTTGATTGAGAAGGTGCAGAGTGTTGTTGATGAGAAGAAGCAAAAGGAAATCGAGAAAAGACTTGAGGAAGGCAAGCTCACTTTACTCGACGTCTATGAGCAGATTAAAGCAATGGAGGGCATGGGCTCGCTTTCTTCAATTACGAAGCTCATTCCTGGACTGGGTGGAGCGAAAATTCCTGATGAATTGTTAGGAAAACAAGAAGGGAAAATGAAAGCGTGGAAACATGCTATCGATTCGATGACGCCGGAGGAAATTGAGAATCCTGAAATTCTTGAGAAAGAAACCTCTCGGATTCAAAGGGTCTCGAAAGGTTCTGGAGTGCCGACAGGAGATATTCGGGCTTTGCTCAAGCAGCACAAGCTTATCAAGGATTTTATGAAGGGAGGGTTTGACCCTTCTGCAGGAATTTCAGAGAAGCAAATGCAGAAACTGGCGAAGAAGTTTGGGAAGAGAATACGGTTGTGATTTAAATAGGTGACTTTATTGTGACCTCCTCCGTCCCCTAAAGGGCGAGGTTTCCTGTGCATTTTGTCCTAAAAATCATAAAAATTCGCAAAATCTCCGACTCCGCTATAAACCTCAGAATTCTCATCAAGAATTCTGACGGTGCTCAAAAACCAGGGGTTTTTGACATAGCGAAGTCTGTCCGGAGATTTTTTCCACAGCAAATTTTTAAGCTCACGAAAAACCACCATTCATCTCCGCATTAAAAAGCAGGGTCTTCTGGTTTTTCCTGATGATGATGGATGGGTACTTCATCTGTGGGCTAAAGCCCATAGTTTTCGTGCTTGCACTTATAAAGAAATTGCCTAAAATTTCGTTATCCCCTCAGCAAGCTGAGGGGTATTCCCGCGAAATTTTTCGCTTCGCGACCAGCAATTTCTGTCTTTTAAAATCTGTCGCAGCAAGCTGTGGGGTATTCAACCCAGATTTTAAAATAAAAAAGCTTGGTTTATAAAACTGATGAAAATTCTGTCACGAGAAGCTGAGGCAATCACTGCTGAAGTAAATGATGGGGAAAAGGTTAGTCAACGTCATCTATCTGCTGCACTATCTTTTCCAAAGCTGCAATATCTTCTTGAGTGTCATATTTCCGTACTACGCCAAAAACACCTTTTTTCTTGAGATCTTCGTCGCTTATGTCTCCTGGAGAAGCTCCTGTGTAGACAACTACTTTTGTTTTATAATTCTTTAAGATAAATTCAAGTTTAAAGAGAGCATTAAGATATAAGAGAGTTCTTTTGTCATAAGGAAGATGGGTGATAAGAAGATCATACCTAAGCGCAAGTTCATGGTCAACATCTGTGCTCATGAAATCGTGCAGCATTGTTGTAGAATAAAAACGATTCAGCGAGACAAATATTGCAGATTGATGTTTTCTTACTCTCTCTTGAGATCCTTCACTTCTATAAGTCCTTGGAGAGGCATCTACGTAAAGGATTTTCATAGTTCTTTAACAGAGAAGAGAGTTAAAAGGATTTAGATGATGCAGACATCTTCAATTTTGTTCCATTCATAACATTAATAAAAGCTGATTTTTATATTTTGTCATGGAAGTTTTATCCCGCGGAGCAGAAGCCCTCATCACCGAGAAGAAAGCAGGAAAAAGAGATATCATCGTGAAGCAGAGAGTCAAGAAAGGTTATAGAATTTCTGAAATAGATGAAAAATTGAGGAAACTGAGAACGAGAAGCGAAGCGAAAATCATGACGAAGTTACATGGAAATATTGCTGTGCCAAGAATTTTTGAGGTCTCTGAAGAAAAGAAGGAGATTGATATGGAATTTCTTGATGGAAAGAGATTATCTGACTGGCTGGACAGGCTTGATGAAAAAGAAACTGTTTGTCGGGAGATAGGGAAGCAGACTGCAAAGATGCATGATTTGGACATTATCCATGGAGACTTGACGACGAGTAATATGATTTTATGCCCAGGAATAGTTTATTTTATTGATTTCGGGTTAGCATTTCATTCTCAGAGAATTGAGGACAAGGCTGTTGATTTGCATCTTTTGAGGCAAGCGTTGGAAGCGAAGCATTTCCTGTATTGGAAAAACCTCTTTGAGAAGGTGCTTGAGGGCTACAAAGAAAGCAGGAATGCTGAAGCGGTGTTGAAGCAGTTGAAGAAGGTTGAGGCAAGGGGAAGGTATAAGAGTATGCTTTAAACTATAAAGGACTTTGAATAACCCTCTAAAATGAGTATTTTCTTAGCACTTCCTCGTCGATAAGAATTATTAGAATAAGAGTTTTTCCAAACCCTCTATATTCTTTCCATAAATTGTATATTTCAAAGATTAAGAGGGAAAACGAGTAGTTAATGTGCAATCATGAAATCTATTTGCTTGGCTTATAGAGAATGGAAAATCTCTACACCTTCACCATTTCAACTTCTAATTTCTTTTGCAATCTTTCCATGAAATCCTGCTCCTTCTCCTTGGGAATGATGCATCCTGCCGCGAAGTGATGGCCTCCGCATTCTCCGCCGACTTCGTTGATGACTGATGCTAGCAATTCCCTGAGATTTCTTCCCTTTCTTCCTGATATCCTGGCAGATACCTTGATTTTCTCCTTGTTGTAAGCCATAGCGACGATGACGGTGCCTTCTTCATAGATGGGGGAAGAAGAAAGGATAGAAGCAACAGTTCCGATGATAGTATCTTTAATTTCTTCTTTTGCGTTGATAATAACATACTCTTTGCCCTCGATTTTTGTTATTTGATTCACATATCTTAAGGCAGACATGATGTGCTGCTTGTAATTCGCATAGATCTCTTCTGCTTTTGCTCTGGCTTCTTTGCTTCCAAGACAGAGCTGGATTGCAATATGGCTGTGTTCAAGTCGTGAGCAGGCGTTGATCATTGCAGATATCTCCCGGGCATCTTCACTTTTGCTGAAGAATTTCACAAGATAAATATTCCCGATGATTGTAGAAGCGTCATCTTTTTTCATTCTTCGCAATAAAACAGAGGTAATGAGCTTTGACATTTCATCTTCGTTAAGGTCAATAAGAGATTTGCTCTCTTCAATGCCTATCTCTTTAAGCATTGCGCTTGCTCCTCTTGATGATCCTGTGACGCCTGGAATATAAATGCTGGAATATTCAAGAGCTTTGTACAGGGGCCGTGTTGCGGGGTAAATAAGGAGGCCTTTTTTCAAAGTGATTTCAGCGTCATTGAGAATTTGATTGTTGACTTTGCTTACGTTTTGATCAAGCATATCGCCCACCATGCCAATAACTGCAAGAGGAGCGAGATCCTGATTTTCTGTATTCAGGGCTTTTGCGAAAAGATACGAAAGCCCTGCACCGCTCACAAGCTCTTTTTCATAGAGATGAGGATTAACAATGTTCACTCCTTCAGGAATAGTTTCAGGAACTTCATGATGATCAAGGATGAAGGCATCTGCGCCGTGGTTTTTGATTTCTTCGAGTGCTCCTGAAGCAAGGTCTAAAAAGAAGAGGAGGTTGTCTTTGGGAAGCTGAGCGATACTTTCTTTTTCAAGGCTTTTTACAATTTTAACGGCAAATCTCTTGTCCATCCTCTGGAGTGCCTTTGTCATAATTGCTGCTGAAGTTATGCCGTCGGTGTCATGATGACTGATAAGAAGGATTGGCTTGTCAGCTATCTCGAGAAATTTTTGAGCCATCGCGTTGATGGCTGTAATTGTGTCCATGTTCCCTCTTTTTTCCTTTGTTCTTTATGAAAGTAAGAAGATTTCTTTAAAAAACTATGTTACCACTTAAAGGGTTTAGAAAAAGAGCATGATGCAGGAAAAATATTAAAAAACAAAAGCTTTGCATGAAAATACTATCGGCAAATCATAAAAATTCGCAAAATCTCCGATTTCTGATCGCTCTCAAAATCTATTATTTTGAAGCTTCAGAAATGCAAAAAGTATTTCTGAGAGCTCTCATCATCTTCGATGATGAAGTCACAAAAAGCCTCCATTCATCTCCGCATTAAAAAGCGGAGTCTTCTGGCTTTTCCTGATAATCGTCGGATAGAAAAAACCGAAACCTTTAAAAACCCAGAACTTTTTGCTACACTACGTTTCTTGAGAGAAACCTTAAAGCAAAATGCCGAGCGAAAAACCCAATTTCAATGTCGTGTTTGTTGGCCATGTAGACCATGGAAAGTCAACAGCAATTGGAAGGCTGATGTATGACTCGGGTATTGTCCCAGAGCAGGAATTGCAGAAGTTAAGGGAAGAAGCGCAAAAGCACGGCAAAGTCGGATTTGAATTCGCCTTTGTCATGGATCGATTTAAAGAAGAAAGAGAAAGAGGAGTCACCATTGATCTTGCTTATAAGAAACTTGTTACACAAAAATTCCAAGTTACCATCATCGACGCTCCAGGACATAAAGATTTTATCAAGAATATGATTACCGGCGCATCACAGGCAGATGCTGCTTTCCTTACCGTAGCTGTCCAGCATGGAGTCATGCCGCAGACTAAAGAGCATATCTGGCTCTTGAGAACTATGGGGGTTGATCAGTTAGCAGTAATTATCAACCAGATGGACACTGTGAATTATGCTGAAGACAAATTCAACAAGGTCAAGGCAGATGTTTCCGCTTTGCTCAAGCAGGCTGGCTATAACCCTGACAAGATCACGTTCCTTGCATGCTCCGGCTTCAAGGGCGATAATGTTGCTAAGAAGTCAACGAATCTGCCTTGGTACAAAGGCCCTACTATTTTAGAGCAGTTGGATATCTTTACTCCTCCGCAAAAACCGACGAATCTGCCTTTGAGAATGCCTATCCAGGATGTCTATGAAATTAAAGGAGCTGGAACAGTGCCTGTCGGAAAGATTGAGACAGGAGTTATGAAACTCGGACAGAAAGTTATTGTTCTTCCAGCACGATCCGGAAAAGGCATTGAAGGAGAGGTGAGAACCATTGAAATGCATCATGAGCAGATGCCAGAAGCTGTTGCAGGAGATAATGTTGGAATTAATATCAGAGGTGTTGGAAAGAAAGATATTGCCAGGGGAGATGTCATCTGTGATGCAGCAAACCGCCCGGCAATTGTAGCTGAATTCATTGGCCAGATCGCAGTCATTAATCATCCTACCGTCATTGCCAAAGGATACACTCCAGTATTTCACGTTCACACTGCCCAGGTTCCTTGCCAATTTGTCGAAATTATTGAAAAGTTAGATCCAAAAACAGGACAGCCTGTTCCTGGAAAGCCTGATTTCCTCAAAAATGGGGATGTGGCAAAAGTAAGGATTAAGCCTCAAGGCAATCTTGTTCTTGAAAAGCAATCAGTCAATCCGCATATGTCTCGCTTTGCTATCCGAGATGCAGGGCAGACAGTGGCTGCAGGAATCTGCATTGAGATCACGCCGAAGACGTTGTAATTCTTCTCTTTTTTATTCATAATTTCCAAGGATTGAAAGCTCTTTGGTCCGCTTCATTTTAATTACTGCAATAGTTATCAAACATAGCTTTATAGAGAATCTTCAGCTACTGATGGGGTCCCATGTGAAAGAGCTGGTGTTGATTCCGAGGGTAGATACCCCAAGGTCTTGCCTTGGGGAAGATTCGTCCGTGGGACTTGGGTCTTGCCCAAGGGTAAATACCCTTTATCTGGAATTAGGTGAGAACAGGTGGCTGGGACTGATTAGAAGGAGTTCATCCTAATACTGCCTGTTCTAAGAATCCAAACTTATTTCTGCTAGAATCTAACTCAACTTTAATGCCTAAGGGAATAGTAATAATGGGATCTGTATGCCCGATATCAACATCATACAAAATCGGAATATTATAATCTCTTGTGTTATACAAAATAATTTCTTTTAATTTTTTAATCTGTTCATCTGTGTATCCAAAACCTCTACCAAAAACAATACCTTTAATCTGTTTGAATACACCTAAATTCCTTAAATCGCCTAAAGCAGAATCTACATTGGCTAAACTTTCTCCTTTTCTAAAATCTTCACCTTCTGGAGTTTCTAATAATAAAATTTTATCTTTAAAATTAGGCCAATATTTTGTCCCAGATAAATGCAATATTACAGGCAAGCATCCCCCAAGAATTTTCCCTTCAGCTTTTCCTTCTTTTAACCATTCATATCCTTTATTCTCTCTATATTTTCTTTTTTTCTTCAAATCATCTTTATTTATCCAATCAATACTTTTATCATCAGTCCATTGTTTGGAAGGTTTAACTTCTCCTATATTTCCTGTTACGGCATTGAAAAAATGCGTAACAGTAAACTCATCCGGTTTAGGATTTTCTCCAAACTGCGTAATTACAGAAGGTCCATAAAAACCAATCAACCCTGTTTGAGAATATAAAGCTAAATGTAAACTTGTAATATCTGAGTATCCACAAAGAATTTTTGGATTTCTCTTGATAATTTCAAAGTCTATATATTCTAAAGTTTGATGAGACGTATTCCCTCCTATTGTTGTGATTATGGCTTTAATTTTTTTATCTCCAAAAGCTTCCATAATATCTTTGGCTCTGTTTTCAGCAGTATCAGAGCTAATTCCTGAATTCTTTTTAGCAGTAGGGAATATTTTTACTTTGTAACCTAATTCTTCGAAAAACTTCCTTCCTTTTTCAAGTCTGTGTAAAGTTAAAGCCGCCAGTCCTCCAGCAGGTGCTATGAAAGCTATTGTATTTCCTTTCTCTAATCTTTGTGGTCTTATCAATTTCATACCCATACTAAAAGTTAGATTTAGTTGCTATATAAAGCATTCAGTCTTGATTAACCTGACGCTCATTTAACAGCTCATCTTGATCATTTATAAATTTTTTTAAAATCTAAAAAATGGCTACGTTAACTTTACACCTCAACTAAAAAGCAACATTTATAAACGTTCGGCCATATTACTTAAAATGCAGTTCATGAACAAAAAAGGATTGGAACCTGTTGTTATTGTCATTATTGCTCTGATTATCGTAGTTGCAATTGGCGGTTATCTCATGGTGCAAAAACAGCAGCCCGGAGTGAGCCAGAAAACGGCTGAGAATACCATGAAAAAAGAAGGGACTGTGGAGAATACTCCTGTTCCATCAGATACCTCAACTCCTTCGACAAAGATCGTCCAAATCACTTCTTATGGGTTTGATCCAGAAACCGTAACCATCAAAGCAGGAGATACCGTTACCTTTGTTAATAAGGACAGCATTGTGCACTGGCCTGCATCAGCAGTTCATCCTACGCATGGAAGCTACCCTGAAAAAGGCGGGTGCATCGGAAGCAAGTTCGATGCCTGCAAGGGCCTTGCAGCAGGAGCATCTTATTCATTTACCTTTAATGTAAAAGGCACATGGATGTATCATGACCATCTTAGCCCTTCACTTACAGGGATTGTGGTTGTGGAATCATAAAAATTTGTAAAATCTCCGACTCCGTTATAAACCTCAGACTTCTTGATGAGAATTCGGATGGCTATCAAAGTCGAAAGACTTTGAAGTCACAATGATTTCCGACATCTCAAGAGATCTGCTCTTGATGACTCTCAGAAACTCCAAGTTTCTGAAGTGCTCAAGAACCATTCCATGGTTCTTGACAAATGGAGTCTTCTGGATTTTTCTGATAATATCTTAAACCTCAGAATTCCACTCGTCTGTGACGAGTGGTTGAAAGATAGCTCGTGGAACTTCAGAAATTCTTGAAGAATTTCTGATAGCTCTCAAAATTCAAGGAATTTTGAAGTTCTGACAGTGATCAAAAATTGATTCCGAGGGTAGATACCCCAAGGTCTTGCCTTGGGGAAGATTCGTCCGTGGGACTTGGGTCTTGCCCAAGGGTAAATACCCTTTATTACATCTTTTTTTCAATATTCTTCAAGAATACAAATCGAATTTTTTAGTTATGTCAGAATTGAAAACCGCAGACTTTAGTCTGCGGTAGTAGCTAATCTTGTTTTCAATTCTGAACACTTCATCATCAAAGATGATGAGAGCTCTCAGAAATCAAAGATTTCTGAAGCTTCAAAATTCAAAGAATTTTGAGATGCTGGAAAAATTAAGTCCGCTTGAATATAACTCTTCTACTTCTCCACCAATGCATACTCGCAATGATTCTTCTTTGCCCTTTTTTCAATCTCCTCAAGAACACCCTGGAGGGAGGTATTTCCTTCTTTGTAATGCTTGGCCTTCAGCTTGAGAACAAAGCGAGAGGCGGCAAGATACGTAATCTCTAAACCAGGATTCTTAAAATCAAGCGTTGCCTTGAGCATGGATAGTCCATTGCTTCCGCCGCATTTCAGGCGTATTTCTTTTTTGATCTCAACTTCCTTCTCCCGTTCTTTAAGAAATGGCTGTAACTTCTCGATCTCTTCCGAGGTAAAAAATGATTCCAGCATCTTTTTTTCTCCCCGGGATTTCTGAAAAAATTCGACAAGATCATGTTCCTTAGCAATAGCCTCCATTTTTCCCTGCCACTGGCTGGGAAGAAGTGTTTTGAGCGTCATCTGAATTGCCTTTTCCTGGTCGCGCCTCTTCAAGACGTCCTGCTTCTCCTTGCTTGTTACCCTTCTCAGCGATAGATGCACGTGCCCGCTTTCAATCTTAAGAATTTTACAGACGATCTTTTTATTCGGCATCACATAATCTCTAAGATTCCTGATCCTTCCGGGAGCAATCTCTGAAACAACAATACTCCCTTCGCCATTTCCTTCGATGCTCACAAATACAGACGTCCCTTCAATCTTTGTTACTGTGCAGAGCACAACATCGCCTTCTTCCATGTGAGAAATTAATTGAGAACCTCGACAACTCTTCCATCAACTCTTATCTTCCCGCCACTTGGCTGTCCAATAATCTCGCTGCAGCCGAGGCATTTGACTTGAGTGGTCGCTTTCTCGTATATGGTCTGCTCATGCTTGCACTTCCCGCATCTGATTCTTATAAATTTGCTTTTGCCTTTCATGTTCATCTCACAATACAAGTATTTTTAAAGGTTGGGGTAACTCCATTGAGCATGAGCTATACCAGCATTATTCTTTCTGGTTTGCCTGCATCAGGAAAAACAACCCTCGCTCAAAAACTTTCTTCTTATTATCACTGGCCCATACACTCTCTTGGCCAGCTTTGGCGAAATCAGTGGAAAGAAAAATTTCCTCAAGAAGAAATTTCTTTTGAAAACTATTGGAGGCAGACCTCTTTGGCTGATAATCGGGAAATTAACCGTAAAGCGAAAGAGATTTTTAAAAGAGGAGAAGTCATTGGAGACTCACGTTACACTCTCTATTGCAAAGACCTTCCTTCACTTTTAATTTTTGTAACAGCTCCTTTAGAAATAAGAGCTTCCCGAAGTGCAGAAAAATATCCTGAAATGTCCCAGTTAGACAGAAAAAAAATACTCAAAGAACGAGAAAGAGACGAAGTAGAGAGAGGCAGGCAGATATTTGGAGAAAACTACGATTATCGAGAACATCATCATTATCATCTCACGCTCAATTCCGGAGTTCTCACCATAGAGCAGGAATTCAACCTTGTGAAATCGCTGATGGAGACGCAATAAGTTTTTTAAACCATCTTCTTCTCATCTATCTAGAGTCCCGTCGTCCAGTGGTCAAAGATTTCGGGCTTTGGACTTCATAGGATGAAACCCGAAGACCCAGGTTCGAATCCTGGCGGGACTATTCATTTCCTGCAATTGGGTGTGATACCCCGAGGCTCTGCCTCGACCGTCGTTCCCAGTTAAAGGATTAAAAATACCCCGACCCTCTGGGTCGGCTGGGATTTTTATTTTCCAGAAAAATTAATTTTCCAGGATGAGAACCTAAAGGTTCGACGAGCATTTTCATTCCGAGGGTAGATACCCCAAAGTCTTGCCTTGGGGAAGATTCGTCCGTGGGACTTGGGTCTTGCCCAAGGGTAAATACCCTTTATTCTTTATCAGCAAATTCTGGAATATTAAACCGTTGAGAAGCTTTCTTTCTGCTTTCAGAACCTGAAAGCCCTCGATATCTCTCCAAAAAATTCACATATCGGACAGCTCCAAAAACATCTTCAAGTTTCTTATGGATTGACTGAGAAATAGAGACGCACAGGTCATATGTCCTCATCTCTACCATCTCAATTTCTCTTTCCAAGGTTTTGATGAACGGCTGATCCGGTGGAAAGGAGATAAATCCATATCTTTTTCCAAGATCCTCAGCAAAAACTCTTGATCTTTCTTTATCAACGCTATATATGACGAGAGATGACTCTATGAGGTACTGAGCGATGGTGATATCAGCCACGGGATTGAAGGAAATTCCTGCTAAGAATTCTCTTCCCTCCTCCTTTCTCACAGGCGCAAACTCAAGACTCATTTCCTGGCGCAGCTGAGTTATTTTCTCTAAGGAAGGAGGATACATAAGAAGGCCAAGTACACAAAGCTTTTCATATTCCCAAATCACAAAATTTCTATCAAGAGATCTTCCCAAAGATAAATGCATTGATCGCCAAATCGCTCATTATTTATAAGGATTTATATCTTTAGGCTTCCAATTCAAGGTGTTGTTAATTAATCGGGACTTGGATTTAGGTGTTAAGTGAAGGGACTTTTAGCTATTATTCCTGATTCTCTAATACTTCATAATCTTTACCAAACAAAGCCAATAATGCACCACTCATTGTTTTATCTCTCATAGGAAACATTGATGCTCCAGAATGGTTATGGAGAAATCCATGAGCATTATCTACCCTATAACCTTGAGCGGAAAAACATATAGCTCCAGAGGTAAGAGTTTGTATACGAATGCTCATATCAGTAACAGGAGTTCCTAATGTAACTGGTTCTCCAGTAAAATTTGTCATGTTAATTTCTGCCCAGTTAGTTCCAGAAATTTCTCCCCTAACTTTTATTTTAGATTCTTCTCTTCCTAACGCCTCTTTTATTTTGTCTATAAGCTTCATTAACAAACCAAGAAATTTTATCTTTTATAGTTTTCTATTAGAGACTTAGCTTAAAATAAATTCTTCTACTTTTTCCTTTACTTCTTCTAATAAATTTTTAGCTTCTTTTCTTAAATTATATGATTTTACTATGTTCTGAGCTATAATATCTTGTTTTCCCTTTGGAATTATTGGAATAGGCATACTCTCAATTTCTCCCATTCTCCAGTGGACTATTAAAGCACCACCACTATCTCTCTTTATAAGTTCTTGAATAGGCATAGAATTTAATACCAAAGTAGCATAATCGGGGTTAAGATAAAATTTAAGATTATCTTTCTTTATTAAACGGATTATGCCCCCAGAAATTATACTATTTGTTTCTTCATTTATTTTATATGCTACTCCAAGACTTCCATCTTTGCTAAGCAAAATTTCCTCTTTTTTTGGTTTAAATTCTTTCTTCAAATTTTCATATAATTCTTTTGAGATATACTGCTGATTAAATGTGTCTATTTCTAATTTGTTTAAATTTGAAACTCTTATAAAAGGTATTCCATCTTCTTGATATGCCTCGCTTCCGACTTCTACACCTTTTTTAATTTCAAACAAATCTTTAATTAAACTACAACTAAATTTATTCAAACTTTTTATTATCTTATCATATTTTGGCTGAAAATAATCTGCGTCTAATCTTTTATTTTCGGCAACTTTTTTAAAAGTGGTTTCAAATGTTAGATAATGTTCTGTTTTATAGTTATTAAAATCAATACATTCTAAAAAATACTTCTCTGCTTCATTATAAAGTTTTTTTGATTGTTTTAGCTTATCAAAAGCGTCATTTAAAATAGTTCTTATTTTTGTTTGGAAAGACATAGAGGGTATTGGAATTTTTATTTTCTTTAATTCGGAAGCACTTACATTAGATTGATTTATGGATATTCTAGCTCTTCTCCTTATCTCAGCAATACCATATTTACAATTTAAGAAAGCAGTTAAATATTCTGGTAAAATTTCTTTTTCGTTAGTCCTCAATCTAACCAAGTAAGAAGCGAAAATATATGGTTCTTCTGAAAATTCCTTAAAAATTCCTGTTCTCCCAACAAATTCAAAAGAGTTAGTTCTATTAAATAAAATATCATTTTTTTTCAATAAAAAGGTCTTCATTTCTTTTTCAGATATTTTAGCAAATTTAGAAACTTCATCTGAACAAAACATGTCTTCAATTTCGTTCATACGATAAATCTTATATCCCTCTGCGTTTTCGTTCATATCTATTGATATTCCATATTGAATAAAATTAAGTATATCAGCTATTTTTTTATAAATTAATTTCTTATTCTCTGGTATAATTCCTTTATAGAACTCAGGGTCTAATCTATCTTCTTCAAATGCTTCTTTAAGTTGGACTATATTTATTTGTGCCATGTTACCAAAAATTTAATCTTTCTCTTTTTGCGAATTTCTTAAACTCTTCTGCAATATCTATTAAATCATGATTAATTTCTGGATGTCCATGTTTATCAATAACAATTTTTCCTTCTTTCTTCTTGAAAATATAATCTCCAGAATTATCTTTGCCACCTTTTTCTGAAACAGCCATGAAAATAGGATAATCTTCTTTTTTAGGACATGATTTTTTATCCCATTTTTGTAAAAATAAAACCGAGGTTTTTGTGCCTGTGTGCGGTTTAAATGTATTTTGATGTAATCCGACAACTGCTAAAATTCTTGCTTTATCAGAAATAAAATCTCTAATATACTTATCTCCACCGTTATTAAAAATTCCTTGTGGCAGGACAATAGCCATTCTCCCACCCTCTTTAAGAAAATTAAGGTTTCTTTCAATAAACAAAATATGCCTATCTATCTTTGAGATTACTTTATCCCTTTTTTTAGCTAATTCGTAATTCTTTAAAATTTGTTTTTCTGATATCTCCCCTGCAAATGGGGGGTTTGTCATTAGTATATCAAAATTAAAATATTTGTAATTCTTTTCGTTATCTCTATTTTGTTCATAATCTTTAAATTTTTGTAACATTCCTTTAAGTCCAACCTTCGTTTCACTATCCCATGAAGAAGAATCTAAAGTATTTGCTTTGTAAACATTTGTTTTACCATCTCCAGCAATTAAATTTAATGCCTTAGCAATTTTTACGGCTTTTTCGTCAAAATCAATTCCATAAATCATTTTAGAGGCATATTCCCTTTGTTCTGCACTTGGTTCCATAGCAGAAAATCTACCCTCTGTATTAAAAGCATGAAAAAGTGTGTGAACAGTAAAACCGCAACTTCCAGAAGCAGTGTCTATAACATATTCTTTCTTATTAGGATTTAAGATTTCAACACACATGTCTATAACATGTCTTGGCGTAAAATATTGCCCCTTCTTTCCTTTTGCGACAGCAGTTACAAGATATTCAAATGCTTCATCAATTACGAAAAGATTGGAGTTGAATAGCTTAATATCTTGAAAAAAAGAAACACATGTAGCTAAATGTGAGGGTGTTAGTTTTATTTTATCCTCATCAGCAAAAATCCCCTTCCATTGCTCTTTTGCCTGTTCAAATAACATAGAAATTTTATCAAATAACTCATCATTGCTTTCTCCATAAACTCTAAAAAGTATTTTTCTCTTTCTCTCTGAACTTGTATTTGCTGTAAACTCATCATAAAGTTTTGCATAAATCAGTTTAAATATTTCTTCAAATGCGTCTACTCCCGCATTAGCCAAAACCAGATTTTCTAAATTTTCTATAACTTCTCTTAAAGATAATCCCTGTGCTAACCTATTTTCTTTTGTTAATTTTTCAAAAGTCCATGGCTCTTTTAAAACATCATTAAGAGTTTGGTCTACTGATGGAATATCTGAGATATGTATAAAATTATTCGGATGTTCTCTGTGCATTATTTCTATATCTTTTCCATTAGTCCAAACTGCAAGAGGAGAACCTTCTGCATTGCAATATGATTTTAATTGTTGAACTCCATCTTTTCTTTTAGGTTTTTTAACTTCAACGATAATATATGGCTCTTGTGAATTTTTATGATAAACTATAATATCTGCTCTCTTTTCTGAAACCCCCGAACCAAACCAAACTTCTTTTTCAACTCCTAATCTATCTTTAGGATAGCTATATTCTTTCATTAATTTTAGAATGAAAAGTTGTCTTACTATCTCTTCTGGCTTTGCAGGTCTATCAATATCAGAGGCAAGACATTTAATATATGGTTTTCCATTCTTATCAAAAATATCAATATAATCTATTAATTTTTCGTTAAATAAAGTTAAGCCGTGTTCTGTGTCTTGAAATAACTCTTTTATTTTCATTTTTTCTTTTTCTCCTTTCTCTCTAAATCCCAATATGCACTTTTACAACTCGGGCATATTCTCGGCTTCTTCTTTAACTCGCCTTCAAGCTGTGATAATTCAACTCTCGGTATCCATTCGTGTTCACACCTTAAACACTTGAAGGCATTAACGATTTTCTTAATCTTGTATTTCTCCAAGTTTTTCATAGAATTTATATGTATTTATTCTTTATATAACTATCGTTTATAAAAACATAGTTAATATTAGTTAATTTTATCAGAGTAGGTAATATCAAGGTTATTTTTATCGTCGGCTATTATATAGTATTTACTTATATCAGTAAATTATACAAATGTTTAAATAGTAGTTATTACTTATATAAGTATGACAATAAAAGTAAATAATACACAAGATACGCAAAACCTAAGAGATTTTGCAGACAAGAGAAGCCAACGAGCAAAGGCTATTTTACAGAATGGTAACCCTTCACAAATAGACGAGTTTACTTATTTAGTTCCTTCTCAATTTGACAGCACTAAGAAATACCGAGTTACGCATATTGATAGTTATTCTTGCGAATGTCAAGACTTTGAAAGAAGATGTAACGGAAATGGTTTATACTGCAAACATATCAAAGCTATTCTTATTTTTGAGAAATTAAAGAACTCTTACGAAATTGAAGCAACACCAATAAAACGAGAGATAGAATTAATTGTAGAAACCCCACAAAGAGATTTATGCCCTTCTTGTAAATCTTCTAATTTGATTAAAAGAGGTATAAGATTAACTCAATTAGGAGAAAAACAAAGGTTTAGCTGTAAGGATTGTAAACACAGATTTGTTTTATCTGCTATTCCAAAGATAAAAGGAAATGCAAAATTAGTATGTTTGGCTATGGATTGTTTTTACAGAGGTTTAAGTTATAGGGATATTTCAGCACAATTCAAAGATTTTTATGGCTTATCTTTATCTCATATCACTATAAGAAATTGGGTTTTGAAGTTTAGTGAAACAATGGAGAAATACGCTAAAACTCTACAACCTAAGAATGTTGGAAATATTTGGAACGCTGATGAAACAATGGTAAGAACGAAAAAAGGCAATAGAAAGAAAGGTGCTGATTATGAATATCAATGGAATGTTATGGATAAGCAAACTAAGTTTTTACTTGCTTCTCATCTTACAGGACATAAGAGAGGAAGCAAAGAAGCACAAGAAGTAATGACGGAAGCATACCAACAAAACGGCAAAGTTCCTTATCAAATTATCACAGATAAATTACCTTCATACCAAGATGGAATAAGAAAAACTTTTAGGAATTGGGGAAATGAAAGGAAGGTTAAACATACTTCAATTTTAGGCAGAAGAAGACAGATAAACAATAATGCAATAGAAAACCATCATACACATCAAAAGGAATTTCAGAAGGTTAGAAGAGGAATAAACGAAACACAAACATACGCAGACGGGTTTAAGATATTTCACAATTTCGTAAGGAAAGGAGTTAAGGATAAACTAACTCCTGCGGAAAGATGTGGTATAGAAGTTCAAGGAAATAAATGGGAAACAATGTTAATTAAATCGTTAGAAGTCCCGCGATTAACAGGAGAGAAAAATATGGCTAAAAGTCCCTAAGATTTAACAACACCCCAATTCAATAGATTTATAAATCTCCCTCTTTTCCTCAAAATATGCCCAAACATATAATCCGAGAACAAGAAAAACCTCTTTGGCTTAAAACTCCTTTGGAGGAAATTGAGGAGATAGCGGTCAAGCTCGCAAAAGAAGGCCATACTACTGAAAGAATAGGGCTTATTCTCAGAGACCAGCATGGAATTCCCACGACAAGAGTGTTTGGAAAGAAGCTCAGCCAGATCCTTAAAGAGAGAGGTGTTGAAATGAATGCAGATGTTGTGAATGTCCAGAAGAAATTTGAAAGGATTAAAAGTCATCTACAGAAACATCATAAGGACAAGAAGAGCAAAAGAGCCTTTGAGATCAGAACTGCCCGATTAAGAAAAGTTAAAGCCTATGCAGAGAGGAAAAAATCATCTTCCCTGCATTGAGACTTTAAAAATGCATCTTTCGCACCCTTCGCGGTTTTAACCCGCAGTAAGAAAAAGTATTTTTGATAGCTTCAGAAACTTTATGTTCCTGAGAGCCCTATGTTTCATTACAGCAACGGTAAATTTCTTATGGATGCCTCTATGATTCATCTTGATAACCTTCTTTAACGCGATAATAAGATTGTTTGGCTTACTTCTTTCTAAGAATTCTCACATCATCTTTACATTAAGAGAAGATTTATAAAAGCCAAAAGCTATTACAAAACGAGACAACAAAGAGGGGAACATGAAGAAGAAAATATCGTCAAAGAAAGCATCTCGGTTAGGATATCCTACCCTTAAAATAGCAAATGAAAAGGAAATCGCTATGGATTTTGCTACCAAAGTTTATGAAAAATTCAATAAGATTGTTAAATCTATTATTCTTTTCGGGTCAACTGCAAAAAATACCGCAACAGCAGGATCTGATATTGATGTTATCATTATCATTGATGATGCGAGCATTCAGTGGGATCAGGAGCTGATTGCATGGTACCGAGAGGAGCTGGGCAGGATTATCCAGGCAAACCCCTACAAAAAAGAGCTTCATATTAATACTGTAAAAGTAACGACGTGGTGGCAGGACATCATGCAGGGAGATCCCGTTGTGATCAACATCCTGCGTTATGGTGAGGCGCTCATTGATTTTGGCGGATTTTTTAATCCCCTTAAGGCTCTGCTCATTCAAGGAAAAGTCCATTCTACTCCTGAAGCGATTTACAATCTTTTGGAAAGAGCTCCTGTTCATCTCGCTAGGAGCAAAGCTGCAGTGATAGGAGCTGTTGAAGGCCTTTACTGGGCTGCTGTGGATTCAGCACATGCAGCAATTATTGCTGCAAAACATCTTCCTCCAAGCCCCGAGCACATTTCTCTCCTTCTTAAAGAGATCTTCGTTGATCAAGGGCTCTTAAAAATGAAATATGCAATGCTCTACCGAGATATTTATTTGCTCCACAGGAGGATTCTCCACGGCGAGGCAAAAGTTGTGAAAGGATCTGAAATTGACGATCTCCAGGGTAAGGTAGATGAGTTTGTCAGGAAGATGGCTGAATTAGTTAATAAATTAATTAGCTGAAGATCAATAGTTTGCATCACAAAATCGATGGGCCACCGTGCCTTAAAAGGCGCGGTTTGTCATATGCCCTCGATTTTGGGGATGCTCAGAATTGAAAACACCAAAATATTACCACAGACTAAAGTCTGTGGTTTTCAATTCTGACATAAGAAAAAAGTAGATATTATCAGGAAAAACCAGAAGACTCCACTTTTTAATGCGGAGACGAATGGTTGTTTTTCGTGACTTCAAAGTCATCAGACTTTGATAGCTCTCAGAAATCGAAGATTTCTGAAGCCCTAAAAATTTGCTGTGGAAAAAATCTCCGGACAGACTTCGCCATGTCAAAAACACTCGTTTTTGAGCACCGTCAGAATTCCATAAGGAATTCTGAGGTTTATGGCGGAGTCGGAGATTTT
>Ga0082335_1000427_pt1 | contig 106563 bp, 87 predicted proteins | sample Subgrocontami58m_FD_72375 | JGI IMG/M metagenome (GOLD analysis project Ga0082335, IMG submission 72375) | Subsurface groundwater microbial communities from S. Glens Falls, New York, USA - GMW37 contaminated, 5.8 m (SPADES assembly) (version 2) ... | reverse complement strand
GACGGATCGACATGAGATCGGGAAGACTCCAGGGCATGGTCACCTCCTGCCATGCCTATGGCGGATCCAACCTCACCTATCAACCCGGTCTAATCCTCACCTATCAACCCGGTCTGTACCGATCCGTGGAAATGCTGTTGTGCTCCGTGCAATCCGTGGTAGGCCGTTGCCGTAGGAGCGTGCCAACCACCGATGCCGGGATGGGACGCTGGCGCTCACCCGCCATCGCACCATATTTGGCCGATCGCCAAGGGTCTGCCGTCCACCGTTTACCGCCAAGGGTCTGCCCCATGGAACGACGCCTCTTCCTCCGCGGACTCGCCGCCGCCGGTGTCACGCTCCCCGCGTTTCGCGCGAACGCCATGGAGCAGCTCTTCAAGGCGAATGTCATCGCCGGGGATCGCGCACCGGCCGCGCTGGCCGACGACGAGCTGTACTGGGCGCAGATCCAGCGCGCGTTCGACGCCGACCGGACGATGATCAACCTGAACAACGGGGGGATCTCGCCGACGCCGAGTCACGTGCTCGAGCAGATGATCCGCGACCTGAAGTTCACGAATGAGCTGCCGGTGGAGCACATGTGGCGGGTGCTCGAACCGCGGATGGAGAGCACGCGGCGCGACCTCGCGCGCGACTTCGGCTGCGACCCCGAAGAGATGGCGGTCGTGCGCAACGCGTCCGAGGCGCTGGAGATCATGATCTTCGGCATCGACCTCAAGCGCGGCGACGAGGTCCTGCTGACGAACCAGAACTACCCGCGCATGATCACGTCGTGGCAGCAGCGCGTTGCGCGCGAGGGAATCGTGCTCACGCAGATCTCCTTCAAGGTGCCGCCGCCGAGCGACGAGTACATCGTGGAGCAGTTCCGCAAGGCGATCACGCCGCGCACGAAGGTCATCGAGGTCACGCACATCACCAACCTCACCGGCCAGATCCTGCCGGTGCGCGAGATCGTGCGGATGGCGCGCCCGCTCGGCATCGAGGTCTTCGTGGACGGGGCGCACGCCTTCAACCACTTCCCGTTCACGCGCGACCAGCTCGACGTCGATTACTACGGCACCTCGCTGCACAAATGGACCCACGCCCCCATCGGCACCGGGTTCCTGTACGTGCGCCAGGCCAAGATCCCGCAGCTCTGGTCGCTGATGGGCTCCACCGGGGGCAACCGCGCCAACATCCGGAAGTACGAGGAGATCGGCACGCATCCGCAGGCGAACTTCAATGCCGTGTCCGCGGCGCTCGCCTTCAGCCGCGGCATCGGCGCCGACCGCAAGATCGCGCGCCTGCGCTACCTCCGGGACCGCTGGGCCAAGCGCCTGCTGGCCTCGAGCGACCGCGTGAAGGTGCTGACGCCGCTCGACAGCGACCGCGCCGGCGCCATTTGCCTGTTCAGCGTGGATGGCATCGATCCGGGCAAGCTGGGCGGCTGGCTGCTCGACAAGCACAAGATCGTCACGACGCCCATTGGCCATCCCGAGTTCAGCGGCATTCGCATCACGCCCAGCGTGTACACGAGCGTGGACGAGATTGACACGTTCAGCGACGCGGTGCTGAAGGCGATCACGAAGGGGATCGCATGACGGCTGACGGCGGACGGCGGACGGCGGACGGCCGATGAAGGCTCGCGCGAGGAAGAAATCGGCGGCGAGGAAGCCCGCGGTGAAGAAGCCAGCGCCGAAGAAAGCCGCGCCGAAGAAGGCCGCGCCGAAGAAGGCCGCGCCGAAGAAGGGCACGCCGAAGAAGGCCGTGCCGAAGAAGGCCGTGCCGAAGAAGGCCGTGCCGCCGAAGGCCACGCCGGCGGTGCCACCGTCACAGTTCGCCACGCCAACGGGCGGACCGTGGGGGAAGTGCTTCCTCCCGCGCAGCAACGGCGAAAAGCGCTACTGGTTGGTGAAGTCGGAACCCGAGACCTTTGGGTGGGACGACCTGGTGCGCGCGCCCAACCAGGCGACGCACTGGGACGGGGTGCGCAATCATGCGGCGCGAAACTTCCTGCGCGACGGCATGCGGCACGGCGACCTGGTCTTCTTCTATCACTCGAGCACCGATCCGTCGGCGATCGTCGGCATCTGCGAGGTGCAGCGTGAGGCGTATCCCGATCACACCGCCCTTGACCCGGCGCATCCGGGCTACGATCCCGACTCGTCGCCGGCGAAACCCACGTGGTTCATGGTGGACCTGCGCGCTGTGGAGCCGCTGCCGACGCCGGTGACGCTCTCGATGATCAAGAAGGACCGGGCGCTCGCGCAGATGGCGCTGCTGCGCATCGGACGGCTCTCGGTGACGCCGGTGACGCCGGCGGAGTGGCAGGCGATTCTCGCGCTGTCGCGTGCGTAGGCTGATCGCGCTCGTCGTCACCGTCGCCGCGCTCGCGCTGCCCGCGCACGCGCAGCGACCGATCGCGCCGGCCGCGCTGGCCACATCGCGCGGCGCCGCACGGACGGCGCCGGCGGCCTCGCAGGCCTCGGCAGTGAAGTCGCCGCGGCCGTGGATGAACGCGAAGCTCCCCACGGCGCGTCGCGCGCAGCTCCTGCTGGCCGCGATGACACCGGAGGAGAAGTTCTGGCAGCTCTTCATGGTGCCCGGCGACCCGGTGCGCGACAACGCAGCCTTCGCGCATGGCGCGTACGGTGTGCAGCTCCTCGACCTGCGCGGCGCGCCTGATCGCGTGCCTTCCACGCGCGCGGCGATTGCCGCCGCGGATGCGGTGCAGCTCTTCTTTGTGGAACGCACGCGGCTTGGCATCCCCGCGATCCTCTTCGAGGAGGGAGTGCACGGCCTGATGCAGGCGGGCGCCACGGTGTTCCCGCAGGCCATCGGGCTCGCGGCGACGTGGGACACGGCGCTCGTGGGCGAGGTGGCGCGCGCCATCGCGCGCCAGTCACGAGAACGCGGAGTGCGCCAGCTCCTGGCCCCGGTCATCAACCTGGCGCGCGACCCACGCTGGGGACGCGTCGAGGAGACGTACGGCGAGGATCCCTGGCTCAGCAGCGCGATGGGGCGCGCCTACGTGCGCGCGCTCGAGACGCACGGGGTGGTGGCGACGCCCAAACACTTCGCCGTGAACCACGGCGATGGCGGCCGCGATTCGTACCCGATCACCCTCGATGCGACGACGCTCGCCGACGTGCACCTGCCCCCGTTTCGAGAGGCGCTCAGAGCTGGCGCACGCTCGGTGATGGCCGCATACAACAGCATCAATGCCGTACCCGCCTCCGAAAACGCCGCGCTGCTCACGCGCACCCTTCGCGACGCGTGGCGGTTCGGCGGCGTCGTCATATCTGATCAGGGAGGCGTGGGCGGCTCCGCGGTGCTGCACCACACGGCAACGGGGTACGCGGCGTCCACCGCGCAGGCCCTGCGTGCGGGACTGGACGTGATCTTCCAGTCGCGGGTGCGCGACGCGGCGCTGTTCTGGCCGGCGGTGCGCGACGGGCGAGTGCCGCGCGCCGTGCTGGACACGGCCGTCGCCCGCGTGCTGCGCCTGAAGTTCGCGCTGGGACTGTTCGAGCACCCATACGTGGGTAGCACGGATGCGGTGGAGCCGCCGGACGCCGCTGGGTACGCGCTCTCCGTGCGCGCGGCGGAAGCATCGGTGGTGCTGCTGCGCAACGCGCGCGGCACGCTGCCGCTCCCGGGAGCGATGAAGCGTATTGCCCTCATCGGCAATCCTGCGCATGAGGTGCCGACAGGTGGCTACAGTGCGCACCCGGTTTACACGCGCCCACTCGTGGCCGAGCTGACATCGCGACTGGAAGGCCGCGCAACGGTGGTCGGCGTGCCCGGTCCGTCGCTTCGGTCGCTCACCTGGGGCGGAGTGCCCGGATACGCCCTCGCGCACGATTCAGCGGGAAGGATGGTCCCCGGCCTGCTGGGCGAGTACTTCGCCACGCCCTCATTCGACGGTGCGCCCGCGACCGTCCGCAGCGATGTGTCGATGGACCTGCAATGGACGTTCAACCGGCCGGCCCGCGGCGTGGGCACGGACTGGTTTGCCGTGCGATGGACGGGATGGCTGGTGGTTCCGCCCGGTGAGCGGGTGCGTGTGGCGGTCGAGTGCGACGACGGCGTCCAGCTCTGGATTGACGACACGCTCGTGGTGGACGCCAACCGCAAGGTGTCGTACGCGCGCCACGTCGCGCCCATGGCACTTGCACCAGGCCGTCATGCCCTTCGCCTGCAGTACCGGCAGACCACGGGCAACGGGCGCCTGCACCTGCTGTGGGATTACGACCACGCCATGAATGTGCGCCGCGACGATCAGCGCATCGCCGACGGGGTGGAGGCGGCGCGCGGCGCCAGTGTAGCCATCGTGACCGTCGCGGTGGAGGAAGGCGAATTCCTCGACCGTTCATCGCTGCGCCTCCCTGGCCGACAGGAAGAACTCATCACGCGCGTCGCGGCCACCGGGACACCGACGGTCGTCCTCATGTACGCGGGTGGCGCGGTGATCACCCAGCCCTGGATGGAGCAGGTTGCCGCGGTGCTGCAGGTCTTCTATCCAGGCGAAGGCGGCGCCGAGGCACTCGGGCGAGTGTTGCTTGGCGACGTGAGCCCTGCCGGTCGCCTGCCGTACACCGTGCCGCGCGCTGAGGGGCAGCTGCCGCTCGTCTACGATCATCTCCCGACGGGGCGGGGCAACGACTACGTGGACCTCACGGGGCAGCCGCTCTTCCCGTTTGGGTATGGGCTGTCGTACGCGGAGTTCGCGTATCGCGACCTGACGGTGACGCCGGGAGCGATCGGGCCGCGTGGCACCGCGCAGGTGCGCTTTCGGGTGCGGAACACCGGCACCCGCGTCGCCGATGAAGTGGTGCAGCTGTACGTGCGCCATGTGACCGCGCCCACGGCGCAACCGGTGCTGGCGCTGCGTGCCTTCGCGCGCATCACCCTGCAGCCGCAGGAGGAGCGTGAGGTGCAGCTGCGGGTGCCAGCGAGCGCGCTGGCGGTGCGCAACGCGAACGGACGCCGCTCCGTGCGCACCGGGGAGGTCGTGGTGTTCGTCGGCGCATCGTCGCGCGACATTCGCCTGCGGGGAACGCTGCGTACGATAGGAGCGCGTCGATGACGGACCATCGTGATGGAGGGGGCGTGTCGCGCCGGGAGTTTGCAGGCCTGATTGGCGGCGTGGCGGCGGGAGCTCTCGGTGCGCATCCGCAGCTCGCGGGCTCGCCGTCGGCGCCAATGCATGCGCGGTCCGACGCGCGCACTCGACGCGCCCGCGGGGACCGCCCCCGCCCCACCCCCGCCCAACTCGCCTGGCAACGCGACGAGTTCGCGCTCTTCCTGCACTTCGGCGTCAACACCTTCACCGACCGCGAGTGGGGCGACGGCAAGGAAGACCCGAAGATCTTCAATCCTGCCGTGCTCGACGCGCGGCAATGGGCGCGCGTGGCGCGCGAGGCCGGCGCGCGCGCGGTCATCCTCACCGCCAAGCACCACGACGGCTTCTGCCTCTGGCCAACAAAGACCACCGCGCACTCCGTGGCCTCCAGTCCGTGGCGCGACGGCGGCGGCGACGTCGTGCGCGAGTGCGCCGACGCGGCGCGCGCCGAGGGGTTGCGCGTGGGGCTGTACTGCTCGCCGTGGGACCGCAACGCAGCGGTCTATGGCGACTCGCCGCGCTACAACGACCTGTACATCGCACAGCTCACCGAACTGCTCACGCAGTACGGCGACATCGCCGAGGTCTGGTTCGACGGCGCCAACGGCGAGGGACCGAACGGCAAGAAGCAGACGTACGACTGGCCGCGCATCTGGGGCACGGTGCGCCGGCTGCAGCCGAACGCGGTGATCTTCTCCGATGCGGGGCCCGACGTTCGCTGGATCGGCAACGAGACCGGGTCGGCGGGCGATCCGAATTGGTCCACCGTGAATCCCGCGATCGTCACCGCTCCCGGCGTGGACGGCCCCGAGATTATCCGATCGCTGCAGCATGGCGACCGGGACGGCACAGTCTGGCGTCCGGGTGAGACCGATGTGTCCATCCGCCCCGGCTGGTTCTATCACCCAGCCGAGGACGAGATGGTGAAGTCGGTCGAGGCGCTGATGCGCATCTGGTTCTCGTCGGTCGGGCGCAACAGCAAGTTGCTGCTCAACGTTCCGCCGAATCGCGACGGCCTACTCGCCGAGGCAGACGTACGACGGTTGCGCGAGTTCCGTGAGGCGCGCGACGCGCTCTTCGCGCGTGAAGTGCGCTCGCTCGCGTGGTCCTGGCGTGTCACGGACGGCGGACGGCTCGAAGGGCTGGCGTCGCTTCCGTCCCCCACGCCGGTCAGTGTCGTCCGGCTCGCCGAGCGCATCGAGGAGGGGCAGCAGGTGGCTCGCTATCGCGTGGAAGGCGACGCCGGCAACGGTACCTGGCGCTTGCTCGCCGAAGGCCAGACCATCGGTTACTGCAAGCTCGACCGGGGCGATCCGGCCGTGCGCGTCGAGCGACTTCGTGTCACAATTGATGAGTTCGTCGAAACGGTCGCCCCGGTGCAGGTCCGCTGCTTCGCGGCCGCGCCTTAGCCGTCCAGCATCAGCGCCCCCCAGCGCGTAGCACCGGTGACGGCAGCTCCTCGCCAGCCACGGTGATCACCCCGACTCGGGTTCCCGCTATGACCCTGCGTTCCATCAGTCTGTTTGCGGCCGCACTCTGCCTCGCCGCTCCCGCCAGCGCCCAGCGTGGCGGTTTCCGCCAGGAGGGCCCGTCGGGCCCGCCCAAGGTGCTCGTCGTCCCCGGCGTCCGCACCGGCCCCAGCGCCTTTCCGCTGACCAACTACGACCAGGTGAAGCCGGTGGTCGCCGGCCAGATGGACTTCAAGCACTACCACACCAGCATCGAGATCGAGGAGTGGATGCGGAAGTGGGCCAAGGATCATCCGGACTTCGTGGACCTGTACACGGTCGGCAGGACGTTCGGCGGCCGCGACATCTGGCAGCTGACGCTCACCAACAAGAAGTCGGGGAAGGACACCGACAAGCCGGCCGCGTTCTTCGAGGGCGGGCGCCACTCGGGCGAGATCACCGCCACCGAGAGCGCGTTCTACCTGGCCTGGTACCTCATCGAGAATTATGGCAAGGACGCAGACGTCACCGCGTTGCTCAACACGCGGACCGTCTACATCCGGCCGATGAACAACCCGGACGGCAGCGACATGTATCGCCTGACGGCGCAGGCCAATCGCAGCACGGTGCGCCCGTACGATGACGACGGCGATGGCCTGCTCGATGAAGATCCGCCCGAGGATCTCGACGGCGACGGCTTCATCCGGCAGCTGCGCAAGTATGTGGGCGCGGGGAAGGGCGACGCCGTGATCGACAGCCTGGACAAGAGCGGGCGCCTGATGCGCCGCGTTAGCGCCGGGAAGGGCGACTACCTGCTCCTGCCCGAAGGCGTGGACAACGACGGTGACGGCCGCGTGAACGAGGACGGCATTGGCGGTCTCGACCTGCACCGCAACTATCCGGAGAACTGGCGCCCGATGCGCGAAGCGACCGGCCGCGGCTGGACGCAGATGGGCGCCGGCGAATACCCGCTGTCGGAGCCCGAGACGCGCGCGGTGGTGCTCTTCCTGATGTCGCATGCCAACGTCGGGGTGGCCAACTCGATGGACACCGCCGTGCCGATGATGCTGCGCGCGCCGTCCACGTGCGAGGAGACGGAGTGCATGTACCCCTCGGACCTGAAGTTCTACCAGCACTTCGACTCGGTGGGCATCGCCAAGACGGGGTACCCTTGGGCAGGTGACGTCTATCGCGTCTACAACACCCGGGGGGGTGTGAACCCGATCACGGGCGACTCGGCGCGTCCGTCGCCGCTCTTCGGGCACGGCCCGGATTTCGGCTACTTCCAGTTCGGCGCCATCTGGTACGGCGACGAGTTGTGGAACGGCGGTCGTGAGAAGGACTACAACAAGGACGGCCGCATCGACGAGTACGAGGTGCTGCGCTTCTGCGACGAGGACTACGGCGGCAAGTGCTTCAAGCCGTGGACCAAGTTCAATGCCGGCGGCGCGCTCGGCGAGGTCGAAGCCGGCGGCTACAATCCGAAGTTCTGGTCGCAGAACGCGCCGCCCGAATGGCTGGAGAAGTGGGCGCGCAACCAGGCAATGTTCAACCTCTACATGGCGATGTCGCTGCCGCACGTCGAGATCGTCAGCGTGACCTCGGCGCCGGCCAAGCCGGTCAAGCCCGCCAAGGGCGCCAAGGTCGTGGCCGACTCGGCCACGCACGAGGTGAAGGTCACGCTGCGCAACAACGGCCGGCTCCCGACCGCACTGGAGATGGCGAAGCGCGTCAAGATCGTGCGTCCCGACATGATCGTGGTGCGCGGCGAGGCGCCGGGAACGAGCATCATCGGACGAGTCCCCGAGTTCTGGGTGAACGGCAGTGAGACCAAGGTCGTCACGCTGCGCATCAAGGTGGGAGCGACGGAGGCGGCGAAGAAGCTGACCGTGCGGTACATCAGCACGCGAGGCGGCGTCGCCGAGACGACGCATCAAGTGGCGCCGTGAGTTCTTCGCGGTGGCAGCGAACAGGCAGGCTTGTCTCGGACTGTCAACTGCAACTGCTTTGCCGCGGATGACGCGGATTTGACACGGATGGCACGGATACAACACACCCCGCGACGATTGTTGTCGCGGGGTGCGTTGCGCTTACGGTGCATGAACTGATGACTCGGCCGAGCCGCACCGCGTGATGCGTCAAGCGAGGGATCGTTCCGGACGCGTCAGGGTAGCAACGATGCCCCCCGGCGCTGTCCCCTCAACGTCAGTCCGGGTACTCTCATGAAGCGTGCTGCCGCTGTCGCTGCCCTGACGCTCCTCATTGCCCTACCGGCGCGAGCGCAGAAAGGCCTGTTCGTTGGCGCACACGTGACCGGTGCGTCGCTGACCAACAGGGAGGAGACCTATCCCGTCGACTTTGGCTCCGGAACCGGCCTGCACGCCGGGCTTTCATTCGGCAGGACTTTTGGCCTGCTGGTGAACCACGACAGGACCATCGTGGGTGCCAAGTCAGCAAACCTCGACCTCGGCCAGTGGGATGTCCTCGGGCGGCTGTTCTTTGTCGACGTCGGACCGGCGACGGCCTACCTGACTGGTGGTTTCTCCAAGCGCGCGTCGAATGCATCCGACGCGGACAACCGCAACAGCTTCATGAGGGGCACCAATCTGACGGGCGGAGTCACCGGGCAGCTGCTGGCAACGTCGAAGTTTGCCGTGGATGCGGGCTTCCTGCGGACCCTCGGCAGCTTCACCGACGGAAAGGGGCACGACGCATCGCATATTGATCGAGTGGTACTCGGGATCAGCTATTATCTCCTTGGCGGTCGACGGACCGCACCCAGGAATTGGTGGCGCGGCTATTGACGTCGCATCACCGCCTCGATCTCCCGCGCCAACGGCGCAATCCCGTCCGCAAACCGCTCCAGGTCGGCCCACCGCGTGCGATGGTTCGTGATGCACGTGCGGATCACGTAGCGTCCGTGGACCAGCGAGCCGCTCGGCACCGCCAATCCCGACTCCTGAATGCGCAACAGCAGTTCACGATTGAGCGCGTCGCATTGCTCGTCCGTGAACCCTGCCGACACCCAGCGCCAGACGGCAATGTTCAGCGCCACCGGCGCGCTGAGCTCAATGCCCGGCACCAGCGCGATGCGCGCGGCGAAGGCCCGCGCCTGCATCACGTTCTGCTCGATGATGGCGCCGATGGCGTCCACGCCGTGCGCCTTGAACGACATCCACGCCTTGAGCGCCTTGAATCCGCGCGTCAGCTCGGGGCCGCGGTCGGCGAAGGTCAGGCCGCCGGCGATCACGCCGCGTCCTTCGTCGCGCAGGTAGCTCGGCGTGAGCGAGAAAGCGGCGCGCTGTGACTCGGCGTCGCGCACCAGCACGCAGGCGATCTCGAACGGCAGGAAGCCCCACTTGTGCAGGTCGAACGCCAACGAATCGGCGCGCTCCATGCCGCGCACCACGGGGGCAAGCGTCGGTGAGAGCCGCGCCAGGGCGCCGAAGGCGCCGTCCACATGAAACCAGAGCGCTTCGTCCCGCGCGAGGTCGGCGAGCGCGACGAGATCATCCGTGGCGCCGCTGTTCACGGTACCGGCCGTGCCGATGACGCAGATCGGGCGCAGGCCTGCGGCGCGATCGGCGGCGATCATCGCGCGCATGCTGGCCACGTCCACCCGGAAGTCGTCGTCCACGGCCACCTTCCGGAGCGACGCATGGCCAAGGCCGAGCAACTCGAGACATTTGTGCGCCCAGCTGTGTACTTCGGTGGAAGCGTAGACCGTGAGACGCGGGCCGCCGAGCATCCCGTGCGCGCGCACGTCATATCCGGCCTTGGCGTGCCGGGCGACAGCGAGGCCGAGGTAGTTGGCCATGGTGCCGCCGCTCATCAGCAGGCCGCCGCTGGTGGCGGGGAAACCCATCAACTCGGCGAGCCAGGCGATGACGCGCTCCTCGACAAGACGCGGCGCGTCGTTGAAACCCGCCATGTGCGGGTTCATCCCCGACGCGAGCATGTCGGCCATCATCCCCAGCGGCGTGCCGTTCCCCTGCACCCATCCAAAGAATTGCGGGCTGCGCGAGCCGTTGGTCCACGGGAGCACGTGCGCGAGGAACTCCTCGTACACCTGCGCCTCGCCTTGCGGTGCATGCGGGACGGGCTCGGAGGTGAGTGCGGTGCGCACCGTGGTGGGGAGCGGCGTCCACGCCGGGCGGTCGGGCAGGGTGTGCAGGAAGTCGAGCGAGTCGTCCACCATGCGGTGGGCGAGGGCGCGGAACGCCTCCCAGTCGTCGGGATCGAGCGTCGCGTCGGTGCGGGCGGTCGGTGTCGTTCGGGGCATGCGCGGAGATTAGCGCCGTGCGGCCGACAGCACTATCGGCGCGCAGGCCGTAGGGGCTGGATCTCTCCTGCACGATCGCTCCAACGTCACGGTCGCGGCTCACCTCGACCCCTAGCCGTCCTCATTGCTGCTCGCGAATCTTGAGTACGATCAGCCCAGGCGCGGTGACCACCGCGCGGACCCCCAGCCAAGACACCGATGCCCCGTTTCCGTCACTCCTGGTTCGCCGCTGGCCTCTGCCTGGCCAGCGCCCTCCCCGCGCAGACCCGCATGCTTCGCTCGCCGTCGGTGAGCGCCAGGCACGTTGCCTTCGCGTACGCGCAGAATATCTGGGTGGTGGAGCGCTCCGGCGGCGTGGCGCGACGGCTCACCTCCTTCCAGGGCGAGACGCAGAATCCCAAGCTCTCGCCCGACGGCGCCCTGGTCGCCTTCAGCGCCGAGTACGGCGGCAACACGGACGTGTACATAGTGCCTGTGGAGGGCGGGGCACCGCGGCGGCTCACCTGGAACTCGTCGCCGGATCTCGTCCAAGGGTGGACGCCGGACGGCAAGGCGGTGCTGTTTTCGTCCAGCCGGGAGACGTTCGGTCCATCGGCCGCGCCGAAGTTCTACACGGCGCCGTTGGATGGCGGACCAGAGACGTACCTCAACATCTACCGGGGTTATCAGGGACGCGTCTCCCCGGACGGCAAGCGCATCGCGTACCGGATGAACAACAGCTGGGACGAGGAGCGCCGCAATTATCGCGGCGGCCAGAACCGCCCCATCTGGATTGCCGACCTCAAGACGCTCGAGGTCGAGACGCCGCCATGGACCGATTCCAAGGACATGGAGCCGGCCTGGCTTGGCGACGTGGTGTACTTCATTTCCGACCGCGACGGTGTGGCGAACATCTGGTCGTACGACACGAAGGCGAAGAAGCTCGCGCAGGCGACGGATTTCGCCGATTTCGACGTGAAGACGCTGGACGCGGGCGCAGGTGTGGTGGTCTTTGAGCAGGCGGGGTTCATCAACGAGCTCGACCCACGGACGGGCAAGCATCATCGCCTCAACATCACCGCAACCGGCGACTTCCCGTGGATGATGGCCGGCTGGAAGGATGTGAGTGCGCGCATCGCCAACATGGCGCTCAGCCCCACCGGCAAGCGTGCCGCCGTGGAGGCACGCGGCGAAGTCTTCACGATTCCCGCCGAGAAGGGCGACGTGCGCAATGTGGCCCCGTCGAGCGGCTCCGCGGAGCGCGACCCGGCGTGGAGTCCGGACGGCAAGTCCCTCTCATACTTCAGCGACAAGAGCGGCGAGTACAAGCTCTACATCGAAGCGGCGGACGGCCTCACGCCGCCGCGCGAGATCGCCCTGCCCAACCACAAGCACTATTACACGCCCGCCTGGTCGCCCGACGGCAAGCGGATTCTCTACACGGACACCGACCTCAAGCTCTGGGTGCTCGACGTGGCGAGCGGACAGGCCAAGGTGATGGGCGAGGATCCGTGGATGGTGCCCGCGCGCACGATGAATCCCGTCTGGAGCCCGGACTCCAAGTGGATTGCGTACGTGCGGCACCTCAACTCGCTGTACAAGCAGATCGTGGCGGTGAACGTGGAGACCGGAGCGTCGAAGCCGGTAACGGACGGCCTCTCCGACGCCTCATGGCCCGCGTGGGACGCCAGCGGCAAGTACCTCTGGTTCCTCGCGAGCACCGACTTCGGGCTGAAGTCGCAGTGGCTCGACATGACCAATTATCCGTTCGAGACGACGTACGGGCTGTACTTCGCGATTCTCGCCAAGGGCGAGCCCACGCCGCTGCTGCCGGAAAGCGATGACGAGACCGGCGCGCCGCCGGCCGCCCGGGCGGCTCGCACGGGCGATGCCCCCGCGGCCGAAGGCGCGCCAGCGGCTCCGGCGGCCACACCCGCGGCGGCGCGGCCTGCTGTGAATGTCACCATCGATTTCGACGGACTTTCGTCGCGCACCATCAGCGTGCCGGGCGTCGCCACGCGCAGCTACGCCAAGTTGCTTGCCGGCGTCGCGGGAACGGTGTTCCTCAGCGAAGCCGTGCCGGCGTCCGGGACGGGAGCAGGGGGCGCGGGACAGACACTGCACCGCTACCAGCTGCGCGATCGTCGCGCCACGGTCTTCCTGACCGGCATCGCCGATTTCGACGTCAGCCACGACGGGCGCAAGCTGCTCTATCGCAGCGGCGGCGGCTTTGGCGGCCCGCCGGGGGCGGGAGCTCCCGCCGGCCCGTCGCTGTTCATCGTCGATGCCGCCGCCACCGCGCCGCCGCAGGCTGGCAGCGGCCGGCTCAACGCGTCGCTGCGCGCATGGATCGACCCGAAGCTCGAATTCCAGCAGATCTTCGACGAGGGGTGGCGCAACCAGCGTGACTACCTGTACGTGCCCAACATGCACGGGGCGGACTGGCCGCGGATGCGCACGATGTACGGCGCGCTGCTCCCGCACGTGAACCACCGCAGCGACCTCAACTACCTGCTCGACCAGATGGGAGCCGAGATCGCCATCGGGCACTCGTACGTGCGCGGCGGCGACATGCCAACCGTGCCGTCGAACACCGGCGGCCAGCTCGGCGCCGACTTCACGATCGACCAGGGACGCTACCGCATCACGCGCATCTACGACAACGAGAGCTGGAACACCGAGTTGCGCGCGCCGCTCGCCGTGCCCGGCGTGGATGTGCGCGTGGGCGATTACGTGATCGCCATCAACGGCGAGGAACTGCGCACGCCGGACAATCTCTACCGCCTGCTGGACGGCACGGCAGGGCGGCAGACCGTCCTGACCGTCAACGACAAGCCCTCAGCGGACGGCGCGCGCCGTGCGACGGTGATTCCCGTCGCAAGCGATCAGGGGCTGCGGTCGCGCGCGTGGGTGGAGCACAATCGCCGCAAGGTGGATTCGCTCTCGAGCGGCCGGCTGGCGTATGTGCACCTGCCGAACACCGGCCAGCCGGGATACACGAGCTTCAACCGCTACTACTTCGCGCAGCAGGACAAGCTGGGCGCGGTGATTGACGAGCGCTTCAACGGCGGCGGGTCGGCGGCCGATTACATCATCGACGTGCTGCAGCGCGATTTCGACGGCTACTTCAACAACGTGGCGGGCGACCGCGTGCCGTTCACGAGTCCCGGCGCCGGCATCTGGGGACCGAAGGTGATGATCATCAACGAGCAGGCCGGCTCGGGCGGCGATCTGATGCCGTGGATGTTCAAGCACCGCAAGATCGGCCCGCTGGTCGGCAAGCGGACGTGGGGCGGGCTGGTGCACACCGCCGACACGCCGGGCTTCATTGACGGCGGGTCGATGATTGCGCCGCGCGGCGGCTTCTTCCGCCGCGACAATCAGTGGGACTCGGAGAACGTCGGCACCGCGCCCGACATCGACGTCGAGAACTGGCCCAGGGATGTGGCGGCCGGCCGCGACCCGCAGCTCGAGCGTGCCGTGCAGGAAGCGCTGCGCCTGCTGGCCGCCAAGCCCGTGCAGCGCGCGCTGAAGGAGCCGCCGCCGCCGACGTGGGGGAAGCGCGTGAAACCAATGCCCTAAGGACTGCGGAACTGCTACTGCTTTGCCGCGGATGACGCGGATCAGAGCGGACGAACGCGGATCAGGCTTGGAGGACTCCCCACGCCTGATCCGCGTTATCCGTCATCATCCGCGTCATCCGCGGCAAGGCAGTTGTCGTCTGCGAATAGTCAGCCGCGCAGCCGCTCCCACAACATCCAGGCGCCGCTGCCAAACCCTATCGCGATGATTGCCCGACGCACCCAGTGCTGCCCGACGCGCTGGGCGAAGTGGGCGCCGATCATGCCGCCGGCGGCTGCGCCAATCGCCATCGTGAGCGCGATCGGCCAATTCACGATGCCGCTCACGGCGAAGATCAGCACGGCGACGATGTTGATGTTCAGGCCGCCCCAGTTCTTGAGCCCGTTCATCGTGTGGATGTTCGTGAGTCCCATCATGCCGAGCGCGGCGAGCATCAGGATGCCGGCGCCGGCGCCGAAATACCCGCCGTACACCGCGACGAAGAACTGGTACACGAGAAAACCGGCGGGCGGCGGCGCGAGTTCCGCACCATCGGGCACGGGACGCGCGTGCCCCACGACCCAGCGCATCACGGGCCCCTGGACGATGAACAGCAGCGTGGCGCCCCAGATCAGCCACGGCACGCTGTCAGCGAATTTCCGCTCGGGTGTGCTGAGAAGGAGGACGGCCCCGGTGATCCCGCCGAGCAGGCTGGGCAGGGCCCAGCGCACGGTCCAGGCGCGCGCGCCGCGCAGGGCGTCGCGGTAGCCCCAGAAGCTGGTGAGTGTTCCCGGCCAGAGCGCAACCGTGCTGGTGGCGTTGGCGATGAGCGGCGGTACGCCGAGCCCGATGAGGGCCGGAAAGGTGAGCAGGGTGCCGCCACCGGCGATCGCATTGACCGCACCGCCCCCCGCCGCCGCGAGCGCAACGAGCGCCAGGCGTAGTGGCGCGAGGTCTGGGACGTCAGCAGGATTGAGGATGGCCATGTCGGGTAAGTTGCGCCTCCGCGAGGCGCGCATATCAGGTAACGTTTTCCCCGTGCGCGCCGTTCATCATAGGGTATCGCACGGCAAAGCAGTAGCTTTCTGCATCACACGCGATGCTCGCGCCTGAGTTTGTGCACGTGCAGGCCGGGGTGGGTGCATGCCCGCTCCTTCACCACTGACCGAGGCCGCTCCACCGCGCATAGGCGCGCCGGCGCGGACTCCTCTTCTCGGGTTCTGGAAGACGACCATGTCTGGTTCGACCGATGCGGCCAAGGGGCCGCCCGCTGGAGATCATCTCGAGATCAAGGACTCGCGCACCGGCAAGGTGTACTACGCCCCGATCACGGATGAGACCATTCGCACCGCCGACCTGAAGCAAATCAAGGTCAAGCCCGAAGACTTCGGGATCATGGGTTACGATCCGGCATTCATGAACACCGCGTCGTGCCGGTCGGCGATCACCTTCATCGATGGCGACAAGGGCATCCTGCGCTATCGTGGCTATCCCATCGAGCAGCTGGCCGAGAAGGCGTCCTTCCTCGAGGTGGCGTGGCTGCTGCGCCACGGCGAGCTGCCGACCCAGAAGGAGTATGACAAGTGGGTGGCGGACATCACGTACCACACGTACGTGCACGAGAACATCAAGCAGTTCCTCACCGGGTTCCGCTACGACGCGCACCCGATGTCGATGCTGGCCGCCGGCGTCTCGGCGCTCTCGTCGTTCTATCCGACCGCGAAGTCGATCCACGATCCGGTGGAACGCGACATCGCGTTCGTGCGCCTGCTGGCGAAGATGCCTACCATCGCGGCGTTCGCGTATCGCCACGTGAAGGGGCTTCCCCTCGTCTACCCCGACAACGCGCTGCCGTACGCCGAGAACTTCCTCTCGATGATCGCGCGCATGTCGGAGCCCAAGTACGAGGCCAACCCCGTCTTCGCCCGCGCCATCGACGTGCTCTTCATCCTGCACGCCGACCACGAGCAGAACTGCTCGACCAACGCCGTGCGCGCCGTCGGGTCGTCGCATGTCGATCCGTACTCGGCGGTCTCCGCCGGCATCAACGCGCTCTACGGCCCGCTGCATGGCGGCGCCAATGAGGCGGTGCTGCGGATGCTCGAGGAGATCGGGCACCCGAACAACATCCCGGCGTTCATCGAGAACGTGAAGAGCGGCAAGGGCGAGCACAAGCTCATGGGCTTCGGCCACCGCGTCTACAAGAGCTACGATCCGCGTGCCAAGATCGTGAAGGGACTCTGCGACCAGGTGCTCGCGATCACCGGCATGAGCAAGGACATGGAGATTGCCGTCGAGCTCGAGCGCATCGCGCTCAGCGACGAGTACTTCATCAAGCGGAAGCTCTACCCGAACGTGGACTTCTACACCGGGCTGATCTACCGCGCGCTGCACTTCCCGACGGACTACTTCACCGTGCTGTTCGCGATCGCGCGCACCGCGGGGTGGATGTCCCAGTGGGAGGAGCTGCTGCTGGACAAGGAGCAGAAGATCGCCCGTCCGCGGCAGATCTACACCGGCTACGGCGAGCGGCCGTACAAGTCGACGCTGGATTACACGCACCGCATCACGAAGTAGGATCGAGGATCGGGAATCCGGAATCGGATCCCGGATATCGATTCCGGATTTCGATGGACGATGGGGGGCGCCGAGACTCGGCGCCCCCCAATCGCATGTCGCGGCCCGTAGTCGCGATCCGTTATCCCGATCCGGATTCCATATCCTCAGTCGTCCGTGACCTGCACATCATCCGCACCGGACACTTCGCGCACCGCTTCACCCGCGCCGTGCACACCAGCGCCCCCAGCTCCATCAGCGCCTGGTTGTGCGTCCACCCGGCGCGCCCTGTGCGCGGGAGCACCGCATCGGCGATCACCCAGAGCCGCGCGAGGTCGCGGGCGCGCTTGGGGTGGAGGGACGGCGCAAAGCACCGTTTCAGCACGCGGGCCACGTTCGTGTCCACGAGGGCGGCGCGCTGTTCGTACGCGAAGCTCGCGACCGCGCCGGCGGTGTACGCGCCAATGCCCGGCAGGGTCCGCAGCTGCTCGGGGGCGGACGGAAGCGCACCGCCGTAGACCGCCGCCTCTTCACGCACCACACGGCGTGCCAGCTTGTGCAGGTTGCGGGCCCGCGCGTAGTACCCGAGGCCGCGCCACTGCGCGAGCACCTGTCCCTCGCGCGCCGACGCGAGCGACGCGAGGTCCGGGAACCGGGCGAGGAAGCGCTCATAGAAGTCGAGCACCCGCGCCACCTGCGTCTGCTGGAGCATCAACTCGGACACGAGGATCCGGTACGCGTCGCGCGTGTGGCGCCACGGCAGGTCGCGCCCATGGCGGCGATACCAGGCACGGAGGCGGCGCGAGAATTCGCGGGCGACGTCCGGCGCCGGCAGTGGCACGGTGACGCGCGGCACGCGGCGCGCCGCCTTGGGCGGCGTGCCGGGGCGACGTGCGGGACGGGAGGCAGGCATGCGCAGGAAAGCTACAAGCACGCCACGCGCTGTCGCACCAGCGCTGAAGGGTTAGCTTGAGAGACGTCTGCCGTCCCCCGCACCCCTCCCCCTCCCCGTTCCCCATGTTGAAGGGTGTCTCCCCCGTCCTCGTCTTCGAAGTCATCGCGGTCGTGCTCGCCGCGCTGTCGGCGATGATCACGGCCGCCAAGAAGAACCTCGACTTTGTGGGCACGTACGCGCTTGCCGTGGTGACGGCCTTCGGCGGTGGCACCATCCGCGACGTCCTCCTCGACCGGCGTCCCTTTTTCTGGGTGAGCCGCTGGGAATACCTGATCATCATCTTCGCGCTGTGCATTCCCTTCGTGTACAGCAAGGCCGTGCACGACTTCTCCCGCCGGCTCGTGGCCCGCGGCGAATTCGTCGATGCGCTCGGGCTCGGCTTCTTCAGCGTCGTCGGCGTCACGATGGCGCTCGACCTGCGCCTGCCGTCGGCGGTGGCGGTCCTGATGGGCGTAGTCACCGCCACCGGCGGCGGGATCATGCGCGACCTGCTGGTCAACGAGATCCCGGTCGTCTTCCGGCACGGCACGACGCTCTACACGACCTCCGCCTTCGCCGGCGCGGTGGTCTTCATCCTGCTCGAGAAGATTCACAGCCCGCTCGCGGTCATCGCGTCGGTCAGCGTGGCCGTCGGGTCTCGCCTCTACAGCGTCTGGAGCGGCGCCACGCTGCCGCGCCCGCACTGGATGGCCACGGGGGCGCATCGCATTCCCACCGGCGAGCACAAGACGCGCAAGGAGCGCGACAAGCGCACGAAGGACGGCGCGTAGCCGGTCGGGACGTGGCATCGTGCGGACCGTCGGTGCCACCGGGGCTCCCCGTGCACAGTGGCGCCTACTTCGGGCTCCAGGTTGGCGTGGCCGAGAGCAGGCCGCCGTGCACGACCAGCTCACGGGCGAGCAACAGGCCGAAGCCCAGGCTCAGCGCACCGGCGGCAAGGCGGATGCCGACATGCATCCGCGCCACCCGCTCGCTGGCGTACATCGCCGGCGCGGCAATGATCACGGTCACCAGCATCATGCCGGTGATGGTCCCCACGCCGAAGACGATGAGGTAGAAGAACGCCCACAGTGTCTGCGGGATGACCGCCAGCACGAGAATTGCCACGGCCGCCGACCCGGCGAGCCCGTGCACGGTGCCGATGAGCAGCGGGCGCCGGTGGTCGAACTCGTGCGTATGGCCGTGCGGGGTCACCGGTGCGCCGCCACGCAGGTTGCTGAAGCCGAGGACGATCAGCATGATCGCCACCCCGAACTCGAGCATCAGCCCGACGCGCGGCGGGATGACGACGCGGAAGGCGATGAGGGCACCGCCGACGGCAAACACGGTGATGGAGTGCCCGATCCCCCACAGGGCGCCGATCCACGCGGCGCGCCGCAGGGTCCGCTCGCGAGCGACGATCGCCGTGATGGCGACGACATGGTCGGCATCAGTAGCGTGCCGCAGCCCGAGCAGGAACCCGAGGACGGCGGCGGAAAGCGCGGAGATCATGACGCGAAGTGTACGGAAGCGCGAATGCGGCATCAAGCGCGGCACCGTCAGGTCACGCCCACTCTGTCGTTCGCCGCGCCCGGTCGCGATCTTTGTGCGATGTCCGTGCGCACGTCGCTCAACCCGTTCCGGGTCCTCTCGCACTCCCCGAACTTCCGGATCTTCTTCGCCGGCCAGACGACGTCGCTCATCGGCACCTGGATGCAGCAGGTGGCACAGGGCTGGCTGGCGCTGCAGCTCTCCAATGACGCCTTCCTCGTCGGCGTGGTCGCGGCCGCCGGCACCCTCCCCATCCTGGTACTCTCGCTCCCCGGCGGCCTGATCGCCGACCGCTTTCGACGGCTCCGCATCGTCGCCGTCGCGCAGGCGCTGATGCTCGTGGAGGCGGCGCTGCTCTGGTGGTTCACGTGGTCGGGGCACATGACCATCGGGGTGCTCATCGCCCTCGCGTTGCTCGGCGGCATCATCGCCGCCTTCGAGATTCCGGCGCGGCAGTCGCTTTTCATCGAGATGGTGGGGAAGGAACACGTCATCGACGCGATCGCGCTCAACTCCAGCGGCTTCAACTTCGCGCGCATTGCCGGTCCCTCCCTGGCCGCCATCGTCATCGCCCGCTTCGGCATCGCGTGGTGTTTCGGCATCAATGCCCTGTCCTACCTCGCGGTGCTTGTCAGCCTCTCGCTCATTCGCCTCCCCAAGCTGCCGGTGGCTCCGGCGGGCCGTGCGCTGCACGCCCTGGGCGAGGCCATTGCGCACGTGCGCACGCACCGGCTTTCCGCGGTGCTCATGCAGGTGACCACCGTCTTCTCGCTGCTCGGCATCCCGGTGCTCACCCTCATGCCGGTGCTGGCGCGCGATGTGCTGGGACTGGGCGCCGGCGGCTACGGGGCGCTGATGACGTGCGTCGGCGTCGGTGCAATGCTTGGCGCGCTGTGGCTTGCCGCGTCCGGCCAGCGGCTCAGGCGGCACCAGGCGCTCGCCGTCTCGTCGCTGGCCTTTCCCGTGCTGCTGGTGCTGGTCAGCCTGTCGCGTGTGCAGGTCATCACCGGCGTGCTGCTCTTCGCCGTCGGGATGTGCATGGTCGTGCAGAGCGCCGTGATCAACGGCATGCTGCAATCAGCCGCGCCGGATGTCCTGCGCGGGCGCGTGATCTCGATCTTCGTGGCCGTCTACATCGGCACCAACCCCATCGGTTCGACGGTGAGCGGGCTGATCGCACGCGAGTGGGGCGTCGCGTGGGCCATCGGCGGCATGGCCGCGGTGATGGGTGTGTACGCGATCTGGGCGTTCCGCAGTCACCCGGAGCTGCGGAGCGCGTCGTGACGCCGTAGCGCTGCGTTCACTTCAGCAGTGTCCTGGCCGACGCTGTCGCAATGGCGCATTGCGGCTGGGCCGACGAAGCGCCGATAGCGCGGTCTCGGTCCGAAATTCAGCAGAAGGCCGACGGGCAACCCGGATGCGCGCAGATAGTTGATGACCTGTGCCTCGTGCGCGGCGACGATGTGTTCGACGGCCTTCACCTCGACGAGCACTCGGTGATCCACAATCAGGTCGGCGCGAAACTCGCCGACGACTTGCTCCTCAAAGACAACGCTCAGGGCCGCCTCACGCTCGACACGGCGCCCAGAGCGTTCGAGCGCGTTGCCCAGGGCCCGGTGATACACCGACTCAAGAAACCCTGGGCCGAGCCGGTTGAAGACGTAGTAGAACGCGCCGATGATGACGCGCGTCGATTGGTAGAGATGCAGATCCGTCTCGGCCACGGTGCAGACCCTTGGGTGTGAGGACCATGCCGATACTGGCTGCGAGGGTCGTGATGGATGTCACCGAGTCGTTGCGGATGGCGTCTTTTCACCGCAACTGCATACCACGGAATTCACGGAACCCGGCGGATTCACACGGATCCTGCTCGATGGGGGGCCCCAAGGCGGTATCCGTGTGATCCGCCAGTTTCCGTGTCATCCGTGGTATGCAGTGAGGTCGTCCCTCGCACGGATGCCGCGTCACTTACCCCGCCGGCGCGATCTCGACCAGGTTGTCGTAGAAGACCGGCCCGCCGCCCATGTCGGTGGTGCGCTGCGACGTGGTCTCGTTGGCGTTGTGGTGGTCGCCCGTCAGCTTGCCCCACCAGATGCTCGGCGCCCACGCCACGCCCGGGCGCACGCTCTCCGACACGCGCGCCACGGCGGAGAACGCGCCGCGGTCGTTGAAGATCACGACCGACGCGCCTTCCCCGATCTCGCGCGGCGCGGCATCGGACGGGTGCAGCGTCACCTCGGGCTCCGCGTCGCGCCGCAGCGAGGCGATGTTGACGAAGGTCGAATTGAGGAACTGGTGCCGCGGCGACGAGATGAGCGTGATCGGGAAGCGCGCCGCGAGGTCGGGCACCGCCTCCGGGTACTCATGTGGCGGGGTGAAGTCCGGCAGCGGATCGAGCCCCATGGACTCCATGCGCGCCGAGTAGAACTCGCATTTGCCACTCGGCGTCGGGAAGCCGCCCTCGGCGTACGGCAGGTAGGGCGTCGGCACGTTCAGACGCACCCACCCGTGCGCCATCAGCGCGTCGTACGTGACGGTCGCCATCTTTGGGTCGGTCGTCTGCAGCGCCTGGCGGAGCAGCGCGTCATCATCATCGGCAAACACCTCGCGAGCCAATCCCGCGTGCGCGGCCAGTTCGCGGAAGATCTGCGTGTTGGGCTTGCACTCGCCAAGCGGCGCGATGGCCGGGCGATTGAGCGTGGCGTAGTGGTGCCCGTACGCGAAGTGCACGTCCCAGTGTTCCAGCTGCGTCGTGGCCGGGAGCACATAGTCGGCGTAATCCGCCGTATCTGTCTGGAAGTGCTCGAGCACGACGGTGAACAGATCGTCGCGCCTGAGCCCGGTGAGTACGGCATTGCGATCCGGCGCCACGGCGGCCGGATTGGAGTTGTAGACGACGAGTGCCTGGACCGGCGGCCCGCCGATGCCGGCATCGCCGCGCGTCAGCGCATCGCCCAGGCGGATCATGTTGATGGTCCGAACGTCCGGTGACAGCTCCGGGCGCTCCAGTGCCGCCGTGTTGTACTTGAAGTTCGCGCTCGTGGAGAGCTGCACGCCGCCGCCGGGGCGACTCCAGTGTCCCGTCACCGCCGGAAGGCACGCGATGGTGCGCACGGCCATCGCGCCGCCGCCGTGCCGCTGGAGCCCGTAGTTGACGCGCAGAAACGCGGCCCTGGCGCGACCGTACTCGCGCGCCAGTGCCACAATGCGCTCGGCCTCGAGCCCCGTCAGCGAGGCGACGCGGTCCGGGGGATACTCCTGCACGCGCACGCGCAGCTGCTCCACGCCGAGGGTGTAGCGCGCGATGAAATCGTCGTCCTGAAGCCCCTCGGCGAAGATCACGTGCATCATGCCCAGCGCGAGCGCGGCGTCGGTGCCGGGCCGGATGGGGATCCACTCATCGCTCTTGTCGGCGGTGCGCGTGCGCAGGGGGTCGATGCACAGGACGCGGGCGCCCTTGTCCCGCGCCTTCCGCACGAACGGCCAGAGGTGCGGGTTGGACGTGAGCGTGTTGGTGCCCCAAAGCAGCACGAGGTCGCTCGACGGAATCCCCTCGGCGTCGGCGCCCACGTTCGCGCCAACGGTCATTCGCATGCCCCACGCGCCGGCCGTGCTGCAGATCGTGCGGTCCAGTTTCGACGCGCCGAGTGCGTGAAAGAAGCGGCGGTCCATGGACTGGCCCTGCAGCATCCCCATGGTGCCGGCATATGAGTATGGCAGGATGGCCTGCGGTCCCTGCGGTCCTTCGGCGATGGCGCGCAGCCGCGTGCCGATGTCGTGCAACGCGTCACCCCAGCTGACGCGCTGGAACTCGCCGCGCCCCTTCTTGCCGACCCGCTTCAGCGGGTGAAGCAGCCGATCGGAGTGATACGTGCGCTCCAGGTAGCGGTTGACCTTGGCGCAGAGGAAACCGGCGGTGAAGGGGTGGTCCGGGTCGCCTTGCACGCGGACGGCACGGCCGTCTTCCACGGTCGTGATCATCGCGCAGGTGTCGGGGCAGTCGTGCGGGCAGGCGCCCCGGACGGTCTGGACGGCGGAATCGGCCACGGCGGAAGGACTGGAGGGCAGAGGGGGGTCGGACGCCCCGGCGGCAACAGGGAACCTTTCAAGATAGGGTCCATTCCAGCCCCCCGGCAGGGCCGCCCGTGGGGCGCCGATGCAACTAGTTGCGTGGCAGGCAGTTAGATCGTATCTTACATTGCTAGACTTTGGTACGATCCGATGCGTGACGGGACCGCGCATTGAATCGTGCTGAAGGCGGAGTGAGACGCATCACTGGGCATCGGCATGTGCCCCTGCAGTTCGTGCATGCCATGTGTCTTGACGAGGTGTCCTTGTTCCGTAAATTCAGCGCGTTCGAGCACTGCGTACCAAGGCGCAGTCTCGCGCTGTGCCTTAAGTGTCCCTCCTGTGGAGATTATCTCAATGAAGCGCTTTGCCCTCGTCGCTGCTGTGCTCGTGCTCGCCGCCTGCGCCAAGAAGGAAGAGGCTCCGGCCGCCGCTCCGGCTGCTGATTCTGCCGCCGCGGCTCCTGCGGCTGACACGACCAAGCCGGCGGATTCGACGGCTGCCGCCCCGGCTGCCGACACGACGAAGAAGCCGTAATCACGGTTTCCGGTTTGTAGCACGCGGGCGCGACGAAAGTCGCGCCCGCGTGTTATTTGCACCGGTGCGTGCCCCGCGGGTCAGCGCGCTGCGCACTCCCTGAATGCCTCGACGACCGCGGCGCGAGCGTCGACGGTGCTCGTCCAACCGAGCTCGATGCGCGCGCGCTCGCTCGAGAACGGGTTGTCCTGCAGCAGGAAATCCAGCGAACGCGCGTTGAGCAGCGCCGATCCCGGAATGCGCAGCGCGCGCAGCGTCACGCCGAGGCCGCCCATTGCCGCCTGCACGACCGACCCGGGAATCGGCAGCCATCGCGCGCGCACGCCGAGCCCTTCCTGCGCCGCCTCGTAGAAGTCGCTCGCGGAGAGCGGCGCATCGTTTGTCACGTTGTACGCCCGGCCCCCCGCGATCTCGCTCGTGGCGGCGCGCACGGCCACCTCGGCGACGCTCCGCGCGTGCACGATGGAGAGCACTGCGCGGCCGTCGCCGATACGCGGCACGACCGGCAGGCGAAGCGCCGTGGCGACGCGCGGGATGAACTGGCGATCGCGAGGCCCGTAGATCACGCAGGGCCGCACGGCGGTGGACCAGACGCGGCCGGTGCGATGGGCATCCATGACCAGCGCCTCCGACTCGCGCTTGGAGCGTGCGTACCACCACTGCTCCGGAATGGGCTGCAGCGGCTGCAGCTCCTGGAGCCCTTCGCCGTGCGCGAGCGCGTAGCGGCCCTCAGGCCCGTACACCGCGACCGAGCTCAGGTGCAGCAGTCGTGCGCCGGCGTGCGCCGCCGCGTCCACCGCATTTGCGGTTCCGTCGATGTTCGGCGCGCGATACGCCTCCCATCCGCCGCGCGGCGTGATGGCGGCGGCACAGTGGAAAATGGCCTGCACGCCGTCCGCCGCACGACGAAAGGCGGCGGCGTCCTGCGTGTCGCCGTCGCGCAGTTCGACACCCTGTGCGGCCAGCCAGGCGGCCGTGCCGCGGTCGCGCACCAGCGCCCGCACCAGCCAGCCGTCGTGCCGCAGGCGTTCGACAAGATGCGAGCCGACGAGGCCGCTCGCACCGGTGATGAGCGCGACGCTCACGCCGGGAAGGGGAGGGCGACGACCGTGGCGTGCGCGTCGCCACCGGCGGTGCGCACGGTCACGACGGCGCCGGGCTCCACCGCGCGGCGCAGCATCGCGAGTGCGATGACGCCCAGTCGCGGCGAAACGGCGCGCGAGCGGACATCGCCCACCTCGGCCTCGCCGGAGAACACACGCGCCGCGCCGTCCGGAGGCGACGTGAGCAGCAGACCACGCAGCAGGCGATTGACGTGCCCGCGAAAATGGACGCGCGCGACGACTTCCTGCCCCGTGTAGCATCCCTTCGTGTAGGAGACGGCGTCGAGCAGGTCAAGTCCGGCTTCATGCAGCAGCGTGTCGTCGGTCATGTCCACGCCCCACGCGGGGCGTCCCGCCTCGATGCGCAGCACCTCGAGCGCCGCCGGCGATACGGGCGCCGCGCCCGACGCAATGAGCGCCTCGCGCAGCGACGCGGCGTCGGCGGCGCCGACGAAGCAGTCGAATCCGTCCACGCCGTAATCGTCCGCCCGCGCGACCAGCACGGACGTCGCCTGGAACGGCACCTCGCAATGCGCAAACGGGGCGAGCAGGTCGATGGTGGCCGGTGAGCAGCCGAGGGCGTGGGCGAGCACCTGCCGCGCGTGCGGTCCGGCGACGCCGACGCAGGCCAGCGTGGGGCTCACGTCCGCATAGCGCGCAAGCCGCGGATTCACGTACTTGCGCACCATCGCCGAGAAGCCCGCCGCGGCGGCCGCCGGCACATCCACGAGAAAGCTGTCGGCGGCGCGCTGGAAGATCCGCACATCGGCCAGGACCTTCCCCTTGGCCGTGAGCGCCGCCGCGTACTGCCCGTGACCGGGCTGGAGTGCGAGTACGTCGCTGGTGCAGAGCCCGTTGAGCGTGGCGGCCGCCTGCGCGCCGGTGAAGGTCATGCGAAGGCGCTCGGACCGGTCCACCAGGCCCGCATCGGTGCGCAGCTGCTCGTAGTCAGCGTGTGTCGGTGCGTGAACGAGGTCGGTCATGTGGATCCTCCGCGTATCAGCGACCGCATCTCATCGAAGGAGAGGCCGGCGAGCGTGGGGTAGAACGCGTCCGCCTCCATGGCGTGATGCAGCGGGAGCGGACCCACCGCCACCGTGCGCACGCCGGCCGCGCGTGCCGAGCGAATGCCGGGGCGCGCATCCTCGAAGGCGATCGCGTCGGCGAGCACCACCGGCGCCGTGCGCGAGAGCTTCTCGAGGGCCAGCGCGTACGGTGCGGGCGACGGCTTGCCGGCCGCCTTGTCGTCGGCGGTCACCACGCACGTAAACGTGTCGGCGAGACCGGCCAGCGTGAGCACGAAGTCCACGTCGCGCCGCGACGCCCGCGTGACGAGCGCGAGCCGCGCCTGCGTGCGCAGCGCCTGCACCAGCGCGAGCCCGCCGGGTTGCATGAGCAGGCCGCGGCTGATGCGCTGGCTGAAGCCCCGCTCGGCGCGCAGGCGCGCGACTTCAGCGGCAACCGGGTCATTCGGCGCGCCCAGCGCCTGCCGTGCCGCGGCCACGGCGGCGTCCACCGGCAGGCCGAGACAGTGCTCGGTCCACGTGTCGTCGTCGAGAGAGAGCCCGTCGACGAGCAGCGCCTCGCGCAGCGCGGCGACCCGATGCGGCGTCGTCTCGGCGAGGATCCCGTCGAATTCGAGCAGGACGAGTTGCATCTACGACTCCAGCCGTGCGTAGCTCTCGTCCAGCAGTTCGATGGGATGACGCGCCACCGCGCCGCGCCCCTCGCGCACCAGTCCCGCACCGATCTGCATCAGGCAGCCCGGATTCCCGGTGGCGACCACCGGCGCGCCCGTCGCCGAGATGCACCGCATCTTCGCCGCGAGCACGCGCTCCGAGACGTCGGGTTCGATGAGGTTGAAGATCCCGGCGCTGCCGCAGCACTGCTCGCGGTCATCGAGCGGCGCGTGCTCGAGGCCGGGGATGGCGGCCAGCACCTGCAGCGGCGGCGCGCTCAGCTTCTGGGCGTGCTCCAGGTGGCATGGTGCGTCGTACGTGATGCGGCGCGGCAGCGGCGCGCCGGGATGCGGCCCGGCGGCGGCGAGCAATTCACTCGCGTCGCGCACGCGCGCGCCGAACGCCTTCGCCCGCGCGCGCCAGTCCGGATCGTCGGCGAGGAGCTGCCCGTACTCCTTCATCATCGCGCCGCAGCCGGCGGAGTTCACCGCCACAAAGGTGGCGCCGCTCGCCTCGAACGCCGCGATGTTCGCACGGGCAAGGTCGCGGGCGGTCGCCGCGTCGCCCGCGTGCACATGCAGCGCGCCGCAGCACTGCTGGCCGGGAGCGCTGCGCAGCGAGTAGCCGTTGGCGGCGAGCACGCGCTCGGTGGCACGGTTCACCTCGGTGAAGAGCCCTTCCATCACGCAGCCGTCGAGCGTCGCGACCGTCTCACGGGTGCGCGCCGCGCGCGGGGTCCATTGCACGGCCGCTTCGCGCGCCGTGGACGCGAGCATCGCGAAGGGGAAGCCGAGCGCGCCTGGCAGGCGGGCGAGTTCGGCGGCGATGCCCGTGTCGCGCGCCATCCGGCCGAACCAGAGCGCCACGCGCAGGACGGCCGGGCGCGCGAACGCCCAGAGAATCACACGCGCCACGAGCGGCAGCGGCCGGATGGCGGCGAGCTGCTCGCGCGCCGCCTCCAGCAGGTGGCCGTACGGCACGCCGCTGGGACAGGCCGACTCGCAGCCGCGGCACCCGAGGCAGCGGCTCAGGTGCGTGGCCACATCGGCGTCGTCGATGGCGACGCGTCCTTCGACGACGGCGCGCATGAGGACGAGCCGCCCGCGCGGCGAGTCGTTCTCGTCTTCGAGTGCGAGGTACGTGGGACAGGCCTGCAGGCAGAAGCCGCAATGCACGCAGCTGTCGAGCCCGGCACGGGCGCGCTCGAGCGGCGTGCCGTCATCGGGACAACCGTGCGGCGCCCCAATCGGCGGCGCCGCGGCGCGTGTCGCCGCACCGTGACCCAGTGGAGACACGGCGGCGCTCATCCCATGATCCCCGGATTCAGAATGCGCGCCGGGTCAAAGGCCCGCTGTACGCCGTCGTTGAGCGCACGCACCTCGGCGGACGACGGGATGCGCGCGGCGCGCTGCGTCCTGCTCGCGCGCAGCTGCGTCCAGGTCGAGTGGTCCACGCGACGTGCATCGCCCGAAGCGGCCACCTCGGCTCGTGCGGCGGCCACGATGGCGGCGTTCCCGGCGATGCGCACGAGCAGGCCCGCCGCGGGCGCGGCGTGGAGAAGCCCGGCGGCGACCACCTCGCACGCGAGCGGCGGTGTCCCGCTGCGACGCAGTGCGTCCTGCGCGCGTGCCGCCGCAGCGCCGTCGAGCGGCACAAACCACGTCTCGTCCACTGCCGGACGCGCGCGGAGCCGCAGGCTGACACGCGTGATGGCGGCAAGCGAGCCCCACGAGCCGGTCATCAGGCGCACGAGGTCGAAGCCGGCGACATTCTTCACGACCTTTCCGCCCGGGCGCAGCACTTTTCCCGTTCCATCGACGCACTCAAGGCCGAGCACCAGATCGCGCGGCAGGCCCAAAACGAGCGCGAACGGTCCTGGCGTGGCCGTGGCGATCGTCGCGCCAACGGAGCCGGTATCGACGCCCCAGGGCGAGAGCGGGCACCACTGGTTGTGCGCCGCGGTCACCACGTCGAGTTCCGCAACGGTGGTGGCGGCGCCAACGGTGATGGTGAGATCGCCTGGTTCGTATTCGATGATGCCGCTGAACGCATCGAGGTACAGCGGTTCCGCGCCGTGCGCAACCGGCGATCCGCCGCTGAGCCACGTGCCGCGGCCGACGAGGCGCAATGCGCGGTGCGTCGCCGCGGACTCGGTGATGAGCGCCGCGAGGTCGGCGACCGAGGATGGGCGGAGGGTCACGCGCCACGCTCCGCGGTGCCGGCCGGAACGACCGCACGATCTGCCGTCTGCCGTCCGCCCTCTGCCGTCTGCCGTCCGCCCTCTGCCGTCTGCCCTCCGCCATCTACCTTCTGCCCTCGACCATCTACCATCAGTCCGTTCGGCCTCCGTTCCCTGCAATACCTAATCGGCACCACCTTCCCCGGATTCGCCCGCCGGTCGGGATCGAAGACGTCACGCAGCCGGCACATCCCGTCGAGCGTGTCGGGCGTGAACAGCGCATCCATGTACGGGAGCTTGTCGAGTCCCACGCCATGCTCACCCGTGATCGTGCCGCCGGCGTCGATGCACGCCTGCATGATCTGCCGCATCGCCACGTGCACGCGCGCCGACTCGTCCTTGTCGTTGGCGTTGTACGGAATGTTCGGGTGCAGGTTGCCGTCGCCGGCATGGAACACGTTGCACACCTGCACGCGGTTCTCGGCGCCGATCGCCGCGATGCGCGCGAGCAGGCTCGGGAGCTTGGTGCGCGGAACGACCGCATCCTGCACGACGAGGTGCGGTGCGATGCGCCCCATCGCGCCGAAGGCCTTCTTGCGCCCCTGCCACAGCCTGGCGCGCGCGGCGGGTTCGGTGGCGATGCGCACATCGCGTGCGCCGTGCGCGCGGCAGATGCGATTGACGCCCTGCACGTCTTCGTCGAGCCCAACCGCCGCCCCATCCACTTCCACGAGCAGCACCGCGGCGGCGTCGGTGGGATATCCCGCGGCATAGATGCTCGCCTCCACCGCGCCCACCGTCGCCTGGTCCATCATCTCGAGCGCGGCGGGGAGGATGCCGGCCGCGATGATCGCCGAGACGGTCTGCGCGGCGTCGTCGATGCTCGAGAAATCGGCGAGCAGCGTGACGATACGCTCCGGGTTTGGCGTCAGCTTCACCGTCAGTTCGAGCGCGACGCCGAAGCAGCCTTCGCTTCCCACGAATGCGCCCAGCAGGTCGTATCCACCGTCCTCGGCGTCGAGTTCCACGACCGAGCCATCAGGCAGCGCGACCTTGGCCGCCACGACGTGATTCAGCGTGACGCCGTACTTGAGGCAGTGCGGTCCGCCGGCGTTCTCGGCGAGGTTTCCGCCGAGCGTGCACGCCGTCTGGCTCGATGGATCGGGCGCGTAATGCAGGCCATGTCGCGTGGCGGCTTTGGTCAGCGTGACATTCACGACGCCCGGTTCGACGCGGGCGACGCGGCGCGCGGGGTCGATGTCGATGATGCGCTTGAGGCGCTGCAGGCCGAGGAGGACGGCGCCGTCGGCGAGCGCGCCGCCGCTCAGTCCGGTGCCCGCGCCGCGCGGCACGAACGGCACGCCGTGACGCGCGAGCTCGCGCACGACGGCGAGCGCCTCATCCGCCGAGGCAGGGAAGACAGCGAGCGACGGGGTGCGATGGTATCCCGGCAGCCCGTCGGACTCGTAGACGAGCAGCTCGGCTGCGCGCTCGAGAACGTGGGTGTGGCCGACGATGGCGCGAAGCGAAGCCGCGATTGTCACACTCTATAATCTATCGCCGAGGAGCCCAAGTCCATCGCTGGACTTGGGCTCCTTGGGGTCGCCGACCTCCTACCGGGAAGGTGCGGCGCTTAGCTCACGTTGGCCCAGAAGCCGGCCAGCGACCGCCCTTCGGGCGAGGCCCGCAGTTTCTCGAAGGCGCGCTCGCGAATCTGGCGAATTCGCTCGCGGGTCACGCCCATCAATGCGCCGATCTTCTCGAGCGTCATCGCCTCGGCCCCTTCATCGAGGCCGTAGTACAGGTTGAGGATCTTGCGTTCGCGCGGCGTCAGGTAGCGCGTGAAGACGCGCACGATCGTCTCGCGCATCAGCTTGTAGTCGGTCACTTCCTCGATTTCGGCGCCGTCGGCACCGGAGAAACGCTCACCGAGTGTACAGGCTTCGCGGTCACTGCGGTCCACCGGGGCATCGAGCGAGAGCTCGGTGGCGGACATCTGCTTGGAGGCGCGCACTTGCTCGGGCGTCTCGTCGAGCAGGCGGCCGATCTCGTTGTCGGTCGGGTCGCGCCGCAGCACCTGCGCGAGCACCGTCTCGGCACGCGAGAGGCGGATGAGCTGGGAGTTCTGGTTCAGCGGGATGCGCACAGAGCGCGTCTGCTCGGCCAGCGCCTTGAGAACCGCCTGGCGTACCCACCACACCGCATACGAGATGAACTTGACGCCCTGATCCGGATCGAACTTGCGGACCGCCTTGAGCAGCCCCTCGTTGCCGATGGCGACGAGCTCGGAAAGGTCGAGTCCATGGCCCTGATACTTCTTCACGTACGAGATGACGAACCGGAGGTTCGCCGTCACCAGCCGCTCGGCGGCGGCTTCGTCCCCTTTCTGTGCCAGTCGCGCGAGTCGCCGCTCTTCGGCAGCGTCTGAGATCAGGGGGAGCTTTTGAATGTCCTGCAGGTACTGATCAAACGCGGTGGAGGGAGACGAACGGAAAAAACCCTTGGCCTTTTGCTCCGTCTGCTGCATTACGCACCCCGTACGACTTTGGGCGTGGAACGGGCGATACCGCGGCGCCCGTTGGAATCAGCTTGCAGGGACGGTCAGCATAGAATTGAGTACAAGCGTCGGTCAACAGCCAAATTTCGTGCCACGTCTTTCAGGGATATCTTTCAACACCGCAACCCATTGTTTTGTAATCGGTTAGGCCACATAACGAAAATGTGATCCGAAGCAACTCGCGCGCCGTCGCTCCCGGTGACGCTGTCCAGGTTCTGGCCGGTCTGCGAGCTATCGGGTTGCGTCAATCGCGGCGCGCACGTGCGACTCGTCCACGGAGAGCGCATACCTGCCGCCGCCGGCGTTCATCTCGCCAAGCCGCATGGGGAGCGCGTACTCCGCGACCCCGGCGCGCGCTTTCTTGTCGCCGCGCGTGAGCGAGATGAGGGCGTCGGTGTCCAGCGCCGACGGGATGCGCACCGGCAATCCGACGGTCGTGCACAGCGTGCGGATGTCCGCGGCAAGGCCGGTCAGCGTCCAGCCGGCGAGCTCGCCGAGGCGCGCCTCCGCGATCATGCCGAGTGCGATGGCCTCGCCGTGCAGGAGCTCGTAGTTGCTCAGGTGCTCGACGGCGTGGCCGATGGTGTGGCCGAAATTCAGGATGCGTCGGCGCCCGCCCTCACGCTCGTCGCCGGCGACGACCTGCACCTTCACGGCGACGCTCCCGAGCACGAGGCGCTCCGCCATGTCATCGGCGATGTCGCTCGCGAGCAGCGCAGCGCCGTGGGCGGCGATCCAGTGATAGTACGCCTCGTCCGCGATGACGCCGTGCTTGATGGCCTCGGCCAGCCCGGCGCGGCGGTGGTTGGCGGGGAGCGTGCGCAGCGCGAGTGGATCGATGAGCACCGCGGCCGGCTGGTGGAATGCGCCCACGAGGTTCTTGCCGAACCGGGTGTCGACGCCCGTCTTGCCGCCGATGGCGGCGTCGATCATTGCGACGAGCGACGTCGGGACCTGCACTACGGGGACGCCGCGCAGGTACGTGGCGGCCACGAAGCCGGCGAGATCGCCGCAGACGCCGCCGCCGACAGCGACGACGACGGTATCGCGTCCCAGCTGCCGCTCGAGGAGCTCATCGCTGAGCGCGGCCCACTGCGCGCGCACCTTGCTCGATTCGCCCGCCGGGAAGGTGAGCAGGTCGGCGCCGAGTGCCGCCGCAATGGGGGCGGCGTGCAGCGGGGCCACGTTGTCGTCGGCGATGACGATGGGCCGGCAGCCCGGGGCGCATTCGCGCACCAGCGACGCAGCGTCGGCCAGCGCCCCGGCGCGCACGATAATGCGCGCGCCGTGCAGCGAGAACTCGCTCGCCGACCCTCCCGTGCCCGCGTCCGTGCCCGCAGTCCCTACCATGTCACCTCGCCGGCGCCGGCGCGGCGATTGGCCACGCGCGCGAGCACGAAGAGCAGGTCCGAGAGACGGTTCAGGTAGACGATCACCACCTGCGGCACCTCCACCTCGCGCTGCAGTCGCACCACCGCACGTTCCGCGCGGCGACAGACCGTGCGCGCCACATGCAGCGCGGCCGCCTTGGGCGTGCCTCCCGGCATGATGAATGCCTTGAGAGGCTCCAGCTCCGATTCGCCGTCGTCGATGGAGCGCTCCAGCTGGGCGATGCGTTCGTCGGAGATGCGGGCCTTGGCGAGCTGTTCGTGCATCTTCTCGAGGTCGGGCGTGGCGAGGAGCGCGCCGATGGCAAACAGGTCGCGCTGGATCGGGGCGAGGACCTCGTCAATGCGCGGCATCATGTCGATGGAACGGGCCTGTCCGAGGACGGCATTCAGCTCGTCGATGTCGCCGTACGCCTCAACGCGCGGATGGTCCTTGCTGACGCGGCCGCCGCCGAAGAGACCGGTGTCGCCTTCATCGCCGGTGCGGGTGTAGATCTTGAGGGTCATCGGGGAAAGATAGTCAGAAAGACCGGGATGCTGCGCCGCATCGCGCGGGCGCTCACTGCAATCCGAGCAGTCGCCGCACCAGCGACGGCCGGCTGCGCTCGGCCGTGTCGGTGCGGCCGCTGGTTGCCGACGTGGGCGACTGCTCCGTCGGCGGGCTGTAGCTGTCGGGGAACAACTCGGCGAGATGGGCCTGGAGGCGCTCAGGGGAGCCGGGCTCGCGGTGCAGCACGCAGAACTGGTCGAGCACGCGGCCGAAGTCGGCGGCGCTGGGGCGCCGTCCGGGATCCTTGTTGAGCGCGGCGCGAAACAGCCCGGCGAGCGCCGGATCGATATCGGGAATGTACCGGGAGACGTCCGGCATCGGCGCCACGACGACTTCGTCAATGGCGGCATTCGTCTCATCCTCGGTGAAGAGCGGCCGGAGCGCGAACAGCTCAAAGAGCACGATGCCCATGGTGAACACGTCGCTGCGCCAGTCCACCTGCCCGCCGAGGATCTGCTCGGGGCTCATGTAGTGCTTCTTGCCCATCATGAGCGGGCGCTGCGCGGCGGGGTCGGCCATGGTCTTCGCCTTCGCGATGCCGAAGTCGCCGAGCTTCACGTGGCCGTCCCAGGTGAGGAGGACGTTGCCGGGCGACACGTCGCGGTGGACGATGTCGAGGCGGCGCCCCTTCCGGTCGACGAAGTTGTGTGCGAAGTCGAGTGCGCGGCAGACGCGGCTGGCGATGTAGGCGGCGAGCGCCGGGCCCATGGGCCGGCCGAGCTGCCGGTGGCGGTCGATGAGGGCGCGCAGCGTAACGCCCTTGATGAACTCCATGGCGATGAAGAACTCCTCGTCCATCTGCCCGAGCTGGTAGATCTGCACGATGTTGCCGTGCACGAGGTCGGCGGAGAGCTTGGCCTCGTCGATGAAGAGCTGCAGCCACTCCGGCTGCCGCGCGTAGCGGTCATGGATGATCTTGAGCGCGATCTGCTTGGTGAAGCCGGCCGGCCCGATCTGCTCCGCCTCGTACACCGTGGCCATGCCTCCCCGCGCCACCTGGCGGAGGATGCGGAATTGGCCGGCGTACTCGAAGAGGCGACCGTCGTTGTCCATTTGAGGAGGTATGGGGAGGAGGGCGGGGTGCGGGGGCTTGGTGCGGAGGGATGGGTGGAGGAATGGGGGACGCGGCGCGGGTTGTTTCGCGGGCGGTACGACGCGACTTTTCACGAATGCGGCATGAACTGCGGGACCTTACGATCATCGGCGCCGGCCCAACCGGGCTGTTCGCGCTCTTCTACGCTGGCATGCGCGGCGCCACGGCGCAAATCGTGGATGCGCTCGACCAGCCCGGCGGCCAGCTGGCGGCGCTCTACCCCGAGAAGCTGATCTTCGACGTCGCCGGTTTTCCCGAGGTGCTCGCGAAGGATCTCGTGCACGCCCTGGAGCGGCAGGCATCGCGCTTCGGGCATCCGGTCCATTGCGGGAAGGTGGTGACGGGGCTGGACACTGAAGCGGACCACTTCGTCCTGCGCACGGCGACCGACGAGTTCCCGACGCGCGCCATCGTGCTCGCGGCGGGGATCGGCGCCTTTTCGCCGCGGCGGCTGCCGCAGGCGTGCGCGGCGCCGTGGTACGGCAAGGGCATTGAGGAGCATGTGCTCAATCCGGCGCGCTTCACGGGGCTGCACGTGGTGATCATCGGCGGTGGTGACAGCGCGTTCGACTGGGCCCACCAGCTGCAGGGGCGCGCGGCGTCGGTGACGCTGGTGCACCGCAGCGACCGCTTCCGCGCGCACCACGCCACGGTGGAGGCGGTGCGCGCCGATGTCGCGGCGGGACGCACGGCGCTGCACACGTTCCACGAGCTGCACGAGATCCTCGCGGTGGACGACCGCATCGTCGAGGTGGAGCTCCGCGACGTCAAGACGAAGACCACGGTGCGCGTGCGCTGCGACGTCGTGCTGCCGATGCTCGGCTTCGTGAGCGACCTCGGCGCGCTGACGACGTGGGGGCTGACGCTGGAGAAAGAGGAGATCGTCGTCAACTCGCAGATGGAGACCGGCCGCGCCGGGATCTACGCGGCGGGCGACGTCGTGACGTACCCGGGCAAGCTGAAGCTCATCGCCACCGGCTTTTCGGAGGCAGCGATCGCGGTGAACCAGGCGGTGCACTACGTCTATCCGGAGAAGAAGGTGAATCCGGGGCACTCCTCGAACTTGGCAGTGTTCGGGCAAAAAGACGATTGAGGATTGGGAATCCGGAACGGGATTCAGGAACTCGAATCAGGATTGCGATTGGCGATGGGGGCGTGCTTGCGCGCCCCCACTCGCTTCTCAGCCGAGGCCGGGCGGAGTGACCTGATGGCGGTGAGGAGCTGGCGGCGGACCTGAACCAGCAGGTCACGGTACAGTTCGCGCGGTTCCCACGGGGCGCTCCCCAGTGCATCTATCCACGCCAGAGCCTCCCGAGCCGAACCCAGCGCGTAGGTGTAGAAACGGAGGCGATCCGCGGTGCCGCCGCGAGAGTATCCTTCGGCGATGTTTGCCGCGATCGACGAGATGGCCCGGACGAACTGGTGGGCGACGTGGAGCGAGACGCGAGCGCCCAAATGGGCGACATCGGTACTGCATCGTGCGCTGAGGTACGAGGACATGCGGAACATGCGGGTGCGCCATATCGGATCGCCGTCGTAGGCGCCTGGCGGCGAAGCCTCGTATGAGGCGAAGTCGAGAGGAGGAAGTGTCATGCCGTAGGGTACGGTGCACCCGCGCCGACACCGTCACCGAATTGCCGCCTCACCCATCAGGACATCGCAAATCGGAGTCCGAATTCGGGTTCCTGAATCCCGTTCCGGATTCCAAATCCTAATTCGGTTGTTGACAACTATTAGAGCAAGGTAAGAAATTTCTCCGGTGCCGCGTCTCCTGTTCGCCTTCTGCGTCGCTTTCCTGATCCCGGCCGTTGGCGGGGCGCAGGACATCGTCTGCGACAAGGGCGACACCGAGGTGTCGCGGCTCGAGTTCACGGGCAACCACTCGTTCAAGTCCGCCGTGCTCGCCAACGGGATTGCGACCACGGCGTCCACGTGGGCGCGCCGGCGGCTCAAGTTCTTCGGCACGCGCTACTGCCTCGACCCGCGGGAGTTTCCCCGCGACGTCATTCGCCTCATCCTGTTCTACCGCAGCCACGGCTTCCTCTCGGTCAGCGTGGACACCGTCGTCACGCGCCTGAGTGCATCGCAGGTGGCGGTGCGCTTCGTCATCACCGAGGACTACCCGACGCGGGTGCGCTCGCTCGACATCACGGGCCTCGAGGACGTGGCGACGCGCGCGACGGTTTCGCGCGCGCTGCCGCTGCGCCTGGGCAGTCCGTTCGACCGGTCCGCGCTCGCGGCTTCGCGCGACACGCTGGCGCTGCGCCTGCGCAACAGCGGCTACCCCGACGCCGAGGTGCTCGTCAACTACGAGACGGACGCCGACCGGCGCGCCGCCTCCGTGACCTTCGTGGCCATTCCGGGGGCGCGGGCGCGCATCGGCGCGGTGCAGGTGCAGGTGCGCCCGTTTCGCGAGCAATCGGTGGTCGACACCGCGGTGGTCCGGCGCCTCACCGGGCTGTCGGTCGGCGCCTGGTACCGCCAGCGCGACCTCGAGCGCGCCAAGCGCGCGCTCTACGGCTCGCAGCTCTTCTCCGCGGTCAGCGTGGAGCCCGATACCGGCGGCTCGCGCGTCGATTCCATCGTGCGGGTGGACGTGCGGGTGGCCGAGGGCGCCATGCAGAGCGCGCGCGTGGGCGGCGGCTGGGGCACCATCGACTGCTTCCGCACCTACGCCGACTACTCGCACATGAACGTCGGGCGTCGCGCCATCCGGGTGGATTTGCGCGGCCGCGTCTCGAAGATCGGCGTCGGGCGTCCGCTCGACGGCCTGGAGTCGCTCTGCTCAGGCGAGGCGCGCCGTGATGCCTTTGGCGGTGAGCTGAACTACTCCGCCGGCATCACCATCACGCCGCCGATGTCGGCGCGCGCCGCGGTGCAGCCATCGCTCACGCTCTACAGCGAGCGCCGCTCCGAGTACAACGCCTACCTGCGCACGACGCCCATCGGCGGCGCGCTGTCGCTCGCGCGCAGCGTGGGGCGCCGCTCGCAGAACGCGTCGTACACGCTGGAGTACGGTGACACGAAATCGTCACCCGCCTTCCTGTGCGCGGTCTTCAATGCCTGTGACGCCGCCGACCAGGACGCGCTGCTGCGCCGCCAGCGCCTCGCCGTGCTGGGACTGTCGTTCCTCGACGAGAAGACGGACAACCCGACGAACCCGAACCGCGGCACGGTGCTGCGTGGCGAGGTGCGGCACGCGTCGAACGCGGTGGGCTCCGACCGTCGGCTGCAGTTCACGCGCCTCACGCTCGACGGGGCGGGCTACCTCCCGCTGGGCCCGGATATCGTGCTCGCGGCGCGGCTGCGCATCGGCGCCGTGCTCGGGCCGACGCTGCAGACGACGGCGAGCGACGCCTACGTGCCGGTGCAGGAGCGGCTCTTTGCCGGCGGCGCCACGACGGTGCGCGGCTTCCGGCAGAATGAACTGGGGCCGGTGGTCTACAACACGTCGGCGTACGACACGGTGCAGGCGGACGGCACGCCCGGGGGCGACCCGTCCGATCCGTCGCAGGAGGTGTACTTCCGCGCCAATCCCGCCACGACCGGCGCACGCACGATCCCGACGGGCGGCAACGCGATGCTGGTCGCCAATCTGGAGGCCCGCGTCCGCAGCCCGGTGCTGGCCGACTACCTGCAGCTCGCGTTCTTCGCCGATGCCGGCCGTGTCTGGAACCGCGGCGCCGCGACGTCGCTCAACCTCAAGTCCGTGCAATGGACTCCGGGCGTCGGCGCGCGGGTGCGCACGCTGGTGGGGCTGATTCGCGTGGACATCGGCTACAACCCGTACCAGCGTGCCGCCGGGTCGGCGTACTTCGACACGCCGGTGTCGGCGGGCGGACAGCTCTACTGCGTGAGCCCGACGAACACGCTGCGCGTCACGGCGTTCGCGCCGGGGACCGTCGGCCCATCGGTGCCGCAGCAGGAGAGCGGCACGTGTCCGGCCGACTTCACGCCGCCGCGCGAGCGCAGCCTCTTCAAGCGGCTTGCCCTGCAGTTCTCCATCGGCCAGGCGTTCTAGCATGGGCCGTCGCCGCCACGTCGCTCTCGCCAGCGCCATCGCGATCCTGCTCATGGGATCGGGGCTCGCCGTCGCGCTCGGCGGGCTGACGCGGTCGGCCGGCGGACGCGAGTGGATTCGCGCGCAGGTGGAGCGGACGCTGACGAGCGCGCTGCGCGGCAGGATCCACGTCGGCGCGCTGAGCGGAGGGTTCCTCACCGGCCTCACCATCGACTCGCTCGAGTTTCGCGAGCCCAACGACTCGCTCTTCCTCGCGACGGGTCCGGTGCGAGTGACGTATGACCCGCGCGACATCATGGACGGCGTGATCTACCTGCGGTCGCTCGATGTGCAGCGTCCGTTCATGCGCCTGCAGCGGCGGAACAACGAGTGGAACTACCGCTCCATCTTCCCGGCGGGCGCGCCGCGCACCGGACCGCGGCGCGGCTTCGGCAGCCGCATTGCCATTGAGAACGTGCGCATTCGCGGCGGGGACGTGCGCGTGGGCCTTCCCTGGGCGCCGGCGGACTCGCTGCGCGGCGCGCGGCGTGACAGCGCCATCGCGGTGGCGCTGGCCGACTCCGCCCGCGGCGTGCGCCGCATCGGGCCCAACGAATACGAGAAGGAATGGAAATGGAGCAGCATCTCCCTGCAGATGGCGCACGCCACCGTCGCGGACCCCGACACGAGCGGTCAGCGCTTTGAGATCGCGCGCCTCGACATGGTGGAGCGGTACCCGCCGCTCAACCTCCGAAACGTCCGCGGCAGCATGGAGCGGCGTGGCGATTCGCTCTGGATCGACCTGCCGCGCTTCGAACTGCCGGGTTCGTCGGGGCAGGTGAGCGGCAAGGTGGTGTGGGGGAGCGGCCTGCCCACGCGCTACGACGTCCGCATTCGCGGCGACTCGGTGTCCCTGGCCGACGTGGCCTGGGTGTGGGACGGCCTGCCGAGCACGGGCGGCGGGCGTATGGACCTGCACATCCGGAGCGAGCGCGACCCGCGCCTCGTCGACTACGTGGTCGAGAACATGGATATCCGCACCATGGACTCGCGCCTGCGCGGCCGGATGACCTTTGGCGTCGGCGCACCGGTGCTGATCGTCAAGGACGTGCAGCTCGAGACGCTGCCGCTGGACTTCCGGCTGATCGAGCGGTTCAGCGGCGAGCCGCTGCCGATGCCGTGGCGCGGCGCGATCACCGCCACCGTGCGCGCGCGCGGCGGGCCGGTGAACCGCTGGCGGCTGGACGAGGGCCGCTTCACGTTCGCCGATGCCAACGTGCCGGGCGCCATCACGCGCGGCACGATGCGCGGAGAGCTCGACATCCTCTTTCCCGCGTTCACGGTCTTTCGCGGCGCGACGGTGGAGCTGGAGCAGCTCGACCTGCGCACGCTCCAGGCGCTCGACACCGCGTTCGTGCGCCTCAACGGCGTCGTGGCCGGCACCGCCGTGCTCGACTCGATGTGGCTCGATGTGCGCCTCCGCGACGCCGACTTCACGCATCGCGACGGCGACGGGCCCGTGTCGCGCTTCAAGGGGTCGGGGCGCGTGACGACGGGCGACGTGGACATGACGTACGACCTGTCGCTGGCGGCGCTGCCGCTTTCGCTCACAACGATCGCGCGGTCGTTTCCCGACCTCCCCGTGCGCGGCGAGTACAGCGGGCCGCTGCGCGTGAAAGGGAAGACCGACGACTTGACCGTCGTGGCCGACCTGGTGGGCGACGCGGGGCGGCTGGAGGTGGACGGCACGTTCGACGTCCAGTATCCCGGCTATCGCGCCACGGCACGCGGCGCGGCGACGGGCCTGAACCTGCGCTCGTTCCTCGGGAGCGCCGACGCGCCGATGACCAGCCTGGCCATGCGGTGGTCGTCGGACGTGGAAGGCGATTCGCTCGCCGATCTTCGCGGCACCCTGTCGGTGCGTCTCGACCGCTCGCTCGTCGACAGCGTGCGCGTCTTCGGCGGCGACGCGCAGCTGCGGTTCCTCGCCGGGACGATGGTCGTGGACTCGGCGTACGTGGAGAGCGCGGCCTTCACCGCGCACGCCCGCGGGCGTCTGGCGCTCGCTCCCGGCCGTGCGGGCGATTCGGTGGTGTTTCGCGTCGCGCTCGACTCGCTCGGCGGATTCCGGCGCGCCCTCGCGCGCGTGGAAGGCGCCTCGGTCGCTGACAAGGCCGCCGAACAGCTGACAGCCACCGACACGTCCGCGCTCGAGGGCGTGGTGCGCATCAACGGCGCGGTGGGCGGTGCCTGGCCCGCGTTGCGCATCAACGCCTCGGTGCGCGGCACGGACCTCCGGGTCGGCACCACCAGCGTGCACGATCTCGACGCCACGGTGGAACTCACCCTGCCGGTGGATTCGATTCGTGGCACGGTGCGGAGCCGACTCGAGGGCGTGACGGCAGGCGGCGTGCGGCTCAACAACCTGACCGCGGACGTGGATCTGCCTGCGGCAGGGCGGGCGGTGGCGGACCTGAAGGCCGAGTTTGCCAACGGTCCGGATGCCAGCGCGCACGCCGACCTCGCGTGGTCGCGGGACACCACCGAGGTGCGCCTCGATCGCCTGCGTGTCACGACCTCCACCAACGACTGGGCGCTGCTCGCACCGTCACGCATCCAGCGCGACTCGTCGGGATGGAGCGTGGATTCGCTCGTGGTCGTCGGTCGCGAAGCCGGCCGGCTGTCGCTGTTCGGCGCGTTTCCCGATCGCGGCGAAGTGGCGGCCCGCTTCGCCGGCACCGACCTGCCGCTCGCCGATTTCGGCGAGCTGATGCAGTCGACGGCACCGATGCGGGGGAGCCTGAACCTGGCGGTGGCGGTGGCCGGCACGCGCAACGCGCCGCGGATGACGCTCGATGCCACGTTGCGCGAGGCGGAAGTCGCCGGCGTGAACATCGAGCACGCCACGGCCACGGGGCGCTACGCGGCGCGGGTGCTCGACGCGTCGCTGCGCACGCTGCGCGGCGACGTCACCGCGCTCCAGATGGACGCGGCACTTCCCGCGGACCTTGCGCTGCGTGCCGTCCCCGTCCGGCTGCTGCAGGACGCCCCGCTGCGTGCCCGCCTGCGCTCCGACTCGGTGGGCGTCGCCATGTTCGAGACGCTCACCAAGGAAATCACGCTGGCGCGGGGCACGCTGTCGCTGGACGTGAACGTCGGCGGGACGCTGCGCACCCCGACGGTGACCGGCGCCCTGCGCGTCAGCGAGGGCGGCTTTGACCTGCCGTCGCTGGGCACGGTCTGGCGTGACGTGACCGTGGATGTGGGCTTCCTTGGCGATTCCGTCTCGGTGCGCCAGTTCTCGGCGCGCAGCGGCGACGTGCGCGGCAATCGCGCCTCGCTCACGGGCTGGCTGGGCCTGCGCGACCTGAAGGACCCGCGCTTCGACCTGCGCCTGAACACGAAGGACTTCAACGTCATCCGCAAGGCGCGCGTGGCCGACCTCGACCTCTCGGGCGACCTGCGGCTGGCCGGCGCGATGAGCGGCTCCACGCTGACCGGCGCCATGACCGTGGATCGCGGCACGGTCTACATTCCCGACATCTTCACCAAGAACCTCATCTCGCTCGACGACCTCGAGATGATCGACACCGCCGCGCTCGCCGACCACGGCATCCTGCCGCGGGCGCCGTCGCGCCTCGTGGAGAACCTCTGGGTGCGCGACGTGCCACTCACGATGGGACGCGACGTCACGCTGCACTCCAGCGAAGCCAACATCACTCTGGGCGGCCGCGTGAACGTCACCCGGGCACGGGTGCAGCGCGGGCGCGATGCCGGCCGCTACCAGTTGGCGCTGACCGGCAACCTGCAGACGGTGCGCGGCTCGTACCGCCTGAACGCCGGTCCCGTGCAGCGCACCTTCGACGTCGAAGGCGGGGAAGTGCGGTTCCGCGGCGACCCTGATCCCAACCTCGCCGAGCTGGAGATTCGCGCACTGCACACCGTGCGCACCTTCTCTCAGAATTCGGCGCGGCAGGACGTGCGCGTGCGCGTGAACATCGGCGGCACGCTCGGGTCGCCGATTGCCAAGTTCTCCTCGCCCGACTCGAGCCGCGTCACCGACAGCGACATCCTGAGCTACCTCATCACCGGCGGTCCGAGCAACGAGATCCTTGGCGGGAACATCAACTCCACCGCCGCGCGCGTCGTCCTCTCGTCCGTCGGCAGCGTCATCGGCAGCAAGGTGCCGTCGGGGATTTGCACCGACGCGCAGCTCACCACCGCCGGGCTCGATCAGTACACGGGACGCATTGGCGACGTCGGCAGCATCGTGAGCGGCTCGCGCTTCAACTGCGCGAAGCAGCTCACGGAGCGGTTCTTCGTGCGTCTCGACGCCGGCCTGTGCAGCATCGGCCAGCTGCTGGGGCAGGGCGGCTCGTTCGATCCGCTCACGCTCACCGAGGCGATGGGCCTGAAGCTGGACTACCGCTTCAACTACGGCGTCTCGGCGTCCTTGGGTCTGGACCCGTCCACGAGCGCCGCGCTCTGCACACGCGACGCGGTGGTGCGAGGTTTCGTGCCGACGCCGCGCCAGTACGGCTTCGACCTCTTCCGGTCGTGGCAGTTCTGACCTCTCGCACCGCGCTGCTGGTGAACCCCGTGGCCCGCCGGGCAGCCGGCGTCGAGGCGGCCGTGCTTCGGGCCTTCGCCGCCTGCGGCGTCACGCCCACGGTGGAGCACACGCGTGCGGCCGGGGACGGCGTTCGCGCCGCGCGCGCTCTCGCCGCATCGCACGACCGGCTCTTCGTCCTCGGCGGCGATGGCACGGTGATGGAGGCCGCGACGGGCATCGCCGAGGCGGGCACCTCTCTCGCCATCGGAATCCTGCCTGCGGGCACCGGCAATCAGCTGGCGCGCGCCCTCTCCATTTCGCTCACCCCCCCGCGGGCCGTCGCGCAGCTGCTGGCCGGCAGTGAGCGTCGCATTGACATCGGGATCCTGAACGGGCGCCGCCGTGTCGGCATCGGCGCCGGCCTCGGTCTCGACGCCGCGATGATCGCGGGCGCCCGCGGCGCGCTCAAGCGGCACCTCGGGCCGGCCTCGTACGTGGTCAGCGGCACGGCGGCGGCGCTGCGGCCGCGCCGCTTCGCGCTGCGCGCCGAGGTGGACGGGCGCGTGATCGAGCGGGAGTGCACGGTGGCGATGGTGCTCAACCTCGGGCGCATCTTCAATGGCCTGCTCGAGCTGGCGCCCGGCGCCTCGCTCGTCGATGGGCTGCTCGACCTGGTGATCGTGGACACGAACAACCTCATGGATGCGCTCAGCTTCTCGGTCACCGAGATGCTCCTGCGCCGCCGCCACGCCGACTCCCGTTGGACCTTCGCGCGCGGGCGGGCCATCTGCGTTGAGACACTGGACAGCAGCATTCCCGCGCAAGTGGACGGTGACCTGATTGACGACAGGCGGCTGTCGCTCGAGGTCGCGCCGCTCGCTGCGCGCCTGATTGTCCCGGCTGGCGCCCAAATCATATAGTAGGCGTCGGTTCCCTCGGGAAACGGTGGCCCCTACCCACCGCGACGCAATTGCTGTATGGATTATGGACAGCGAGGGCTCGCTGTCTGTTCTTGTGTCACCGTCCAGAACCCACCGTGGCTGACCCCGTCTCCACCCAACTCTCAGGCGTCGCGTCGCTCGAAGCACGGATGCGCGGAATACTCCGCGACCTTCCGCGCGAGCATGCCGCGCTGCTTGAGGCGTTGTTGCAGGAGCGGGAGCGGCAGGTGGCCGCCGCCGAGCGGCGGGCGGAGCGGGTGCAGCGGTTGCACGAGGCCGCGTCCTCGTTGCTGCGATCACTGGAGCGCGACGAGCTCGAGATGGAAGTGGCGGTTCAGCTGCTGCGCGTCATCCATGCGGATGGCGTGGTGGTCGCCAGGCCTCCCGCCGCTCCCGGCGAGGCGCCGGTGGCAACGGTCCACGTCACGCCGATGGGTGAAGCTCCGCTGGACGGCGCCGACCAGGTGGCCGCGGCCTTTGCCGAGGTGATCCGGACCGGGCGTCCGGCGCGCGTGGGTGGTCGGAGCGAGGGCCCCGCCGCGCTGATGGCCGTCCCGGTCATGCAGGGCTTCCGGCTGGTGGGACTGATTGGCACCTATGCGCGCGACGCGAGCGTCTTCGGCGACGAGGAACTGGAGGCCACGCAGACGCTCGCCGCACACGCGTCGACGGCGCTCGTGAACTCGGCGTTGTACGCGCAAAGCGAACGGGAACGCCGGCAGAGCGGTGCGCTGGCGTCGCTGGCGCAGGCGCTCGGAGCGGCGACGCGCCTGCCCGAGGTGCTGCGGCTGGCGCTGCGGCATGCCACCGCGCTCTTCGGCGTCGAGGGCGCGGACATCGCGATGCGCCGCGACGGCTTCCTGCAGATCGTATCGGCCGAGGGCGTCACGCAGACGCTGCAGGGGATGTTCCTGCCGATGGAGGGTTCCGTGTCCGGGCGCGCTGCGCGCGAGGCGCGCGTGATCATCGTCAACGATGTCGCCACCGAACCGGATGTGTTCGAACCCACGCGGCGCCTCGCGTCGGTGCGCCGCTGCATCATGGCACCGCTGATGTCGGGCGGGCGGGCGGTCGGCGTGCTGAGCCTGGTGAATCGGGAGCAGCCGTTCAACGCCGAAGACGCGCGCATGCTGCAGCAGTTCGCGTCGCAGGTGGCGGTGGCCATCGTGAACGCGCGCCTGTACGAGGAGGCGGCGGAGGCGCAGCGCGAGATCAGCGCCGCCTTCGAGGCGATCGGCGACGGCATCGTGGTGCTCGACGCGGAAGCGCGCATTGTGCGACACAACGCGCGCTTCCTGGAGATCGCCGGCCTGCCGGACGCCAACGGTGCACGCGGCCGCGATTTCTACGACGCCGTGCTGCACGAACCGCGCGAGCTCACGGAGTCCACGGCGGTCGGCAGCGCAATCCTCGGCCAGCACGTGGCGCGGGAGCAGCTGCGCTCGGCGTGGAACGACCGCGTGCTCGAGGTCCTCGCCGCGCCGCACCCGGGAACGGGTGGCGCGGTCGTCTCGGTCAATGACATGACCGAGCTGCACCGGCTGGCGGAACAGCACCGGCTCGTGGTCGACAACGCGACGGACGCGATCCTCATCACCTCCATCGAGGGCGTGGTGGAGTTCGCCAATCCGGCGGCCCTCCGCCTCTTCGGTCCGGGGGCCGAGCTTGACGGGGCGCGCATCGCCGGCCTGCTGCCGGCGAGCGAGGCCACGGTCTGGGCCGAGGCGATCGGGCGGGCGCGGCGCGGCGAGTCGGCGCGGCTCGACGGGACCGTGGTGCAGGCGGGCGGGGAGCGCCGGCAGGTGTCGGTGCGCCTCGCGCCCATGGTGGACGAGCAGCGCGTGAGCCGCCTGGTCATCGCGCTTCGCGACGTGACCGACGAGGCGCAGGCGCGCGACGATGTGCTCGTCGCCAACGCCCGCTACCGCGACCTGGTCGAGATGGCCGCCGACGCCATCCTCACGCTGGACACGAAGGGCCAGTTCACGTCGGTCAACCGGGCGACCGAGCACCTCACCGGATTGGAGGCGTCGTCCATTGTTGGTCGCTCGTTCCAGGCGATGCTCGAGCCGTCCGAGTCGGCGTCGACCGAGGCGGCGTTTGCGGACGCGCTGGCCGGACAGCTGCGGACCGTGGAATTCCACTATGTCCGCGCGGACGGACAACGGCGGCTCTTTGCGACCTCGGTCTCGCCGATGCGGCGTGCCGGCGTGGTCGTTGGCGTGATGGCGATTGCCCGCGACGTCACGGATGAACGCGAGAAGGCCGCCGCGCTGCTCTTCGCGGAGGCGAAGTACACACGCCTCGTCGAATCGGCGGAGGACGCCATCGCCTGCGTGGACGAGGAGGGCAACCTCACGGCGGTCAACCGCGCCCTGGAGCGGGTGTCGGGCAAGACGCGTGAGGAAATGCTCGGCCGGCCGTTCGTGGAGATCCTGGACGAGGCGGAGTGGCCGGCGATGTGGCAGGCGTTCGTGTCGGCGCTGGCGGGGGAACGCGAGCGACGCACGATCCGCTTCACGCGCCCGGGCGGCGTGCGCGGCTACGCCACGCTCGTGTCGGCGCCGATCATCGAGGGTGGGAGGGTCACCGGCGTCTTGGCAATCGCCCGCGATGTCACCGACGAGCGGCTCCTGCTCGAGCAGGCCATCCGGCAGGACCGCATGGTGGCGATGGGCGAGCTCGTCGGCGGCGTGGCCCACGAGGTCAACTCGCCGCTGACCAGCATCCTGGCGTATGCGCAGGTGCTCGAACGGGGCATTGGCGGCGAGGACGCCGCCAAGGCGCTGGAGACGATCTCCCGCGAGGCCAAGCGCGCCTCGCGCATCGTGGGCAAGCTGCTCGCCTTCGGGCGGCAGGGACAGCCGGAGCGCATCCCGAGCGACGTCAACCAGGCGCTGCGTGACACGATCGACCTGCGCCGCTATGCGCTGCGCATGCAGGAGATCAAGCTGTCGGTCTCGCTGATGGCGGATCCTCCGCTCGTCCTCGCCGATCCCTTCCAGTTGCAGCAGGTCTTCATCAACCTGCTCTCGAACGCCGAGCAGGCGGTGTCGCACCAGCCGGGCGACCGGAACATCACCGTGACGACCGCCGTGCGCGGCGAGATGTTCGTCGTGACGATCAGCGACACTGGGCCGGGCATCGCCCCCGAGGCGCTGCCGCACATCTTCAATCCGTTCTTCACCACCAAGCCGCGCGGAGCGGGGACCGGCCTCGGTCTGTCCATCTCCGACGGCATCGTTCGCGAACATCGGGGCGTGCTGCGGGCCAGGTCGGAACCTGGCCGTGGCGCGACCTTCGAAGTCGAGTTGCCGCTCACCTCCCTCACCTGACCGATGGCCAGCATCCTCATCATTGACGACGAAGTCGCCATTGCCGCCGCGTTCGCCATGTTCTTCCGCCACGACGGACAACACGTGGTGACCGAAGCGCACACCGGCAACGACGGCGTGGACGCCTACTGGCGCCTGCGTCCCGACCTCGTACTCCTCGACGTCCGCCTTCCGGACATCACCGGCTTTGACGTGCTCGCGAAGATCCGCGAGGACGACCCGGTCGTGATCATGGTGACTGCCTACGGCGATGTTCCCATGGCGGTGGATGCCCTGCACAAGGGGGCCGAGAACTTCCTCACGAAGCCGGTGGACCTGAGTCACTTGGCGGCGGCAGCCGATCGCGCGCTGGAGAAGGCGCACCTGCGGCGCATGAACCGGTACCTGCTCGACCGGCAGGTGTCTTCGTCCCGCGTGCTTGTGGGGTCGTCGCCGGCGATGCGCGAGCTTGCGCAGCAGGTCAGCGTGCTGGCGCACAGCGACCGCACCACCGGATTGCTCACCGGCGAGCGTGGCTCGGGCAAGGGACGCGTGGCCGAGCTCATCCACCAGCAGAGCCCGCGGGCCGCGGGGCCGTTCGTCGAGGTGAACTGCGCCGCGCTGACGTCGGAGTCGCTCGACATCGAGCTGTTCGGCGAGGAAGGCGCCGCGGGCAAGCCGGCCAAGCGCGGCCTGTTCGAGGTGGCGGACGGCGGCACGCTGTTCCTCGACGAGATCGGCGACCTCGCACCGCAGCTGCAGCCCAAGCTGCTGCGGGCGCTCGAGGGACGCGGCTTCCGCCGGCACGGCGGCACCGCAGAAATCGTGCCCGACGCGCGCGTGATCGCGGCAACCTGCCGCGATCTCGGCGAGGAAGTGGCGGCCGGGCGGTTCCGCGAAGACCTGTTCTACCGCCTGTCGGTCATGCCCATTCGCCTGCTGCCGCTGCGCGAGCGCACCCGCGAGGATGTCCTCGAGCTCATCAGCCAGGTGATCAGCGACCTTGCCGCGACACTCCCCGACGCACCGACGGCGCTGGGAGAGGAGGCGCTCGACGCCGTGCTGCGGTACGGCTGGCCGGGGAACATCCGCGAACTGCGCAACACGATTGAGCGGGCGATGCTGCTGGCGCGGGGCACGGGGCGCATCGAGGCGCGCCACCTGGCGCGCGAGATCACGGCGGCCAGCGGCGCCGACGTGGCGCACCACGCGCCGCGCACGCTTGCCGACGTGGAGAAGGCGCACATCGACCGGACGCTGAAGGTCCACCAGTTCAACCGCACGCACGCGGCGAAGGAACTGGGGATCGCCCGCGCGACGCTGATCAAGAAGATCAAGGAGTACAACCTCGCCGACCGCCCGCGCGGTCGCGCCTAACCGGGACCGAGCGATGAGCGAGCGTGACGCGATGATCTGCCGCGCCTGCGGGCGCGAGGAGCGCGCCTCGGAGGGGTATCCCTGCCAGGAGTGCGGCACCTTCATCTGCAACATGTGCGAGCTGAAGGGCGTGGTGCGGTGCCGAGAGTGCGCGGCCAAGGGACCGCCGCGCGCCGGCGATCCGGTGCCGGCCCAGCCGTGAGCGGCGGAACCGGCGGCGCCGACCTGCGCCGCTTCGGCATCGCCGTCGGGCACGCCACGGACACGGCGGGCGCGACCGGCTGCACCGTCGTACGCGGCGTCTCGCACCCGTTGCGCGGCAGCTGCGCCGTCTTCGGACGCGCGACGGGCACCCGCGAACTCGCGCTGCTTGAGCCCGGACACCTCGTGGATCGGGTGGATGCCGTGCTCGTGACCGGTGGGTCGGCGTACGGGCTCGCCGCCGCCGACGGCGTGATGCGCTGGATGGAGGAACGGGGACGCGGATTTCCGGCCGGCGGTGGCGTCGTGCCCATCGTTCCCGCCGCGGTGCTGTTCGACCTGCAGCCCCTCGGTCGCTTCGAAGCGCGACCGACGCCCCAGATGGGCTACGACGCCTGCGACGGTGCCGCGGCGCAAGGAGTCGCCGAGGGGAGCGTCGGCGCTGGAACAGGGCTGACCGTCGGCAAGGTGCTTGGTCCGGGCGCGTGCATGAAGGGCGGCCTGGGCATTGCCGTTGCCGACGCGGGTGATGCGGCGGCATGTGCCATCGTCGCCGTGAACGCGTTTGGCGATGTCTGCGACGCCGAGGGGCGCGTGCTCGCCGGCGCGCGCCACGCGGGCGGATTCGCGGGGACGGAGCGCGTGCTCGCCGAGCGCGGGCTCGCCGGCGCCTTCGGCGGTGCGCACAACACCACCGTTGCGGTGGTCGTGGTGGACGGCGTGCTCGACAAGCTGGCGCTCCAGGGGGTGGCGCGCGCCGCAGGCGCCGCGTTGCACCGGCGCGTGCGCCCGGCGGGATCGCTGGTGGACGGCGACGTGATCTTCGCGCTGTCACCGCTCACGGGAGCGTCGGCCAACCCGGTGCGCGCCGAGATGCTCGCCGTCGCCGCGCTCGAGCAGGCCATCGAGCGGGCCGTGCGCACCGCCGCGGGCCGCGACGGCGTGCCTGGGCTGGCCGGCTAGGAGACGAGCCCGCCCATCGCCATCGGCGCCACCGTGCCGCCGACGTGCACGTGAAGGCCCACTTCGGCCTCGACCTCGGTGTCCAGCTCGACGCGCATCACGTGGACGCCTGCTTCCGCGATGGGGAGGTCGATGGCGGCGATCACCGGGATGTCCACCTCGATTGCGCCGGGCGGGGGCGAATGCACCTCCACCTCGCCGCTCGACGACCAGATCTCGTCTCCGCCGGGGCCCACCCACGTGAAGGCGAGCGCATGCGTCCCGGCGTCGTCGGGGCTGGCCTTGAGGCGCACGACGAGCGTCGCGCGCGGATGGACCGCCGGCACGCTCGCGACATGCAGCGCGTCAAAGACGCCGAGCACGTTGAGCTTTCCTTCCTGCGAGAGGTTGGCGGCGTCGGCGAAGAGGGCAAAGGAGCAGTACATACCGGGGAAGTTACGGCGCGGTCATCGCGGCGGCGAGGCACGCGTGCCAGCGCCGGGCCCTACTGCTTACCACGGATTTCACGGATGTGGGCGGATGAACACGGATATTGCTTTGGGGTTTCACCAACGCGTTATCCGTGTTCATCCGTCAACTTCCGTGTAATCCGTGGCAAAGCAGTTCGCAGTTGCCCGTCCCGAAGCGCACCGACTTCCGCGCTACGCCGCTGAGGACGGCGCTGCAGGCCGCCGCGTCTCGATTAGCTTAATTCTGATGCTCCCCATGCGTTTTCCTGCCCCGTACCTCGCGGTGGTGCTGCTGGCCGCGTGCGCCGCGCCGGCGCCGCGCCACGGCGCGGCGATCGAGCCGGCGCTGCCGCGCCCGTCGTTCACGCTCACCGATACGCGCGGCGTCCCGTTCGAATTCGGCCGGGAGACGCGCGGCCTGCTGACGTTCCTCTTCTTCGGCTACACCAACTGTCCCGACGTCTGTCCGGTGCACGTGGCCAACGTGGCGGCGGTGCTGCGCAAGCTGCCGTTCGAGGACCAGCGCAAGGCGCGGTTTGTCTTCGTGACCGCCGACCCGGCGCGCGATTCGCTGCCGCAGCTGCGCAAGTGGCTGGACCAGTTTGACACCGCGTTCATCGGCCTGCGCGGCGACGAGGCGGAGATCGCTCGCATCATGAGCGCGGTCGGCATGCCACCGGCGATGCGCGGCGCGGTGGGCGCCGACGGCCGGTATGAAGTGGGGCACCCCGCCGCCGTGCTCGTCTTTACCGCCGATGACTCGGCGCATGTCCTGTATCCGTTCGGCACGCGGCAGCTCGACTGGGCGGAGGACATTCCCCGCCTGCTGCGCGTTCGCCCCGCGACGGGGAACTGACCATGCAATGGTGGTGTTCGGCATCGGGCACGCCGTGGACGTGGACGCCGCAGTACTATCCCGGCGTCTGGCTGATGGTGGCGGTGCTCGCGGTTACGTACCATGCGCTCTCGCGGCGCGCCCGGGCGCAGGGCGAGTCGCGCGGCGCGTTCTGGGGTGGCTGGCTCGCCGTGGGACTCGTCTGGCAGGTGCTGGACTGGCCCCTCGGCCCGCTCGCCGCCGGCTACCTGTCCAGCGCGCACGCGCTGCAGTTCGTGGTGCTCGCCCTCGTGGCGCCGCCACTCCTGCTCCGTGCGACGCGACGTCCACTCGCTGCCGCGGTGCCCACCGCGGGCCGCGCGCGCACCGCGGCCCTGCTGGTCACGCAGCCGATCATCGCCGCCGTGCTCTTCAACCTCGTCGCGATCGCGACGCACGTTCCCGCGGTGGTGGACTCGCTGATGCCCACGCAGTTTGGCGCATTCACCATCGACCTGCTCTGGCTCATCGGTGGACTCGTGCTCTGGTGGCCCATCATTGTCGAAGCGCCGCCGCGCCCGTGGTTCAGCGCACCCGTGCGCATGCTCTACCTGTTCCTCGGGACGCTGGTGCACACCGGCATCGCGATGGTCATGCTCGTCCGCGACTTCCCGATGTACGGCATCTATGAACTGGCGCCGCCATGGCAGGCGTGGTCGCCGCTCGAGGACCAGCACCTGGCCGGCGGCATCATGGAACTCGCCGGCGCCGCGGTCGTCTTCGGCATTATCACGGTGATCTTCTTCCGCTGGAGCGGGGGCGTGGAAGGAGACCACGCGCCGCCGGCCCCGCCGCGGGATTAGTTTTCCCGGATGTCCCCGTCCGCCGTCCACGCCGACCATCCACAGCACCGGGTCTGGGTCACCGACCTGCTGCTGCTGTTCATGGCGACCATCTGGGGCGTGAATTTCTCGGTGGTCAAGTTCGGGATGCGATATGTGGAGCCGCTGGCGTTCAACGCCGTGCGCGTCGTGATCGCCGGGGCGGCGCTGCTGGTGATCGCCCGCATGCGCCGGCTCGAGCTGCCGCCGCGTCGCCAGTTCTGGGCCCTGCTGGGCCTTGGCGTGCTCGGCAACGGCGTGTATCAGGCGCTCTTCATCGAGGGAATCTCGCGTACCCGCGCCGGCAACGCCTCGCTCGTGATGGCGGCAACGCCGGTGCTGATTGCCGTGCTCGGGCGGCTGCGCGGCGTGGAGCAGCTGCACGGGCGGGGGTACGTGGGCATCGCGCTGTCGGTCGCCGGCATCGGCATCGTCATGAGCGGCACGGCCTCGGCGCGCATCGGCGATGCGTCGCTCACGGGCGATGGTCTCATCCTGCTGGCCTCGCTGACGTGGGCCATCTACACCGTGCTGCTCAAGCCGTATACGCACCACGTGGACGGCGTGCAGGTGTCGGCGCTCACGATGATCGGCGGCGCCATCCCCCTCTGCCTGCTCGCGGTGCCGTCGGTCGGACGCACCGCGTGGACCGAACTGCCGCCGTCCGCCTGGGGGGCGATTGGCTACGGCAGCATGTTCGCGCTCGTCATCGCGTACCTGATCTGGTACCGCGGCATCAAGCTGATCGGGCCGACGCGCACGTCCATGTACAGCAACCTGCAGCCCATCATTGCGGTGCTCGTGGCGTGGGTGGCGCTGGGCGAGGTGCCGACGGCGGCGCAGGGGGCCGGCGCCGCGGCCGTGATGGCGGGCCTCCTGCTGACCCGCTCATGACCCGCGTCGTGCTCTTCGACATCGACGGCACGCTGCTCGCCAGCGGCGGTGTCGGGCGCCGCGCCATGGAAGCGGCATTGCTCACGCACTTCGGCACGATCGGCCCCACGCACTACCGGTATGATGGCAAGACGGACCGCCAGATCGTTCGGGAGTCCATGCGCCATGCGGGATTCAGCGACGCGGACATCGATGCGCGCATGGAACCGCTGCTGACGGAATACCTGGCGCGCCTCGAGCAGACCATCACGGCCGAGATGTCGGGGGTGCGCGTGCACGCCGGCGTGCCGGCGCTGCTCGACGCACTGCAGGCGCGCGAGGACGTGGTGCTGGGCCTGCTGACCGGCAACATCGCCCCGGGGGCCGCGCTCAAGCTGCGCGCGGCAGGCCTCGCGCCCGAGCGCTTTCGCGTGGGAGCCTTCGGTTCGGATCACGAGCACCGCCCCGAACTGCCGGCGATTGCGCAGCGCCGCGCCGCGGAACTGCTGGGCTGCGACGTGGCGGGGAGCACCGTGGTCATCATCGGCGACACCCCGGCCGACGTGGAGTGCGGGCGCGGCATCGGGGCGCGCGCCGTGGCGGTGGCGACCGGCCACTTCACCACCACGGCCCTCGCAGCGTACGAGCCGCACGCGGTGTTCGAGGACTTCACCGACGTCGACGCGGCGATGCGCGCCATCTGCGATGCGTGAAGTCGAGCTGAAGGGCGTCGTCGCGGACCCCGCGGCCCTGCGCGAGCGGCTGCTGGCGGCGGGGGCGCGCGAGGTCTATCGCGGTGCGCTCCTCGATGCCCGGTACGACCTGCCGTCGCGTGAGCTGCTGGCGAAGGACCATGTACTGCGGCTGCGCGTCTACGAGGACGCGTCCGGCCGCCGCGCAGTGCTCGACTGGAAGGGACCGACCAGCTACGACACGGGTTACAAGGTGCGTGAGGAGATCTCCACGCCGTGCGGCGACGGCGTCGCCATGGCCGAGGTCCTGGCACGGATTGGTTACGTCGTCATCCGCGAGATCGACCGCGAGATCGAGCAATACGACGTGCAGGGGACGGTGTGCAGGGTCGAACGGTATCCGCGCATGGATGTGCTCCTCGAAATCGAAGGCGACCCGAAGGCGATCGAGGCGGTCATCACCCTCGCTGGGATGTCGCGCGCCGATTTCACGAGCGAGCGGTTGCCGGAGTTCATCCTGCGGTACGAGGCGCGTACGGGCGAGCGGGCCGCGATCTGCCGGCGCGAGCTCACGGGCGAGTACCGCTACAGCACCTTCGACGCCTGACGCCGTGACTGACCGCGCCCCCGAGTTTACGCTCCCCGAACTCACCCGCCCGCTGCGTGCGCTCGGCGCCGCGCGCTGGCTGCGCGACGCCGACCACGCGCGGTTCCTCACGCCGCTCCTGTCGGCGCGCCGCAGCGCGGCGCGCGTGCGCACCACCGAGGGACACGTGGCCGCCTTCCAGGTGGAGCGGCTGCGGCGCGCGCTCACCGAGGCGGTGGAGCAGATGGCGGCGGCACGCCATCCGCGCTCCGCGCCGGAGCGCCGCGCCTTCGCCGCGCGCGTCACCGACGCCGGTGCTGCCGTGTGGACGGCGCTCGACGCGCTGGACGCGAGCGGCGTCGCGCTGACGGCGGCGGGCACCGAGGGGCGTGCCGCCGCGTGGAATGCGTGGGTGACGGCGCTGCAGCGGCTCTTCCTCGCCGCCGATGCGTGGTGGATGGCGATCGTCGAGCTCCGCGACGGGGCGCGTCCGCGCGGGAGCGGTGCCGTGGCCCGCACGATCGGCGCCGTGTTGCTGCTCGCGCTCGCGCCCACGCTGCTCCAGGCGCAGCAGCACCTCACATACCGGGTGATGGGACTCACCCCGGCGGCGCTGCAGGCGTCCGGGTTCGACGTCGTCGGCAGCGAGGGGGCGACGGCGCTGGTGGTCGTCGAGCCGATGGAGCTGGCGCGCCTGCAGGCACTGGGCGCGCAGACAGAGCTGGTCACCGCCGTCGGCACCGACCGCCGACGGATCATGCAGCTGGCCGCCGTGGGCACGGCCACGGTGGTGTACCGGCCCTACGACGATCCGCAGCGCGGCATCCGCGCGTGGATCGACTCGCTCGCGGCGGCAAACTCCCGCGTGAGCGTGGACACGGTGGGGCGTTCGTACGAGGGGCGCCCGATTCTCGCCGTCAAGATCGGGCCGCGCGGCGACGCGTCGTCGCGGCCGAACGTGCTCTTCGTGGCCACGCACCACGCGCGCGAGTGGGCGGCCACTGAGATGTCGCTCCGGCTGATTCGACGGCTCGCGACCGGAACGGACGCGCGCACCGACTCGCTCGTGAATCAACGCGACATCTGGGTGGTGCCGGTCGTGAACCCCGATGGATACGAGTTCACGTTCACGACGGACCGGCTCTGGCGGAAGAACCGGCGCCCCATGTCGGGCGGCGCCTTTGGCGTGGACCTCAACCGCAATCACAGCAACAGCTGGGGCCTCGACAACACCGGATCGTCACCCACACCGACCTCCGAGATCTATCGCGGTCCGGGTCCCGCCTCGGAGCCCGAGGTGAGCGCGCTGCAGGCGTTCCACGCGCTCCATGGGCCGGTCGTCTCGATTTCCTATCACACCTACGCCGGGCTGCTGCTCTTTCCTCCCGGCTCGCGCTACGGTGTGCTGGCTGCCGACCTCGATACCTACCGCGTGCTCGCCGGCACCAATGCGCGTCCCGCCGCCATCGATCGGCTGCCGGGCTCGGCGCGCACGTTCTACTCGCCGTCCACCGCGTGGATGCTCTACCCCACGAATGGCGAGTACACCGACTGGGCGAGTGCGACGTTCGGCACGGTCAGCATCAACCCCGAGCTGACGAGCGGGTATGGGCCGAGCGGCTATTACGGTTTTGAGTTTCCGGACGACGAGGCGCTGCTGCAGCAGCTCTTCACGGACAACCTCCCGTTCGCCCTCGACGCCATCGAGATGGCGCGCGACCCGGCGGGGTATCGCAGTCCGAGCACCGGCTTGCGCGCCGAACGGTGGGTGCTGGAGAGTGGCACGCAGCCGCTGCGCGTGCGCGGACCGGCGTCGCTTATCGCGAGTGCCTCGCTGACGGCGGCGGGACAGCCCGTCAGCGTCGGCGTCGATTCGGCGTCCGGCGGCAGGTACGCGCGTCGGCTTATTTCGCAGGGATCGGCCGCGTTCCGGCCGGCGACGATCAGCGTCGCGTCCGGTGCCGATCGCATGACCTGGACGCTGGTGGCGGCCGCGGGAGCCGAACCGAGCGACACCGCCTGGACGTTGACGGGCTTCGGCCTCGACTCCGCCCAGCGATATGCGGGGCGGGCCGCCTACCGAAGCACCGGTCCCAGCGAGATGCGGTCGACCGTGTTCGCGATGCCGCCGGGACTGGACACGCTGAGCCTGACGTTCTGGACGCGGTACAGCGGTGACGGCTTCAAGGAGACGCCGTTCGGCCTCGTACGCGTTTCCGTGGACAGCGGACGCACCTGGGACGTCGTGCTGCGGCTCTCGGGCGGCGCGGTGAGTTGGTATCCGGAGGATGTGCGTGTGGGCGGCGTGCGGGGAAAGACGGTGATGCTGTCGTTCCTGTCATCCAACTTGCCGTGGTGGCTCGACGAGGTGGCCGTCTACGCCAATGGAACGCCTGCCGGCGGCGTCGGGGGTGAGCCTCCCACGCGCCTGCTCCCTTCGGCGAATCCCGTGCGAGGCAACTCGGTGACATTCACCTGGCCGTTCGCGACGCGGGGCGGCCGCCTGGCCGTCTATGACTTCAGCGGTCGCCTTGTCTGGCAGCGCGATGTGCCGAGCGGCGCCGAGGACGTGACCTGGGAGCTGGGCACAAGCCGAGTGCCCAACGGCGCCTACCTCGTGCTTGCCGAGAGCGGTGCCTTGCGTGCACGCTTGAGGCTCTTCGTCGCGCGGGAGGCGCCGTGATCGTTGGCGTGGGGTTCGACCTGGTGGACATCGATCGCGTGGAGCGCCTGCTGCACGGCAAGGGCGATCGCGCCCTCGCGCGCCTCTTCCTGGAGCGCGAGGTGGCGTACGCCACTGCACGGGCGCGGCCAGCGATGCACCTCGCGGCCCGCCTCGCGGCCAAGGAAGCGGCATTCAAGGCGCTTGCCGGCACTGAGAGTGCACGGTTGATCGGCTGGAAGGATATCGAGGTGGTTTCTCGGCCGGGTCATGCGCCGGAGCTGGTGCTCCACGGGCGCGCGAAGCAGCGTGCCGACGTGCTAGGGGTGCGCCGCCACTGGCTGACGCTGTCGCACACGGATGCCACGGCGGGCGCGGTGGTCGTGCTCGAGGCGGAGTAGGCACGGGACCTGCAACCGCGAAGTGCGAAGAGAGCGACTGTCGGCGTGGAGGTACCCAAAACGGCTTTGCCGCGGATCACACGGATGGAAACGGATGGACGCGGATACGTCATTGGGGAAACGCCCAAGGCATGATCCGCGTCCAGCCGTTTGTATCCGCGTCATCCGCGGCAAAGTAGTTGCAGTTTCCTTCGCGGCCCTTCGCGCCATTCGTGCTGCGTGGTGGCAGTTACGCCTTGCTGCGGGCATAGATGCCCGGCTTGCCCTCGCCCACGTTGCGACGCGCCTGCATCCAGAGAAGGCCGCCGACCGCAAAGGCGAGTGCAATCGTCTGCGCGAGCGTCAGCGGGCCCATGAACCGGTCGTCCTTGGCGCGGAAGAACTCCACGACGAACCGCTCCAATCCGGCCAGCACGCAGTAGAGGCCGAACAGCCACCCCTCGGCGTGCTTGTGGTCGCGCACCTTCCAGAGAATCCAGAACATCAGCAGGCCCATCGCCACTTCGTACAGCTGCGTCGGGTGCACAGCGACGAGCTCGAGCGGCGGCCGACCGGCGAGTTCCTTGACGCCGAATTGCTCCACGAGGTTCTGCACCGTGGAGGCCGGGTAGCCGTTGGGAAACGCCACGGCCCACCGGGAATCCCAAGGGCGGCCATAGTCGTCCCCGACGGCCCAGCATCCCGTGCGTCCGATGGCGTAGGCGGCCGCCAGACCCGCGGCCGACACGTCGCTGACGCGCGTGAACGTCTGTCCGCGCCACCGAATGATGGCCGCCGTCGCGAGGATGCCGCCGATCAGTCCGCCCCAGAAGACGAAGCCCGCGGTGTCCAGGAGGGCGCGCGGATTCTGGTACAGGAGGGCGTAGTACACCTTGGCGCCCACCAGGCCGCCGATCACAGCGCCGACGAGCACATCGCCCATGATCTCGGAGTCGTGCCCCCGCCGGTTCAGTTCCACCTGGCCGATGTACTGCGCCACCAGAAAGGCGAGCAGCATGGCCAGGCCAAAGCCGGTCAGCGTCAGCGGTCCGACGTGCAGCTCGAACGGCTGGACGACGATGTAATCGGGCGTCATGCGGGGAAGATAGCGGCGGGAGGTGCCGTTGCGCGACCTACTTCGTCCGTCGCGCCTTCTGGTACATGGCGACGTAGGTCGCCACTGACACGCGGCCGATGACCCGGCCGACGACGTCTAGCGCGATGTCGTCGAGCGATTTGAAGCGCAGGCACGACTTCCCCATGTCGAGCTTGAGGCCGGCGGCCTTGTACCCGGCCTTCAACTCGGCCAGCAGCGTCGGGTCGCCGTACGGCCCCATCAGGTAGAGCGCCGTGTGGTTCTTCTGGGCGGCCAGCGCCGCGTAACAGAGCGGCTCCCCGTTGTAGGTCTCCGGCAGCACCGAAAGCGGGACTGTCCAGCAGATCATGCCGTAACCCATGGACTCCTTGTAGCCCTTGGGCATCGCGCGCTTCACGGCCGTACGCACCTTCGCCACGACGGTGCGGCGTTCGCGTGGCAGCGACGCGAGATACTCTGCGACCGTTGCTGCGGCGGACTGGACCATGTTTCAGCTCCCAGTCTGAGGGATGGCGCGCCCGACGATGATCGAGATGTTGTCCGAGCCACCGCCGTCGAGCGCGTCCTGCAGGAGCGCCTCGCAGGCCTGCCGCGATGATGTCATCTTCCGCAGCCGCTCGGCGATCTGGTCGTCGGCGACGTGCTTCGTCAGGCCGTCACTGCACAGCAGGTGCACGTGGTGCCAGTCATTCTCGATGGCCGTGACGACGGGCGATGCCTCGGGTCCGCCGATGGCGCTGGAAAGCACGTGCTTCCAGCGGTCGTGGCCCGGATCGGAACGGCGAATGACGCCGGCGGCGATGAGTTCCTCGGCAACGGTCTGATCGCGCGACACCTGGTGCAGCTTGTCGTGGCGCAGGGCGTAATACCGGCTATCGCCAACCTGCAGGATGTACGCCCGTGGCCAGACGCCGAGGAACGCCGTGAGCGTGGTCGCCATGCCGGTGCGATCGTCCGCCGTGGTGCGCTGAGTCAGCCTGGCGTGCACGCGCATGGCGCCTTCCTGCAGCACGTGCGTGAACTCGCTGTCGTCGTTCGGGTCGGCCGTGTAGTAGCAGTGGACCGAACGCGTGATGTAGGCGGTTATGCCGTCCAGCGCGAACCGGCTCGCCTCCTCTCCCCCGGCGCTGCCGCCCACGCCGTCTGCGACCATGGCCAGGAAGGCGAGGCGATCGGTGTCGCTGGCGCTGATGCTCTCGGGTGGGATGCTCGTCTGGTGGATGGCGAGGTGCTTGTGGAGCGACGCAATGAGGAAATGATCCTGGTTCTGGGTACGCACCTTGCCCACATGGGTGACGCCGAACACGTCGAGTTCGGTGTCCCGCGGCTTGCGCGGAATGCCGCCGGACGCGCTTTCCTGGATGTGCACCATCGAACCCTCCGGGGGGACATGTCGCGCGTGTCAATTCGGATAATACGGTCGGAGAGCGGCTCCCGGCCAGCAGGCTGGTGCGGCGGTCGGAATGGCGAGCTAAGCCGTGGCCACGCCTACTCGGCGGGCTCGGCGCAACGGCCCCAAATGGCGACGTCCTCGGGGGCGCCCCACCGGAAAAAGTGGCCACGCAGCGTTCCTTCGTGCTGCATTCCCGCCTTCGCCATCACCCGTCCCGACGCGGGATTGCGCACGAAGTGATGCGCGTAGATGCGATGGAGCGAGAGCCGGCCAAAGCCGAACTCGAGCATCGCGCGCACGGCCTCCGTCGCATACCCGCGGCCCCAGTACGGCACGCCAATCCAGTAGCCGAGTTCGGCGCGCCGCTGCGGCAGTTCGATGCGCAGCGAGATGGCGCCGACGAGCCCGACCTCAGCCTCGGTAATGGCGAGCGTCGCGCTCTCGTGGCGCGTCCATGCCCCTTCGTGCGTGGCAATCCACGACTCGGCCATCCCGTCCAGGTACGGATGCGGGATCGTCAGCGTCGTGTCGGCCACTTCGCGGCGTCCCGCCAGGCGTTGCACGGTGGCGGCGTCGCTGAGCAGGAAGGGGCGAAGGACCAGCCGTTCGGTGGTCAGCGTCGGGAGCTTGCGCATGCCGTGAAAGATGGAGCGCACCCACCTGCGAAGAAAGCGAGGCGGCGCACGCCACCCGACGGACGAACGGGGCGGGCTACTCCTCGAGCAGGGACTTGGCGCGGTCGAGCTCCGGGGAGGGCACGAACAGCTCGGCGCCTCCCATCAGGGAGCCCTGGAACCCGGCCCCGAACATCCCGACCTGGGGGCCCTTGAGAATGACCGGGATGCCCTCCGCTTCGAGCCGCACACGGGCGAGGTCGGCGTCGAATCCGTTCGCGAAGCTGGCCAGCGGCACAAACTGCGGCTCGTTCGTCATCGCAGGTTCTCCCAAGGTGCGTCGGGACAGATCGTGGGGCCGCTCATTCGCTAATAATATGCGCGTTGGCGCGACGCGCGCGACCGCGCGCTGCGGCGACGGCGGCAAGCCGCGCCGGCAGTCGGTCGAGCACACGCCACGCGGCCGTGGCGGCGCGCGACCCGAGGAGGTCCAGCGCAGCGCGGAATGCGGCGAGCTCCCGTCGCCGCACCGCCGCGCGCAGCGCCCGGAGGTCGCGCAGGGCGGGGCGTCCGGTGGGGGTTCGAGCCCCACGGCGCGGTACCAGCAGCGGCTCGAGCTGCAGGGTGATCACGTGGGCGTCGTGGAGTTCGCCCAGCGTGTCCTGCAGCACGCGCAGCACGCGCAGGGCGCGCTCACCGGCCGGCGTCTGCGCGTCCACGGCCTCCACGAGGTAGCGGAGGCGCTTCACCTTGATGCGCGCGCGGTGGATGATGGCCACCTGGGTGCGATGCTCGATGCGCTCCAGCGCCGCATGCGCGGACGCGAGATGGCGCGCCAGCACCGCGGCGAGATGCGCACCAAGCGTCTCCGCAGGGCCGCCGGCGTCACGGGCGCTCGCGAGAGCCTCGGCGAGCGCGGCCGCGAGCGCGGGCCACTGGTCGCCCACGCGTCCCTCGAGCCGTACGCGTTCCGCGGCGTAGACGGTGCGCCGCTGTGCGGCGAGCCACTGCGCCGCACGCGCCGCGGGCGCGCTGAACGGCTCGCCCGGTGTCGTGAGCCATTGCCATTCCACCTGCGCGTCGCGGGCCGCCCCGGCGCGACGCGCGATGCGGCGCAGCGCCGCGCGGTCGCGGCGCGGCAGGTCCTCGCGCAGGAGGTCGTCCACCGCACGGAGCCAGCTGCGCAGCCGGCGAATGGCGACGCGAAAGTCGTGCACCTCCTCGTTGGCGATGGTGGAGGCCGCGTCGCTGTTGTCGGGCACCGCGAGCGGCGCGGCCTTCTCCATCGCGCGCTCCAGCCGCTGGCGGGCGACGGCGCGCGCCGCGGCGCGCGCCGGCTGCGACAGCAGCCCGCGCGCCTCCGGTGTGCGCCGGCGCCGGGCCTTCCTCACCGGATGAGCGCCAGCAGCGCGGTCACCGCCGCCTCGAGTTGCTGGTCCCTGCCGCGGCTGACCACCGAATACTCGTTCATCACCCGGATGTCGGGTTCGGTCTGCAGGTTCTCGAGGTACTTGCCGGTGTTCGCGTCCTTCACCCCGACGCCCGGCACGCCCCACCGGAGTCCGTCCGTCAGCGACTCCCAGCCGGCAAACGTGCACGTGCCGGGCACGGGCATGCCGACGAGCGGTCCGATCTTCTGGTCCTTGTACGCGTATGCGTAGCAGTGTCCGTCGCTGTAATTGGCCTCGTTTGCCAGCGACACGCTCGGCTTGCTCCATCGGAAATTCGGTTCGTACCCCGTGCTGCGCGTATCGGTGGTGTAGTCGAAGAACTTCTTGCCGCTCAGGAACATCGCGAGGTCGGCTACGAGGTCGCCCCCGCCGTTGAAGCGCGTATCCACCACGACGCCCTTGCGCGTCACGTACTTGCCCATGACGTCCTCGACTGTCGTGCGCATCGCGCCGTCGTTCATGCCCGGGATGTGCACGTAGCCCAGCTGACCATTGCTGAGGCGATCAACCTCGGCGGCGTTGCGACGCACCCAGCGCGCGTACAGCAGGCGGTTCTCCTCGGCCGGCGCAACGGGCTTGGCCACCACCTCGAGCTTCACGGCGCCGTCGGCAAGGCCAAGCAGGACCGACTTGCCCGCCTTGCGGTTGAGCAACGGCGCGAGGTCGATCGCCGGCGTGATGGCCTCGCCGTCGACGGACTCGATGATCATGCCCGCCTTCACGGTCATGCCGGCCTTGTCGAGCGGGCCATCCTTGATGACCTCGTCGATCCTGACGCCGTTGCCAACGTACGACTGGTCGAGGAGGACACCCAGTGACGCGGTGGCGTCGTCCGTCGGCGCCGACGAGGAGAAGGTCGCGCCACTGTGGCTGATGTTCAGTTCGCCCAGCATCTCGGCGAGCATCTCGGCGAACTCATGCGGCGTGCCGATGTGCGGCAAGTACTTGGCGTAGACGGGCCGAATCGCGGCCCAGTCGATGCCGTGGTAGCCGCGGGAGTAGAACGTGTCGCGCACCTTGCGCCAAACGTGGTCGAACATCGCTTCGCGCTCGGCCGCGACGTTCAGCGACAGTTCGCCGGCGATCGGCACAGCGTCGCGCTTGGCGGCGACCGGGTCGATCTTCGCAATCGCGCCGTCAGCGAGCAGGAGTATGTTCTTCTGCTCGTTGTCCCACGTCATGCTGCCGCCGTTCGCGTTCAGGGCGAGCACCTGCTTGGTCTCCCGCGTGCGCAGGTTGGTGGACCACAGGTTCATGCCGCGCTCGAAGCGCGCGAGGTAGTACAGCGTCTCGCCATCCTTGCTCACCAGGGCGTCGCCGAGTGACGACGAATGGATGGTGAGGCGCGCCTTGCGCGTCTCGATGCCGTCGAACTCGAACTTCACGGGTTCCGGCTTGGCGACGCTGTCCGCCTTGGCCTTCGCACTGTCCGCCTTGGCCTTGGCGGTGTCCTGCTTCGGCTTCGGCGCCTTGTCCTCGAGCTCCTTCACCAACGCGTACTCTTCCTTCGTCAGGCGGAAACGATCCCACGCGTCCCTGGTGAAGAACATCGCGTAGGCGTCCTGCTGCGCACCGCCCGACTGAGCGACGGCCTTGAGTCCGTCGCGGTTGCTGAACCAGAGCATCGCCTTGCCGCCGAGGATCCACTTGGCGTTGCCATCGTTGAAGCCGCTCTGCGTGAGGTTGATCACGCTCCCCCTGCCGTCCGTGGCAATGAGGCCCACCTCCGAGGGCGCGATGCCGGGAACGGAGAGGTCGAAGAGCATCCACTTCCCGTCCGGACTCCACGAGAAGCGATGATTCGGCGTGTTGGCGAAGATCGAGCGCTCGTCGAGCAGCGTGCGCACCTGCTTGGACGCGAGCGTGAGCACGCGCAGTGTGTTGCGGTCCTCGATGAACGCCAGCTCCTTGCCGTCCGGCGAGTACAGCGGCTGGTAGTTCTGGTGCGCGTTGACCATGAGCGGCGATTCACGGACCACGGTCGAGGCGTAGAAGTGCGGCTCCGCGTCGCGCGTGCGTCGCGCCTCGTAGATGGCCCAGCGGCCGTCTCGCTCCGACGCATAGACGAGCGCCTTGCCGTCGGGGGAGAACCGGACGCCCGTCTCGGTGGCGGGGGTGTTGGTGATGCGCTTGGTGACGCCGCCTTCGATGCTTGCCACGAACACGTCGCCACGGAAGACGAACGCCACTTCCTTGCCGCTCGGCGCCACCGCGAGTTCCCGCGCGCCGCCAGTCACGGGCAGCACGAGATCACCGTTGGCCTTGGCGTCGGCGGCAATGGTCACCGCGACTCGCCGCGGCTGTCCACCGGGCGACATGGTGTAGATCTGGCCGTCGTGGCCGAAGCCCAGCGTGCCGTTGTTGGCGATGCTCAGGAACCGCACCGGCAGCCCCGTGAACGACGTGAGCTGCTGCGACGTGCCGCCGGCGAGCGGGAGCTTGTGCACGTTGAACGTGCCGCTCGCTTCACTCAGGTAGTAGAACGCCTTGTCGCCGTCGGCGAGCACGGGCTGGCGGTCTTCGCCGGCGAACGTGGTGAGCTGGCGATGCGTGCCGGCCTTGGCGTCGTACACCCAGATGTCGCGGGCCACCGACGAGACGTGGTGCTTTCGCCAGACATTCTCGCGACCCTTGTTGTCGGTATAGAGCAGGAGCTGTCCGTCGCGACTGTAGCGTGCGTCGTCGGCGGGCGTGGTGAGCACCTGCACCGGGCGACCACCCGCGGCGGGCACGGTCCAGAGTTCCGGCATTGAGGCCGCCGGATACTGCCGGTTGGCGGCCGCGTCCATGCGGGCGGCGCCGAAGACGACGGACTTGTCATCCGGCGTGAAGCTGTACGGGTACTCGGCCGCCGAGTGGAACGTGAGGCGCTGCGCGGCGCCGCCGGCCGCCGGAATCACATACAGGTCGAAGTTGCCGTGGCGGTCGCTGGCGAAGGCGATGCGCGTGCCGTCGCGGCTCCACACCGGCATGAAGTCGTGCGCCGGGTGCTGCGTCAGCTGTGTGGCCGTGCCGCCCGACGCCGGCACACGATACAGGTCACCGCGATAGGTGAAGGCAATGGTCGTGCCGTCCGGCGAAAGGGCGGGATAGCGCAGCCATCCGGCATCGCCCTGGGCCGTGGCGACGGTGCTGACGGCGCAGAACGCGAGGACAATGAGAGTGCGGGCAATCGGCATGGCCGGAGGTGTCAGGGTGTGTGCGGCGTCGGAGCCTGCAGGAATTTGCCGGCCCGACCCGTGGACGCCAGCAGGAGCGAAAAGGCGAACGGCCCGCGCGAGCGTGTACTCGCGCGGGCCGTCCTCACCTCGTGGAGTCGCAGGCGCCGCTACGGGCAGCGGGCCAGTGCGACCGGGCAGGTTTCCGGGGACGGAGCGGGTGCGCTGCCTTCGCCGCCGCCGCCGAAGGTGTAGAGCGGCTGCTTCAGCACGCCGAGCTCGCGGCCCGGAACCGGAAGGTGGAGGAGCGTATTCTCGGGCAGCATCTGCCAGCCGCGCGCATCCATGAACCGGATGACGCCGCTGACGCCGAGTCCCTCAATCCCCTTCTCGTAGCGGAGCGCGTCCCACAGGCTACCGCAGGCGCCGCTCAGCTTGCGGGGCACGCACCCCGGCGTGTCGGGCGGTCCGTCAACGGTCACCGGGGGCAGCTGCCCGCTGGCGACGCGCGACTTGTTGATGAGCGGCACCGCTTCCGCGGCCCGCCCGAGGCGGATGAGCACTCGCCCCGATGACGAGCTCGCGTTCCCATCGCCTCCGCTGCGCGTCGGAATGGCACGCAGCATCCAGCGGGGCTGTCAGGTAGACACTGGCACGTTGTCAGGCGCTTTCTCCCTCGTATTCGCCTTTGCCCGCCGGTAGTTTCCCTATGTCGGCCCTGCGACGGGCCGACTGCCGCCCCCCGGTTGCAGTGTCAGGTTCGATCCACTCGCGAGGGGTTGGCCAGCGTCCAGCGCGCCGCCTCCCGCCGTTGCGCGCGCCGCCGGGCGCAGGAGAATCGTCGTGAGCCAGTACCGCATTGCGTGGCTGCCAGGGGACGGCGTCGGTGTCGAGGTGATGGATGCCGCCCGGATCTGCCTGGATGCCCTGAAGTTCGACGCCAAGTACACCCACGGCGACATCGGCTGGGAATTCTGGCGCACCGAGGCGGAGTCCTTTCCGCAGCGCACCATCGACCTCCTCAGCGCCAGCGATGCCGCGCTGTTCGGCGCCATCACGTCGAAGCCGGCCCGCGACGCCGAGGCCGAGCTCCTCCCGGAGCTGCAGGGCAAGGGACTCTCCTATCGCAGCCCCATCGTGCGCATGCGGCAGCTGTTCGACCTCTACACCTGCCTGCGGCCGTGCAAGGCGTACCCGGGCAATCCGCTGAACTACAAGGAAGACATCGACCTCGTCATCTTCCGCGAGAACACCGAGGGGCTCTATGCGGGGGTGGAGTTCAGCCCCGTTCCCGAGGAGCTGAAGACGGCGCTGCACAAGCTGAGCAAGCCCTTCGCCCACTTCGCGGACATTCCGGGCGACGACTTCGCCATCACCTGCAAGATCAACACGCGCAAGGGGTGCGAGCGGATCATCCGCGCCGCGTTCGAATACGCGAAGGCGCACGGCTATCCCAAGGTCACCGTCATCCACAAGGCCAACGTCGTGCGGGCCACCGAGGGCATGTTCCTCGAGATCGGCAAGCGCATCGCCAAGGAGTATCCGGGCATCGCGATGGACGATGCCAACGTGGATGCGATCACCATGTGGCTGCTGAAGAACCCGACGAGCTACAGCGTGCTCGTGGCCACCAACCTCTTCGGCGACATCATCAGCGACCTCGCGGCCCAGATGGTTGGCGGCCTCGGCTTCGCCTGCTCGGCAAACATCGGCGACAAGCTGGGCGTCTTCGAACCCAGCCACGGCAGCGCGCCGAAGTACGCGGGACAGAACAAGGTGAACCCGATTGCCATGATCCTCTCGGCCAAGATGATGCTCTCGTGGCTCGGCGAGCACGAGATGGCGGCGCGGCTCGAGGCCGCCACCGCGGAGGTGATTCGCGAGGGGCGCGTGCGCACCTACGACATGGGCGGCAGCGCGACCACGCTGGAGATGGGCGAGGCGATCGCGCGGAAGCTCTGACGAATCCCGCAACCGGAGCGCGCACATGACGCAGATCCTGGTTCATGAAGTCGGCCCGCGCGATGGCCTGCAGGTCGAGCCGCAGGTCGTGCCGACCGAGACCAAGCTCGCGTGGCTCCAGCGGCTCATCGGCAGCGGCCTCGACATCGTGCAGGTGGGGTCGTTCGTGCATCCGCAGAAGGTCCCGCAGATGGCGGACACCGACGAGCTCTTCCGCCGGCTGGCCGCCGCCAAGCAGAGCGGCGATGCGGTGCTGTCCGGCCTCGTGCTCAACGAGAAGGGGCTCGAGCGCGGCATGGCCTGCGGCGTGGAGATGTTCTGCATGGGCGTGTCCGCCTCGGCGACGCACAGCCGCAAGAACACCGGCATGGACACCGAGGACGCCACGCGGCGCATCATCACGACGGCGCTCGAGGCGCAGCGTGCCGGCCATCAGGTGCAGGTGAGCGTGCAGAGTGCCTTCGGGTGCGGCTTTGAAGGCGCCGTGCCCGAGGCGCGCGTGATGGGGATCGTGGCGGCTTATCTCGACGCAGGCCTCACCGCCATCAGCCTCGCCGACACGGCGGGGCACGCGCATCCGGCGCAGGTCGGTGCCTACGTGCGGCGCATTCTCACCATGGAGCCAAACGCCAGGGTCACGGCGCACATCCACAACACCTACGGCGTCGGCATGGCCAACGTCTACGCCGCGCTCGAGGCGGGGGCCACCTCCATCGAGACAAGCTTCGGCGGGCTCGGGGGCTGTCCGTTCACGAAGGTCGCCGCCGGCAACGTGGCGACCGAGGACCTCGTCCACGCCCTCCAGCGCACCGGCCAACGCACCGACATCCAGCTCGATACGCTCATCGCCGTCGCCCGCGACGTCGCGGCATTCCTCGGCCGCGACCTCCCCGGCTGCGTCTACAAGCTCGGCCCGATTGCAGCCGCACCGTCAGCGTGATCCCTGAACAGATGCTCCGTCCTCTGTTGTCTCTCTGTTGTCTCTCTGTTGTTTCTCTGTTGTCTCTCTGAGCCCGCCATGTCGCCCCGCATTCTAGACGGCATCAAAGTCCTGGATTTGACGAACGTTCTTTCCGGTCCGTTCACGACGCTCCACCTCGCGCTCCTCGGCGCCGACGTGATCAAGGTCGAGAACCCCAAGGACGGCGACCTCGCGCGCAAGCTTGGCATTCTTCCCGCGCTCAACAAGCGCTTGATGGGAACGAGTTTTCTGGCGCAGAACTGCAACAAGAAATCGATCACGCTGAACACGAAGAGCGCCGAAGGGAAGGCGATCTTCCTCAGGATGGTCAAGGACGCCGACGTGGTGGTGGAGAACTTCCGCCCCGGCGTGATGGACCGGCTCGGCATCGGGTACACGACCCTCTCCGGCATCAATCCGCGACTCGTGTATTGCGCGATCTCCGGCTTCGGGCAGTCCGGTCCCGACGCGCTCTTCCCCGCGTACGACCAGATCATCCAGGGGCTCTCCGGCGAGATGGCGGTGAATGGCGACGAACGCCTGAACCCGCTGCGCACCGGCTTTCCGGTTTGCGACACGGTGGGCGGGCTTAATGCCGCCTTCGCGGTGATGGCGGCGCTGTTCCACCGCGAACGCACCGGCGAGGGGCAGTGCATCGACGTCGCCCTCCTCGACAGCATAATGCCGCTGATGGGGTGGGTGGCGGCGAACCTGCTCATCGGCAAGGAACAGCCGTCGCTGATGGGGAATGACAACTTCACCGCCGCGCCGAGCGGGACGTTCCGGACGGCGGACGGCTACATCAACATCGCCGCCAACAAGCAGGAGCAGTGGGAGGCCGTCTGCGACGTGCTCGGCCTGCCGGAACTCAAGAAGGACCCGCGGTTCGAGGAGCGCGACACGCGCAAGAAGAACCGCAAGGCGCTGACACCGCTGCTTGAGGAGCGGCTCGCCACGAAACCGACCGCCGCATGGGTGGCCGAGCTCAACGCCGCCGACGTGCCGAGCGGCGCGATCCTCGGGCTCGAGGAGGCGCTGCGGCAGCCGCAGGTGGTGCACCGCGACGTGCTCAAGAAGGTCCCGCTGGCGGGATTCGGCGACATCGAGGTCTTCGGACTCACGGCGCTATTCGAGAAGACCCCGGGCGCGGTGGAGACACCGCCGCCGGAGCTCGGCGAGCACAATGCGGCGATCTACGCCGCGCTGGGCATCACGGCGGCAGCGCAGGCGGAACTGAAGGCAAAGGGCGTCATCTGAACCGGAGTTTGTCATGGGCATGACCGTTGCTGAGAAGATCCTGGCGCGCGCCGCGGGGCTTTCCGCCGTCGCGGTCGGCGATGTGGTGGAACCCAGGGTGGATCTCGCGATGTCGCACGAGAACGCCGCCCTCGTGATCAACCAGTTCCTCGAGGTGTTCGAGGGGACGGGGCTGGCGCCGACGATCTGGGATCCGTCGCGCATCGCGATCATCTTCGACCATCGTGTTCCCGCCGAGAGCCCGAAGACGGCGACGAACCAGAAGAAGATCCGCGAGTTCGTGGCGGCCAACGGCATCGCCAAGTTCCACGACATCCGCGGCGACACCGGCGGCATCTGCCACCAGATCCTGCCGGAGTACGGCTACGTCCGCCCGGGCTACGTGGTGGTGGGCACCGACTCGCACACCACGACGCACGGCGCGCTCGGCGCCTTCAGTTTCGGCATTGGCGCCACGGAGATGGCGTCCGTGTGGAGCCTCGGCTACGCCGTGAACATCGAGGTGCCCGAGACCATCAAGGTGGTCGTGAACGGCAAGATGCCGCCGTATGTCGGGGCGAAGGACCTGATTCTCCACATCATCGGCACGCTCACCGCGCAGGGCGCCAACTACAAGGTGCTCGAGTTCCATGGCGAGACAATTCGCCGGATGAGCACCAGCGGACGCATTGCGATCTGCAACATGAGCGTGGAGGCGGGCGCCACGTCGGGCATCGTCCCGGGTGACGAGGAGACGGTGCGGTACCTGCGCGAGGTCGCGGGCGTGACGGACGCCATTCCGCTCGTGACGCCCGACGCCGATGCGCGCTACCTGCGAACGGTCGAGGTGGACGTCACGAAGCTCGAGCCGCAGATCGCCTGCCCGCACATGGTGGACAACGTGAAGCCCATCAGCGCGGTGGCGGGGACCAGGGTGCAGCAGATCGTCATCGGCAGCTGCACCAACGGCCGGCTCGACGATCTCGAGATCGCCGCGGGAATCCTGCGCGGCAAGAAGGTCGCGGCCGGCACCCGCATGCTCGTCTTCCCCGCGTCGGGCCGCATCTTCGCGCAGGCGCTCGCCAAGGGCTACGTGCAGGACTTCATGGCCGCCGGCGCGGTGGTGATGAACTCCGGATGCGGTCCCTGCCTCGGCGTGCACGAAGGAGCGCTCGGCGACCACGAGACGGCGCTGAGCACCACGAACCGGAACTTCAAGGGACGCATGGGGAATCCCAAGTCGGAGGTCTACCTCTGCAGTCCCGCCGTCGCCGCCGCGTCGGCGATCACTGGCGTCATCACCGATCCCCGGACCAACTAACGCCGCGAGGCAGGAGTTCATTGTGGCCAAGGTCATCATTGCCCTGGGGAACGACATCAGCACCGACGACATCTATCCCGGGCGCTACATGGCGACGGTGCTGCCCACGGAGACGCCGCAGTTCGCGTTTGCCGACCGGACCGATTTCAACACGCGGCTGAAGGCGCGCGAGTTTCCGGCGGGGAGCATCATCGTCGGCGGCGAGAACTTCGGCTGCGGGTCGAGCCGCGAGCAGGCCTGCTCGACGTTGAAGGGCTACGAGGTGGTCGTCGTGGCCAAGTCGATCTCGCGCATCTTCCTGCAGAACAGCATCAACCTCGGGCTCAAGGTGGTGCTGTGTCCGGCGCTCGAGGCGAGCGAAGGCGACGAGCTGGAGATCACGGACGACACGGTGATCAACCGGACGAGCGGCAAGACGTTCGCGCAGGTGCAGATGCCGGCGGCGCGGAGGGGGATCATGGATGCGGGCGGGCTGATTCCCTACACCCGCGCACGCTTGAAGGCGTGCGGGTAACCGAGGGGTGGGCGCCCGGCGATTCCCACGGCAGTGAACGGAGGCTCAGCGCCGAGCCGTCGGCTTGAGTACCCAGGCGTCGGCCAGCGCGGTATTCCCGAAGTCGCCGCCGAAGATCACGATGCCTCGTGCGTTGGCGAGCAATGCGGCGCCCGCTCCGACGCGCGCGGCGGGCGACGGTTCGGGGACGATCACCTGCTCCCACCGGCAGTGGCCAGCGTCACGGAGCAGGCCGTGGACGCGCCACACGGCGCGGCTGTGTTGCGCGTTTGCATCGACGCCGCCGAAGAAGGTCCAGGTGTCGGACTGGAAGTCGAGCGCGGAGGCAGGGCCCATCAGCGCGGGATGCTCTCCGTCGCAGCGCAACGGACGCCAGGCAGGAACCGAGCCGTTCCCACTGGCGTGTTCGAGCGTCCAGATCTCCCCGGTGGGTACGGTCGCAGCTCGTCCCCCGTAGATGAAGAGCCTGGAAGCAAGGGTGTCATAGGCGGCGGCGTAAGCGTCGCGCTGCAATGGCAGGCCGGCAGAGCTGTCTGGCACGAGCTGGGACCAGGTTCCGCTTGCCAGCGTGGAGTCGTCGAAGGCGAGCACCCACGTATCATGGAAGCTGGGAAAGACGCAATCGTTGCCGGCGAAAACGATCAACCGACGGCGCGATTGATCGTACACCTGCTCGAATGCCGCCCGCGCCGGGGGGAGCTGCCCACGAATCCGCACGCGCTTCCATGCGGAAGCGCGACCGATCCCCGAGGCGTGGCTCAGCACCCAGGTGTCATTGGTGCACGGCGACGTGAACCCGAGCGCGCCTCCATGCAGGATGACCCTGTCGTACCTGGCGTCGTAGGACACGCCGAACAACCACCGCGGCGTCGGATGCGGACCGGCCGCCGGAGTGAGCCGCGTCCAGGATGCCCCGGCGGCGCTTTCCAGCCCACGGAGCCGCCAGTAGGTCTGTCCCAGCGGTACCAGGCGCTTCCGATCGAGGTCCAACACGCCTCCGAACACGAGCAATGCGTCGCCCGTCGAGTCGAGCACGGCGCGGGATCCGAAACTGGCCGCGGCAGCCTCGCCGACGGGCGTAACCCGCTGCCAATGAACGCCCGCTACGGTCGTCTGGACGCCACGATCACGGGTGACAAGCCAAACCGCGGTCATCACTGCCGAAACCATCAGGAGTGCCACTCCCACCAGGCCAGCGAGGCCCAGGTGCGTCGCGCCGGAAGCGCGCCACGGGGCGTGGTCCCGCGCCGGACCGGCGTCGCTCCTCGCGGCATCCGTCGCTGGAGCATCGAACGCCCGGACGGACCGCTCCCGGAGGGGCGCAACGAGTGCCTCCGTCTCCGCGGCCGGTTCGACGCCAAGCTCGCTGCGGAGGCGGCGCACGAATTCATCGTGCACGTGCATCGCGCTCCCTCGATTGCCCGAGGCCACCAACAGGGCGATCACCCGGCGCGCGAGGACTTCGTCATGCGGTGAGACTTCGAGCGCCAGGCGAGCCGCCGTGACTGCAGCGCCGAGATCACTCCGTTTCTCGGCGTCGCCGGCAAGCGCGGCCAGCGCCAGCAACAGGCCCTCGCGGAGCCGGAAGCGTTCCGCCGCGATCCAGTTCTCAAGTTCCTCGCCCGCGCCTTCGACATGCACGCCGTCCAGAAAGGGGCCCCGATAGAGGTCCACGGCTTCCTGGTGTCGAGACGACCGACAGGCCGCGTCGAATTCAAGCACGTCGCAGCGGAGGCGGGTGGAGTCCAGCGCGATCTCGTCCGCGCCGCGGCTGACGAAGAGCTCCGCGCCGTGATCATCGCGGAGGCGGGAGACCGTCGTGCGGAGAGCGGCGCGTGCCCGGTCACCGGGCAACTCCGGCCAGAAGAGCGCCGCCACCTTGTCGCGCCGGTGGAAGCCGGTTGGGCGAGCGACCGCGAGGTACGCGAGGAGTGCCACGCGCTTGGACCGGCGCAGCGGGGCCTCCATGCTGGCACCCGTGTCGCTCACCAAATCGACGTTTCCGAACAGAAACAAGTGAAGCACATGGCCTCAATGCCCGTGTAACGCCAAAGACACGCTCGTTAACCCAACGCGGACATGGGCGACGGGCAGATTGGATCCGAGAATCTACCGGCGAGAGAGGGTGCGTGCCACCGCAGACCCGTCTCAACCCATTTCGATGTGAGGAAAGATGTTGCCGACGAACCGCGCCTACTCCTGCACAGTCCTGCTGACGGTCATGCTGGTTCTGTGCGCGTGTGACACGAACAGCCTCGAGCCCAGTGAACCAAGTGAGCCCGCAATCCCATTTCAGGGTCCGCGGAACCCGAGCTTCGAAACCTCAGCGGCATGGTCGTTCGTATCCACGAATTCCAGCGCGTGCTCATTTGGATCCGGCGATTCGAGGGCCAGAATCGTCACCGGTACCGGGTTCCTGCCGAGCAGCGGCACTCAGTATGTCCAGTTCTTCGCCTGCAACATCTTCAATGCGCCGCAAGCCACGGCGTTTCAGGATTCGGTGGACTTCACGCGTTCCAAGACGCTGACCTTCGACTACGCGTACACCGGAATACTCGGCGAGGGCGGCGGAACCGCCACGCTGCAGATCCTGTTCACGTCGAGCGGCACGGCGACGCTTTGGACCAAGGCGATCACCGCCGCGTCGCCGTTGACCGCTCAGAAGCTCGCGGAGACCATCACGCTCCCCTCGACCACCACGCCCGGCAGGCTGACCCTCTCGTTCGTCATCACGGGTGGTCGAGTGCCGCCCAACAACGTCACCCAGACCAAGATGACGTTTGAAATGGACAACTTCATCGTGAAATAGCCGACGATGGCCCATCCGCCCTCAGAGCGGAACCGTGTGGGCGGTGCGACAAGTCCATTGTACCGGTACTCCTCAAGCAGAACGGCATCGATGTCGGCGGGCCGATCCCCTGCACCCGCGCACGATTGAAGGCGCGCGGGCAGGAATCCCGCGCGCCTTCATTGGCCTAGGTTCCGCACTGCGTGAGGGCGCGAGGCCCTACCTGAGCTCCACCGTCGTGCTGACGGTTCCGCCCTTCACCGCGGAATACTGAATCGTGACCGGGCCCGATCCCTTCACCAGATACTCGATCGTCCGCGTCGTCCGCCCGGCGAGCCCGTTGCGCACGAGGATCCGCTTCAGGTCCTTCTGATCGATCATCGCCAGCGGTCCCGGCTGGAACTTGTTCGCCACGACACCGGCGGCGATGACTCCGACATTCTTGCCCTCGAGCGTGAGCAGGTCCGGCCGCACCGTCCGGCTCGCAGCCGCCTTCTCCATGATCGTGGGAATGATGCGCTCGTTCGTGATGTCCACGCGGACGCGATACACGTCACCCTCCACCTTCTGGACGGTCGTCTCGCCCATCGCGAGGTGTGGCATCTGGTCGGCATGGTGCAGCGTGAACGCCATGTTCCGGTGGAAGAGCTCGATGCTCATGAAGCGCGGGTTGACGCGTCCCTGCAGCTTCTTCCAGCCGCCCAGCTCGACCTTGCCGTACTGCGGGTGGTCGAAGGCCGTCCAATCCTGGTATTCGTCGCCGAACTCGAGGAAATCGTCGAAGAAGAACTCGCCCTTCTGGCCCGAGATCGGCGAGTTGGGGTCGGCGGCCTGCTTCTGCAGCAGCGGGCTGTTGTAGTACTGATCGCCGTTCCACAGTTCATTGGAGTACGAGAGGATCCCGAGGCCATCGTTGGTCCAGTCGATGGACCCACCGTGCACCGTGTAGAGCCCCCGCCAGATGACGAGGTAGTCGTAGTACGGGAGCATGCGCTCGCCGGCCTCGGCGATTTCGTCGTACGCGCGGATGTCGGCGGCGGGATAGTCACCGTACCACGCCGAACCCGGTGGGCGAAGGATCATGCCGCCCGAGTTATGGTAGGTCTGCATGCCCGCGATGTTGGGATGCGACATCCAGAAGTCGTTGGTGGCCCGCGCCTCGGGGAGCTGGAACGGGTAATCCATCGACCCGCCCTGGACGTAGTTCGGCTGCCAGTCGGAACCATAGTTGCGATTCGGGTCGTAGCCGCCCGGCGGGTCCTCGTCGATCAGGCCATCGCCATCGTTGTCCTTGCCCTCCCTCCCCAGGATGATCCAATCCCCCTTTTCTCCCGGCGGGACCGGCTCGAGGATGCGCTTGTCCTGATGGCTGATCCGGTGCGTGCCCTGACCGGGTACGTACTTGCGGATCGTCTCGATGATCCCGTTGCCGTTCAGGTCGTCCGGACCATCCTCGTCAAACAGTCCATCGCCGTCGCTGTCCACGGGGACGTGGCCCGTGCGCGAGCCCGCTCCCGTGCCGTGCAGAAAGAAGTCGCGTCCGTCGGGGTTGATGGTCGGGACGATATAGAAGACGCGCTCGTCCACGAGGCGGCGGATGGTGGGAATCCGCTCGTAGTTCTCCATCAGGTACCAGATGGTGTAGAGCGAGACCTCGGTGCCCTGGATCTCATTGCCGTGCACGTTGGCCTCGATGAACATCGCGGCCTTGCTCATCTCCGGCCCGGTGGCGGGATTGCTCACCGTCATCATCCAGATGTCGCGCTGGCCGTAGCTCTTCCCGAGCGACTGCAGCTTCAGGAACTTGGGCCAGGTTCGTTCCATGAGCTTCAGCCGTTCGCCCACCTCGGTGTGGTCGAGCCAGCGATCCCAGGTGAGGTTGAGCTTGTGCTCCGGATCCGAGCCACGCTTCGCGACTTGTGCACCGGCGTTGCCGGCGACGCACAGCATTAGAAGGGCGGAGGAGAGGACAACCCGCAGTCTCGTTCGGTTCATCGGTGCTGCTCCCGTCGGCATCATGGTCGGCGTAGTCGGCGAAGTCGGCGCAGTCGGCGCAGTCGGCGCAGTCGGTGAAGTCGGTGAAGTCGGTGTGGTCGGCATCACTTGAGCGTCACGGTCGCGCGATCCGTGCCTCCCTTCTGCGCGAGGACATCGATGTCGACCGCGGCCCCGGACTTGCCGCGGATCACCCAGCTGATGCGTTGGCGCGAATTCGAGCCGTTCAGGCTGGCGATCCGCATCGCCTTGGGCGCGCCGGTGACGATGTCTTCCACGGGCACCTGGATCTGGACAAGCACCGGCTTGACCGATCCGGACACGACGCCGTGCTGCAGCGCGCTGGGGAAGAAGCCGGTGTTTTCGACGTCCACGGTCACGGTGAAGAGGCCGCCGCCATGCGCCTTGACCTCGGTGCTCGCGATCCGCACCCTCGGCAACATCGAGGCGAGCTTGACGACGAACTCGCCATGCTTGCGGCCGAGTTCAGCGAGATCCTTGGCGGGGGCGTTGCTGGTGACGGCGGGGCGGAAGCCGCCGATCTCCACGTCGCCAAGCTGGGCGTGCTTGTAGGCCGTCCACGGCACGAAGGCATTGACCCCAGCCCCCTCGAGCGCGCGCAGGATGGCGGCATCGCCCGTCGCGGCTGGCTTGGCGTCCGCCGCGCCAGCGGGCTTGGCGTCCGCCGCGCCGGCCGGCTTCGCCTCCGCCGCGCCGGCCGGCTTCGCCTCAACCGCTGCGGCCGGAAGCGCCCAACCCGGTGTGGAAAACGACGGCACGCCGAACTGAAAGTAGCCGAACTGGAAGAAGGCGCCGCGCGGACGACGAAGAGGGGGAAGCGCCTTGATTCCGGTGACGGACTTGTACGCCTCGGAGACGGCCTTGAAGTACTCGATGTCCGCCCGATGCACCGTCGTATCAGGACGGCGGCCGGACGCCGGATTGTTGTTTGCGCCCGGCTGCGCGCCACGCAGACGGGTACCACCACCGCGAAACGCCAGCGACGGCGCCGGGAGCATTCCCGCCTCGAACACCGTCGCGTTGGATGCATCGGCGAACAAGGGGAGGTTGAGCGGCATCGGCGCGGCCAGCTTGCCTGTCGCGTCGGGCGGCGACACGAGGTTGTCGCTCTGCCCGAAGGTCAGGATCGCGGCGATGTTGCGGTGGGCGAGGACGAAATCCATCAGGGCGCGGCTCTCCCGCTCGCTGACCATGTGCGGGCCGGCATCCGCATCGAAGTAGGGGTAGTCGTGCTGGAAGTTCCGGTTGAGGTCGACACCGCCCGGTCCATCCTCGTTGATGAAACCGTCACCGTCCGAATCGACGCCCTCCCAGTACAGCTTGTATGCGCCGGCTTCGCCCTTGGCGACATCGGCCTTCTTGAGCGTGCGTGCATCGGCGGGGTCGATCATGTAGGCACCCGCCGGGTCCTTGACGCGCATCACCGTGATCAGGCCGTCGCCATTCAGGTCTTCCGGTCCGTCCTCGTCAGCGCGGCCGTCGTTGTCGTCGTCATACGGTCTTGCGTTGCCCCGGCGGTCCGCCTTGATGGTCGCGAACGCAACTTCGGCGCCATCGGCATTGAGACGGGGAACCAGGTAGACCACATTTGCGTCGAGGACCGACTTGACCGCCGGACTGGTCGCGTTTGAGAGGAGATATCGAGTCGTTTCCAGGGCGTGCGAGCTGCCGACGAGTTGGTCACCCTCGAGGTTGCCCACGACCAGCACGCCGGGGCGCTGGGCCAGCGGCTTCCCGCCCGGATTCCCGATTTCGACGACCCAGATCTCACGGCCGCCGAGGGTCGTGCCGAGTGACGTCAGCTTCGCCGACGAGGAGCTGCCGACCAGCCTGCGCAGTTCCCGGGACAGGGCGCCGTGGTCGAGGTAGGCGGCAGACTGGGCCTGCACGGCAGCCGATAAGGCGACGAACGCGATGGCGAAAAGCCGAGTCATGACGAGTGTCGTGAGCGAGAGGAATGGCGGCACATGCCGGCACGCGGGGCAGGAGAGTGTTCGGTGAGTTACGGATGGAGGCAAGGGAAACGTTGAACGACGTCGGCGCACACCAAGGTCGCGTCGCGACCGGTGGCCGTCGTGCGTCGCCCTGCGCGTCAGGCCCGCAAGCCCGGAATCGGCAGCGATGCGTACGCGTTCAGCGACGCGTCGCTCTTCTCCCCCTGCTCGATGCGCCACAGCCCGGCCCGCGCGATCATCGCCGCATTGTCGGTGGCGAGCTTGGGCGACGGCGCAAAGACCACGCCGCCGAACGGCGCGATGGCCTTTCGCACGCCCTCCTGCAGGGCCTGGTTGCAGGCGACGCCGCCGCCGAGCACCACGCGCTTGCGGCCGTAGGCACGCGCCGCGCGCGCCGTCTTCTCGGCCAGCGTCGTGACGAGCGCATCCTGGAAGCCGCGCGCGAGGTGCGGGAGTTCGTCGGCCAGCGTGCCGGCTCCCTCCGCGGCGCGCACCTTGCGCAGCACGGCGGTCTTGAGTCCTGAGAACGAGAGGTCGTAGTAGTCCTCGTCCCCGGGCTTCTGCCCGCCGTGCAGCATCGGCGGCGCGAATCGATGACGCGACGGATCGCCGCCGCGCGCCGCCATCTCAATGGGGCGTCCGCCGGGGTAGGGCAGGCCGAGCAGCTTGGCCACCTTGTCGAACGCCTCGCCGGCGGCGTCGTCGCGCGTGCTGCCAAGCAGGTGATAGGCGCCCCACGCGGCCACGTCGAGCAGAAGCGTATGACCGCCGCTCACGAGCAGGGCGGTGAACGGCGGCACCGCGTCGGCGTGGTCGAGCGACGTCGCGAAGAGATGGCCTTCCATATGGTGGGCGCCAATCACCGGCACGCCCCACGTGGCGCCAAGGGCCTTCGCGTACGCGACGCCGACGAGCAGCGCCCCCACGAGTCCCGGCGCGTGCGTCACGGCAATGGCGTCCACGCCCTCGCCCGACGGCGGCAGTCCCGCGTCGCGCAGGGCCTGCCGCGTCACCGGTACCACCGCCGTGAGGTGCGCGCGCGACGCGATCTCCGGCACCACGCCGCCGAAGATGCGATGCACGTCCTGCGAGAGGATAACGAGCGACTCGAGCTGCACGACGTCGCCGCTGCCGTTCACTACGGCCGCGGACGTCTCGTCGCACGAACTCTCGATGCCAAGGACGCGCATCGTCAGGGGCGCCGCGTGGTCCGCGCGACGACGGGCGCGCAGCGGTGCCCGTCCAAGCGATCCGTCATCTCAGGGTGCATCCTCGCCTAGCAGCCCCCGGATGAGCTTGATGTTGCCCTCCGAGTTCCATGTCGCCGCGCCGATGACGCGCTTTCGGATCACGCCGTCCTTGCCAATGATGAACGTCTCCGGAACGCCGCTCGTCTGGTAATCCCGTTCGATCTTGCCGCTCCCCTCGTGCAGGATCTCGAAGGTCAGCTTCTGTTCCGCGACGAACGTGCGGATGGCGCTCTCGAACCCCGGATCGTCCACGCTCAGCGCCACGACCCGCAGTCCCTGCGGCCCGAGCGAGTCATGCAGCGCCTGGATGCCCGGCATCTCCTGCTTGCACGGGCCGCACCAGGTGGCCCACAGGTTGAGCAGCACCACCTGCCCGCGGTAGTCGGTGATGTTCTTGGTCTTCGGGCCGCCCGCGACCATGGTGGCCGCCTGGAACTCCGGGGCCATCGAGCCCGGCGCCACCGGGAAGAGGTCGGCGCCAAACGTGCGCGTGGCGACATACAGCGCGACGCTGATCGCGGCCACCACGCCCCCGACGATGCCCCATTGGCGCCGCGCGGTCACGCCGACTCCGCGCAGCGCGCGCGCAGCGCGCGGACTTCGGCGGACGGATCGACAGCGCCGAACACCGCATTGCCGGCAACAAAAGTATCGGCGCCGGCGCGCCAGCAGGCGGTGATGGTGTCGCGGGCGATGCCGCCGTCCACCTCGAGCAGCGCGCGGCTTCCCGCGGCGTCGAGCAGCGCGCGGGCGCGGCGAATCTTGTCGAGCGACGAGGGAATGAACGCCTGCCCGCCGAAGCCCGGGTTCACCGTCATCACGAGGAGCAGGTCGAGGTCGGCGGCGATCTCGCGCACGCCGTCGAGCGACGTGGCGGGGTTCAGCGCGACGCCGGCCTGGCAGCCGAGCTCCCTGATGCGCGCCACCTGGCGATGGAGATGCGGGGCCGCCTCGGCGTGGATCGTCAGCACCGACGCCCCGGACTTGGCGAACGACTCCAGGTACTTCTCGGGCTCCACGACCATGAGGTGCACGTCGAGCGGCAGCTTGGTGACGCGGGCGCAGGTCTCGATCACCTTGGCGCCGAAGGTCAGGTTCGGGACGAAGCAGCCGTCCATCACGTCGAGGTGCAGCCAGTCGGCGCCGCCAGCCTCGATCATCGCGAGATGGTCGGTGAGCCGGGCGAAGTCGGCGCTCAGCAGCGAAGGGGCAATGCGCACGGTGGCGGCGCTCATGCAGGACTCCGGAGTCGCGCCGCGAAGGCGCCGTCAGCGCCATGCGTGTGCGGGAGCACGCGCAGGAAGCCATGGTCGAGGGTCGTGGCCGGGACGGCACCGTCCGGCGGCGGTTCGAGCCGCCACTGGGGATGCGCGCCAAGGAATGCCTCCACCTGCGCCTCGTTCTCCTCGATCTCGAGTGAGCAGGTCGAGTAAATGAGCAGCCCACCCGGCTTCACGAGCCGCGCGGCTGAGCGCAGGATATCACGCTGCATGAGCGCCGTCACCGCGAGGTCGCTCATGCGCAGGCGCCATCGGGCATCGGGGTGCCGCCGAAACGTGCCGGTGCCGGTGCATGGGGCATCCACCAGCACCGCATCCACCGGGGTGATGGCGGGGTGGCGGGCGTCGAACGCCACGGCGGCCATGTTCAGGATGTCCAGGCGGAACTTGGTGTCGAGGAGCCGCGAGAGCCGCGACGGCGACAGGTCGGCGCTCACCACGAGGGACGCCGTGCGCGACAGCTCGACGCTCTTGCCGCCGGGTGCGCTGCAGAGGTCGGCCACGACGGCGCCGGCTGGAATGGCGGCGTAGCGCGTGACCAGCGTGGCCGCCGGATCCTGCACGAAGCAGCTGCCCTGCTGGAACGCGGCCAATTCCTGGAGGTTCACCGGCCCTGCGAGGCGGATCGAGTCGTCGGTCAGGGGCGCGTCGGCAACGGGGGCTCCCGCCGACTCGAGCATCGCCTCCAGCTGTTCACGCACGAGGCCCCACGGGCGCACGATCACCGGCGCCTCGCGGTTGTTGGCCTCGAGGAGCGCACGCGTTTGCTCGGGCCCCCACCGAGCCACCCACCGCGCGACGAGCCAGCGCGGATGCGAGAATTCCGTCGCCAGCGCGTCGATGGGGTCGGTCGGCAGGTCGGACCCAAGGCTCGAGCGCTCGCGGTCGAGCCGGCGCAGGACGGCGTTGACGAGCTTGCTCGCCCCAAGGCCGTGGCGCTGCTTGGCCAGCTCCACTGTCTGCGCGATGGCGGCGTAGGCCGGCACGCTTCCCATCTCCAGCAGTTGGTACGCGCCCAGCCGGATCAGGTCTGCGAGGTCGCCGTCGAGGCGCGCCAGCCCCCCGCGCACCCGCGGCATCAGGGCGTGGTCAATCCAGCCGCGGCGACGCAGCATTCCATAGACCAGTTCCTGCGTCCAGCGCCGGTCCCGGCTGTCGAGCGACGACCCGCGACGGTCGAAGGCGGCACCCAGGAGAACCCCGGTGCGCAGGTCGGCACAGATGTCCGCCGCCACCCGGCGCGCGTCGGTCACCGGGGTGCTGATGGAGGCCGGGCTGTGGCTGCGGTGGGTCACGGTTTGGGCGGCGGGCGTGGGGTCTATGTATAATAGCAGAGGCGACTTCGGGACGCCCCCCGGGCCGGAGTTACCTCGTGACCCTCCGGCCCGTCTAATGGAAGCAGCGAACTGGCACTGTTGGCAGTGCCCGTTTGCCGCGCGCCCATTGGATTACGATATTCGTCTCCCCAGTCCTTCTCAGCACGGAGTGCGAATGCACGGCCGCAAGGTAGTCACCACTGGAACCGTCGCGACGCTTGCCCTTCTCGCCATGCTCGGCGGGTGCGGCGAGGCGACTTCGGGTCCCACATCGGTGAAGCCGGAAGACTTCGCTTCCAGCCTGAGGCTCCTCTCGGGCAACCAGCAGACCGGCTCCGTTGGCGCCGCGCTTGCCGAGGTCCTGACCGTAAAGGTCGTCGATGCCGGCGGGCAGCCCGTCGCCGGCGCCACGGTCCTCTGGCAGGTGCGCGACGGCGGCGGCACGATCAACCCGCCCGCGTCCACCTCCTCGGTGTCCGGGCTTGCCTCGGTCACCTGGACGCTCGGCACCACGCTGGGTGCCAACAAGGCGGTCGCGATCCTGCAAGGCAATTACGTGCGCGACAGCGTCGTCTTCACGGCGACGGCCGGCGTGGGTCCGGCGTCGCGGTTGACGCTCGTCTCGGGCAATGGCCAGACCGGACGCGTCGCGAGCGCGCTTGGGCAGCAGCTGACGGTCAACGTGAAGGACCAGTACGGATACTCGGTCTCCGGCAAGCAGGTGGTCTGGGCGCCGGGGCTGTTCAGCGGCACGCTCACCGCCACGCGCGACACGACCGATGCCTCCGGCAACGCCAGCGCCACGTGGGTGCTCGGCACCGCGGCGATCGGCCAGACGGCAACCGCGACCGTGGCCGGCATGGCTCCGATTGCGTTTACCGCGACGGGGACGCCGGATACCAGCCGTGTCCTCACGACGACCGCCAGTCCGGCGACGTCTGCCGCGGTCGGTGGTTCCGTCGGCACGATCACGCTCAAGGTCGCCGATCGCTTCGGCAATCCGATTGCCGGTGACAACGTGAGCTTCACCGATTCCACCGCCGGCGGCGGCACCGTGTCGGTCGCGACGGCGGCCACGAACGCCAGCGGATTGGCGTCGACCACGTGGACGCTGGGCCCGAATCCGGGCACGCAGTTCCTGCGCGCGCGGCTCCTGCCGCGGCAGGAGCGGGTCTCGTTCACCGCTTCGGCGTGGGTGCAGTTCACGCAGGTCTTTGCCGGCAACTACCAGGCCTGCGCCATCGGAACAAATGATCGCGCCTATTGCTGGGGATATGGCGAGGATGGCCAGCTCGGCAAGGGCACGCTCAAGACTACGTTCGCGCCGACCACGGCCGTTTCAGCCGGCGACTCGCTTGTCGGACCGTTCCTCCAGTTCCGCAACATCCAGCTGGGTCGCACGTTTGGCTGCGGCGTCACCGTGGCCCGGCAGATGTACTGCTGGGGTCGCCTGAACGGCAACACGCTGCAGCCGGTCCCGACGGGTGTGACGTTCACGCCGCCGACGACCGTCAATACCATCGCCACCGGTGAGCGCCATACGTGCATCACCACACCCTCCGGGCTGGCCTACTGCTCGGGCACGAACGACGAGGGCGAACTGGGTGATGGCACGTACACCACAGCGTCGAGCTACGTCTCGGTGTTCTCTGCCGCAGTACCGCCAGCGTTTACGACGTGGTCCATGATCGCCGCGGGCTCGCTGCACACCTGCGCAATGCCGCGTTATGCGGGCGCCGGTACCGTGAAGCCATGGTGCTGGGGCTTCAACACGTCGGGTCAATTGGGTAACGGCACGGTGGTAACGTCCAACGTGCCTGTCGCGGTCACGCTGCCGGCGCTCGTCACCGAAATCGATTCCACGTCGCTGGTGGTGGGTGCGGCGCACAGCTGCGCCATCGTCAGCGCGAGCACGAGCCTCACGAGTCCGACGGGGAGCGTGCTGTGCTGGGGCAGCAATGGCTACGGCCAGCTCGGCAATGCCGCGGCGTACACGAGCACGTCATTCTCGAACATTGCGGTCGCCGCGGCGACGGGATCGACCTTCACGTCGCTGACCGCAGGCGAGTATCACACTTGCGGCGTGACGACGGCGGGTGGTGCGCTCTGCTGGGGACGCAACAACGCCGGCCAGCTGGGCGACGGCACGACGGTGACGCCAGCCACCGCGGTGCCGGTGAGCGTGGGCGGCCCAGCGTCATGGCGTTCGCTCGCCGCCGGTGAGCTGTTCACCTGCGGTGTGACCGGCACCGCGTCGAGCGGCGGCACGACAGCCCCGGCCGGGACCGTCTATTGCTGGGGTGACAACGAGTACGGCCAGATCGGCCAGCGCACGGCCGGTCAGAACGGGGTGCCGGAACTCGCGCCGAGGATTGTGAAGGGGCAGCAGGCAGCGCCGTAGACGACGATTTAGGATTTGGAATCCGGATTGGGATGCAGGATTCCGAATCAGGACTGCGATGAGCGATGGGGCGCCCGGCTGAGCCGCGCGCCCCATTCGCTTATCTCTCGCCAGTCGCCGTCCGCATTCGCAATCCGCATTCGCAATCCGGATTCCATACCCTCAATCAGCCCCATCCGTCTCCCACGGCCACCCCTCTCCCCTGCGCCCAGTCCAGCGCCGCCATCCGCCGCTTGCCGGATGGGTGCACTTCCCGAACGGCGACCGCCCCGTCCCCACACGCGACGATCATCCCCATCTCGTCCGTCTCGAGCACCTCGCCAGGCATGCCCGAGCGATCCGTGATCGCCCGCGCGCCGAACAGCCGCACCTCACCGTTGCGCACCATGCTCCACGCGCCCGGCCTGGGATCGTAGGCCCTGATGCGGCGGGCGACTACGGTCGCGCGCTGGGTCCAGTCCACGCGGGCATCCTCACGCTCGACCTTGCGCGCGTACGTCGCGGCGACGTCGTCCTGCGGCCGCTCCTGCGCCTCCCCCAGCTCCAGAAGTGCGAGCGCCTCGATCAGCGCCGTGGCGCCGAGCTCCGACAGGCGCAGCGTCAGCTCGCCGCCGGTCTCGTCGGGCTCGACGGGCGTCGTGAGCGTGTGAATGACCGGCCCCGCATCGAGTGCCGGCACCATCCGCATGATGCTCACGCCGGTCTCCTCGAAGCCCTCGGCGATGGCGGCCTGGATGGGCGCGGCACCGCGCAGTGCAGGCAGCAGCGAAGCGTGGACGTTCAGCGTGCCCAGGCGCGGCAGGTCGATGACTTCGCGCGGCAGGATGTGTCCGTAGGCGACGACGACCGAGAGGTCCGGGTCGAGATCACGCAGCGCCTGCACGAACTCCGGGCCGCGCGGCCGCTCGGGCTGCAGCACGGCGATTCCCTCTTCCAACGCCACCTGCTTGACCGGCGACGGATCGAGCTGCGACCGCGACCGGCCGCGCGGCCGGTCGGGCTGGGTGACCACACCGACCACGTCGAACCCCTCGCCGATCAGGGCGCGGAGCGGCGGCGTGGCAAAGTCAGGTGTCCCCCAGAACACGATGCGCACTAGAGCTCCTCTTCGGGATGCTCGCTCGCGGAACCGCCCGGCTTGAGAATGCGGATGTACCCCGGGTACTGGACCTTCTCCTCGTCCCACCTGGCGAGCGCGGCGCGCCGCTTCAGGAAGCTGAGATGGTCGATGAAGAGCTTCCCGTGCAGGTGGTCGATCTCGTGCTGGAAGCAGCGGGCGAGGAGGCCCTCGGCCGTCACTTCGAACGGGGCGCCATCACGGTCAAGGGCCTGCACCGTCACGCGCGAGGGGCGTTCCACGTCGCCGTACACATCCGGGATGGAGAGGCACCCTTCCTCGGCCTTCGCCTTCGGTGCCGTGGTCCGGACGACCTCAGGGTTCACGAGCGCGTAGGCAGCGCCATCCACATCCACGACGCAGACGCGCTCGATGCGCCCCACCTGCGGGGCCGCGAGCCCGATGCCATTGGCGGCGTACATGGTCTCGAACATGTCGTCAATCAGCCGGCGGGTGTCGTCGGTTACCTCGGTCACCGGGCGGGTCTCCTCGCGCAGCACCGGGTCGCCGAGCACCCGAATCGCGAGCACGCTCACGCCGCCGACGAGCTCCCTGGCGTGAAGACCTGCGCCACCGCGCGCCGCTGCACGACGATCTTCACGTCGCCCGTGCGGACGGTCACGAGGTCCTCCATGCCCTTGCTCGCCTCGCCCTGCAGTTCCTTGATGTGGACGACGTCGCCGACGACGCCCCCGGTGGTGACCACGCCGTCTCCCTTCTTGAGGGCCATGATCGCCGTCTCGAGCGCCTTCCGCTGTTTCTGCTGCGGCCGGATCATCAGGAAGTAGAAGATCAGCATGATCGCGGCGAGCTGGAACAGGAACGGCACGAGCGAGCCGCCGCCTGAGGCAGGGGCCGCGGTCTGCGCGAAGATCGGGAGGATGGCGGTCATGGGCTGGTCGGTTGCGAATGGTATCGTGCGAGCCACTCGCGGCTCCACGAGGCAAAGTCGCCCGCGATGATCCGGCTGCGGGCCTCGCGCATCAGCGCGATCAGGAAATGTACATTGTGCAGCGACAACAGGCGCGCGCCGAGCATCTCGTCGGCCTGGATGAGGTGGCGGATGTAGGCCCGGGAGAAGCGGCGGCAGCAGCCACAGGCGCACCCCTCCACCACAGGGCGATCGTCCTCCCGGAACTCGGCCCGGCGCATGTTGACTCGTCCGTCCGGGGTGAGCGCCGCGGCGTTGCGACCCATCCGGGTGGGCGCCACGCAGTCGAACAGGTCCACACCCCGCGCCACGCCCTCGAGGAGGTCCTCGGGGTAGCCCACCCCCATCAGGTAGCGCGGCCGGTCGGCGGGAATGGCGTCGTCGCACGTCTCGAGCATGGCGTACATGTCGGGTTTGGCCTCTCCCACCGACAGTCCGCCTATGGCAAAGCCGTCCCAGGCCCCCAGGTCCACAATCGCGCGGGCGGCCTCGCGCCGCAGGTCCTGGTGAATGCCGCCCTGCACGATGGGGAAGAGCGTCTGCCGCGGCGCGTCCGACAGGGCGTGCAGCCGCTGGAACTCGTCGCGGCATCGTGCGAGCCAGCGGACGGACCGCTCGCTGGCGTCGCGCGCGGCGGCGTGTTCGCTCTGTCCGGGGATGACATGGTCGAACTGCATGATCACGTCGGCGCCGAGGTTGGTCTCGATGCGCATCACGCCCTCGGGCGAGAAGTGGCGCGACGAGCCGTCGATATGGCTGCGAAACGTCACCCCTTCCTCGTTCACCGTGTTGAGCGAGGCCAGCGAGAAGACCTGGAAGCCCCCCGAGTCGGTGAGAATGGGGCCGCGCCACGCCATGAATCGGTGCAGTCCGCCCAGGCGCTGGACCAGTTCGTCGCCCGGCCGCAGGTGCAGGTGGTATGCGTTGGCGAGGATGATCTGCGCGTGCATGCCCCGCAGCTCGTCCGGATCCAGCGCCTTGACCGTCGCCAGCGTGCCGACCGGCATGAAGACCGGCGTATCCACCGCGCCGCGCGGCGTGTGGAAGGTGGCGGCGCGGGCGCGACCGTCGGTGGCGTGAATAGCGAACGGGAACATGCCGAAAGCTAAGGGAGGAGGGACGGGTGCGGGGTGCGGGGGTTTTGTGCGGAGGGACGGGTGGAGTGAGGAGTAAAGTGGGACGGGTGGAGAGAGGAGTGAGGGGGACGCGGCGACCCCCGTTCTCCCTCTCGTCCCTCCACTCGTCCCCCCGCACCAAACCCCCGCACCCCGCACCCCTCCCCCGTCCCTCAGACAATCACCATCGCATCTCCATACGAGTAAAACCGGTACCCCTCCGCGATCGCCGTCTCGTACGCGCGCATGGTCAGGTCGAACCCCGCGAATGCCGCCACGAGCATCAGCAGGGTGGAGCGGGGGAGATGGAAGTTGGTCACCAGGCGGTCGGCGCTGAGCACGCGGCGCGGCGGGTGGATGAAGATGCGCGTCTCGCCCTCGCTCGCGTGAAAGACGCCCGCTGCGTCCACCACGCTTTCGAGCGTCCGCAGCGACGTGGTGCCCACGCACCACACCTTGCCGCCGCGCGCGCGCGCGGCGTTGAGCAGCGCCGCAGTGTCGTCCGACACCAGATACCACTCCTCATGCATGACATGGTCGGCGAGCGACTCGGCGTCGACCGGCTTGAACGTGCCGGCCCCCACGTGAAGCAGCACATCGGCGCGCTGCACACCGCGCTGCTCAAGCGTTTCAAGCAGTTCTGGCGTGAAATGCAGTCCCGCTGTCGGTGCCGCCACAGAGCCCGACTGGCGTGCATACACAGTCTGGTAACGCTCCACGTCGGCGGTGGCGTCGGCGCGTGCGATGTACGGCGGCAAGGGCACGTGCCCGTGCGCTTCGATCAGTGCCGCTTCCTTTCCTTGCCCGATCAACCGCACCAGCCGCGTGCGCCGATCCGTGACTTCCTCCACCAGCACGTCAAAGCCGGGGGCGATATGCACCGTACGGCCGGGCCTGAGCTTGCCCCCCGGTTGCACCATCGCCTCCCAGCGTCCGTGGTCGGCCTGGCGCAACAGAAAGATCTCGGCGGGAGCGCCGCTGTCGCGATAGCCCAGCAGGCGCGCGCGAAAGACGCGCGTCGTATTGAGCACGAGCACGTCACCCGCCGGCACGAGTTCGGCAAGGTCCGCGAAATGCCGGTGCTCGATCATGCCGGAGTCGCGATGCACGACCATCAGGCGCGACGCGTCGCGCCGCTCCGCCGGAGTCTGCGCGATGCGCTCCTCCGGAAGGTGGAAGTCGTAGTCGCTGGTGCGGTCGCCTTTCATTGGCTCGTCCGCCGGCTCACGGCGCGATCAGCAGTGGCGTGCGCCGACTCGCCCTCGCCCCGGTGGCCGTGTCGGTGATCTCGACAGTCAGTGTGTAGCGCCCCGTCGGCGCCTCGCGCAGCGAGAGCGCCACCTGTTCCACCGACACGTCCCGCGCCGCGGCGTCGCGCTCGTAGGATAGCGTCACGCGGTCGTTGCCGCGCTGCACGCCGACGAGACCGCCGATCTGTGCAACGATCCGCCCGGCGACCGACTTCGACGCTTTTTCGAGGATCAGTCGCACCGAGTAGCGCTGCGTCCCGTCCCTTGCCGACAACCCGTAGACCTCCCACGCGAGGGCGATGCCGCGCGCCCGCTGGAGCGTATCGGGGGCGGGCAAGATGGCCAGCTCATGCCACCGGCGAGCGGGCGCGGCGCCGCCAGCCACAGCCGCCGCAACCACAATGTCGCTCAGCCCCAGCCCATCGCCCGCCGCGAGGCTCGGCGCAAACGTAGTGCCGCGTGCCGCGCCGCCGCCCTCCACCACCGCCTCCGCCCGCGCGTACAGGTCACCCGCTGGCGCCCGCAGCTTCCACGCCGCGAGGCCCTCGTCGCCGATGCGCGCGGAATCGCGCGCCACGGCATCGGCGCCGTCGGCAAACATCCAGATCTGCGTCACGGGTGCCGGCGCGCGCACGCCTTCCACTCGCATGCGATGGAGTGGAACGACCCCCGAGACGAAGACCGACGGTCGCGCGCCGTCAGCGCGGAAGCGCGCAACACGCAGCGGAATGGTGTCGATGGCGGGGACACCCGGGGCGCCCGCCCACGTGGCAGGGGCCTGCGACTGTACTTCCTCGTTTATTGCGACGTCATCGAACCCGGCGCGGTAGCGGTTGAAGATCGGCTGGTAGTGGACGATGAACTGCAGGCGCGGGGCGAACCACCAGAACAGGCAAGTCTGGTTGGCGCTGTCGGGCGTGTCCGCCTCAGCCATTGAGCCAGCGCATGACCAGTTCGCCGTCACCTTCGGGAAACCGTAGCGCACGTGCAAATCGCCCGGGAAGGTGTCCACACCGTGCATCCCCCGCTCCTCATCCGTGTAGCGCAACTCGGCGAAGGCAACGCGCGCCAGGTACTCGGCGCGCACTTCGTTGCCGGGCACGGTCCAGAGTGGATCAGCCGCCGTCCAGGCGAACTGAATCGTCCGTGCGCGCTCTTCAGGCGACAGTGCGTCGAGCGCCTTCACGGCCTTCGGGCGCATGATCCGTTCCACCTGGTCAAGACGTGCGCGCGTGGCCGTCGTCATCTGCGCGAAGGCGCTGTCGAACGACGCCATCGCGCCAGGCTGGTCGCCGCGGTGCTGCGCCAGGCCGAGCGCGAGCCACGCTGTAGGATCCCACGGTGCAATGGCCAACCGTTCGCGCGCCACGACAAGGAGTTCCTCCCAGCGCCGCCGGTCAGCAAGCGCTGCGAACCGGTGCCTCCACGGGAGCGGCAGCGTGGGCGCGGCCCGCGTGGCGGTCTCGTAGTACTCGAGGGCGTCGTCGAAGGCGGCCACGCCGGGTGGCGGGTTGCCGCCGACCGGCACCGAGCGGCTCTCGATGAGTTCACGGACGGAGTTCTCGGCGCTGGATGTGGAGCCAAAGCTCCGATCGGTGCTGAGGCGAGCCTGGTCCGCCTTCACTCGGCCGACTTCGTCTCCTCGGCCATACCAGGCCCACGAACTTCTTGCCGCCGTCTGCTGGCCAAGAATGTCGAGGAGGCTCGATCCCGGCCCGTTGCTCAGCGACATCCGCCGCCCGAACATCATCTGGTAGTCCTTGAACGCGAGCAGTCCCAGCGCGTCGGCCATCTGCGCCACGGCCAGCGAGTCGCCCTGCGCGCGCGCCGTCTCGAAGGCGCGCTTGATGTAGCGTGTGGCGCCGGCGCGGACCATCGGAGAGCCCTGCGACCGGTACGTCGCGAAGTCGGTCAGGAAACGCACGCTCGTCGGTTCGAGCGTCACCGCCTGCACGAGCGACGAATCCGCAGCCTGGTTCAGCCGCAGCTGCTCGCGGTCCACGCGCGTGCCGACCGCGCGCTGACCCTGCGACAGCTGCCACGCCAACAGGCCGCGCGCGTGCCACGTGGCGGCGGGAGCGTCGGGGCTTCCGACGAGCGAATCAAGGCGGGCCAGCGCAGTCAGCGAGTCGGCGCGCGTCGCGGTGACCGGCAGGGGTTGCTGTTGGGCCGGCGCCGCGCCGGCGCCAAGCACGCAGAACGTCGCGACCAGCCGGAGCCGGCGGGACCATGCGCCTCCGAGTCGAGGCGCGCGGGGCCGGGCGCCGCTCTGCGGTGCGGCCGCTGCGCGGCGCACCGCCGCCGCCCTACAGCAGCGCGCCCTGCGCATCATCGGCCTGCGCAGGGGGCGTGTAGCCGAAGTGGCGGTACGCGAGCGCGGTTGCCATGCGGCCGCGCGAGGTGCGCTGCAGGAAGCCGTTCTGCACGAGGAAGGGCTCGTACACCTCCTCGATCGTGTCGGCATCCTCGCCGACCGCGGCGGCGATGGTCTGCACGCCCACCGGGCCGCCGTCGAACTTCTCGATGATCGCGCGCAGCAGCCGCGCGTCCATTTCGTCGAGCCCGAAGTGATCGACGTCGAGCATCTCGAGCGCCTCTTTCGCCACGGCCTCGGTGACGATGCCGTTGGCCCGCACCTGCGCATAGTCGCGTACCCGGCGCAGCAGGCGGTTGGCCACGCGCGGCGTGCCGCGCGCCCGGCGCGCCAGCTCCCGTGCGCCCGCCGGCTCGATCTCCACCTTCATCACCTCGGCCGTGCGGTTCACGATGTGCTCGAGCTCGTCGGCGGGATAGTAGTTCAGCCGCAGCTCGATGCCGAAACGCGCCCGCAACGGCGGCGTGAGCATCCCAAGCCGCGTCGTCGCACCGATGAGCGTGAACCGCTCCACCGGCATCGTGATCGTCTGCGCCTTCGGCCCCTCGCTCAGGCGGATGTCGATCTTGTAGTCCTCCATCGCCGGATAGAGGAACTCGTCGATGATCGGCCGCAGGCGATGGATCTCGTCAATGAACAGGATGTCGCCTTCGCGCAGGTTCGTCAGCGTCCCCACGAGGTCGCCCGGCTTCTCCAGCGCGGGTCCGCTCGTCGTGCGGATGTTCACGCCGAGTTCACGCGCCACCAGCTCGGCGAGCGTCGTCTTGCCCAGGCCAGGCGGGCCGAAGAAGAGCGCGTGATCCAGAGGTTCCTTGCGCTCCCGCGCCGCGTCGATGTAGATGCGCAGCGCGTCCTTCACCTTCCCCTGCCCAATGAACTCGGCCAGTCGCTGCGGGCGCAGCGACAGCTCCACGACGGACTCGTCGGTGAGCACCTCGGGGGTGGTGATCTCGGCGCGGGACATGCCTGAATGTACGCTCTGATGCGGGAGTGTAAACGGCGAGGCGCACGTCGCCCGCGCCTTGTGCCAGTCGAGGGCTATCCGCGCTTTGCCACGCGCGCGAGCGCCCTGCGGACAAGATCGGCCGTGTCACCAGTGCCGCCTTCCTCGAGCACCGCGAAGACGGCCTTCTCCGCATCCGTCGCCAGATAGCCCAGTGCCAGGAGGGCGCGCACTGCGTCGGCGCCCGGTCCCGCAGGGGCGGCGGCACGGCCCGGAATCGGCGCGTCGCCGCTGGCCACGAGCTTGTCGCGCAGTTCGAGCACCAGCCGCTCGGCCAGCTTCTTGCCCACGCGCGGCACGCGCGTCAGCGTCGCGAGGTCGTTCTCCTGCACGGCGCGCACCAGGCGATCGCCGCCGAGTGCCGACATCAGGTTCATGGCGAGGGCCGGGCCCACGCCGGTGGTCCCCAGCACCCGCTGGAACATGGCGCGTTCGGCGGCCGTGGCGAAGCCATACAGCGTCCAGCTGTCCTCGCGCACCACGAGCGCCGTGTGCAGCTCGACGGCGCCGCCGGGGCGGGGAAGCGCCTCGGCCACCGAGAGCGGGATGTGCACGGCGTACGCCACGCCGCCGGCCGTCATGATCTCCACCCGGTCGATGTCAGACGCGATGAGCGTTCCGGCGATGCGCGCGATCATCGGGCGGCTTCGATGAGACGCGTCACGTCGGCGCGCAGCACGCAGGCGAGCGCCGCGGCCACGCCGTCGGCGGCGTCGGCGGGCTCGGGGGCACTCTTGAGCCGAAGCAACTTCATCACCATGAACTGCACCTGCTCCTTGGTGGCGGCGCCGGTCCCCGTGACCGTCTTCTTGATGTCGGCTGGCGGATACTCGTGGATGCGGATGCCCGCCTGCTGGCCGGCCAGCAGCACCACGCCGCGCGCGTGCCCCAGCACCACCGTGGTGCGCACGTTTCGGGCGTAGAAAACGTCCTCCACCGCCAGCGCCTCCGGCTGGTGTCGCGCGAGCAGTTCCCGCACACCCTCGTAGATGTCGGCGAGGCGCGCCGCCAGCGGCTCGCTGGCCCGCGTCCTGATGACCCCGCACTCGATGAGCTCGGCGCCGCCCGCCTGGCGCGCACCGCGCGCGCGAACGACGCCGTAGCCCGTCACCGCCGTGCCGGGGTCAATGCCGAGGACGATCACGCGCCGGCCATCTCGGCTTCGTCCATCTCGAAGTTCGCGTCGACCTTCTGCACGTCGTCCAGTTCCTCGAGCGCCTCGAGCAGCTTCATCAGCATGCTCGCCGGTTCACCCGACACGTTCACCGTGCTCTTGGGAATCCACGACAGCTCGGCCTGCGACACCTTCAGCCCCGCGGCGTCGAGCCCCTGCTTCACCGCGTGCAGGTCGGCCGGGGCTGTCGTGATCACGAAGGCGTCGTCCTCGCGCACGAAATCCTCGGCCCCCGCCTCCAGGGCCTTCTCCATCACGGCGTCCTCGTCGAGACCCGTGGCCTCCACGAAGATCTGCCCCTTCTTGTCGAACATGAACGCCACCGAGTTGCTCGTCCCGAGGTTGCCGCCGTTGCGCGTCAGCTTGGCGCGCACCTCGGCCACGGTGCGGGTGGCGTTGTCGGTAAGCGCCTGGATCATGATGGCCACGCCCCCGGGGCCGTACGCCTCGTACAGGACGTCCACGTAATCCACGCTTTCGAGCTCGCCCGTCCCCTTTTTGACGGCGCGCTCGATGTTGTCCTTGGGGAGCGACTGCGCCCGGGCGTTGTCGATGGCGGTGCGCAGGCGCGGGTTGCCATCGGGGTCACCGCCGCCCTGCTTGGCGGCCACCGTGATTTCACGAATGAGCTTGGTGAAGAGCGCGCCGCGCTTCTTGTCGGTGGCGGCCTTCGCGTTCTTGATGGTCTTCCACTTGCTGTGACCAGACATAACTACGATTGGGGATGGGGATTTCGGATCGAGACTGCGGATTCCGATGAACGATTTCGAGCGCAATTGGACTGCGTGCAATCTACTTCGCAACGAGGAGCCGCAAAACGGGAGAGGGCGGCCCGAAAGCCGCCCCCCTCCGCCGTCCGCCATCTGCCGTCCGCCGTCTGCCGTCTGCCGTCCGCTCCCTAGTGTATCCGCATCGTCAGAGACGCCCGCCAGCCCGACAGGTCGATGGTCTCACCGCCGCCCAGTGTGTTGAGCTGGCCGAGCTGGTATGTGGCCGTCGGGACGAAGCTGAACGCCCCGGCGGTCCAGCGCAGGCGCACGCCGCCGTTGCCGAGGAAGCCGGCCTGATAGCCGTCCACCTGCCAGTTGCGCACCTCGACATTCGGCTCGATGTACAGATTGCCCGAGCGGAAGCCGAGGGCCAGCGCGCCGTTGAGGACATTTTCGGGCGCCGCCTCGCCGCCGAACTGCTGTCCCTTGGCGCGGTACAGCCCCCAGCCGCTGAGGAAGACGTCCGTGTTCCCCACCGGCATGAAGAGCGAGGCCTGCCCGATGTACCGGTCGCCCGTCGCGTACGACGTGTTGGCCAGCAGGTCGTCGCCGAAGGTCGAGAACGTCACGCCCACGGTCAGGCGGCCGCTGCCGATCGTCCGGTCCGCGCCAATGCGCGCGCGCACTTCATCGGCCGGCGTGAAGGTCAGCGTCTCCTTGCCGGCGTCGTCCTGCACCTCATAGGCGTCGAACTCCGTCGATTTCCGGAACGACCCGGCGATGCCGAAGTTCCAGCTGCCCACGCTCTTCGCGACGGCGATGCCGCCCGTCGTCGAGAGCCCGGCGCCATAGGACGAGGTCGGGAACATCAGGAAGTCGTTGCCGATCTGCCCCGCCGCCTCCGACTTGTCCTGGGTGATCTTGTACTGCCCAGTGGGGAGATTGGCGCCCAGCGTGAAGACCACCGCGTCGGTGCCGAGCGTCAGGTTGGCGCGCACCTGCGTGTCGGTGATCCCGGAGATCGAGCTGAGGCTGGCGCCGTTGGACGTGACCTCCGACGTCGCGAACGCGGTGGCCACGTCGATGTTCAGCCGCGAACTGATGGGCACGGCGGCCACAAACGGGACGGTCAACTGCGTGACCGTCTTCGCCGTGGTGCCGGAGCCGATCTTGAACGACACGTACTGGGGCATGACCGCCGCGGCGGCGTCGCCAAGTCCCTGCGCGCCGGCGCCGAAGGGCGCCGCGAGAAGCGCGGCGGTGATGAGCGTCGAGGATGCGTGTCTCATGGTCACGGCTTCCGGATGACGATGGTCACCTGCCCCGTCTTCGTGGCAGGCTGGTCAGTGCCCGTCTTCTCCGCGGCGGGATCGCGCGTGGTGGGCGGCGCCGGTGTCGGCGTCTGTCCGGTGGTGCCGCCCGTGCTCGTGTTCACGGTGTTGGCTGCCGATGGGTTGATGTCGCCCACTGCATTCGCGAGCGTCGCGCCGATGCCGGTGCTGGTGGCGGCCACGCCGCGCTCGGCGGCCGACACCGTGGCACCCTCCGCCGTGTTCTTGAGGCCCGACTCCACCGTGGCCGCGGTCACCTGCTGGCCCTGCTGCGCGCTGCGTGCGTTCTGCGCGCGCTGGAGTGCGGCGCCGAAACCCGGATCGATGGTCCGCGCCTGCTCGTAGAAGCGGGCCGCGTCGCCGTAGCGTCCTTCATCTTCCGCCACCAGGCCGTTGCTGTACGCCAGGAAGGCCTGCAGCGACCGCGTGGGGCGCTGCTCGATAGCCGCCCGGTCGGCCGCCGAGAGGCGCACGCCGAGCTCGTTGAACAGGCCGAGCGCGAGGTTCTTCTCGATCGTGAAGATCTGGTCGAGCACGTCGCTGCTCTGCACGTCGCGCCCCTGCTGCTGCGAAGTCGCGACGCTCACGACGGCCGCGTTCACCGTCAGGTTGCGGGTCCCCGTCTGCGTGATCGCGCCCTGTACCACGCGCGACGCGCGCACGAGCTTGCCGGCCCGCAGCGACGTGGCCGCGTCCGTGCGTCCGCTCTGGCTCAGCCCGATTTCGTCCACCATGGCCTGGATGCGATCGCGTTCGAGCAGCTGCAGGTCGGGTGACCGCGCGAGGTCGCTGATCAGCAGGTCCGACATGCCGCGGGACAGCGGGGCGAGCGTCTGGTCGGTGCCGCTAAACGTCATCGGGAGCACCGCCACCGTGCGCGGATCACCCGCCTGCTGGGCGATGCGGGCCTCGTTGGCGATCGCCGACTTGGCGGCGGCGTGCAGTTCGGCGCGCGAGAGCGCGACGAGGCGGGAGCGAATGTCGTTGCGCACCGACTTCGTCTTGCCGACCTGCAGGTACGAGTTGTACGCGTCCTTGGCGCCGGTGTAGTCCTCCAGCGCCTCGCTGGCGAGGCCGGCATAGAGCGCGCTCACCCCGTCCTTGGGATCGAGCTTCCGGGCGGCGTCGAGCACCGAGCGGGCGTCGGCGTAGCGCTGGTTCTTGTAGTACGCGATGCCCAGCGCGCGGAGCGCCGCCACCGAACTGGGGTTCGCCGCGCGCGCCGCTTCGAGCCGGGCCAGCGGGGCGCCGGTGCCCGCCGTCGCACAGGCCGATGCGGTGAGCGCCAGGCCGATCAGCGAAGGTAGCGCCAGTAGTCTCAGGTATCGCATGTCTCCGGCCTCCTATCGGTCGGGATCGAGCATGTCTTCGAACCGCATCCATTGCTTGTAGAAAAACAGGTCCACGTAGCCCACGTTGCCGTTGCGGTTCTTGCGCACCAGCAGTTCCGTGGCCCCCTCCACCCCGTAGCCGGGGCGGTACATCTCCTCGCGGAAGATCGCCAGCACCACGTCCGCATGCTGCTTCACCGCGCCCTGCACGCCGAAGTCGTCGAGGACCGGACGCGGATCGGCCCGCTCCACCTGAAGCTGGGGCAACTGGCACGTGAGCACCAGCGCGATATCGAGCTCGATCGCGAGCGCCTTGAGGATGCGGACGGCCGCTGCGAGTTCCTCATCCTGCGCGCGCGTGCTCCCGGCAAGCCCCTGCAGAGAGTCGACGATGACCACCTGCGCACTGGGCGTGCGGCGAATGTCCGCCGACAGCGCTTCGACGCCTCCGCCGGGCGGGAAGGCGGCCACCACCGGGACCGCCTCGCGGAACCGCACCGCCGCTGCGCCCACACCGGAGCGCGTGAAGTCGTCCAGCGAGCCGCGGCGCAGGTCGTCCACCCGGGCGCGCCCCTCGATGGCAAGCGCGCGCTCCATCACGCGCTCGTGCGACATCTCGCTCGTGAAGAAGACCGCGGGGATGCCCTGCTGCGCCATGCGCAGCGCCATGGCCAGGGCCAGCGCGCTCTTGCCGCTTTGCACGTCACCGCCGAGCACCACCAGGTCGCCGCGCCGCACGCCGCCTCCGAGCCACTTGTCGATGCTCGGAAAGCCCGTCGCGTACGCGTCCCGGCCATGGTCGCCTTCGGCGGCCCTGTCCACCCGGCGCATGACGCGGGCAAGCGGGGAGATGTCAGTAGGCCGGGACACGCCGGCGTCAGCCACGGAAGCGGGTCATTGGCAAATCATACGGATGTAGGCCGCCGCCCCACAAGCACCCGGCTCAGGCACCGATCCACCGGGCCAACCGGTCCAGCTCTGAACGTGCCTTCCGGTCGAGGTGCGGCGCCGTGACGTCGGTCACGTTGGCCAGCGCGGCTGCCATCGCGGCCAGGTCGTCGCGCAGCGTGGCATCGAGCAGCTGGCCGAGCGCCGCGCGCAGCGGCGCGGCCAGCGTCAGGGCGCCCATCCAGTGTCGCGCCGCCCCCGCCCGCTCCGCCCGCAGGGAGGCCGGCAGGGCAACCGGGCCGCGCGCCGCGGCCGCCAGCCGGGCGGCCACGAGCGTCGCCATCAGCGCCTCCCGCGCCCCGCCAAGGGGGGCCCGGGAGCTCGCGACGGCCAACGCACGCAGGGGAAAGACCGGTTCGGAGAGGGCGTACGGGGGGAGGGCTTCCATCACGCTGACGAATCTGCCCCCTCATGCAGCCCCCCGCCAGCATCCCCGGCGTTGGCGACCCCAATTCTCGGGGACTAGCTTTCGCAGGATATGGCGCCGCATGTGAACTCCGTGCTCTGGGTGGACGACGAGGCCGAACTCCTCGAGTCGCACCGGCTGTTCCTGACCGAGAAGGGGTATCGCGTCCAGATGGCGCGCAATGCCTCCGACGCGCTGGAACTCCTGCGGCAGCACGCCTTCGATGCCCTCCTCCTCGACGAGCAGATGCCCGGCATGCGCGGCATCGCCATGGTGCGGGAGGCGCGCGAGCTGGCGCCGACCATGCCCGTCGTGATGGTCACCAAGAGCGAGGAGGACAGTACCCTCCGCGAGGCGCTCGGCCAGGACGTCTCCGAGTACCTCGTGAAGCCGGTCACGCCGCGCCAGGTGCAGGCGGTCCTCACGCGCCTGCTCGAAGGCCCCCGCATCCGGAGCCAGGCCATCGCGCGCCGTTTCGTCGAACGCTTCCGCGCACTCGAGGCGGTGCGACTCAAGGATCTCGACTGGCGCGGGTGGACCGAGCACTACGCCGAACTGGTGCAGTGGGATGTCGAGCTGACCGCCGCCGGCGAGGCGGGACTCAACGCCTCGCTGCGTGCCCTCTTCCCGGCGATGCATCGCGACTTCGCCGCCTTCATGGGCGACGGCTATCCGCGCTGGGTGCACGATCTCGACGGCGACCGCCCGCCGCTCTCGGTGGACGTCGTCGGCGAGTTCCTGATGCCGGCGCTCGCCGACCATCGCGCCGTGGTCTTCATCGTCGTGGACTGCCTGCGCCTCGACCAGTGGAAGGTGCTTGAGCCGATCGTCGCGCAGGCGTTTGAGATCGACACGGCCCATTACTTCGGGCTGCTCCCCACGGCCACGCCGTACGCGCGCAACGCGCTGTTCAGCGGACTCTTCCCCGCCGAGATCGCCGAGCGGTTCCCCGCCTGGTGGGGCGAGGGCGACGACGAATCGCTCAACCAGCACGAGCGCGACCTGCTCGTCGAACAGCTGCGCGCGCTGCGCGGCGAGACGCCGGTGCGCTACCACAAGATCACGTCGGCCATCGACTCGGATGAACTCGAGCGCCACCTGACGACCTCCATCGCCGCCGACGGGGTCAGCGCCTTTGTGTTCAACTTCGTCGACCTCCTGACGCACGGGCGCTCCGAGTCGACCATCCTGTACGAAGTGGCGCGCGACGAAGCGGCGCTGCGCCAGCTGACGGAGCAGTGGTTCCGTCGGTCGGCGCTGTGGAGCGTGCTGCGCGAAGCGGCGCGCCGCGGCCTGCCGGTGCTCCTCACCAGCGACCACGGTTCCATCCACTGCAACACGCCGGCCACCGTCTTCGCCAAGAAGGACGCCACCGCCAGCCTGCGCTACAAGATGGGCGAGGACCTGCGCCCCGAACGTCCGGAGCAGGCGCTCGTCTTCACCGAGGCCGCCCAGTTGCGGCTGCCGCCGCAGGGGCGTCGCGTCAATACCGTGCTCGCCACCGGCGACGGGTTCTTCGTCTATCCGACCAAGCTGCGCGAGTACCAGCAGCGGTACCGCGGCTCCTTCCTGCATGGCGGGGTCTCCCCGGAAGAAGTCATCCTTCCGCTCGTTCACCTCACGCCCCGCCGCTGATGGGACCCTACCGCCGCCTCCAGCAGTTCCTGCGCCCCTACTACGGACGCGTCGTCGGCACGCTGCTGCTCAGCGCGCTCGCCAACGCCCTGAGTGCGTTCTCGTACGCGCTCTTCGTGCCGTTCCTCAACACGCTCTTTAACCAGGAGCCGTGGGACGCCGGGACGGGGTCGCAGATGACGCGCCTGCTCAAGGGCATGGGGGCGTGGCTGCTCGATGGACGCGAGAAGATGGAGCAGCTGCGCGTCGTGATCCTGGTGATCCTGCTCACGATGCTGTTGAAGAACGTCTTTGCCTGGCTTTCCGGGCAGATGGGCGCTGGGCTGCAGGAACGCGTGACGCGCGACCTGCGCAACGCGGTGTACACGCACCTCGAGCGGCTGCCGCTGCGCTTCTTCCAGAGCCACAAGACCGGGCAGCTGCTGGCGCGCGTCTTCCAGGACACGCAGTCCACGCGCCAGCTCCTCGCGGAGGTGGTCACGCGGTCGCTGAACGCGTCCACGCAGATCGTCGTCACGGTAGCGCTGCTCTTCTCGCTGTCGCCGAAACTCGCGCTGCTCTCGCTCGTCGTCGCGCCGCTGATCATCGTGGCCTTCCAGCCGCTGCTCCGTAAGCTGCGCAAGGGACACCGCAAGCTCGCCGCAGAGTACGGCGAGATGACGAGCGTCGTCCAGGAGACGGTGAGCGGCATCCGGCTCGTGAAGTCCTTCCGCGCCGAGGCATACGAAGGAGCGCGCTTCTCCGACGCCTCCAGCCGCTATGCGAAGGGCATGGTGCGCATGAGCCGGCTGACGCTGATGTCGCAGCCGCTCGCCGAGATCATCGGCACCGTGGTGGCCGTCGCGCTGCTCTGGTTCGGCGCTCGCGAGGTGTTCCAGTCGCGGCTGAGCGGCGCCGGCCTCGTCACCTTCCTTGGCGCGCTGATGTCCCTCCTTCCCCCGCTCAAGCAGCTCTCGCAGATGCCCGCCGTGGCCACGCAGTCGCTCGCCGCGGCCGAGCGCCTGTTTGAGATCCTCGATTATCCAACGGAAGGGCAGGCGGAGCGCGGCACGCGCACGGCCTCGACGTTCAACTTCGAGATCGCGTTCGACGGGGTTGAGTTCAGCTACGGCGGCGACCCGGTGCTGCGCGACATTCACTTCACGGCCAAGCGTGGCGAGGTCGTGGCGCTCGTCGGCGCCAGCGGGGCGGGGAAGAGCACGCTCGTGGACCTCATCCCGCGCTTCATTGAGCCCACCGCCGGCCGCATCCTCCTCGACGGCGTGGACACGCGGGAGTTCACGCTGGCCTCGCTGCGCGCCCTCACGGGCATCGTGAGCCAGGACACCGTGCTCTTCAACGACACGGTGCGGGCCAACATCGCCTACGGCGCGCCCGACCGGTACACGTCGGCGCAGGTGGAGGCCGCCGCACGCGCCGCCAACGCACACGGCTTCATCAGTGAACTGCCCGAGGCGTACGACACCGTCCTCGGCGAACGCGGGACGCGGCTCTCGGGCGGACAGCGCCAGCGCATCGCGATTGCGCGCGCGCTCCTCGTGGATCCTCCCGTGCTGATCCTCGATGAGGCCACCTCGGCGCTCGACACCGAAAGCGAACGCTCCGTGCAGGAGGCCATCGACCGCCTGCTCGCCGGACGCACCGTCTTCGTGATCGCGCATCGACTGTCGACGGTGCAGCACGCCACGCAGATCCTCGTGCTCGACCGCGGGCGCATCGTGGAGCGCGGCACGCACGCCGAGCTGCTGGCGCTGGGCGGCGCCTACGCGCGGCTTCACGCGCTGCAGTTCAACGACACCCCGGCCGGCGCCTAGCCGTGCGCGCCTGCTTCGTGGCGCACGGCGCAGCGTGGTCGGGCTCGACACGCGCCTTCGCCGACGCCGCGACGCTGCTCGGTGCACGCGGCTACGAGACCTGCCTCGTCGCCCCCGTCGGGAGCGAGGCCGAGCGGTGCCTCCTCGCCGCGGGGCATGACGTGATCGGCTTGGCGAGCGGGGGCGGCTGGATGCGCGCCGGCTGGCGGCTGCGCCGCGTGATCTCGGCGCGCCTGACCGAAGTGCTGTTCGTGCACGATGACGGCGAGCACCTGGCGGCGGCCGCCGCCGCGCGGTTCTCGGGGCGCGGCGCCGTCGTGCGCCGCACCGCGGCGGGCGAGCGTCTGGCCCTCGGTCGCGAGGGGCGGCTCGCGATGCGCCTGGCCGCGACGGGCTTCGTCTTCGCGCACGCCGACGACATGCGCGGCACGGAACCGCCGCACGGCGCCCTCGCCGCGCTCGTCGCGCCGCCGGGCGTGCCGGCCCCCGCGGCCGGCACGCCGCGGCCTTCGGCCGCGATCGGCGCCATCCAGCCCGACGTGCAGCGCCTCGTCGTGGTCGCCGGCGCCGACCGGCGGCGCGAGATGCTGGTGGCGCTCCGCGCGCTCGCGCTGCTCGCGCCGCGCCTTCCCGCCCTGCGCATGACCATGGTGGCACCGATGGCCGACGCCGATGCCGTTCGCATCGAGGCGGCGGCGCTCGGCGTCGCCGGGCGCCTCCAGTGGAGCAGCGGCGGCTCGCGGAGTGACGACGTGCTCGCCGGCGCCGTGCTCGCGTGGGTGATCGCGTCCGGCGATGACGCCGTCTTCGCGATCCTCGACGCGATGCGGCAGGGCGTGCCGGTGCTCGGCGAGCGGACGCCGCTCACCGCGCGCTACGTCGAGGATGGTGTGACGGGCATCCTGCGGCACCGCGGGGACGAGACGCGGTGGGCGTCGGAGATTGCCGCCGCCCTCGCTCACCCGGACCGCGCCGACGCCCTGCGCACGGCGGCGCGGCAGAGCGCCGCGCGCTGGCCGGCGGACGCCGGCGCGGACGGCTGGCTGCAGGCGGCCGACGCGGCGCGCGATCGCACGCGGTGGGCTACCTGATGCGCCACCTCTTCATCACGCAGGATTACACGCCCGACCTCGGCGGCATGGCGCGGCGGCACGTCGAACTGTGCCGCCGCTTTCCGGCGGATACGCTCGTCTCGACTGTGCACGCGTCCGGCATGCTCGCCGCGGATGCGGCGGAGCCCGTGCGGGTGCACCGCCAACCCTTCACCTTCGCGCAGGCCGGCCGTTTCGCGAACCAGGTCCGATGGGCGCGGTGGCTGCGTCGGGAGGCGGTGGCGTTTGACGTCGTGCACTGCGGCAACATTCGGCCCTGCGGGTACGCGGCCTGGTGGGCCTGGCGGCGCGCCGGCGTGCCGTACCTCGTCTACGTGAATGGCGGCGACCTGTTGCGCGAACGGAGGAAGGCGTCGCAAGCGCTCAAGCGGACGACGGCACGACGGATCTTTGGCGACGCGGCCGGCATCGTGGCGAACTCGGCGTGGACCGGCGATCTGGCGCGCGATGTCATGCGCGAAATGGGCGTCAGCCCGTTGCCGCCGGTGGCGGACTTTCCCCTCGGAACCGACCCGAAGCAGTTCGCTCCCGGGCAGGCCACAGCCGAAGTGCGCGACCGCCTGGGGCTCGGCGTCGCGCCCTACCTGCTCACCGTGGCGCGCCTCGTGCCGCACAAGGGACAGGACGTCGCCATCCGCGCCCTCGCCCGACTGGCGGCGGACCTGCCCACGCTTCGATACGTGATCGTCGGTGAAGGACCGGACGAGCAGCGCCTTCGCGAGCTCGCGCGCGCGGAGGGCATCGAGCAGCGCGTCGTCTTTGCCGGGGCGATGCGGGACGACGCGCTGCCGGCGGTCTACGCCGGCGCCGCGCTGTACGTGGGTCTCTCGCGGCTGCTGCCACCCATCAATGTCGAGGGCTTCGGCATCTCCTTCGTGGAGGCGGCGGCGAGCGGCGTCCCGTCGGTGGCCGGCGACTCTGGCGGCGTGCGCTCGGCGGTGCTCGATGCGCAGACCGGAATCCTCGTGCCGCCCGAGGACGTGGAGCGTGTCGCGAATGCCATTCGCGCCCTCATGGCGGACGAACCGCTGCGGCGTCGCCTCGGCGCCGCCGCCCGCGAGGCGGCGCTCCAGCGGTTCAATTGGGACCGTGTGGCGCGCGACACCGTGGACTTCGCGGCGCGCTGTGTGGATCGGGCGAGGAGCGGAGCATGAAGGCGACGTGGAAGCACTGGCTGGAATACGCCGCGCTGCGCGTGGTGGTCGCCGCACTGGGGCCACTTGGCACCCGTCGCGCCAGCGGCATTGGCGCGCGCATCGGGAAACTGGGATACTGGCCGCTGGGCATCCGGCGTGGCGTCGTGACGCGGCACATCGCCGCCTGCTTCCCGGAGCTCACGGCGCCTGAACGCGTCGCGCTCGCCAAGGCGACGTACGAACACCTCGGCCGCGTCGGCGTGGAGTCCATCCTGATGTCCCGGTTGGGGCCGGAGTCGCTTGGCGACCTGTTCGAGGGCGTCGAGGGCCTCGACGTGGTCGAACGCGCCCGCGCCCGTGGCAAGGGACTCGTGCTCGTAGCCGGCCATCTCGGCAACTGGGAACTCTCGGGCGCCTACCTCGCCGCGCTCGGCGTTCCGGTGGCCGCGGTGGCCAAGCGCCAGCTCAATCCGCTGGCTGACGCCTTCGTGAACCGCACGCGTCGTCGCCTCGGAATGACCGTCGTCTACGACGACGAGGCGGTGCGCAAGCTCCCGCGCCTGCTCAAGGATGGCTTCGCGCTTGGCTTGCTCGCCGATCAGGCTGGGCTCGGCGCCGCCACGTTCGTCCCATTCTTCGGCCGGCCGGCGCGCACCCCACGCGGCCCCGCCGTCTTCGCGCTGCGCTTCCAGGCGCCGCTGATCTTCGTCTGCGCGGCGCGCCAGCCGAGCGGCCGCTTCATCCTGCATCTCGAAGAAGTGGCCGTCACGCAGACCGGCGACCTCGAGGCCGACGTGGATGCCACCACCGCCCGCTTCACGACGGTGCTTGAGCGGTGGGTCCGCCGGTATCCCGGGCAGTACCTGTGGGCGCATCGCCGCTGGAAGCGACAGCCCCCCGACACTCCACCTGAACTGCGCGAGCCGTGAGCGCGCAACGAGCGATGCCGTGACCTACGACGTCGAGGCGCTGCGCGCCCGCGAGTTTCCCTGGGCCGCGCGCGGCGAGCGCATCTTTCTCGATCACGCCGCCACCGGGCCCCTGCCGCAGCGCGCCCGCGACGCGCAAGCCGAGGCAAACACGCTGCGCGCGGAGCTGTGGCGCGTGGGCTTCGACTACTTCTGGGATGGCGTGGTCCGGGGGCGCGAATTCGCCGCCGCGCTGATCAACGCGTCGCCCGACGAGATCGCCATCACGACCAACACGTCACAGGGCGTGAACCTCGCGGCGCGCGCGCTGCCGTTCAAGGCCGGTGACGTCGTGGTTTCCACCGCGGGCGAGTTTCCGGCCAACATCTATCCGTGGATGGGGCTGGAACGGGCGAGGGGTGTCCGCCTCGACCTTGTGCCGATGAGGGACCGCCTCCCCGACGAGGACGCGCTGATCGCGGCACTCGACCGGCCCAACGTGCGTGCGCTCACCGTGAGCTGGGTGTCATTCGCCACTGGCGCCAAGCTCGACCTCGCTCGCCTCGGCGCGGCGTGCAAGGAGCGCGGCATCTTCTTTGTGGTGGATGCCATCCAGGGCATTGGGCCGGCGGTGCTCGACGTGAAGACCTGCCACATCGACATCCTCGCCACGGGGGCGCAGAAGTGGCTCCTCTCGCCGTGGGGAACGGGCTTCGCGTACGTGCGACGCGACCTCGTGCCGGTGCTCGACCCGCCGGTGGTGGGCTGGCTCTCGATGCCGGCGTCGGCGGACTTCACCCGATTCCTCGAGTACGACTACGCGTTCTATCCGGATGCGCGGAAGTTCGAGGTCTTCACCGCGCCGATGCACGACCTCAAGGCGATGGCCGCGTCGATGAGTCTCTTTCTCGAACTCGGCCCCGCCGCCGTGGAGGCGCACGTGGCGTCGCTGGCGGACCATGTGGTGGGGTGGTGCGAGGGACGCGCCGACGTCCGGCTCGTCACGCCGGCCGCGCGTGCGCGTCGTGCCGGGCTGCTGTCCATCGCCGTGGACGACCTCGCGGCCGCCAGCGCCCGCCTGTCGGCGGCGGGGGTCTCGCATTCGGTGCGCGAAGGCGGCGTGCGGTTGTCGCCGCATCTCTACAACACCACCGATGAGCTCGACATCGCGCTGGCGGCGCTGGTGCCGCGATGAACATCGCGCGCGAGGTGCGCGACACGCGCGCTGCGCTGGCCGCCGTTGGCTCCGCCGCGCGGGCCGTCAATGAGAAAGCCTACCTCAAGAGCGACCTGGTCTTCCTCGGCGCCGACATGCCGTCCATCCGGAGGACCGCCAGGGCGCTGATCGCCCGCGTGCGGGGCGCAGATGGCGCGTCAATGCGACCACTCGTTGTTGCGCTCTGGGGCACGGGCGTCCACGAACTGCGGGCGGTCGCGATGTTCGTCCTCGAGGCGCACGCGGACCTGCTGGGCGCGCGCGACGTACCGCTGCTCACGCGCCTGCTGCGGGAGTCGCGCAGCTGGGCCTATCTCGACTGGATCTGTTTCAAGGTCGCGGCGCCGATGCTCCCGCGCGTGCCGCTGCTGCGGCGCACCCTGCCGCGCTGGGCGCGCGACCGCGACTTCTGGATGCGGCGCGCCGCCCTGCTGACGCTGCTCCCCGGACTGAAGGATGGCACGATCCCGTTCAGCGCCTTCGTCGCCCTCGCCGTCCCGATGCTCGGCGAGCGCGAGTTCTTCATTCGCAAGGCGCTGGGCTGGTCGCTGCGCGAGGTGGGCAAGTCGAACCCCGCGTCCGTCGCCGCATTCCTGCGCGCGCACCGGGCCGACGTCTCTGGTCTGACGATGCGCGAGGGGGCCAAGTACCTGCCGGCGCGTGAGCGGTGGGAGCTGCTCGGCCGCTAGGCGCGGGTGGCGCTCCTACGGCACCAGCTCGAGTACGGCGATTTCGCGCGCGCCCTTGCGCAGCAGGAACCAGCGCCCGTGCGCTGCCCCCGCTGCGTCAATCGTCTGCGCGTCGGCGCCGAGCTTCTCGCCGTTCACGCTGACGGCCCCCTGCTGCAGCAGCTTGCGGGCGGCGGTGCGCGACAGGCCGAACGCGCGCTCGAGTGCGTCGAGCACCTGCACCGGCGCCTCGGCGGGGAAGCGGGCGCAGGGAATCTCCGCCATCAGCGTCTCGAACACGTCGGCGTGCAGTTCGCGCGCGTCCACCCGGCGGTCGAAAATCACCCGCGACACGCGTTCGGCGAGCGCCGCCGCCTCACTCCCGTGCACGAGGGCCGTCACCTCGGTGGCGAGCCGG
>Ga0082335_1000425_pt1 | contig 106971 bp, 97 predicted proteins | sample Subgrocontami58m_FD_72375 | JGI IMG/M metagenome (GOLD analysis project Ga0082335, IMG submission 72375) | Subsurface groundwater microbial communities from S. Glens Falls, New York, USA - GMW37 contaminated, 5.8 m (SPADES assembly) (version 2) ... | reverse complement strand
CCGGCAGAAAATTGATCGTGCAGACTTGGACATGGGGATGAGAGGAAGAGAAAGCCACAAGCTATTCTCTCATCCCACACACAACTGGTGGGTTACCGGCATCTTGCCTTGGTCGATCGCTATCAGTATTCTTTTCACATGAGCACTGATGGCGGAAGTTTTGAGGACAAGCTGGCGGAACTCCATGATCTCGAACAGAGACTCGATGGAATTGATTTGCTGCATGATGATTCTCCTGAAGTAGAAGCGCTTGTACAACGATTCCCAAAAGTCTTGCGTGACCTTCTCACCAACCATGAGCCCCAAGTGTTAGAAGTTCTCCGAACGGAGGGGAATCTCTTTAGTGAAAGACCCAAAGGTAAGTCCGGCTAGTGTTATTAATAGGTGCTTTGCATCAGGAGAGTGTCCTCCTCCAGAAGCGGGGATTCACAGACAAGGCTCCCGCCGACCTCTCGCTCCTTCAGAACCGCCAGAAAATCGCGCCACTTCGCATCGCTCTCCTCAAGCGGCAAGTGACGGCGCTCGCCCTTGGCACTGTATTCGATCCCTGAATAATGAATATGCATTGTCTTCAGGGAATTCTCCCCAAGATACTTTTGGTAGGTATCCAACATCTCATGCCATTCCTCGGTTGAATTGATCTTGCCGTTGTACCGCGCATGGAGGTGGGCCGGATCGACGGTTGGATAGATGCCAAACTCCTTGCTGATCTTCAGTACTTCCTCAAGCGTGCCGAACTGCGTCGGCTTGCCCATGGTTTCAAGCGCCAGATTCACATGCGGGAAAAGTTTCTGTTTCTGTTCCATGATGTCTCCGACTGCGCACCGGACATTCTCGAACGCCTTCTTGGGTTCCATGCCGAGGTAGAACGCCGGGTGTACGCAGACCGATTTGACACCGGCGATCTCGGCCATCGCGAGAGCGTCGAGGACACGTTTCTTGCTCGCCTGAAGAGTCGCTAGGTCGGGCGAATTGAGGTTGATGTAATACGGCGCGTGGCAGGTCAGGTACATGCCAAGTTCCTCCGCGACTTTCCGTATCTCCTTCATGCGCTCAGTGTTCAAAGGGACGCGCTGCACCCACTCAATCTCCATGGCGGAGATACCAAGTTTTTTGGCATGACGCAATCCCTCGACCGTCCCCTGTGGTTTGGGCGTGGACCGTGGAACGCCTGCGACGGCAAAGTGCAACATAGATCAGCTGCGAACGTGACAATTCTAGCCTATACTGCGACTAAAGCATCCGCTTGATCTCATGCGAAAACCTGTTCCCCCTCGGCACCTGAAGGAACTCTTCCGGCTCCTCGCCGCACCGGCTTCCCCTCAGGAAGCGGAACTCCTCCTCAAGGATCTTGCCACCCCGCAGGAACTGGAGGCGTTCGCCGAGCGCTGGCAGCTCGTCAAGATGCTGGCGAAGGGCACCACGCAACGGGAAGTCGCACGAAAACTCGGTGTCAGCATCAGCAAGGTGACGCGCGGATCGAAATGGCTGCAGTACGGTAGCGGCGGATTCATGCATTTCCTGCGAAAACTGAAAATAGTGAGAAAATAAGGATGGAGAATAGATGGAACCAAAGGGCGGCGCACGCCATACTATTCCCGTGCCACTCTCATCCGAGATCATTGACCGCACGCTGGATACTCCTCACGGTGAAACGGCGTTCAAGGTGACGGAAATTTTTCATGACGCGGGGGAGGAATGCTGGTGGATCGGCGGGAGCACGCGCGACATGTTCCTCGGGAAGATTCCGAAGGAAATCGACATGACGACGTCCGCGCGTCCCGAGACCATCCAACGCCTCTTTTCGAAGTACGACGCCTCCGCCGCCGCTCTGGGCACGGTCGTCGTCTCTCTGCAAGGACACACGTTCGAGGTGACGACATTCCGGGAGGACGACACCGCTTCCGACGGCAGGCATCCGCAGTCCGTGCGTTTCGGCGACCGCGAAGCCGATGCCCGCCGACGCGATGCGACGGTGAATGCCATTTACTGGAACCCGATTTCACGCGAGGTGTTCGACCCGTGCGGCGGAGAGGAGGATCTGAGTGAGCGGCTCGTGCGCTTCATCGGCGATCCTATCGTGCGCATCCGCCACGATGCTCTCCGCCTCCTCCGGATGGTGCGACTCCGGGCGGCGATTGACGGTCAGTACCACCCCGATACGTACAAGGCGCTCGCGCAGGAGGCGAAGACGGTGCGCATCCTCTCCGGCACGCGCATCCTCGAAGAGCTCGAGAAAATGCTCCTCCTCAAGAGTCCAGAGCGCGCGCTCGAGGATCTCTGGGAACTCGGGGTGCTCAGCGAGGTCCTGCCCGAGCTGCACGCCTGCAAGGGCATCGCACAGCCGAAGGACTTCCACCACGAGGGAGACGTATGGGATCATCTCCTGAAATGCACGTCGAAATTCACGGAAGACCATTACCCGGATATCCGCCTCGCAACACTCTTCCACGACTGCGGGAAAGTGCAGACGTTCACCTTGAAGGAACGCATCCGCTTCGATCATCACGCGGAACTCTCGGGTGACATCGCGCTGAAGGTCCTGAGTCGCCTGCAGATGCCGAAGACGCGTGCCGAGAAAATCAAGTGGATCATCGCGCACCACATGATGATGTCGGCGTTCGGGACGCTCACGGACGTGCGCAAAGCCCACTGGTACTTTCATCCGTGGTTCCAGGAGCTTCTGCAGCTCTTCGCTCTGGATATCGCCGGCACCGAACCGCAGGACTACGAACTCTACGACAGCATCATCCGGGACTACGATGAGTTCCTCAACCGGCACCCCCGTCCCCAGAAACCGCTCCTCGATGGAGAGGAAGTGATGAAGATCCTTAGTCTCACTCCCGGGGAAGAAGTCGGGAAGGTGCTCCAAGAACTCCACGAGGCGCAGGTGAAGAAAGCAATCACCACGAAAGCGGAAGCCCGGGAGTTTCTCCGACGCTCCGGTTCCGGCAAGGTGCTATAATTCAAGCTGGGCGTGTAGCTCAGATGGTTAGAGCGCAGGACTTATAAGCCTGTGGTCGGTGGTTCAATTCCACCCACGCCCACCATTCGATTCGCCCAGTTCACTTCGTTCACGGGGCTCACTCATGGTGAACCACTTCCTAGTTTAGACAGGGACAACCATCACGAACGTCGTGAGCTCGCGTCGCCCGTTGAATTTCTCGATCTTGCGTTTGCGGAACGCCACCTTTCCCTGGATGCCCGCGTGGATGCTCCAATCCTTGCCCGCGTAGGTATTGAGACCCGGCCGGAACCAGTAGCCTTTCTGCCTAATGAGGATCTCGCCTGCATGCACCGCCTGCCCGCCGTAGCGCTTCACGCCACGGCGCTTCGCCGTGCTGTCTCTGCCGTTCGTTGTAGACCCGCCAGCCTTCTTGGTAGACATAGCGGCAAAAGTATAAGGATCTCTTGGCTGAGTGCAAGCGGAACACAAAAAGAACGGATTACAGGGAAGACGAGGAGTACAAAGATCCATGAGAGCACGTGTCTACGTGCGGTCGGCAAGTTGGGGCTATGATCATCAACCGCGGGTAGATACCCGCTCTCATTGTATGGAAGTGATTTTTTGAGCTCGGTAAGCGGCGCAACGTCAGTGAGCACTTACAAAAAATAAACTCGATACTCGCGGAGGCGGGGTTGATCCCCGTGTCGTTTCGTTGCGTTCTTCCGCGGTTTCCTCCATACTTACCGTCGTCCGACGCGGGGTGGAGCAGCCCGGTAGCTCGCCAGGCTCATAACCTGGAGGTCGCAGGTTCAAATCCTGCCCCCGCAACCAAAAAAATGAAATCAAAGAAACCGGCGAGACCGCGGGGTCAACCCTCTTTCTTGAGCTCATCGATCTTGTCGCGGTTGAAGAGGAAGAGCTTCCAGTGATCAATGATGCGGATGTTCCGGAGGTTCTCCTCGTAGATGGCCTGCTTGTCTTCTCCCGTGAGTTCTGTTTCCTTGCTGAAGAGAACGGGTTCCGCGGGTGTATGGAGGACGAGGACCTTCTCTCCCGGAGAGAGCAGGCCGAGATACTCTTTCGCGTACTTGTCGCGGTACTGCGTGGACTGAAGGTACCGGAGCTGTCCGTACCCATCCATGATCTCGCGCTTCAACTTGTTGTTCCGTTCCTGCATGGCGAGGAGCTGACGGTCGAAGAGGATGTTCTTGTAGTAGGAGAGAGCGAGACCGAATGCCATCAGACCGACGACACAGAGCCCGATGACAATGGTCATCTGCTTCGGAATGGGCGCGATGTCGCTGTAGGTTGCCGACACGGCGACAGTATACAGGGAAGTGCTCGCTGAACTGCACCTCAAGTAACTACATTGTTTCCCACTGGAAGCAGGTATCTACCTGCGGTCGGCAGGTTTCCTTTGACCATCAAACGCGGGTAGATACCCGCTCCCGTTCATAGAAGTGACCTTCCTACGGTATGCTGTGTCCGTGAAGATTTACTGCAGCGGAATCGGCGGCATCGGACTCTCCGCGTACGCGTCGCACATGCGTGCGGCCGGACATGCGGTGTGGGGGAGTGACCGCGCGCAGTCGCCGACCACCCGCGCCCTGGAAGAGCAGGGGATTCATGTGATGTTCAACCAGGACGGCTCCGGCCCCCCGGAGGACATCGATCTCTTCGTGTACTCGGAAGCGATCCCCCCCGATGCCCCGGAACGCAGGGAGGCGGAAAAACGCGGCATCCGGATGCTCTCCTACTTCCGGGCCCTCGGGGAACTCACGGCGGGGACAAACCTCATCGCCGTCTGCGGCACGCACGGGAAATCCTCCACCACCGCCATGGCGGCGAAGGTGCTCATGGACGCGGGGAAGGACCCCAACGTCGTCGTCGGCACGAAGATGCGCGAGCTGGGTGGGCGCAACTGGCGGAGGGGGAAAACGGATCTCTGGGTGGTGGAAGCCTGCGAATACCGCCGGTCGTTCCATCATCTTTCCCCGCGCATCATCCTCCTCACCAACGCCGACGGAGATCACTTCGATGTCTTCCGCTCTGTGGCGGAGTACACGCAGGCCTTCGTCGAATTCCTGAGGAAACTCCCGCCGTCCGGCGTCGTCATCACACACGGGCAGGTTCCAGAACTCAGAACGCTGGTGACGCAAGCCGGCAGGAAACTCGTCGATGCGGACACGCAACCGCTCACAGAGCTTTCGACGCCGGGCCTCCACATGCAGCAGAACGCGCAGCTCGTCCTCGCGCTCGGGGAAATGCTCGGCATCCCGCACACCGTCATCCGGGCATCCCTCAGGAACTACAGCGGCGTCTGGCGCCGCATGGAGATGAAAGGGACGCTGTCCAGCGGAGTCACCGTGGTGGACGACTACGCGCACCATCCCGTGGAGATCCGCGCGACGCTCAAGGCGATGCGTGATGCGTACCCGGATCGCAGGATCGTCTGCGTCTTCCAGCCACACACGCACGACCGCACGCTGAAGCTCTGGAAGGAATTCTCCCTCTCATTCAGCGATGCCGACCTCGTGATCATTCCGAACGTGTACGACGCTCGTCCCGACCGTGACAGCGCGAAAGTCTCTGTCCCGTCCCTCGTGCAGGCAATTGCGGAGGGAAGCGCTGTCCGGTGCCTCGACGGAATATCGCTGCCCGCAACGGAAACACGCCTGAGAAAAGAGCTCCTGAAAAACGGCGACGTTCTCGTCGTCATGGGAGCAGGGAATGTGACAGATCTGGCAACGAACATGCTTCAATAGCGGGTACACGAACCCCGGCTACGGTTTATTTGCGTTCACCTCGCGCTTTCGACTCGCGTGCTTCCACCTCTTCCATGAGCGCCCGCCTGCTCTTGCGTGCGGAAGATCCGCTTTCCGTATAGTTCTGTTCATCCAGATTGCAGGGGAACGTTACATGGGTGACATTCCGCCGACCCGGCTCGACGATGACGGCGTGCGGCGGCGGTTGGAGGCAACCTTCGGGGGCGGGGAAGGTGATCATGTAGCGCCCCTCCGGAATGTTGGCGAACGTATAGGGCGTGACGGCCGTGTACACCTTCCTCGTCGGTCCGCGCATCCGGAACCGAATCGCGGAAGGATCGCTCGTCACGCCGAGGGAACCGAGTCGCGAGAGCGAGTACCGGATGAGGAAACGGTAGTTGTCGTTCGGGAAGAGGTTCACGGACACCTGCGGCGTCTCTTTCGATTCGATGAGATCTCCTCCGCGGTAGGTGGAAATCTTCACGACCATGCCCGGAGGTGGGGCGACGGTGAGCGTCAACGGACCGAATTCCGAAAGCCCGAAGGAGTAGCTCACCCGATCAATGCCGGGATCGCTGCTGGTGATGGCATCACCGCTCGCGGGGATCAACGTCCAGACTCCGTAGGAAGAAGGGGATACCTGATCAATCCTGAGCGACGCCTGTACGGCAGCGAGTGCGGAAGGGGAGGCGGTCGCCGCGATCAGCGCGGCACAAACCAGGGAAACACGTTTCCACAACATGCCACCATGTAAGCAGAGCTTCTTCTTCCATTCAAGCGATCCGGCTAGACTGGCACTAGTGTAGCGCCATAACATTTTATGCAATTAGGCTGACCCCAGAGCCTTCTCGAGCGCCGAAGCATAGGGAGACCGCAGATCCGCGAGAGAAGCGGAGATCAGATCCTTCCCGCCGCGTCGGACAATGAAGGAAGGCTCCGGAAGCGTTCGTCCGATGCGCCGGAGGACGATGCCCGATTTCTTCGCTGCTTCTTCCAGCGCTTGTGCCTCAGAGGGAGCCGCTTCGAGGATGAAGCCGCCAGTCTCCGAGAAGAGCACGCTATCGCTGCTAAGCTTCGGAACGACAGAGGAGAGATCAACGTCCGCACCGATGTCGCCTCCCACCTTGCGGCAGGGGAGCGTCATCTCGAAGAGCGCGAGCAAGAGGCCGCCGTCGCTGATGTCGTGACAGGCACGCACAAGACCCTTCCCGATGACGGACGAGAGGAACCGGATCTCGCGCTGCACGTCCCCGAGGATAGGAGCAGGGACGTTCCTGCCGAGCAGTGCATCAGGTTTGGCGCGGGTGAGCTCTTCGAGAATCCGGTAGTAGGCGCCTGCGCCACATTCGTCCTTCCGTTCCCCGATCATGAAGAGCGCCGACTCCGGCTTCTTGAATTGCATGGTGATCGCCCTTCGCGCATCACGGAGAACGCCGATCACACAGACGACGGCCGTGGGGTCGATCGATCCTTCCTTCGTGGCGTTGTAAAGACTGACGTTCCCGCTGATGACGGGAATCGGCTCGTCTCCGGGAGCGCTGCCCTTCGCCGCATCGGCGATGCCCCGTACGCCCTCCTCGAGCGCCCAGAGCTGCTCGGGGATCTCGGGGTTCCCGTAGTTGAGACAATCGGTGATCGCGCGCGGGAGCGCGCCCACCGCTGCGACATTCCGGACATTCTCGACGACGGCATTGACCCCCTGCAGGTAGGGGGAAATTCTTCCGTACCGCCCGTTCCCGCCCGACGCCAGCGCGACACCGGTGAACCGGTCGGCGTCCGGCAAGGACTCGACCCAGTCCGGATGCATTCCATCGATTTCATAACTCTGCAAATCAATCAGCGGCATGATGACACTCGCATCTGCCTCACCGGGTTCGATCAGCGTATTGCCGAGAATATTTTTGTCATAATGCCGAAAAACCCGGGCTTTGCTGGCAGAAGTCGGATCGCGAATCATGGCCTTGAAGATCTGTTCAAAAGTGAACGTCTGATCGCCGATACTTACATGATCGCCTTCGCAAGCAATCGCCGGTTCCTTGAAAATCTTTTTTGGCGCCGCAGTCGGCCGGACATATTGAAGCCCGGAAGTAATGTCCTCCGAGCGTGCCGAGCAGACCACTTCACCATTGAAGTACAAGATATACTTGTCATTTTGGGTTACTTTGCCCACGACCGAAGCCTTTGCTCCCTCAGCTACCGACGGTAAGTCCCAGATTTCATTGTAATGCTTCAGGATATAACCGGTCAGTTCCGGGTGGCAGATCCAGCAAAAGCGTTCTTGGGTTTCGGCGCAGGCGATTACCTGCGGGGAAAGGTTTGGAAGCGCGACGTGAATTTTATTCAGGTCGACGACCGCACCCATTCCGGCCGCGGCCACCTGTTCGACTGAAGCGCAAACATTTCCGCCGGCGCCGAGATCTTTGAAGCTAACCTTGTTGAGTTTCCCTTCCCGCTTGAGCCAGTCGAAGAGCGCGTACGTGGAAGCGAGGAGATGGCGCTCGAGGAAGGGATTCGGTTCCTGGACGGCCCCCGCGTTCTGCTCCTTGTCCTCCTCCACAATCGTGAGGCTCGCGAACGATGCTCCGCCGAAGCCGCTCCTGTCCGTCGGTTTTCCGACGATGATGATGTCGTACCCAACCCTGCCTGCTTCCTGCTGTACGTAACTGTGAATGATCTCATCCTCACGTACGATGCCTACATTTACCACATTCACCAGACAGTTCCGGTTGTAAGCGGCATCGAAAACGGTGTCCCCCCCGAGGTTCGGAATGCCCAGCGCGTTCCCGTATCCCGCGATGCCGCGGATGACCTCGGACGCGATCGCGCGGCTCTCATCCGTCTTCAGGTCGCCGAGCCGGAGCGAGTCGAGTGAGCCGATGACCCGGGCGCCCATGCAGAGCACATCGCGAACGCAGCCGCCGATACCCGTCGCCGCGCCTTCGTAGGGAACCACCTGCGAAGGATGATTGTGCGACTCATGACTCACGACCAATCCCCATCTTTTACCCTTCGGCCCATCCGTGATCGCAACAATGCCGCTGTCCTCCTTCGGCCCCAGAATCACATGTTTCCCCGTCGTAGGAAATTGTTTAAGGAATCTACGGCTCGATTTGTAACTGCAATGTTCGCTCCCCTGAATGCCCCAGATTGTGGCTTCCGTCACCGTCGGCGGCCGTCCAAGCATCTCCTGCACCTTCCGCGCTTCCTCGACGGTCAACCCTATCCGGTGCTCCGAAAGCGCTTTCCTGGCCTCGGCATCGGTCATCGTCTGAAAGGGAAGAGTGGTCTGTGGCATGGGGGATGTGCGGATTGTAGCGGAGAAACTGCTCCATTGTTACATTGTTACATTGCTACATTGTTCGTAAGCGAAGCGCACGGTTGTTGCATGCAAACAATGAAACAATGGAACAATGCAGCAATGTATTCATTGCTGCTAAGCTTCCACCGTGCTCAAGGTTCTCAAGTCCCTCGCCTCGCAGGAGCGCATCGCCGGCGGTGCGATGGTTCTGGCCGCCACCGGTCTCCTCGCGTCCGTCTTCGGCTTCCTCCGCGATCAGGCGTTCTCCATCATGTTCCCCCTCGACCGCGATCCGCTCGGGGTGGCATCGGTCTACATCGCGGCGTTCCGTCCCAGCGATCTTCTGTTCCAGCTCTTCGTGATGTCGTGCCTGAGTGTGGTGGTCGTGCCGTTTCTGGCCGGCCACCTCGCGCATGAACGGAAACAGGAGATGGACAGGCTCTTAAGCAGCACACTCATCGTATTCGGCGCACTGTTCGGCATCATCGCTCTCGTGATGTTCTTCCTCTTCCCGGTCCTCGCCCCGGGCATGGTGAAGTTTCAGGGGGAATCGCTCGCACTCTACATACGCTTCGGACGCATCGCGCTCCTCACGAACTTCCTCTTCGTCTTCGGCAACGCGCTCGGACAGTACCTCATCACCGTCCAGCGATACTGGGTCTACGGGATCACGCCGATTGTCTGGGCGCTCGGCACCATCCTCGGAACGTATTTCTTGAGTCCCGTCATCGGTCCCGTCGGTCCGATCACCGGCACGGTCATCGGAACGGCCGTGTACGTCCTCTGGCGCCTCGTCGCCGCGGTCCGCTGCGGATTCCGGTTCACAGCGAAGAAGGACGGGCTCCTCCACAGCGAACTCAGGCAGATGGGCTGGCTGGTCATCCCGCGGATGGCCGCGCTCGGAGCGCTCCAGCTCCAGCTCCTCCTCTTAGACCGGCTCGCCTCGGGGCTCGGGAAGCAGATGGTGGCCCTGAACCAGTTCGCGAGTAATTTCGAATCGGTGATCCCCGGCATCGTCGGCATCGCCATCGCGCAATCGGCCTTCTCGCTCCTCAGCCAGTCCGCGGCGCTGCAGCGCACGGAGCGGCTCAGGGAACACATCCGGAAAGGAATGATCATGAATCTCGCCCTCGCGATCCCGGGTGCCATTGCCCTCGCGGCGCTCTCCGGCGTCGCCGCATGGCTCATGCATCTTCGCGTGCCCGTTTCTTCCATGTTCATCTCTGCGCTGCTCATCTACTGCATCGCCGTTCCCTTCGAGAGCTCGAACCACATCATCCTCCGCTCCTTCTACGCGCTGAAGAACACGTGGCTGCCGGCGCTTGGCAGTGTACTCAGCGGTTTCCTCGCGGTGACGACCGGCACACTGCTCCTCACGACACTCGGCGTCTACGCCCTCGCGGTCGCGTATGTCGTCGGTCAGGTTTCGCAGACCGTCTTCCTCGGGACGGCTCTCCTCCTTTATCTCCATCGACAGGATAGCGTCTGTAGTCGCAGCCTCAGGTAAGACCATTCAGCTTTTAGCTTTTAGGTTCTAGGTTTTAGGGGCAGAAGCACTTTCTAAAAGCTAACACCTAACACCTAAAAGCTAACAGCTAACAGCTACCGTAAAGCCTTCTCTCCCGTAATCCGCAGTATGCGCACCTGGGATGTGTTGGTCGGGTTGAGGGTTAAGAGCACCTGCTTCGAGGTGAGCGAGAGGCCCTCGGTACCGCGGAGCGTGAAGTTGACGATCACGTCCGTCTCGTTGGTCACGGCGTATGTATAGACCTTCCCGTTCGGGAGCAAGACCGACACGGAGCCGTTCCCGATGGACTGGAGCGTCCCGTTGGCATTGAGGCCGGGATTCATCTCGATGTTCTGGATGATGAAGAGGGACGCCGTGAGCGTCTTCGAATCCACCCTCCATCCGCGGACGCGGATGGACATGTCCTTCGTGATATTCGCGGGAATGAGCTGCTTCCGGCTCAGCCTCCCTTCGGAGATGATCTCTGTCTCCTTCGTGAAGACGACGGTCACCAGCTGGCCGTTCGTCGCGCGGAGATAGAACTCGCCGCCGACCTGATCGAACGCCTGTTTCGGCGTGATGAGGAAGCCCTCCACCGTCCCCGAGACAGTGACGCGTGGACCGATGCCCTCGAGCGCAAAAGCGGAGGAGGGGAGCAGGAGTGCGAGGAATACTACAGAGAGGAAGAGGCGGGAACGCATAGGGAAGAGGGGAATTGCTGTGATTCTCGGGCGAGCGACTTGCGATGTCAATGAGGACGCACGGAAGCTTTTAGGTTTTAGGTTTTAGGTGTTAGAAGTAAACAAGGTAATTTTCCCTAACACCTAAAAGCTGACACCTAACACCTAACAGCTCATTCAATCACTTCTTCCTCACCTGCGTGAAGTCCAGCTCCATCCTTCGACTCCGCTCAGGATCTCTGTGAAAACAATTTCAATAAACTTTACTTTTTCCTGACTTGGGTGAAGTCCAGCTCGACCGGCGTGTCGCGGTCGAAGATGAGGACGAGCACTGAGAGCTTGCCCTTGTCGACGTCAACCGCATCCACGGTGCCCTCGTAGTTCTTGAAGGGGCCGTCGATGATGATGACCAGGTCGCCCACCTGGAAATCGCTCTTGAATTTCGCGGTCTGCTCGCCCATGCGGCGCTCCACCACACCGAACTCTTCAGGAGTCACCGACACCGGGATGTTCCCCGAGCCCACGAATCCCGTCACGTTCGGCGTGTTCCGGACCATGTACCAGCTGTCATCCGTCACGATCATGTCGAGGAGCACATACCCGGGGAAGAGCTTGCGCTCCTCCTCGACCGGCTCGTTCTTCCTGAAGACGATCTGCTTCTCCTTCGGGACCACCACGCTGAAGATGTAATCCTTCATGCCGAACGTCTCGGAGCGCTGCTCGAGGGACTTCTTCACGCTGTCCTCGTAACCGGAGTACGTGTGGATGACGTACCAATTCCTGCCTGCCGACGGGTCCTGCTTTGCCATAGGGAAGAGGAGGGGAGTCTACACCCGGACGGTCCAGCGGATGATCTGGGTGAAGACCGCATCGACGAAGCCGAAGAACGCGGCGTTCAGCGCGATGAACACGGTGGCGATCACCGTGAGGCGCACGGCCTGCTGCTGGGTCGGCCAGCGGACGAGCCGGAGCTCCTCGAGGCTTTCGCGGAAGTAGGTGAGAATCGCATTCATACGCAGAGGTTCGATATGGGGATGGAAGCGGGCAGATGGTATTGGAGGATGGTGGCCATCGCAAGGGATCAGAGTCCGTACTGCGGCGTTTCGAACGCGTGGATCTTCGTCACGGGCAGCGCCACGAACCACACGCTCCCCTTGACATTCGGCTCCGGAACGAAAGCGGAGTCACGCGTCCCCAGATGCGCGAAACTCCGGGAATCCAGACTTCCCTGCCTGTTATCCCCGAGGAGGAAGTACTGACGCGCGGGGACAGAGAAGACCTCCTCGGTCGTGTCGCCGCCGTTCACGGGGTAGCGGTACGTCTTCCCGAGGCTCATGGAGCTCAAGTACGGCTCATTGAGCTTGATATCTCCCTTCGCTTTGTCGCGGATGTAAACAGAGCCGTCGCGGATGACGATGGTTTCTCCGGGGAGCCCGATCACGCGCTTCACGTAGTACTTGCCCTGATCCGTCGGGGGACGGAAGACGACGATGTCGCCGCGCTGCGGCTCCCCGAAGAGGTAGCGGAACTTGTTGATCACGATGTATTCCTTGTGCTCCAGCGTATCGATCATGGAGTTCCCCTCGATCTGGAACGGCGACACGATGAACGTGCGGATGATCGCGACGATCGCGACAATAATGACGATGTTGAGGGTGACGTCGAAGACGTGGAACAGGAGACTCCTCCGAAAATTCGTCAGCATACCGGGGAAGTATAGCAGAGAATCCATGGCAAATGGGAAACGACTCGTGTCCTCGTAATAAAAACAAACCCGCCTGCAGTATTGCTACCGAGACGGTATTTGTTTTGATCACCAGTAAGATCGGGCTTGCGCCCATTCCACCGATGACATATTCATTGTAGCAAAAATCCTCCTTCTCCACAATGGGAAACTACGAGTAAACTTGCCCCATGAACGCCCTGAACCGCTTCTTCTTCAAACAGCACCTCGAGGACGATGAACACATTGTCTTCGTCGCACACAAGCACTGGCGCCTCGGGGTCCAGACGCTCTTCTGGCCCACGCTCCTCTTCGCCGGCGTCTGGGCGATCCTCTACTTCGCGCCGAACCGGTACATGCTCTACGGTGTCGCGCTGGCGGCGGTCGCCGTCCTCGTCTGGTGGATCCGGAACTTCCTCGACTACTTCCTGGACGTGTGGCTCGTGACGAACAAGGGCATCGTCGATCTCGAGTGGCACGGATGGTTCCACCGCAGCGCCACGCGCATCCTCTACAGTGACGTCGAAGGCGTGACCTACGAGGTGAAGGGGATCCTCAGCATGCTCTATAACTACGGGGACCTGACGCTCGAGAAAGTGTCGACCGGCACGACCATCACCATGCCCTACGTCCATCGGCCCAAGCGGGTGGCGGGGCTCATCATGACCACGATGGAGAAGTACATCCACTCGAAGAACCTGAAAGACGCGAAGACCGTCCAGACGATCCTCGCGGAATTCGTCGCGGGAGAGATGCAGAAGCAGGCGGTGGAGCCCTTCCGCTCTGCTCCCTTCGACCATGCTCAGGGCAGGCAGGGCAAGCCGAAAACGGTTCCTGCACTCAGGAAATCACTATGACATGGCTCGTCGCAGGCATCGGCGCGCTCATCGTGGTGGCAGGTCTCCTGTTCCTCGTCATGATGACAAGGCGCAGACGACTCAAGGGTCATGCACTTCGGTCTGTCCGCGCCGCATGGCAGCACGCCCTCGGCCAGCAGAATCCCGTGCTCCGGGTCGTGGAAGCGGACAAAGTTCTGGACGAAGCCCTCCGGCTCCTCGGATACACAGGTTCCCTCGGCGACAAGCTCAAAGCCGCCGGAGCACGCTTCTCGAATATCAACGACCTCTGGTCAGCGCACAAGCTCCGAAACACGCTGGTGCACGAGCTCAATTCCAAGCCGAACGCGGAGGAAGTGGCACGCGCAATAAGGATCTATGAAAGAGCACTGAAAGAGCTGGGGATGTAGTTGTCCATAACGACCATCAAGAATTAAGAATGAAGAATTAGGAAATGAAGTACCCCGCACTCTAAGTGCGAGGTATCTACGGAGTTATGGATTGGCTGATCGAATTTCTCCCTCTCCTTCGCGCTTCGAGCGCGAGGGAGAGGGCAGGGTGATGGTGCCGATGTATGTTCTTCAACTTCTGCCTCCGAACCCCACCCTCACCTTGATCCTCTCCCTCCCGGCGCGACGCCGGGAAGGAGAGGAAAAATTTATTCCCCCTGCAAATACCGCAGGTGAAGCTGCGAGGTATCACGGAATGAAGCTATACTTCCTCCACCATGCGTCCCCAGTTCCTCTTCATCGGCCTCGGAAATCCGGGCAAACAGTATGAAACCACACGCCACAACGCCGGCTTCCTCGCGGCGGAACATCTGGCGAAGGAACTGAAAGCAGGGGAGTGGCGCGACGCACAGAAGTTCCTCAGTTCCATCGCGGAGGCCGATCTCGATGGCGCGCATCTCTTCATCGTGAAACCCGCGACCTTCATGAACCGCTCCGGCGAGGCGATACGCAAGCTCGCGGATTTCTACAAGCTGAACCCGAAGACACAGATCCTCGTCTGCTGCGACGACGTGGATATTCCGCTCGGCACGCACCGCTTGAGAAAAACCGGCGGCCCCGGTACCCATAACGGACTCAAGTCCGTCGTGGAATGTATCGGCGAGAGCTTCCCACGCCTCCGTATCGGCTTCGGCCCGCAGCCGAAAGAAATGGATCTCACCGCGTGGGTGCTCTCGGTGATGACGGCGACGGAATCGAAAGCGCTCGAGATCGTTTTCGAGGAGATCCTGCCCTCGGTCCGGGAAGTACTTGGAAAAGCAAAGAAACAATAGCTAACCGCTCACCCGCCCGTACCGAACGGGTACGTTCGGGCGGATCGCTTTTCGCTCGCTTGCTTCTCCTTCTGCATCTGCGAACTTTGGCTGTAGAATAGTCTCAACCGTTGGGGAGTAGCCAAGCGGTAAGGCAGCGGCCTTTGAAGCCGCCACACGATGGTTCGAATCCATCCTCCCCAGCCAACATGGGCATGCGACCGTTCTGCATCAAAAAATATAACAGAGAATTTGTCTAGATGAATACTATTGTTTTCTTGTATATTATGAGTGTATAAGTTTGTTTGTTGTCATATTCCCATATTCATGGCTCTCAAAGATCACACCACAGACTCTGCCAAGCTCTCGGAAGAGATGATCGAAGGCATTATTAATGGATTGGTGAAATACGATCCAAACAATTTAACGATTCATTTATTGCCAAAGACTCACAATTTTTCTGCTGAAAAGAAAATATTACTGTTTCTTGTTGCTCTACGAGGATGGTCTTTTATCGTTAAAGACACGAGTCTTTCAGACGCTTCTCCTACTGAAATTGAGAAAAATACCGGAGTGAGAGGAGGTACCGTGAGGCCAATCCTTCGCTCACTCGTACAATCAAAAATGCTGATCGACCATAAAGGAAGATACGAGATGCCAGCGCACAATCTCATTCATGCAAAAGATATTATTAATAAATCAGAAGCAGTAACTTTTGCAAATGATCCATTTGGTTCATTCTTTGGACCGCAAAGGATAGAAAAACCTGCAAAAAATAAGCCTAAGATGCGCGGAAAGAAGGGGAAGCCTTTATTGGGAGAAAAGTTTAATGAACTTCTGCAAAAAAAATGGTTTAAGGGGGGTAAAACAGCATCAGATCTAAAAGTAAGGCTTGATGAAATGACAGTCTTCCCACCAGTAGTTCAATTGCCGTTTCATCTTCTTCAGGCATGCCGCAAAGGTCTATTAACCCGCGAAAAGGAAGAAGTCGATGGCAAAAATGTATGGGTTTATTACCAGCAATAATATGAGCGACGCAGACACCCTTAAAAAGCTATCGGCAAGAGTGGAAAGGTTGGAGGAAGCCGTGTTTCGAAAAAAACAAAAGGGGGCAGATCTTGCTCAAGAAGATTTTAAAGGGGCCACTGGAGGCATTAGATTCTTAATATCAAAAGGCTTTTTTGATCGAAAGCGCTTTTTCGGAGAAATCAAAGAAGCTCTAGCCGCCAATAATTATCATTACAGTAAGCAAGCCGTACAGACGCCATTAGGTGCCCTTTCCAAGCCAGGGGGCCTGCTGGTTGCTTTTAAGGAATCTGGCAAAAAAGTATATGCGAAGAGAAAGTGAGGTTGCACAAACGGCTACGGCAGGACTGAGGCTTCTTTGGAAAGCTGGAGTCTTCAAGGTTTGGAAAAGCTACCCGCAAATTGTCGAATGCTTTGCAAAGGATGGATACAACTTTCCACCTTCAGAGTTGGGAATGGCGTTGCAGCGGGCAAAATTTCTAACTCGTCGAGGGAAAAGAATGAAATATGAATATATTCAGAAACATCCTTTTGTGCATGAAGGCGAGAAAAAATGAATCCATTCCGGCGATGCTAAAGACCCTTTGGCGAGAAGGTTTTTTCCAGGAGCTGAAAAATTTTTTGGAAATATTAAATGGTCTTGCAGCAAAAGGCCATAATTTCCCTGAACCTAGTCTTCGTCGTGCTCTTCAAAGAGCCTGTGGTGCAAAAGGATTTTTAACGCGAAAAATAAAAAATAGGAAACCTTGTTTCATTCAAAAACATCCCATTAGCTCTGTTATCGAAAAACGAGCTCAGCTTTTCGAAAAATATGATTTGCATCCGGACATCAAAAAAATTGCATTCAAGCAGTTCCAAGATGGTTACTTTAAAGAAGCGATTCAAAATGCTCTTGTTGAGGTTATTGACCAAGTAAAGATCAAAGCAAATCATCCCAAAAATAAAAATGGTCGGGAGCTCGACGGAGATGATTTAATGAATCATATTTTCGGATGCGATAATCAGGAGCCGCAGATAAAGTTTAACGAGCAAAAAACATCGCTCGATAAGGCGGAACAGCGTGGATTGATGAATTTATTTAAAGGAATTGTTGGCATTCGAGATAGAAAAGCGCACTTAAACTTTGTTCAGAATGATCCACTTAAAACCATTGAGTATTTGTCTTTAGCTAGCCTTCTCATGAGACTCCTAGATGAAAATACTGCCAAACCAAAGAAAAAATAACCCGACCGTTCTGCCCTCCCATCTCTAAAAATCGACCCTCAAAACCCTTGTCCGGGACTCAACAATAAAGTTCACGACCGTTCCGCTCAGCCATTAGTTACTTAAAAAAACACGCCTATCCATTATTCCACCACGCCATATGCTCGCCCCATTTTTGCCATATAAAACCAGCAATAATCATGATAACTCCGATAATTGCCGTACCAACGGTGAGGTATCGCCAAAATGGCGATACATAGAAGGATATCCAAATAGATGCGATAATCGTTAGAAACCCCATTCCTTGAACAGCTTTTCCATCGTACATCGCACGCTTGTAAACCTTAGATGTACGCTCAATTACAACAGGCTTCTGCTCTACAAGCATGGATTGGCAAAATCGACATTTAATAGCATCAGAGCGAATACTTTCAGCACAGAATGGGCATTTCTTCACTTCTGGCGCGGCAGTGGCATCTGGTTTCTGCCCAAATTGTGTGTGTTTCATAAATTATATTTTACATTAAATCTCAGAAATTGTAAATATTTGAAATCGAACCAGCGTACTACGATTTTTCTAAAATTATCCACCAGTCCCAGCCCAATCCACCCCCCACTTGACTAACCGTATAAATGACATAAAATAACACCATATGTCCAATCCAACAGCAGAAGCCGCGAAGGCCGTGTTCACTGGAGACGAACTCCCGAAGCTCGTAGATGCTCTCTATCCAGATGGCGGACTTCCGGGAACGAGAGAGGAAGTTACGACTGCTGTGGAATTGGCAATGGGGCAACTGAGCGAACGCTGGCAAAAGGTTCTCCGCATGAGCCTCCTCGAGGGGAAGAGTCCCGAAGAAATCGTGGCAGTCGAGCGCGGACTGCATACGCATGTCCTCGCCAAAATCTGGACCGGCACACAAATCGACAAAGTACGGCTGGCTATTTCCGGCATGCTCCAGAAACAATCGTAGTATCGCCCGCCCATTGTAACTGCTCACTGACCCTGTAACAGGTTGCCTTTGTAGTGGGCTAAAGCCAAGTTCCGGTATCGGTAACCCAGCCCTTAAGGGCTGGGTTACCGCACTCGTTCATCATGGCTTTAGCCTTTTTAGCGCAGAGTCAGTGACGAGTTACCGACCATTCCCTTGACCTATACCTACCGGAGTTCTTTAATCTTCTGCCAACTTGTCATGATTGCGAAAGATACAAGCACTGGCTTGGAGAGAGAACTGCCCGCTCCGGTGCGGAGAGCGCCGGCGGAGAGGGACGCCGGCGTTGCCCTGCACACCGTGAAAGATTTGGCAGCGCGCTTCGGCGTCTCCATCAAAACAATCAGCCGATGGAGAACATTAGACGAGAAGAAGCACCCGCTCGAGGAAGCCCGTGTCATGATCGGCAATCACGAGAGGATCGCCTTCACCGGCGAAGCGATTGCCGGGTTCCAGCGAGAGCACGGCGGGCGCTTGATGGTAGCCGCAGGGTTCAGCCGGACGACGCCGGAGGAGCAGACAGCCATCGTGAGGGAAGCGAATGCGCTCGCGGAAACGAACGGCCACTCACATGCCGAGACCATCAAAAGAGTGGCTCAGATGAGCGGGCGATGCATTGAAACCGTGCGAACGATCCTTGTGAAACATGCGGCAGAACACCCTGAAGATCCCATCGCACGCGCAATGAATGAATGGAAGATCCTCAGAAAGCACCGCCTCGCGCGCATCAGTGACCTCCCGCTCGACTTCATCCCCAATGAATCCTTCGCGAGGATCAAGCCGGGGAAAAAAGAGGAACGGAAGATTCTCGGCCCCATGCCGCAGTGCGATATGCAGCCGAAGAAGACGAAGATTCCGAGCGGGGTACCTGCGTACCTCGCTTCGCTCTACGAAACCCCGCTTCTCACGCGCGAGCAGGAAACGCACCTTTTCCGGAAGATGAACTACCTGAAATGCAAAGCATGCGCGTTCCGGGAAAGTCTCGACCCTCTGCACCCGAAGTGGGCGATGATGGACCGCATCGAAGTGCTTCACGCTGAGGCGGAAACAGCACGGAACGAGATCATCCAGGCAAACCTCCGTCTCGTCGTCTCCATCGCGAAGAGGTACGTGAATAAGGCGGAACCCGATGACTTCTTCGCGAAAATCAGCGATGGGAACGTCTCGCTTTTCCGCGCGGTCGAGAAATTCGACTTCGCGCGCGGGAACAAGTTCAGCACCTATGCCAGCTGGGCCATCATGAAGAACTTCGCGCGCTCGATCCCGACGGCGGAACGCCAGCACAGGCGCGAGCAGACCGGCCAAATGGACGATCTATTCGGGGAGACCGTGGACGAAAGGGCCGATCCCAACGGTCTCGAACGCGCGCGGACGGCGAAAGAGATGAGTGCTGCACGCCTCCTCGAGAGGCTGGACGAGAGGGAACAGGCGATCGTCCGCGCGAGATTCGGGCTCAATCCCGGAGAGGAGCCGATGACGCTCAAGCAAGTCGGAGCAACACTCGGAATCACGAAAGAGCGTGTTCGGCAAATCCAAATCTGCGCGCTCGGCAAACTGCGAAGGGCGGCGAGGGAAGAGGGGATCACGCTCGAGAGGATTCTCGACACAGCGGGAATCGACGATGAATGAAGAGCAAAAGAAAACCCCCCCGCGACAGCGAGGGGGTTTTCATGGATTTATCTCCGACTCTTCTTGCCGCCCTTCTTTTTTGCCTTTCGGGCGGCCTTCTTCTTTTTCGGCATTATGAAGATGGGAAAAAAACAAAACTATAATTTATAACGTACACCTATCGGATACGTTACGTATATCACAAATTTATTTTTTGTTACCAAGCACGGATTATTCCTCTTCTTTCTTTTGATACCAATTCCATTTCAAAGTGATACCAACCTTCATTGAAGCAATGACTTCCACTGAATGCCGCGAAGCTTTCATCCAGGCCAAACGACGCTTCCATCAAACTTGACCACATTGGTAGCAGCTTGAAAGCGAAGTGGTATGAGGAGCATTGATGACGACGATCTCGAAGAGCTTCGCGCTCTTGAGCTCCGGATCGTCGCTGTGCTCGGCCTGAAAGTCTTTTTCAAGTTTTGTAAGCAGTTCCCGCAGAGGACGCAGTCGTTCCCAAAGTTTTCGGGTGATGTTCTCCGGATCATCGGGGCTCCCGACGATCTTGATCTGCAGCGGCCGCTTCGCGAATCCGTCTGCGCCCCAGCCATGCCCCATCAATATCATGAACAATGTTTGTGCCTGGAAGTTGAGCATGTCATTGCCCTCCGGTGTGTCCTCGAATGCTATCGCACCGAGGTGCATGTGCCGTTCCATCCCAAGCGCGCCCGTATTGAATTGCGATTGCCCGGAGATGACGAATCCGAGCCCTTCGTGAAATGCAGGGTCTCCAGTCATCTGCATATCGAGATCTCCGTCGTTCCCATAACCGGAAACCAGATACGGCAACTGTCCGCCGAGAAGTTTATGTGCCTCGTCGCCAATTGCCTCGGCACGCTCGCGGTCTCCTTTGCATGCGCCGCAAGGATGGTGATGTGTCGTCGCTTGGAGTGAGCCGCCGAGTTTCATACCCAAACGCCCGAAGAAAGCCGGCCGTTTGTCTCCGGGGACCAGCTCTCCGCTTCCCGGCAATCCAAGCTTCACCCAGGGCTCCTGATCTTCTTTGTCTTCAGGCGGCACCACGCGGTCATCCGAGCAGAGGATGATGATCTTCCCACCCTTCAGCGCCTTCGCAACCTGCTCTTCGCCATACACTTTCTTAAGCTCATTGGTTGGAACAGTCTTCGGTTCCGAGTCGCTCAGATTCACTGTGAAGCTTCGTGACAGCTTCCTCGACCTCCCATACCCCGCCTCCTGCTCCTTAAAAAGCTCTTCTCTTCGTTTTTCGGAAATACCGTGATGTTCTTTGCCATGCATACAGGAGAAGGAAGCTGCCGCGACCAGTGCGGATATTGCGGCTATTGTATTGAATTCTCTACGGTCCAAAACCGGTTCACCCTCTTCCAATAAGGTTCCGACGCCTTCTGCTGTAAAAAATTCAGTCATAGGAAAAATAAAAATGATGCAGCATACTACGGATTTCTCTGTGGATTTCAAGGGTCTCTGTCCATACTTTGAAAAAGTGAGGGAGATCTGATATCCTCATAATCCAATGAAGCCCCTCGTCGCCGTGATCATGGGAAGCAAATCCGACTGGGAGACCATGCAGCATGCCGTGGCCGCGCTCGAGGAATTCAGGATTCCCTTCGAGGTGCAGGTGATCTCCGGCCACCGCACACCGGACAAGACGTTCGCCTTCGCTTCGAAAGCTGAGAAGAGGGGACTCAATGTGATCATCGCGGGTGCGGGGGGCGCCGCACACCTGGCGGGGATGGTTTCGGCGAAGACCGTCCTCCCCGTCCTCGGCGTTCCCATCGAAACCAAGTCGCTCCATGGGCTTGATTCACTCCTCTCGACCAACCAGATGCCGGCGGGGATCCCCGTGGGAACGCTCGCCATCGGGAAAGCCGGCGCCATCAACGCGGCCCTCCTCGCGATCGCGATCCTCGGGAACAAGTACCCGCAGGTCCGTCGTCGTCTCGAACTCTTTCGGAAGAAGCAGACGGAGAAGATCCTGAAGAACGCGGACCCGAGGAAGGGATAATGAGCTTCAAGCTTCAAGCCTTAGGCTATTAGCAATAAGCACGCATATAATTTTGGCTTGTTCTTAAATAAAACTTAGAACAAATAATTTGTTCAATTTGTTTAATGAATGCCATCGTCCATCTCTCAGTTGGTTCTACTTATCTCTTACTCTTGGCCTTCGGATTAGTCATGTTGGTCGCCACCTATTTATTCGCGTGGTGGCAGAAGGCTAACTCCGTGTGAGGAGAAAACTGGACTACCTTAAGCACCTACACGAGTTGCAGCTCGTCCTTCGATCATCACAGCGAGTTCGCAACTCGCATACTTTGGGCTGCCAATATCAATGCGTGTAAATCTCTCCTTCAACTGATACAATAAAGAAGCAATGTCGGATAAACTCAGAATTTTTGTTGGCACGTTTATTTTTGTTCTCCTACTCCCTACTTCAGTCGGAGCTACAGCTTCACTGTCTTGTGAACCGTATAAATGTGCCGATGGCATGCGCGTCGAGCGCTGCGGACCCGACGGGACGGAAATCGCATACTTTGCCGAACCGTGCCATCAGCACGGCGGACAGGTAGAAACATTGCCCGAAAGTTTTGCCGATGTTCCCTCCTCCCATCCCAATGCCGACGCCATCGCGTTCGTGAAATCCCAAGGCATCGTCGAGGGTTACCCGGACGGAACGTTCCGGCCAGATCAAGTCATCAACCGAGCCGAATTCGTAAAAATCCTGGTGAAGACTCAGCAAACACCGAATCCCGATTTTCATTGCGAATTTCGCAAGCAGTTCACAGATATTGACCCGAACGTGTGGTACGGAGAGTATCTCTGTCTGGCCATCTGGGATCCCGATTCATGGATCGAAGGCTACCCGGACGGAACGTTCCGGCCAGCACAACCCATCAATTTCGTGGAAGCCGCGAAATTATTCGACCGCGCCTTCGATTTCACAGGTTCGGAAGGAAGTGCATGGTACGAAGCATACGTTCGCACCCTTGAAGAACGAAACGCGATTCCGGTCTCGATCAAGAAATTCGATCAACTCATCACGCGCGGAGAAATGGCCGAAATGATGTATCGCTTGAAGGCGAACATCAAGACTAGATCTTCAACGACATATGATGCATTGGCTCGCTAGTCATAGCGTACCAATTTCGTGAGCTGAAAATGTAAGTTCTTGGTTTTAGCTAGCTTCACAAAGAGATTTATCTCCGAGGCGGGATCGGCTCCTTCTTCCCATGGAACACCGGCGAGACTCTGTCGAGGAAGGCGAGATCTTCGGAAGCGATCTCGAAAGTTTGAGCGCACTGGCGGCAGGCATTCTTCATCGGAAGGTCAGTACACCTCCTTCAGATAGGAGGAATTCCTCATTGCTTTCGGCCTCGCGGCGCGGTAGGATAGTGTTATCACGATGAGAGGGCACACCTAAGGTTTCGTCCGAAGGTTACTCCCTCTCGTTTTTGTATGCGAGGTTCAGGGTTCAGCTTCTCCTTGAGGGCGCTCACGTACGCGAAGTACTTGTGGAACTTCCGCAGGAGCGCGGAATATTTGGCGGGGTTGGGAATGAGCACGTGAAGAAGTTTCCCGTGTTTTTCGAGATACTCCAGAAGGCAGTGGAAATCGCCGTCCCCCGAAACGATGATCGCCTTGTTGTAGTGCGCGTATTCGATCATGGCATGCAGCACGAGCTCCGCATCCACATTCCCTTTGGTCATCGTTTCCTTCCCTCTTTTGAACTCGAGTGTCGGTTTGAAGATGACGATATATCCTGCTTGCTGGAGTGAAGTGTACAACGCCTCGTTCCCTGGAATATATCTGATGAAGAGGAATGCCTTCTCCACGTCGTATTTGTCGGAGAGGTACCGCCGAAACCGCGCGAAATCAAGTTTCCATCCCTGGTCCTGTATCGCAAGGTTCAGGTTCTGGCTGTCGATGAAGGCGAAGTGATGAGGCATGAGGCGAGGGACTATAGCTGCATGAGCTCAGTATACCTCCTTCAAATAGCACGCCTCACCCCTCGACTACGCTCGGGGTGAAAATTGCTTAGTAGACTTCTTTGAGATAGCAATTTTCACAATAAACAATTTCGGGGCGGTCAGGTGCATAGGAAGTCATGATTCGTTTCCCGCACTTCCGACAATCTCGAGCCCATAGATGGTGCGGATTACACTGTCGCGCTCGTCGCCGGTGTCGTTCTTGCGGGTGCAGCTTCGGGGGCGGGATTCCCATTTTCTGATAGAAGGCGAGTTCCTGCGTGACGTACTTGAAGGTTTTCCCGCTCTCCCCCGAGACGGACGTGGGATCGTCTCGCTCATCGCGCCATGCCCAGCTTCGTGCTTCGACGTCCTCCTTCCTGAGTGGAAAATATTCCTGTGCGACTGTGTCGTTGTACGGATGAGTTGCGATTCGGATCGGGAAGAACTCTCCGTACTCGCCTGTTTTTCGCATGTGCGCAATGATGCGCGGGACGAACTCTTCATATTCTTTCTTCGTGTACTGCCTGTTCAGAATGCAGTGACTCTTGTTCTGGATTCCCGTGCAACCAAAACACGAACGGCAACGCAGAATGTCGTTGCTGTAGTACACCTCATTCACCTCTTCGGCGTAGGTGAGGAACGCGCATTGATGTCCTGGCCCGACGCCCGCCGTTTCATAGAAGAGATCGCCGAGTCCTGTCATGAGGGCATCCATGAAATCATGTGTTTGCATGCCGCAGAATTGGCAGTATCGGCAATCTTCCGCATCGATCTGGATGCCGAAGCACTCGAAGCAATTTTTCGCAGAATCGATGTAGTCGCCTGTCACGTTCTCCGCGCGCGTCAGGTGGGCGAAGAGGCAGGGCAACGTGAGTTTCCAGGCATCGAAACGTCGCTGCTCCTCTTCGATGCCTCCCGCGAGGAGCCGCTTCTCCTCCGCTTCGAACTCCTCGGGAGTGACTAGCTTGTTATAGATGTGGTATTCCTTGTTGCGCAAATTCGTACACGCAATGCAGTGGGAGCAGTTGTGGCAGTGATCGAGAAGAACGGAATCGTGGCAGTTGTAGCAATCTTTGCAGTAGTAGGTGTGATAGCACTGGATGCAGTAGATGCATTCGTACAGGAGTTCTCCCTTCACGCAGAGGAAGGAGTCCACGGCGTCCTTCGTCATGACGCAGCGGGTAGAGTAGTACACGTCCTGGCAATACATGCAGGCAGCGGTCATGTAGCAGTTCTTATTTCCACCGCCGAAGGTCGTGTAGTCGCAGTTCTCGCTCGTCGCGTCCTGTTGCAATCCGCGCCGGGGAACGACGAGGAGGAGCTCATGAAATTGATCGAAGAAGGGACGCGAGAAATCAAATGGGCGCCCGGCTGTCATGCCGTTCCATGCATCACTGCGGTAGGATTCCTGACTGTAGACGATGTAAGGGGAATCGGGAGCAAAGAGGGAGATCATCGGCTTTCCGGAGAAGTCGCAGGTTCGACGGAAAAGCGTCTGCTCGTTCCTGGTTACCCATCTGCGCTGCTGCCGGCAATCGGGACAGAGCGTTGGCGGTGGGATCAATTCCTTCTTCCCATTAAATACCGGCGAAACCCTGTCGAGAAACTTGAGGTCGTCATCCGTGACCTCGAAGGATTGCGTGCACCAGGAGTTGGCACAAGTCCATTGCATAACTGGCAGTTTAGCATGCACTCAGCTCTTTCTCAGCTCTTCGTGGCTGACAATATCAAGAAGCTCGACCGTCCGGGTTCCTTCATCAATGCAGTAAAGCAGTAGATCGTCAAAACCCAGATGAAGCTCGCGAATACCCCGCTTATTTCCCTTAAGCGCATGATCCCGGAAGCGGGTGCCCAGAATAAGAAACGATTTCGGATCATGTGCCGAGAGGAGATTGATCGCCTCCTCAGCCAGCTCAAGAATCCGCCTCTTCCCCCCTTGTTTGTATCTCTTCGCCGCTTTGAGAAACCGTTTCGAGGCAACAATGGTGAATATCACCTCCTTAGAATATCATCAAACAACTCCCCCGAAGAGCCGTACCGTTTGGTTTTGCCAGCCCTCTGCAACCGGCGCAACTCGCCGGCTTCTTTCGCCAGGGCTTCCAAATATCCCTGGGGATACTGCGTGACGCCTATTTGGATTTCTCCATGCGCGTACGCGCCCAGAAGAAGATGCAACAAGCCAGAGAAGTTCAAACCTGTTCTGCGCGCCTCGCGCATTACTTCCTTGCGGAGTTTTCCATCGAGCCTGATGGTGGTGGACTGCTTCGCCATGACGGAAACAGTGTATATCAATTGTATTATAAAAGCAATACATCATCATTTTTCCATCTCCTCCAGAACCGACTGCCAATACGTGACATCGGCTGAATTATTCTGAAGCTTCTTGAGCCCGACCATCGCCTCCAGCGCCTCGATGGACACCGGGTTCCACTTCAGTGCCTCCTGTAATTGCTCCTGCGCCCCTTTGAAATCCTTGCGCTTCATCAGCAATTCCGAGAGACGCACCCTGACGGTGACATAGGACGGGTCGTGCTCAATCGCTCTCAAGTACCACTCGATGGCGCCGTCCTCGTTGCCATCATGCGCGTCGAGGAAACCCAGATAGTACTCGGCAGGCGCAAGGAAAGGATTTTTCTTCAGGGCCATCCGGAATTGCTCCCGCGCATCGTCCGTCTGTCCGTTCGCCGAGTACACCAGACCGGCTTCGATATTCAGTCCCGGATGATCGCTGAAGCGCGCGCCGTCATGTAAAACGGTAAAAGCCTCCTGAAGCTGGTTCCGCTCGCGGAGAATACTGCCCATCGCCGTCCGCGCCGACACCGACTCGGGGTACAGAGCAATCGCCCGACCGAAGAGAGTATCGGGGGTGTCCCAGACCTTCGTCTGGCGGATGGACAGGACACCAAGAACGAGGATAGCGATCGACAGCAGTGACCAGCGGACGACCAGCGGCACGCGCACCCGGTCGAAGAACTCGGCCCCAAGCGTCAGCACCACCAGAAGGAAGCCGATGCTCGGCACGTAGGCATAGCGATCGACGGCGAAGAACAGGAAATCTCCCTTGTGGAAATTGAAGAACGTCGGCGCGAGGGTGACGAAGGAAAACAGAATGCCGAAACTGACCATCGGCCGCCTGCGCCACTGCCAGACCGCGATGGACAGGAGCGCTACAGTGATCAGAAGCGGGACGAAGAACGCCGGAAGCTCAAGTGAAATCGCCCCCTGATACGGGTAGATGACCGTGAGCCCCGTGGGAATGAGGAATTTCTGCAGATAGAACACCGAACTCTTCTGCGCCATCACGAATGTTTCGAAGAGTGTCGAGGAGGCGAGGATGCGCTCCTTGCCAAGCGAGGCGATCCAGAGGAAGACCGCCGAGAGTGCCGCGAACGGAATGAGCGCGATGCATGTGGCCTTGAGCGGCCGTTCTTTCCGAAGGAGCAGCACGTCGAGGAGGAGGATGACGGGGAGCGTCACCGCAAGCGCCTTCGAGAGGAGTGCGAGGAGGAACGAGAGAAGCGAAAGAATCCAGTGGAGAACCCGCCGGGTTTCCTGGAAGCGCCGGAAGCCGAGGTACGACAGAAGGAGGAACAGAGTGCTGAGCAGATCCTTGCGCCCCGCAGCCCACACCACCGCCTCGGTATGAAGCGGGTGAACCGCAAACAGCAGGGCCGCGGCGAGCGAAAGCGTTCTGCGTTTCGTCCACGAAAACAGGAGAGCGCCGACCAGCACCGAATTCATAGATTGCAGAAGAATATTGGTGAAATGGAACGGGAAAGCGCTCCCGCCGCCCAGAACCCAGTTGAGCTGAAAAGTGAGGAGTGACGCCGGGATAAAAAGCTCCGGATCGAACGTCGTGAACGCCAGCCGGATGCGCCTTACATCCAGCCCGTGCACGATGGGATTGTTGACGATGAGAAAGCTGTCATCGATCGCCGCGAAGCCCTGCCGGAGTGCATGGCCGAACACGATCCACGGAAGGAGGAAAGCCGCGCACAGTCCAAACGCGAACCAGTGCGCTCTGACGAACCGGATGATGACCATGTGCGTAGTATAAGCTCATCGCTCATCGCTCACAGCTCATCGCTCCATCGTGTATACTTTGCTTCCATGCGCAGATACTCCGCGCTCTTCCTCGGCTCCCTGGCTGCCCTGGGGATCGCGGCCTCCGTGGAAGCGGCGCAGGTCCCTCCCCCCGGACTGTTCCCCGCCGCTCCGGGCGACACGAGAACCACGGCGGTCATCACCGGTCCGGACGACACCGCCGTCTACAGGACGATCATCCTGGATGCCACCGCGAGCTCTGTGACGGGCGAGCGGACGGAGTACAAGTGGACCATTGATGAGACGAAACAGACGATTGGGAGGAACGTGCAGGCCATCTACACCCCGGAGAAACCGGGGAAATTGACGTTCCGCCTCACCGTGCGTTCGACGAATCTGAGCGGTCAGGTGGAACAGCCAGAAGCCTCGCACGAAGTGGTGGTCTTCGAGCGGAAGATCGTCCTCATCGCCGACACATCGGTGCCGGACGAGAAACTGAAGGCGCATGCGGATGCCGCGATGGAAGCGGGGGTCTATGTGAACGTGGTGCAGCCGCCGGAGGGGAGCCCGCCGCAGAGCGCCGAGGAGGCGATTGTCGGGCAGCTCACCGAACGGAAGGAAGCGCTCGCGGGCGCGGACGCCATCGTCGTGTGGGGGGACGGAATCGCCGGTCTCCAGGCGCTCATGCGTTCCGTGCAGGGAGTTCCGGAGCGCGAGGCCGCCATGCGAAATCAGACGATCATCCTCATCACGGACAGGAACCTCTCGACGCTCGCCCGCACGACGCGCGGCGCGTACTCGCTCCTCAAACCCCAGCAGATCATCATCACGCGAAAGGAAGCCATCACGCCGCTCATCGAAGCACGAAACATCCAGGAGTTCCGCTCGACCATCGAGCAGCGCGACATCGGACTGCTCGTCCTCACCGCCTCGACGTTCCATCTGCGCCCATGGGACGTGCTTTCGATCCTCGTGAACTACATGCTGTCGCACGGTGTTGGGGGGCAGACGGTCATCCTCCTCCTCATGCTCCCCGTGATCGCGACGATCTTCGCGTTCCTGAAACAGGTGGTCGGCATCACGACATTCGGCCTCTACACACCCTCGATTGTCGCGCTGAGCTTCCTCGCGCTCGGGGTGAAAACCGGACTCCTCTTCCTCCTCTTCATCCTCCTCTGTGGCTACGTCACGCGCGCGCTCATGCAGCGCTGGCGGCTCCTCTACATCCCGAAAGTCGCCATCATCCTGACGGTCGTGAGCTTCACACTCCTGCTCCTCGTGGCACTCGGAACAGCGTTCGGCCTGAGCTTCTCGCGGGACACGGTCTTCATCCTGCTCATCATGTCCACGCTCGCGGAGAACTTCATCAACCTGAAGACGGAAGAGGGATGGTGGTCGGCGTTCCTCGCCGTGGGGGAGACGGTGCTCGGAGCGATCCTCTGCGTCTTCATCGTGCAGTGGACAGCCCTCCAGTCCGTCGTCCTCGCGTACCCCGAGCTCATCCTCGTCACGATCCTTGTCAACGTCCTCCTCGGACGCTGGACGGGACTTCGCCTCGTGGAGTACCTCCGCTTCCGCGAAGTCTTCAAGCACCTCCAGGAGGAAGAATGATGCAACCCCGGAACATGGTTTTCCCATTCCACCATCACGGCATCCTGGGGCTGAATGCACGGAATCTCCTCTACATCAAGCCCTTTAACCCGCGCAAAGCGGTCGCGTTCGCCGACGACAAGATGCAGACGAAGGCGTTCCTCTCCGCCCGTGGCATTCCCACGGCCAAGGTCTTCGCGCGGATCGAAACACGCTGTGGACTCAGGCAGTTCGACTTCGCGTCCCTGCCCGACGAGTGCGTTCTCAAGCCGAACTACGGCTATGGAGGAGAGGGGATCATCATCCTGAAGGGACGACGGAACGGCGTCTTCCTCGAGCAGGGGAGGAAGCCCGTCACGAACGAGGAGCTCGTCTGGCACATCGAGGACATCCTGGACGGGAAATTCTCGGTGAACGGTCGCTACGACACGGCATTCTTCGAACAGATCCTGCTCCCGCACGCATGCTTCGCGCCCTTCCGCCCGGCCGGACTACCTGACATCCGCATCGTCGTCTTCAACCTTGTCCCCGTCATGGCCATGCTCCGTATTCCCACGGCGGAGAGCCAGGGGAAAGCGAACATGCATTTGGGCGGTATTGGCATCGGCATCGACATCGCGAAGGGAACGACGACGTACGCGGCGCAGTACCACCGGATCCTCGCGGCGCTCCCGCATGGAGCGCCCGTGGAGGGCATCGCGATCCCACGGTGGGAAGAGCTCCTGCTCATCGCGTCCCGCATCCAGTACATCACGAATATCGGGTACCTCGCCGTGGACTTCACCCTCGAGCGGGACCTCGGACCCGTGCTCCTCGAGGTGAACGCCCGGGCCGGCCTGACGGTACAGGTGGCAAATCTGGCTCCGCTTCGCTCGCGCCTCACGCGCGTGGAGGGACTCAAGGTGAGCTCTCCCGAAAAGGGCGTGCGTATCGCACAGGAGCTCTTCGGCGAGAAGATCTTCCGGGGGAAGCACGCGCGATCCGACCATCCGCTCATCGGCATCAGCGAAATGATCGAGATCACGGGAGACGGTTTCAGCATCGAGGAACCCTGCGTAATCGCCGTGCAGCAGGAGTGCACGGTCTTCTCGCCGGACCTCGTGGAAGAACTCTTAAGGCAGGGGGCGCTCGAGCCGGTGGAAGCGGCACGGAACACCTACAAAGTGAAGTTCACGCTCGCGGGGAGGAAAATCCAGACGCTCGCCCATGCCGGAGAGACGCCTCCCGGCATCCGCGCGGTCATCGGGCGACGGGATTTGCAGGGATTCCTGATCGACCCGGCGAAGCGCGAAGGTGCCCCGCGTCCACGTGGTTTCAAGAAAGACCTCCGGATGGTGGATAAGCTCCTCTCCGCCATCGACAGGGATCTGCCGCTCCTCAAGGATCTCCGGCCGCTCAATCTGCGCGAGGAGCACGCCCGTGCGCAGCGCGATGAGCGGTACAATCCCGTCTTCCTCCAGCGTGAGTGCGGTATCGACCTCGCGGAGACGGAACACATCCTCAGGAATCTGGAGACGGATGAGAGTCTGCTGGGCATCCTCCTCAAGAAGAAGCGGCGCGAGCTCCTGCTGCGCCTGGATCTCCTGCGCGCACGAGGAGACACCGTTCGTTTCACCGCCGCCTCTCTGGCGCTCTTCGGCGCCCCGAGCACGGCTCTCCTGGGCTTCGCGCGCGCCACTGTGAACTCCCGGACCGCCTGCGACCTTCCACCGCCACCGGACTCGCTGCATTCGGCGGAAGAGGCGAAAGAGGCATTCGAGAAAATCCTGGCACAGTACGGCCTCCACGACTGGCAGGTGATCCTGAGGAGAGTGATGGTCTCGGACTGTGCCGTTGGGGAAAAACGCGTCTACCTCCGCGCGGACGCGCGATTCTCCCCGTCCCATCTTCAGGCGCTGTTCGCGCACGAGATCGAAACGCACGTCCTCACCGCCGAGAACGGGGCCGCGCAACCCTATGAGCTCTTCCGTCGGGGACTCGGCAACTACCTGGACACGCAGGAAGGTCTCGCGATTTGGAACCAGCTGCGTGTCCTTCCTCCACACCATGAGAAACGTTTCATCCACGCCAAGAACGTTCTCGCCGTCGCGTTCGCCATGGAACACTCGTTCGCCGGGACGCGCGCGTATCTTCAGGAGGAACTCGGATTCAGCGCGGACAAGGCGCTCTCGAAGGCCATGGACATGAAGCGCGGCCTCAGCCGCACCGCGGAACCGGGCGCGTTCACGAAATCACTCGTGTACTTCCGGGGATGCAGGGCGATCGAGCAGTTCGTGCGCGAAGGAGGGGACTTGAGGCGTCTCTACGTCGGCAAGATCGCGATCGAAGACCTGCCGCTCATCGGGAAAATCGAGGGCATCCGCCCGCCGCTCATCCTCCCCATGTTCCTCCGTGAGCCGGGGCTGGCGACAAGAAAACGCAAACGAAAATCGGGCGGGGAATGACGGAGGGGCTTCAGCCATCTGTCGCATGGGAAATACCACCCAAGGAACCTCTATTTAGCGATCCCCAAAATTGTAACTGCTCACTGGCCTTGCGCCGCATTTCAGTACCATCCTCACCCGCCCGTACCGAACGGTACGTTCGGGCGGGTCCCCAACCCTTCTCCACTCCAGCCTTCGCCCAGCCTTCGCTGAAGCTACGGCCGGCAGGCAAGGCTACGGCCGACAGGGCGGTGGAGAAGGGTGACTTCGGTTGTTATTGTCCTTGGATTCCTCTCTCCACCGCAGTGGAGAGAGGTGCCCCGCAGGGCGGAGTGAGGACGGAACGGAAGAGAAAAGCAAAACAGGGTCAGTGAGCACTTACCCAAAATTCATTTGACAGGATTCTGGAAAGCGTATACAAATATATCCTTTTTGCTTTCTCCCCCCACTCAACGTGAGTACGCCCCGCTTCCTGGCAGTATTGAAGCACAAGAGCTCGAAAGCCATGTCAGCGCTCATCATCCTCACGGTACTGAGCGTAGTGTTCATCTCCCTGATCGCTGTCACGTACGAGCGCACCTACGCCATTCATACGCAGTGTTCCGACGGAGTCGACAATGACCGTAACGGTCTCACTGACTACCCGCAGGATCCGGGCTGTTCGTCCCTCGACGACGATTACGAGGGCACCTCTACGAGCGGGAACTTCATCACCGTCACCGACGAGCGGGACACCGTCCAGCCGGGGGATGCGGCCTCGTACATCATCACCCTCAAGCAGCAGCGGGAAGAGGCGCGGAACGTGGACGTCCTCCTCCACCTGCCGTTCCAGGCGAATATCGTTTCCGCCTCCGACGGGGGAGCGGTGAGCCCGGACGCCGTCCGCTGGACCAACGTCTCGGTCTACCGGAACGTGACGCGGACCCTCACGGTCAACGTGAACGTCAGGCCAGATGCGCAGCCGGGACAGTACCTGGTCGCCCGTACGCAGGTAACCGGCGAAGCCGACGCCACGGATACGACTCTGGTAAGTGAGCAGATCCAGCCGCAACAGGCGGATCTGTTCCGCATTTCCTTAAGCGACGGCCGAGAGTACATCCTGCCGGGGGAGGACCTCGTGTACACCGCACGGGTCCGTAACAACGGCACACGGACCACCGTGAGTGACGTCCGCCTGGCACTGCCGTACGAAGTCAGTTACGTCTCGGCGTCGGACGGAGGCAGACGTGATTCGTACAACGTCACCTGGAAGAATGTCCGACTCGAGCCGCGCGAGGAGAAGACCTTCACCGCCGCCGCACGGGTGGAGTACCGCGCCGCCGACCGCCTCACCCTCCGGGCGAAAGTGTACGCGGGAGCGGCCATCGCCCTCGACCAGACCGTCGTCCGCATCGGACTCCCGTACGACGCGATCACCGCTTCGATCACGGACCGCCGTGACATGGCGCAAGTGGGTGACCTGCTCACGTACATCGTGACCGTGAAGAACACCTCTCCGGTCGTGGGAACGAACGTCTCGGTGGATGCCGCACTCCCGCTCTACGGGGAGTTCGTCTCCGCGACCGAGGGAGGCCGCTTCGACGGCAGCAATGTCCGCTGGCTCATCCTGCAGGTTGCTCCAAATGACACACGCACGCTTAACTACACTGTGCGCGTCCGCAGCGATGCTCCGCAGGGAGCCAGGCTGACTGCGAGCGTCTCCGCCGATGACTATGTCAGCCGCGATTCGACGTTCGTCGGCAATCGCACTGAGGCATCGGGAGGGGGCCGGGTGATCTTCCGCAAAACCGCGGACCGGGGCGAAACTGTCCCGGGGGGCGGGATCCGCTACACCCTGTTCGTCCGCAATACGCTGGACCGCGTGATCAGCGATGCCTCCGTCCTGGACCGCTACGACAGCACGTATCTGTCCCTCGCGAGCGGAGATCAGCCCCATAGCCTCGTGAGCTCCTCTCCCGGACAGATGCAGTGGAGAATCCCCGAGCTGCGCCCCGGCGACACCTGGACCGTGAGCTACATCCTCCGTGTTTCCCCGGACGCGCCAAGCGGCATCGAACTCGCTAATGTCGCAAGTCTCTATAGCAGCGAACTTAAGGACATCTCCCTCACCGAGAGAGTGCGCACGACCAGAGCCGGAGTGATGACGGACTTCCCGGAGACCGGTGCCGCCATGGATACGCTCCTCGCACTCGTGCTGGGAGTCATAGCCCTTGCCACAGCTGCTGCACATCGAAAGATCGCATACGGACATCTGTTTCTTTGAACCCTCTAAAGAAGAGGCTACCTGAACGTATCGAAGAGCTCGTTCATGAGATCCAGAATCGTCCCGAAGGAAAGGTCGAACGGGATGTCCAGGAGTCTCGAGATCCAGGAAACGGCGAAGAACGCGAGGAAGCTCACGAACAGGCCGACGATCGCGTAGCGCACGGTGTGGACGGCCTTCTTGATCTTCTCCTCGTTCCCGGCGGACAGGATGAAGGTGATGCCGCCGACGATGATGTACACGAGGCTCAGAATGGAAGCCAGGATGAGGCCGAACGCGATGAACGTCGCAACGATCTGGATAATCGAACCATTCTCGATGAGATCGCGGATCATGGGAGGGGAGGGAAGGAAAAAGGAAGGAGAAATCAGCTCGCAGCTTTCTCCGGCTCGAGCACTTTCAAGTTTACCCGCTGGTTCGCCGCGCCGCCAACAACCCGGAGGAGGGTACGGATGGACTTGATCGTCTGACCGCTCTTGCCGATGAGCTTACCCATATCGCGCTCGCTCACGCGGACCGTGATGAGCACGCCCAATTCATCGACCTTCGCTTCAACGACGAGCTGATCCTTGTCCTCCATCAGCATGGAGAGGACGGCCTTGATGAACTCATGTCCGGGAAGCGGAGCGGGGGATGTGTCTGCCATACGGGAAGTGAGGGTACGGGAAAAAGGGGGTGAAGTCACGCGAAACAAGAGGGGACCGAAGGGACCGACGTATCCGAGGGAACCGAAGTAAGCAAGGAAAACAGCAACACCTCTGTCCCGTCGGTCACCTCGGTTCCTTCGCCTATGCCTCGGGCTTCTGAGCCTCTGGTGCTTTCGCGGCTTCTGCTTTGACAGCTTTCCTGGATTTCTGTTTCGCGTAACGCACGATGAACTTCTCCATTCCCTGAATCCCCGCGTGCTTACAAAGTCGCGCGACCGTGTCGCTCGGCTGCGCGCCTTTTGAAACCCAATAGCTGATCCGCTCCTGTTCGTATTTGAACACGGGCGTCTGCCGATTCGGCAAATAGTGACCCAGGATTTCCAATGTGCCTTTTTTTGCGTGGCGTGCTTTCTCCGAAACGACCAGACGGTATGTCGGCATGTTCTCCCGGCCGGTCCTTTGTAAGCGAATCACGAGCATAGTGAAAAAAGAAACCTGGATTGCTGGGGGAGTCTAGGACATGAGCAAACGGGAAGCAAGAAGAAGGACGCTAAGGCAAAAGGGCAAGAAGGCAAGAAGGCAAAAACTTTTTGCCCTTTTGCCCTTTTGCCTTCTTGCCTTTATTTTCGCATCACCCGCACCCGCTCCACCTTCGCCTCCGGTACGGCGCGCTGGAGATGGCGAAGGAGTTCCTCTGCCCGCTGCGAGCATTCCGTCAGCGCGATGGAATCTTCCGCCTCCACGACAATGCAACCATGCTCGATGCGTATGGCGGAGAGGGAATGTTTGAATGCGGGGAAGGTACTCGAAATCCATGCCTGTGCCGACACTACTGCCTGACTTCCGACGGCCGCCTCATGGAGGCCGCGCTTGCGGAGGACCTTCGGCAGTATTTGAGAGAGACGATCCATACGAGGGCAGAAAGGGCAGAAACGTTAAGGAGAGGGGAGAGCGGAAGCGAAGAGCGAAGCAATGGTAGCTGCCGTCCGGTCCCAGTGGAACGATCGCGCGTGCGCGTGCGCCGCAGAGAGACGCGCGGGAGACCGAAGCTCAGGATCCGTGAGGATGCGGCGCATCCCCCCGGCAAGTGCCGGGACCGATGTCTCGACCAGGAGCGCGTGCTCCCCACACACCTCGGGGAGCGAGCCGCAGAGGGTTCCGAGCACCGGGCATTCGCACGCCATCGCCTCCAGAAGCGGGAACCCGAACCCCTCGAGGAGGGTAGCGGTCACGAAGCCGGAAGCTGCGGAGTAGAGGGAGGGGAGGTGCTCATGGGCAATCGCGTCCTCGATACGCACTCCGGGGCACGGTGCAATCGCGGCGCACTCCTTTCCATTCGCGACCAACACGAGCTCCGTATCGCGAAGCGACGCTTCCCGGAACGCCTGGATGAGCATCGGCACATTCTTATGCTGCTTGCAGTTCCCGACGTACAGGAGGAACGGGCGGCGAAGGTTGTACCGCTGACAGAGAGCATGCACTTCTCCTTCGTCTCTCCGAACGAAGGAAGCATCGATCCCCGGGTACGCCACGCGCACTTTCGCCGCGATGCCCGCTCCATAGGTACGCGCGAGATCCGCACGTGTCGCCTCGCTGACCGTCACGACGTACAAGGCACGCAGGACAGCACGCCTGAGGAGGAAGCGGTACGCGCATCGCCTGAAGAGGGGAGCCTGATTCGGGCAGTGATGGAGGATCAGGTCATGCACGGAGCAGAGAAACGGCACCCGGCAGGAGAGCGGCACGTTGAAATGCGGCGCGTAGAAAAGAGAACAACCCGACGAGACGATGAGCTTCGGGAGTGCCAGCTGCTCCCGGATCGAGTAGTGCGGAAACGGCGCAGGGATGATCCGGACATTCTCCTTCCCGCGAAACGGCGAGAGCCACTCCTCGCCGGAAGAACGGACGAAGAGCACGTAGTTCCACGGATCATTCCGCTTCAGGAGATGCTCTACGAGCGATCGTGAGAAGGTCCCAAGCCCCGTGGATTCGGAGGCGAAACGGCAGTCGATGCCGATGCGGGGTGCTGGCGGATGAATGAGGAAATGTTACAGTGAACAGTGAACCGTTAACAGCATGATGATCGGGGGATTCCGAGGAAACCGAAGAGTCCGAAGAGTCCGAGGAACTTCAGCTTTTCCTCGGTTTCACTACTTGCCCCTGGCGTACCATAACAACCATGACCATCCGCGACGCACTTCGGTCTTCAGCACTCCCGCTTCTCGATGCCGATCTGATACTTGCGCATATATTGGATAAACCGCGTACCTGGCTCCTGGCTCACGCTGAAGAGGAACTTGAGCCAAAGTTTGAAAAGCGATTTGGAAAATTGCTTGCCCGCAGGAAAGAAGGTGAACCGATGGCCTATATCACTGGCACACGGGAATTCTTCGGCCGACAATTCATCGTCACCACTGATGTCCTCATTCCCAGGCCATCGACCGAAGGCTTGGTTGAACTTGCACTGAAATATTTATCCAAACCGGCCACGGTGCTAACCGTTCTTGACTCCGGAATCGTGGGTATTGCAAAGGTCCTCCACACAGGGAGCTGGAACACGATCATCGACGTCGGCACGGGAAGCGGCTGCATTGCGGTGACACTCGCGCTCGAGGGGAGGACGGAGCACATCATCGGCGTCGACACGTCGCCGGAGGCATTAATCATCGCACGTGAGAACGCCGAACGATTGGGTGCGGGGGATCGGGTGACGCTCGCCTGCGCGGACGGACCGAACTTCGTCTCAGGATGCAGGGAGCCTTTTGTCCTCCTTACGAATCCGCCGTATATCCCGGCGGGAACGAAGCTTCATCGTTCAGTCCGTGATTTCGAACCCGCCGCGGCACTCTTCGCGGGACCGGACGGTCTCGGCCTTCTCCGCCCACTGGTCCTTGCCGCAAGGAAGAATCCTGCCTGCAAGGGCATCGTGCTGGAGCTTCGGGAAGATCAGGTTCCGACGGTCGAGAATTTGCTGAGAGGAAAAAGACGAAGCCACAAGTTTCAAGTAGCTTGAAGCTGACCGCTTACCGCTTACCGCTCCGATCTGCTATCCTTCCCCCATGAAGTCCCTCCTCAAATCCCTCGGCCCCGTGAGCGCGATCATCGGGGCACAGTGGGGGGATGAGGGAAAGGGCAAAGTGACGGACCTCCTGGCTGCGCACTTCGACGTGATCGCCCGCGCCTGCGGCGGAGCGAACGCCGGACACACCATCGTCGTCGGCGGGAAGAAGCATGTGTTCCACCTCCTCCCCGCGGGAAGCCTCCACGAAGGCAAGCCCGTTGTTCTCGGGTCGGGGATGGTCATCCATCTCCCGACACTCCTCGAGGAAATCCAAACACTGAAAGACGCAGGCATTGATCTCCTGGATCGCCTGCTGATCTCTCCCGCGGCGCACATCGTCTTCCAGTACCACAAGGACATGGATGCGGCACTCGAGGAACGGCGATCGAAGGGAATCGGCACCACCCGCCGCGGGATCGGACCCGCATACATGGACAAAGCGGCGCGGACGGGGATCCGGATGGAACGTCTCTGCGATGACCTTCGTCCTGAGCTCCTCGCCCGCGCGAAGGAACTCCAGAGCATGTACGGTGTCACCGTGAACGTGGATGCGGAGATGGAGGCGCTCTCGCGGGCAAAAGAACTCCTGCGTTCCACGATCGTGGCTTCGCTCCCGAACCTCATGCGGGATTTCCTGCAGCGTCAGAAGAGCATCCTCATCGAGGGGGCGCAGGCCACACTCCTCGACATTGACCACGGGACCTACCCCTTCGTCACGAGCAGCTCCACCACCGCCGCGGGCGCGCTGCAGGGTCTCGGGCTCCCACCGAACGTCCTCCACTCCTGCATCGGCGTCGCCAAGGCCTACTGCACGCGCGTCGGTGCCGGCGACTTCCCGGCAGAGGAAACGGGGGCCCGCGGCGAGAGGATCCGCGAAAGGGGAGGGGAGTACGGCGCCACGACCGGCCGACCGCGCCGCTGTGGCTGGCTCCATCTACCAGACATGCAGTACAGCGTGACCGTGAACGGCTTCACGCACATCAATCTCACCAAACTCGACGTGCTGGACGAGGAGGAGGAAATCCCGCTCGGCGTCGGTACGACGCCGGACGGAACGATCCAGTACGAGCGACTCGCCGGATGGGAGACCCCCACCAGCGGCATCACCTCGTTCAAGACGCTCCCCAGGCAGGCGCAAGCTTACGTCCTCCGCATCGAGGAATTCGTCGGCGTGAAAGTCGCACTCATCGGGACAGGGCCGGGGAGGGAGGACATCATCGTGCGGTAGTCAGTCGGAGGAAATCGGAGAACTCATGGCGAAGTGGTTCCGCATCTCCTTGAGCTTCCTCTCGGTCAAGACTAAGCTTTCTCACCCTCATGCCTCAGTCCTCTCCGCCGGACATGCGCCTCTTTGACCGGACGATCGCCCTGGACCATGCGCTGTACGATGGGGCGCTGGTGAAGACCTTCGGGGAGTACAGTAACTGGACGGAGTCCACGCTCCAGGCACCGCCATTCACGATTGAGCACTTTCGCCGCCACACACAACGAAAACTTGCGGAATCTTTTCGACAAGTACCAGATGAGGGATTGGGAAAGGGTATTGCACGACAGGATTATTCTGAACGCCGCATTCTTCTCCAGCATCTCGCGCACTGTTTTGTCCGATTATGGGGGCTCGATATCCATACTCACCGAAGCGATGTCCAGGAAGCCGTGCGATGCCTGCGCATCAATCTCTTCGAGATTATCAGAGGGAAAAAACTCCTCGTCATCTTCGAGAATAATCCCCTCCGCAATCACCACACTGCGAAGTACGAGCAGACGAACGAGGGGATGCAGCCGGCCATCCGCATGAGAGATGATGACATAGCGCTCGCACGTTACATCGCCGGACCGCAACCGCACATGCACGGCTCGCCGGCCATCAACCAGTACACGCTCGACATCCTGAGAGCAGTGGAACCATTCCTCACGGAGATCGATGAGACGCACATTCATCGCACACTGCTCCATCTCCGTCAGAAACTCCGCTGCGCATTAGCGGGACAATTCCTGCAGACTTCCGAGCTCCAACAGAAACTCCTGCAGCTCATTGCCGATGATTGGGACGACATGCACTCCTCAGAAGACAACGCTGCCGCGCTCTCCACGATCGAAGAGGAGATGGCGCGCGACACGGGGGCCGAACACATCCTCGATACGCCATCACAGACGATCCTCGATCAGTGTTTTTCCGTTCCTCTCGCTGCAGAACAAATCGATGACACGATGAGGGCGAAACTCCTCCGGCGCAGACCCATCTTGGAATTCCTCATGCATTCCGCACTCAAGCGGCATGACGGAGAAGAGCCGACGGAACGAGCGACGCGGCTGAGATTCTTCTACGACGCAGTGCTCCCGACAGTCCGCTCGTACTTTCAGAAACTCGACTTGCGTCTCGGTGATCTCGGCCACCTCGGTCTCATCCTTGCCACACACTCACAGAGCGTCACAACTGAGGAGCTGCACAACAGTTACCTTGTGTGAGATGTTCTGAAAGCGCCTTACCTCGTATGACAGCTCAACGCGCAGAGCTCTGTGTTACACTTTCCCCCGTGCTCGCGCGCGGTGCTCACTCGATCTCGGAAGTCCGAAAACGGCGGCTCTTCGAGCGGCGGATCATCATCCTGCACGGGATCTTCCTCTTCATCTGCCTCATCATCATCGGGCGGCTCATCGAGCTGCAGGTGGTGAAGGGGGCCGAGTACCACCGCATCGCCCAGGAGCAGCAGTATGGCGGCGTGGTGCTCTCCGCGAAGCGCGGGGAAATCCTGAGCCGCAACAGCAAGACGAACGTGACGAGCATCCTCGCGACCAACACGACCCTCGATCTCCTCTACATCGACCCTCTCGTCATCCCGCAGGATCATGCGTCCGTAGCGGACGAACTCTCGCAGATCCTCGTGACGCCGGAATTCGACGCGCTCTGCCGCAGCGGCCTCCCCACCTGTCCGATGGAACTCGTCCGGTTCTACAGGCCCGCCTTCGATCCCCTCGCCAGGATCAAGGTGACGGAGAACGCCACCGGCAGCGGCGCGACAGTCGTCATCTCCACGGGAGCGCTTGTGCTGTCGCCGGAGCAGGCCATTCCCGATATCACCGAGAGCCGCCGTGCGTTCGCACGGTACATCGAGGACCGCATCCGCCGGCGCACGGTCACGTTCGTCCCGCTCCTCTACAGCGCGAACAAGAAGCAGCAGGCGGAGATCCAGAAGCTCGCGGTCCCCGGCGTCTTCGTGAACACGGACGAATCCCTCGTGTACGCGAACCCGGACCTCGTGGACCAGGCGATCATCAACGCCATTGCCCGGCAGCTCTCGCCGATCCTGGAGCAGGACCCGACCGTCCTGAAGGGAAGGCTCCTCCAACGGCCGCTCCGGTACGTTCCCATCATGGCCAAGCTCCCGCCCGAGCTGAGCCGGAAAATCAAGGATCTGAAGGAGAAGCACGCGGCGGAAGCGAAGGCGAAGGCAGCACTCGAGAATCCGAAATCGAAGAAAATGTATGCCGCGCAGTCCCTCGACCCGTTCCGCGCCATCGCGCTCATCCCGCAGCATTGGCGCTTCTACCCGGACACGAAGATCGCCTCGCACGTCATCGGATTCATCAATGCGCTCTCAGAACCGCAGTACGGCGTTGAACGCACGTACGATTCCACCCTCCGCGGACAGGAGGGACTCATCGCCTCCGTGAGCGACCCGTTCGGCGGGCAGATCGTCTCCTCCGACCAGAAGTTCATCGATCCCCGGGACGGGGCGACGATCGTCCTGACGATCGACCGTTTCATCCAGAGCTTCGTGGAGAATGCACTCGATGCGATGGTGAAGAAGGTCGACGCCCAGAGCGGTCAGGTGATCGTCCTCGATCCCTTCACCGGCAGGATCATCGCGATGGCGAATGCGCCGATCTTCGACAACAACACCTACGCGGCCGTCTACGAGAAGGAGCCGATCTACCGCAGTCCGGCCGAGGAACTCCGGATCGTCGCGGAGCTCTTCAACCCGGAGAACAACGTGCGCATCCTCAGGGCCTACCTTCCGGACATCAGCCCGGAGGGGAGGCTCCGGCTCACGAAAGAAACACAGGCGAAGCTCGAGGAACTCGACCGGCTCTACGACCTGAAGAGCATCACGCGTTTCTACCTCTACATCGGGGAGAACGACCGCCGGGAAATCTTCCCGACCGGGAAGAAGGGGATCTGGCTCAAGTACAAGAACAACATCGGCGTCGGATCCTATGTGAACCGCACCATTCAGGAAGTATACGAGCCGGGCTCGGTCATGAAACCCGTCACCATGGCCATCGCCATTGATCAGGGAGAAGTCTCGCCGCTCGACATCTACAACGACACGGGCGCGGTGAAAGTGGACGTCTACACGATCAAGAACGCGCTCAACAAGTACTACGGCCAGGTGACCATGGTCGACTGCATCGACTTCTCCATCAACACGTGCATGACGAGTGTCAGCAGGAAGCTCGGCCGCAAGCTCTTCTATGCCGCGCTGGAGGGCTTCGGCTTCGGGAAGATCACGGGGATCGAACTCGACAACGAGCTCCCGGGCGACCTGAAGCCCTGGCGCGAGTGGAGCCCCGCCCTCGTCATGACCATGGCCTTCGGGCAGGGCATTTCGGCGACCCCTCTCCAGATGGCCGCGGCCTACGCCCCGCTGGCGAACGGCGGCAGACTCGTGAAACCCACGATCATCGACGAGATCCGCAAATCCGACGGCACCGTGGACAGGAGACAGCCCGTGATCCTCGGGCAGGTCCTGAAACCGGAAACCGCCTCCACCATCTCCGCCATGCTCGTCCACAGCGCGCAGGTCGGGTTCGCGAAGGCCGGCAAGGTAAAAGGGTATCGCATCGCGGGCAAGACAGGCACCTCGCAGATCGCCGGCCCGGGCGGCAAGTACGAGGCGGGCACCGGCTCCACCATCGCCACCTACGCGGGCTACGCGCCCGTGGACCGCCCGCGGTTCGTGATCCTCGTGAAGCTGGATCGTCCGAAGAAGGACGACTTCGGCTCGAAATCCGCCGCTCCGCTCTTCAAGGACATCGCACAATTCCTCTTCGACTATTACGGAATTCCACCGGACGAGAAATAGCGAGACAGGACATTCTTTCGGCAAGAGTCCTTCGCACGTTTGTTAATGACTTCGACAAACTTGACAAGTACTACATATGTATAAATAGTATCCATGTTTCCCTCTATTATCATGGCAAATGCCACGCAGGAACAGGCACAGGTTCCACCGGAAGCTCAGAAAGCTCTGCTGCGTAAACTGGAATCTCTCGAGAAAGTCCATGCTGCATCTGTCGAGTGCCAAGCTAAATTCAATCGCAGGATTGCAGATGACATTGCTGCAATTACAGAGGCAGTCCGCGCGCTCACTTCTGCTCCCGATTCGGCGAAAGCGGCGACGGAAGACGCAGGAGATGAAGGAACTCGCCGACTCGCACCTGATGAGCAAGCAGAGCTCCTTGCGACTCTCCAACATCGTCTTGAGCAGAAACCCGCTCACTACACACGACCTGAGGGAATCGTTTTTGCCGATATTGAGAGAGCTCTCGAGGCGAATCCGGCCGCCATGTGGAGTCTCGCCAAAATGGAAAAAACCGGCGGCGAACCTGATGTCGTTGCAGTTGAAGACGACGCGTTTATTTTTGCCGATTGTTCGAAGGAGTCCCCGGCTGGGCGCAGGAATTGCGTCTATGACAAAAAGGCTGAAAAGGATGCCAAGCCGAATTCCTCTGGCAGCTTCAATGGTAACGCTGTTCAAATGGCCGAGGAATTCGGCGTCGATCTGTGGTCTGAAGATTTCTGGAAAATGCAAATGGCTGGAAAATATGACTACCAAAGCTGGAGCTGGCTTCAGACACCTGCTGAAATCAGAAGGCGCGGCGGCGCGCTCATTATCCCTGTTCGTGACGATCACATCATCTTGCCCAATTATCACCCTGCCTCCCACCACAGCGACGACGGGGGCTGGCGCGGCCTGCTAAGGGTTCAGAAGGTTTCTTGAACTTTGAGTCTTGCTCTTTCCTTCATTCTCCTTTACGTATGACAATTGCAACTGAACCACAGCAGGCAACGAGCGTGAACAAGCTGGCAGATCCTCAGCAACGTCTTTCTGACGAAATGCAAAGACACGCAGATGCTGTCGCGAAAATTCAGCGAGAGATGCAAGATGCGACACGAGAGAAGGCTCAGTCTCTTCTGGAAGGCTCTCAGGGAGTTTCTGCCGATGCACCAGGATCTCGTGAGCCTGCTGCCGAGCAAAAACGTGAGCTTACTGCTGAGCAGAAAGAAAAGCTTCTTACTGTTCTTCAACATCGTTTGAGTCAAGTTCCTGATCACTACGCGCGACCAGAAGGCATCGACTCTGGAGAAGTGAAAAGAGCTCTTGAAGCCAATCCTGCTGCACTCTGGAGCCTCTCGAAAATGGAAGAGACCGGTGGCACACCCGACATTGTGGCAGTCGAAGACGATGCATTCGTCTTTGCCGATTGCTCAGCAGAATCCCCGGCTGGTCGCAGGAATTGCGTCTATGACAAAGTAGCCGAAGAATCCGCTGGTGGTACGTTCAACGGCAATGCCGTTGATATGGCAGAGGAATTTGGCGTGGAGATGTGGTCTCCGGAATTTTATCGCCAGATGCAAACATTGGGACGATTTGACTGTAGATCTTGGAGTTGGCTCAAATCAGATGCAGAAGCTATAAGTAGCGGTGACGCCCGTTTCGGCAATCGCCATGGCAATTGCGTCGAAATATCCCGTATCGGTATGCACTTTCATATCGACCATGGGGCGTGGCGTGGCCTGCTAAGGGTTCCGAAGGTTTGAACTGGCGTATCCAAGAAAGAACAGAAGAGAAGCGTGCCACCCGCACGGATTTTTGGTATATTGTAGCTACAAACACAGAGTGATCTGAAGAGCAAATGCTGGAAGAATCCCGCTCCCCTGTTTCAAAAAACACCATACAACAAAGAGAGTACGAGTCTTCGTGCGGTCGAAAAGAAATGCAGTCGGGCTGCGGGGTATAGACCCACGGCAAATGATGTACCGCGCTGCAGGCTGACGCGGAATCTACTTCCCGCAGCCGGGACGCCGCGTCCCGGGATCGAAGGTTCGGCCTATGGCCGTCTGCGACCTGCCCGACTTCGTCATTCAGGCGGGCGCAGCGTCGCAGCTGCGGATGATAAAGGAAGCCGGAATGAATTCCGGAATCATGTCCGGCCGTTAACCGCCGATTTAAATCGGCGGTTAACGCAAAACAAAATAGCGAATTTATTCGCCTGTGAAGGCTCATGAGTAGTGAGCGATTACCTTCGACAAACTTGACATTTACTATATATGTGTAAATAGTATCCATGTTTCCCTCCATTGCCATGGCAAACGCCACGCCGGAACAGGGACAATGTCCACCCGAAGGTTTACAGCAAGCTCTACTAGGTACAGCTGAAGCCAGCCACGGAATTGCAAAGGGCATTGTTGAAACTGAAGTGTCGCTCCGCGCGCTGACAGCTAATCACGGTTTGGCGACAGTGGCCGCAGATGACGCAGGAGACAAAGGAACTCGCCGACTCGCACCTGATGAGCAAGCAAAACTCTTAGCCACTCTCAAAGCACGTCTTGGGCAGAAACCCGCTCACTACACACGACCGGAGGGAATCATCTTTGCCGATGTTGAGAGAGCTCTCGAAGCCCATCCAGTTGCACTGTGGAGTCTCTCGAGACTAGAAGAAACCGGCGGCGCGCCCGATATTATGGCAATCGAAGCCGATGCATTCGTCTTTGCCGATTGTTCAGAAGAATCTCCGGCTGGCCGTAGGGATTGTGTCTATGACAAAGCAGCTGAAGCACTCACTCGTGGTACTGTCTATGGCAATGCCGTTGATATGGCAGAGGAATTTGATGTAGAGATATTGTCTCCGGAATCTTATCGCCAGATGCAAAGATCAGGAAAGTTTGACCGCAAGACTTGGAGTTGGATCAAAACAGATGCGGAGACGAGAAGTCGCGGTGCCGCCCTTTGCGGCGGTCGCTTTGAAGGTCATGTCTACGTGGACCAGTGCGGTGCCCACAGCTATCGCGACGATGGGGCGTGGCGTGGCCGGCTAAGGGTTCAGAAGGTTTCTTGAACTTTGAGTCTTGCTCTTTCCTTACAATTTGTCCTTGAAGACCGCAGCAAGCATATCCAGAAGATGCTTTGTCCGCAAGGCCGATGAGCTTCACTTCTTCTTCCCGTACGCACGCATTTTCCTGAGGTAGCGCTTCGTCCTGTACCCGAGCGGGAGGAGCGCGCTGAGCGCATAGAGACGGTAGTGTCCTTTGGTATCGGCACATACGATCGCAGGCTCCCTGCCGGCAACCTGCGAGAAGAGGAGCATGTACTGCAGGCACGCGCCGCAAGGCGGTAGGTGCCCGTCGTCGATCACGCAGACAGCGCGGAAGCGGTATTGCCCGTGCGCGACGGCATGGTCGATCGCCGATCGCTCGGCGCACGTGCCGAGTCCGCTGATGATGCTCTGCACGTTGCACCCGGCGAAGATCTCCCCGTCATCCGTGAGAACGCTCGCCCCTACTTTGTGACTCGAATGGACGACGAACGCATTCTTACGGGCAACTCCCGCAGCCTTCATCATCCATCCGATCTCTTTTTTTGTGAGCTTCATTGTAAGTAGTATACAAGATTTCCGATTCCTTTGGAATCTAACGAACGTTCAATCTATACAACTACCAAAGGGGTGGCGTGCGCCGCAGGTGGGGGACGGCGGCGAGGGAGTCGGCGCACGCGTTTTCTTTCGCCCTTTCTTTTTCGCGCAAAAAGAAAGGGCAGAAGAATCACTTCATGATTTCGCCCTTCGACTTCGCTCAGGGCAAAATCCATCACTTGACAGTGACAGATTTTGCCAGGTTCCTCGGCATATCCGGATCCCGCCCACGGAGAACGGCGAGGTAGTACGCGAGGATCTGAATGGGAATGATGTTCACGATCGGCTGCGCCGCCCCCGCATCCGGCACCTTGATCCAGCGGTCGAAAATGTCGTATCGCTTCGGCGACACCGCGATGATCATCGCGCCGCGCGCCTTGAGCTCCTGAATGTTGCTGAGCATGTCGGTCGTGAACTCGTCGTTGCCCATGAGCGCGATGCACGGCGTGCCCTGCTCGATGAGCGCGATGGGCCCGTGCTTGAGCTCGCCCGCCGCGAATCCCTCGGCGTGGATGTAGCTCACCTCCTGAATCTTGATGGCGCTCTCGAGGGCCATGGGGTAGTTCCAGCCCTTCCCGATGATGTACACATTCCCATGATGGTGGATCTCGTCCGCAATCCCGCGGATGCGCTCGATGTACCGCGGGTTCAGCATGTCGTTGATCTGCCCGCCGGTCTCGAGGAGCAGCGTGCGGCCACTATTGAGCTTCCCTGCCACCGCATGCGCGATGAGGAGGAGAACCGCCATCTGCCCCGTGGCGGCCTTCGTGGAGGCCACTGCTTTCTCGGGCCCGGCATGAATAAGGAGCGTGTAATCCGCCGCACGCGCGATGGATGAGCCCTGCGTATTCACGATCGCCAGTACTTTGGACCCGGCACGCTTCGCCACTTTCATCGCCTCGAGCACGTCCGCTGTCTCACCCGACTGGCTCACGACGATGATGAGGCTCTCGGGCTTGAGGAAGTGATGAAAAATAGGGAACTCGCTCGCAGGCGTGAAATTCACGTGCCGCTTCGCGACTACGGAGAAGAAGTAGTCCGCCGCCATGCACACCTTGCCCGCGGTCCCGCACCCCGTGAGGATGCACCCGAGACACGTCTCGATGGCTTTGGCGACCTCGAGAATTTCCCCGTCGTCCTGATGGATCGCGCGCTGGATGCTCTCCTTCTGATCCATGATCTCCTTGAGCATGTAGTGGTCGTACTCGCCCTTCTCCGCGTCCTGCACCGTCCAGTCGATGGTGATGAGGCGCTTCGCTCTCTCCCCGCCCGTCTCGATGTCGGCGAAGCGGATCTTCCCGTCACGCACCGCCACCATTTCGCCGTCATCCAGGTACTGCACCGTCCGCGTGTAGGCGAGGAACGCCGGAATGTCCGAAGCGATGAAGAACTCATCCTTCCCCACGCCGACGATGAGCGGTGAGCCGGTGCGCGCGGCGACGAGGCCCTGCGAATTCCTGTCGAGGACGAGGATGGCGAAGCGGCCGTGGAACTTCAGGCAGGCGGCGCGCGTCGCGCTCTCGAACACAGCGCCTTTCTTCTTGAGCTCCTCCTCGATGAGGTGTGGGATCACCTCGGTATCCGTCTCCGACTGGAAGACGTGTCCCTTCGCCTTCAGCTCGTCCCGGAGTTCCTGGAAGTTCTCGATGATCCCGTTGTGGACGACGGCGATAGCGCCGTCGCAGCTGAAGTGCGGGTGCGCGTTCTGCTTCGTCACCCCGCCGTGCGTCGCCCACCGCGAGTGCGCGATGGCGAGGCCCGAGGGATCGGCGAACTTCTCCGGTTCCACCGCGCCGATCCTGCCTACTTCTTTCTCCGCACGCAGCGAACCGTCAGTGCGTCGCAGCACGACACCCCAGGAGTCATACCCGCGGTATTCGAGATTTTTAAGGCCCTTCACCACGATGCTCCCCGCATCCGTGCGATGCCCGATGTACCCGAAGATTCCGCACATGGGCGCCATCCTACCATATCCAAAAGTTAGCTGCCGATTTAAATCGGCAGCTAACTTTTGCGGAAGCTTTTCCTGCAGATATATTCCATGGCTGCATGGTTACGGTTTGCATGCACCCATCTGGCGTTGTTGCTTGCTAACCATGTAGCCATGTAGCCATGCATCGGTAACCATGCATCACTTTAACAATTCCGTGCCGCATGTTATGGTGTGCTCCATGTCCCGCGCCTGCGGGACGATCCTTCCTCTTTTCACCCTATGAAGCGCTCGCTCATCCTCCTCTCCTGTTTCCTCGTTCTCGCCGGCTGCGGGAAGGTGACGCCGGAGAAAGTCCTCACGAAGATGCATGAGGCGATCATCAAGAATGCCGAAGAGACCACGCAGATGGTCCAGTACCCGCCGCGCGCCAGCGCCAAAGCAGCGCTCACGGTGAAAACGGAACCCATCGCGAAGGTGTTCGAGGGAAAGGTGGACATGAATTTCAACGCGAAGCAGAAGTACGATTTCACCAACCTCCAGAATATCCTCCTCGAATCCGTGCTCGACCTGCGGACGGATATCTCGGCACCCGCATCGCTCTTCGGCGTCGAAACGGCAAAGAAGTCGAAGAAAGTCGAAACGGCCAATGCAAGTGCGGATCTCTTTGCCACGATCCGCAGCGCCGGCAAAAAAATCGCGCTGAACATCAGCAAGGCGGATATCAGTTACCCGACGCTTCCGACCCCTTTCTCCCTCCCCAAAGACCTCCAGAGCAAGTGGTACGGCGCGACGTTTGACGAGATCAACGAGCAATTCAGAAAATCCGCGAAAGAGGGCGATACTATTCCCACGATCGACGAGATCCTCAAGAAAGGGCTCGAGGGGAACAACGTGAACAGGGAGGAGATCAAGAAACTCATTGAGCGCTCGCACCTGTGGAAAGGCCTCGAGGTTCTCCCCGGGCAGGATGGCAACGTTCGCGTCCGCGTGGAGTCCGACAAGGAAGCGCTCAAGGGGACCGTCGCCGCGATCGAGGAGTACGCGCGAAAAGCCTCCGGATCCACCTGGAAGCAGCTGGAACGCGACAACCGCTTCCAGAACTTCGCGAAGTTCAAGGACGCCATCGACAAGGATTTCGGCTCCGTCCGCGGCGTTCTCGCTGCGGATAAGACGACCTACGTCTTCCGCGGGTTTGAGGGAGAGGTCTTGAGCCTCACGGGCGCGAAGCTCGGTGACGTGAAGATCGAGTTCAAGGCGGACGGCGACGCGCTCATCGAGCTCAAGAACGCGGACGCAGACAGCCCCATCGTCGTCTATAAGGAGGTGGGGGCTGACTTCTCGCTCACCGCCGGAAATCAGGAGATCTTCCGCGGAACCGCCACGTCGACCCGCTTCACTTTCACATTCACGGATCCGGAGAAGAAGATCGTCCTCCTCACGGCGAATCTCCCGCTCACGTCGGCGACGAAAGAAGCACTCACGATCGAGAACGGTACCATCGAGCTCCCGTCCATCGGGCTCAGAGTCACAGTGGAATCCTTCCGGTACGCGTTTACGAACGCCTTCAAGAACGTGACCATGGCCGCAAAACTCAGCGGCACGCTCGCGGAGGCCCCCCTCTTCACGGCGACCTTCGACGCAGAGCGGAAAGTGGACACTTTCAGCTTCGATGCCCTCCCGACGTTCGTTCCCTTCGGCCAACTCCAGCAGGACTTGATCGGAGCCCTGATGGCGCAGCAGCCGCCGCCGGCGGAAGCGCCATGATGAGCTGCAAGCTTCAAGCTGCTTGAAGCGGATCATAACCAAATTGTGTGGAGAAAAATAATTTCGGTGAAAAAGTGAGCCTTTCCAATTGAGAGCGGGTATCTACCCGCGGTTGATGATCATGGCTTCATCTTGGTACGTCGTTCGCGAACGACGTGCCTTGCCGACCGCAGGTAGATACCTGCTCTGTATTATTTATTTTTTTCTTGTCTCATATCGAAGTGACCGAAGTAAGCAAGAAAAACAGCGCCATCTCGGCAACCTCGGTCTCGTCGGTCCCTTCGGTCCCTTCTCGTTTGACGTCCTGCCATCCTTTCCGTACTCTTCCTCCGCCTCTATGCCCATCCTCAAGTCCTCCATCAAGCACGCGCGGCAATCCGAAGAGCGCCGTGCACGCCGTCTGCCATTCAAAACGAGCATGAAGACACAGATCCGCAAGGTGCTCTCTTTCGCGAAAGCCGGGAAGCTTGCGGATGCGGCCAAGGCGCTCCCGATTGCGTACAAGGCCATTGATCTTGCCGCGAAGAAGAACATCATCCACTGGAAGAACGCAGCCAGGAAGAAGTCCCTGCTCGCAAGATCGGTGAGTGCAAAGAAGAAATGAGCATTTTTCCGTTGCGCGTTACGAGTTACGCGTTACGCGTTCCATAACGCGTAACGTTCACCGCGGAACGCGAAACGATTACCATGGTCTCATGTCCGGAATCCTCGCCCTCGACATCGGAACGAAACGAACGGGCCTCGCGTACGCGCAGACGGGACAGGGGTTCGTGATGGCGCTCGATACCGTCAGGCACGACTCCACCGATGAACTCATCGCACTCCTCCGGTCGATCGCTCAAGGGAAGAAGATCGGGGAACTCGTCGTAGGACTCCCCAGGCTCCTCTCGGGAGCGGAGGGAAAGCAGGCGGGTCTCGTCAGGAAAACCGCGGACGCGATCGCAGCGGCATTGAATCTCCCCGTGACCTTCGTGGACGAGCGCTTCACCTCGGGAGCAGGGGAGAGAGTAGACCCCGATGCGCGTGCCGCGTGTGCCATCCTCACCATCGCGCTCGAAAAGCGAAAGTGAAGCCCCCGCAGGGGCCTTCTGGCATGGGTAAATCGGCACCAAAGGGGGGGCGGTGCACCACAGGTGGGGGTCTGCGGAGAGGGAGTTGGTGCACGCGTTTTCTTTCGCCCTTTCTTTGTCGCGCACAAAGAAAGGGCAGAAGAACCATTGGCATGAAGAAGCAATAGAACAACTTCTTCTGCTACTCACGGCAAGATCAACAGACTGTACTCGCTCTTCTCTCCGCTAATACTAAACATGAAATAGGTATTGACAACACATATATATGTTATATTATAGTTCCCATTTGCAACGAACTATCTTGCTCATTCAGGTGCCACGAAACGATCAAAAATCCACCTGTCACCAGCAGATGGTAGGAAAGAAAGTTTAACTTTATTTCCTGTCAACGTTCTGGTAGAACAAGATAGTTTTATTCCCCACGCCCTATGATCCCCCCGGTCACCTCCTCCGCCACTCCGCAGCCAACCGCTGCAAAATCGCCGTTGAACCTCAACCTGCAGGAACTCTTAAGCGATCTCTTCCTCGTATTGACGCAGAAGGAGACGGAGGTGATCAAGAGACGATTCGCGCTGGCCGGCCAAAGCAAACAGACGCTCGAGAAGATCGGGAAACACTTCAACGTGACTCGCGAGCGCATCCGCCAGATCGAGAGCATCGCCCTCGCCAAGCTCAAGCGCACGGTGCGCACCACGCGCCTCAACGAGGTGAACGAGATGGCGAAGGGGATTCTCCACGCGCACGGCGGCGTCCTGCTCGCAACCGAACTCCTGTCCTCCGTACTCAAGCGTCTGCCGGGGTCGCAACTCATCGACGGCGCCATCCTCAAGCTCTCCTTTTCCATCGACAGTGAGATGTCCGCCGAAGGACGCACCATGACCTACAAGCCGTTCTGGAGGCTCGCGTTGCTGTCCCTCGATGACATCTCGACGATCATCGACACGGCGGTGAAGCTCCTCAACAAACGTCACTCCTGCATGAAAGGACCGGAGCTCATCTCCTCCATCCAGGCGATGCCGGCATTCCAGGGACGCATCCCGTCATCGGAACTCATCGTGAACTGCCTCTCCATTGACGAGCGCCTGAAGGAAATCGCCGAAGGGTGGGGCCTCACGGAGTGGCGCTTCGTCCGCCCGCGCTCCATCCGCGACAAGGTGGAGATCATCCTGAAGAAGATCGCGCATCCGATGCACTTCATGGAGATCGCGAACCAGATCAAGGAGACGAACTTCGACCACAAGAACGTGACGGTCCAGGCCGTCCACAACGAGCTCATCCGCTACCCGCAGTTCGTCCTCGTCGGCCGCGGTCTCTACGCGCTCCGTGAGTGGGGCTACGAGCCGGGCACGGTCGCGGATGTGATCGAAACCATCCTGAAGAAGAGGGGGGCGCTCTCGAAGAAGCAGATCATCGAGGAGGTCTCTAAGCAGCGCACGGTGAAGGTCGGCACGATCTCGCTCAATCTGCAGAAGATGCCGTACTTCGTCAGAGTCGGTCGCGCCGTCTACGACTTCGACGCGAGCAAGAAGAAGTAGCTGGAGTCAGCTGTCAGCTTTTAGGTTCTAGGTTTTAGGGAGCGAAGCACTTTCTAAAAGCTAAAACCTAACACCTAAAACCTTACTTTGATATTCTCTTCCTATGAAAAAATTCTTGCCGCTGCTCATCGCTGCCCTCATCCTCAGTGCCTGCACCCGCGGTTCTCCGCCCGAGCCGGTAAAGACGGGGCCGGCTTCCGCCACGGGAACACTGATCCCCGCCGAGGTATCACTGACGCGGAGAGGCTCGTACGCGCTCGTCGTCGGCGGCAAGACGCAATTTTTTCTCGAGAGCAAGAACGAGAATCTTCAGGAATTCGAAGGGCAGACGGTCTTCGTGAGCGGAAACCTCGAGCCGAATTTCCGACCGGAGGACCTGCCCGTGCTCGTCGTCGAATACCTCCGAGCGTCCCGCGGACAGGAACCGCTCCATGACTGGGATGTCCCGGTGCTCAATCTGCGCATCCGCGCCCCGGAAACATGGGGGGCCACCATCGAGAAAGGCGTCGTGTCCTTCATGCTCCTCGGGGAAGAGAAGCCGCTCCTCATCGTCTCGCTCACCTCTTCCGGGAGCCTGCCTCCCGGCACGCCCATCTTCGTCGCTGGACGTCGCGGTGTCAGAACTACTCCCGAGAAGGGCATGTTGCAGGACGTGTATTTCGCAGACAAGGACGTTTCCGTGCGCTTCCACTTCGACGCATCTCTGCAGCGGTCCGTTCAGCGCGTCGAGGAGGGACAGATCCTCCTCTCACAGTTCGAGAACCTCCTCGCGTCCGTCACCTTCCTCTCCGACCAATCATCGTCCTCCTCGTCCTCCCCCTTGCTCACGGGAACGGGGACTGCGACCGGCGGTACTCCCTGCGGCGGTTCCGCGGGCGTCCTGTGTCCCGCGGGATTCTTCTGTGATATCACGGACGCAGTGGAGAATATCGGGGGGTGCCGGAGACTGTAGAGGAAACCGAAGAAACCGAAGAGTCCGAGGATATTTGCCGTTCCTCGGGTTCCTCGGTTTCCTCGGACTCCTCGGGTTCCTCGTCTTTCAAGGTGTACATCTGTACACCACAACAGTACCAGAGAACTGCAAGAGTTTCTGTTTGACGGATGCGAACCGTGCGTAGATAGTGACGGTGTTCGTTTGTACACCCTTATATCCTCCTCCAATTCCATCATGACGAAGCAGTCATCCTCTCCCACTGGCCAAGCATCCGCCCCCCAGAAACTCGCACCCGCCAGGGGAACGGCGGAGGCGCTCGACGCGGCGAAGAAACAGGCGCTCAAATCCGCCATCGCGGAAATCGAGAAGCAGTACGGTGCCGGCTCGATCATGAACATGGGCACAGCACAGAACATCCACATCGAGACCTACTCGAGCGGTTCAGTGAGTCTCGACCTCGCACTCGGCGGCGGCATTCCCCGGAGCAGAATCATCGAGATCTTCGGCCCGGAATCCTCCGGGAAAACGACGCTCGCCCTGCATGCCATCGCCGAGATCCAGAAGCGCGGCGGAAAAGCGGCGTTCATCGACGCGGAGCACGCACTCGACATCCAGTACGCGAAGAAGATCGGCGTGGACATCGCCAATCTCCTCGTCTCCCAGCCGGACGACGGGGAACAGGCGCTGGAGATCACCGAAACCCTCGTCCGCTCGGGCGGCATCGACATCGTCGTCATCGACTCGGTTGCGGCGCTCACGCCGCGCGCCGAGATCGAAGGCATGATGGGCGACAGCCACATGGGGTTACAGGCACGCCTCATGAGCCAGGCGCTCCGGAAGCTCACGTCCATCGTGAGCAAAACGAACTGTTCCGTGATCTTCATCAACCAGATGCGCATGAAGATCGGCGTGATGTTCGGCAATCCGGAGACGACCACCGGCGGGAACGCCCTGAAGTTCTACGCCTCCTTGCGCCTCGATGTCCGGCGCATCGACAAGATCACCGAGAAGGGCGCCGACGAGCAGATGATCGTGGGCAACCGCACGAGGGTGAAGGTGGTGAAGAACAAGATCGCCCCGCCATTCCGCCAGGCGGAGTTCGACATCCTCTACGCACAGGGAATCTCCAAGGAAGGGGACATCATCGACCTCGGCCTCAAGTACGGCCTGATCGAGAAATCCGGGACGCACCTCCGCGCGGGAAGCGAGACGATCGGCCAGGGGAGGGAACAGTCCCGCCAGTACCTGAAGCAGAATCCGAAACTCGTGGAAAGACTGGAGAAGGAGATACGTGACGCGCATCGGAAGCTCAGCGGGCTATAGAAAGGGCTGCCTTCACTGCCCTCTTTCTAGGATCAAAGGAGGTGTGGCACGGGCATCGTGCCCGTGGTTGTCAAGAGAGTGGAATTGAATCCCGAGAGAGCGGGATTGGTTGGGTGGAAGCGGAAAGGAGTCTGCCAAACCATGGGCACGATGCCCATGCCACCTCTGCTATAGCCTTCATCCCTGTCATCCTGCTTTCTCCGCCAAAGAATCCTGTGATCCTCTTTACTATTGCCTTGATCCTTTCTGAGGATTCTGATTGCTTTTGTTCCCCTGGGAGATGGATTACACTCGCACCCCATGGCAGCGACCTTCCTCGACGTTCAGCCACACAGCCTCGAGGCAGAGCAGACCGTGCTCGGCGCCCTCCTCCTGGATCCCGACGCGATCGTGAAGATTTCGGACTTCCTCACGCCCGAGGATTTCTACGACCCGACGTACCGCCTGGTCTTCCTGGCCATCCACGAGCTCTACCAGGGCCACCAGCCGATTGACATCGTCACCGTCAGCAACAAGCTGAGCGACTCGAAGAAGCTCCAGGAAGTCGGCGGAAGCGCTTTCCTCGCGGAACTCGCTTCCAAGGTCCCCACCTCGGCCCACGTGTACAAGTACGGTCAGATCGTGAAAACGAAGGCGATTCACCGCCGCATCATCCAGGCAGGAGAACGCATCAAAGGATTCGGATTCGAGGTGGACCGGGATGTGCCGGAGCTCCTCGAGGAGGTGGAGAAAACCGTGTTCCAGATCTCCACCACATTCCTCAAGGACAAGTTCATCCACATCCGCGACATCCTGAGCGCGCGGTACGAGAAATTCGCGGAACTGCATGAAACCAAGGACGCCTCCATCAAGGGCGTGCCCACCGGATTCACGGCGCTCGACAACAAGCTCTCCGGTTTCCAGCCCTCCGATCTCATCGTCATCGCGGCCCGCCCGAGCATGGGGAAGACCTCGCTGGCCCTCAACATCGCACAGAACGCCGCGATCAAGCACAACAAGACCATAGGGATCTTCTCGCTGGAGATGAGCAAGGAGCAGCTCGTTGACCGCCTGTTCGCCTCCATGCTCGGCGTGGATTCATGGAAGCTGCAGAAGGGGAAGCTCGACGACAAGGACTTCCAGAACATGGGGCCGATCATGGACGACCTCAACAAAGCGAATATCTTCATAGACGATTCCATGGGCTCGTCCATCCCCGAGCTCCGGGCCAAGGCCCGGCGGCTGCAGATGGAACACGGTCTGGACCTCATCATTCTGGATTTCCTGCAGCTCATGACGACCGGCAACCAGAGTTTCGTGGGCAACCGCGTGCAGGAGATCGCGGAGATTTCGCGGTCACTCAAGATGCTCGGGCGGGAGCTGAAGATTCCCGTCGTGGCATTGAGCCAGCTCTCGCGCGCGGTGGAGAGCCGTCCGGGGAACATTCCTCAACTGAGTGACCTCAGAGAATCCGGTGCGATCGAACAGGATGCCGACGTCGTCCTGATGATGTACCGCGAAGATTACTACGAGGAGGACTCGGACCGACCGGGCATCACCGACATTTACATCCGCAAACACCGAAACGGACCGACTGGACGGGTTGAGCTTTTGTTCAAGAAAGAACAGATGCGTTTCTATGACATCGATAAAGCCCACTCCGAGCCCGTGAGTGCCAAGACGGTCCAGCGCCTCGCCGCACAGGTGAAAGCCGCCGGTTGGAAGCCGGCAGCCACCACGATTGCCGAAGAGTAAGATTCCGTCCGATACCTCCCGCATCCTTTCCTTCCACGTACCCAATGATCCCCTTGCCGGTGCGGCCCACGATCTCGCTCACGGAGATCCTCCTGTACTCCTCCATCGCGTTCCTGATCGCGCTTGTCTGCACGCCTTCATTCGTCCGGTTCCTGCACCATTACAAACTGGGGAAGAAGCTCCGCGTCCAGGCAGTGGACGGCGGGTCCGCAAGCGTTTTCCTCACCTACCACCAGGCAAAAGCCGGCACGCCGACCATGGGAGGGGTCCTCATATGGGGCTCCATCGTCGCGACCGTCATCCTCTCGCGCATCCTCTCGTACTGGGGAGTCGTCGAGCACTCACTCCTCCAGCGAGGACAGGTGTACATCCCGCTTGCCGTCCTCATCGGGTACGGCGTGCTTGGGGCGATCGATGACTATCTCAACATCAGCGGCCTCGGGAAGAACAGGGGACTCAATGCGTTCCCGAAGCTCCTCCTGTTGATCCTCTTAAGCGCGATCCCGGCATACTGGTTCTTTTTCCGCCTCGGCTACGAATCCATCCACATTCCGTTCGGTCTGGCGCTCGGCCTCGGGACGGAGACCCTGCACCTGCAGTGGCTCTACATCCCGTTCTTCATCTTCGTCGTCATCGGTACGGCGAATGCCGTGAACGTGACCGACGGACTCGACGGACTCGCCGGCGGGCTCCTCATCATCGCGTTCAGTGCGTTCGGTCTCGTAGCCTATGTCAGCCAGCTCTACGTGCTCGCCGCTTTCTGCGGCGTCGTGGCCGGGGCCATTGCCGCTTTCCTCTGGTACAACGTCCCGCCGGCGCTCTTCTACATGGGGGATACCGGAGCACTGGCGCTGGGCGGAACCCTGGCGGTCATGGCATTCATGATCAACCAGGTGCTCATCCTCCCGTTGATCGGGTTCGTGTTCGTGATTGAAATACTCTCGGTAATCATCCAGCTGGCCAGCAAACGTTTCTTCAAGCGAAAGGTCTTCCTCTCCGCCCCGATACACCATCATTTTGAGGCGCTCAATTGGGGAGAGAGCAAGGTCACGATGCGTTTCTGGATCCTCGGCGTGTTCTTCGCGTTCCTCGGCGTGCTTGTCGGGATCTATGGATAACGCGGATTTGATTTTATGACGAACCCGGCATAGTGTCCTCACATGTTAAGAGTCGCTATCAACGGATACGGTCGGATCGGTCGCGTTGTCCACCGGCAGCTTGTTCAACGTTTCAGAGACAATGTCCACGTCGTGGCCATCAACGCCTCCAGTGATGCCGCAATGCGGCGCTATCTGCTCAAGTACGATTCGCTGCACAGGCGTTTCGACCGCAGCGTGGAAGTGGACGGCGAGAATCTTCTCGTGGACGGAAATCCGGTGCAAGTCGTGCGGGAACGTGACCCGGAGAGCTGCCCCTGGAAAAAGCTGAACGTCGACATCGTCATCGAAGCAACCGGCAAGTTCCGCACGAAGGAAGGAGCCAAAGGTCACCTCAAGGCCGGCGCAAAAGCAGTGCTCATCACCGCCCCGCCCAAGGATGAGGAAACGACGATGATCGTCCGCGGCGTGAACGACTCCATGCTGGAGCAAGCGCTTCCGATCGTCAGCGCAGCTTCCTGTACCACCAACTGTATCGCACCGGTCGTCAAAGTTCTGGATGCGAATCTGAAAATCAAACGCGGCCTGATGTGCACCACGCACGCCTACACCACATCCCAGAATCTCCTGGACAACTCGACGGACAGTTCCAAGCTCAGGATCTCACGGGCCGCGGCGCTGAATATCATCCCGTCCACCACCGGCGCGGCGAAGGCGATCGGAAAAATTTTTCCGCATCTGAAGGGCAAACTCGACGGCATGGCTCTGCGAATCCCCGTGCCGGATGTCTCCGCGGCTTATCTCGCGCTTGAGGTACTCAAAGAAACCGACGCCGACACGGTTAATCGCATGCTGCGCCAGGCCTCGGAGGACGACCTGAAAGGTATCCTCGGCGTTGAGGAAGGGCTGCTGGTTTCGACGGATTTTGTTTCCGACGCCCATTCGAGCACTGTCGACCTCGATTCAACCAAGGTCGTCGACTCTACACTCGTCCAGGTACTGGCCTGGTACGACAACGAATGGGGCTACGCGATGCGCGTCACGGAGATGACGCTGAGAGTGGGAACACTGATGGGAATGTAGGGGAAATGTACAATGTACAATGTAAAATGTAGAATGATGCTTGTCGCCCCTATGTCCGCCTGCTGCCCCCTACCCACCCGCGTCTCCCTCAACGCACACCTCTACCAATCGGGCGTTCCCGACCGGTTGCGCCACCTCATGAACGACATCGCGCGTGCGGGGAAGTACGTCCACCATGCCATCCGTTCCACGGACCTGGGACTCGCGGGATCATCGAACCAGTTCGGCGAGGAGCAGCTGAAGCTCGACGTCCTCAGCAACAACATCATCAAGGAAGAGCTCTGCGAGAGCAGGCTGGTCCATAGCTATGCCTCGGAGGAGGAAACGGTGCTGCAGGAGCTCATTCCGGATGCGCCGTTCACCGTAGTCTTCGACCCCCTCGACGGCTCCTCGCTCGTGGATTGCAACCTTGCCATCGGCTCGATCTTCGGCATCTACGAGAAGGGCGAACTGATCGGTCGCAAGCCCCGGGAACAACTGGCGGCGCTCTACCTCGTCTACGGCCCCCGCACCATCCTCGTCTACAGCGCCGGAAAGGGAGTACATGCGTTCTTCCTGAACGAAGTCGGCGAGTTCATCCTCCTGCAGCGGAACCTCACCGTGCAGGATACGGTGAAGACCTACTCTCCGGGGAACCTTCGCGCGGTGGTGGATACCCCTTCGTACCGCAAGATGATAAACATCTGGCTCGATGAAGCTCTGACCCTCCGCTACTCCGGCGGCATGGTGCCGGACATCCACCATATCCTCGCGAAAGGATCGGGGATCTTCACCAACATCGGCGGGAGCAAGTACCCGCAGGGAAAGCTCCGCCTCCTCTTCGAGTGCGGCCCCTTTGCCTTCATCATGGAGGACGCGGGGGGTGCCGCCTCCGACGGCCACAAACCCATCCTCGACGTGAAGATCCACGAGATTGACCAGCGGACGCCGATCATCATCGGAGCGAAGAAGGAAGTGAAGCGCGTGAGCGAAGTCTTGCACGGCTAATTTTCCCACTTCCAGTACGTTTCATTGAGCGCCTTCGGGAGAACCTCGTCGAGGTTTCTGTTGGATTCCGGTTCTTTCACCTTACCCTCCAGCTTGTAGACGCGCCGCATGCTCCGGTAGGTGCCCCAGGGGAAATACTTGCGGACGAACGGGCGCCTGCCTGCCCCTTTCTTCCCCTCCGTCGTTCCCGCCGGTTGCCGGTAGGGAAGGGCTTTCGGACGGTCATTCTTCGTCCACTCAACGCGCCCGATGACCGTGCGCGTTTCCGGATCCACGTAGACGAGATCGTCATCCCTGTAGGATTGCGGCGATGGGGGAACGGGGTCGGTCATGGGCGACTGAAGAGTTGATGATCCTCCGGCGGCATGGGCGGGGGCGGAGGGGGCGGGGGCGGACGATCTTCATCGAACGCGGTAGAGGCCGGCTTCTTCACCGGCTTCTGCGCGTCCGGATGGTGGAAGAGCTCCCGGATCTCGTTCCTGCGCTGCTCCTGGTACCTGAGGAATGCGTAGAGAGTGGCGAGAGCGCTCCCCACGAGGGCGACGTAGATGCCGAAGCGTATCTCCGCGCCAGAGACTTCGGACGTGAGACGGAGCAGGATGGTGAATGCCGCAAGGAGCAACACGAACGAAATCACGCTTGCCGAGAGCCGGACGCTGTTCCGGACGGCTTTGCGGACGATGATGGGGCCTCCGAGGATGGGAGAAGCCGTTATCGCCAAAATGTACAGCTGGAGGAGGAAAACCGTATGACCGATGTACCCCGTATAGAACCCGAACCCGCTCCACTGTTGCGTATTCCCGTACCACTGCCCGCCGATCCAGGGCAGGAACAATGCGAAGATACAGAGGAGGACGCCAACGTGCAGCACCTTCTCCTCGATCTCCATGGCGCGCACAAGACGAAGCAATCGCTCGACCATGGGAAGAGCATAGCAAATTGCCGCCGGACGGTCACGGTTTTTTGCCGCATCGTGTTAGGATATGGACATGGGACTCCGGTACAAGACCGTCGGCATCACGGCGCGTTCGGACATCGCCGACGCGGAACGCACGCTTCAGCGGATCATCCGGATCATCGCCCGGAGCGGCGCGACGGTTCTCCTCGATGCAAAACGTTGTAAGCACCCGGCGCTCAAGAAGTACCGCATGTATCATCGCTGCCGCGAGCTCCAGCTCCTCGTCGTGCTCGGGGGCGACGGGACGATCCTCCGCACCATCCGGGAGATGGACGACCTTCGCGTACCCCTGCTCTCCATTAACCGGGGTACGATTGGATTCCTCGCGGAAATGAGCCTCCACGAAGCGGAGAACATGCTCCCCGGATTCCTCCGCGGTCAGGGGCAGATCGAGGAACGAAGCCTCCTGCACATTACGGCGATGCGCGGGAAGAAGGTCCTGTGGGAAGGGCGTGTCCTCAACGAAGCCGTCGCCGCACAGGGAGCGATCTCGCGACTCATCGACCTGCAGACCTCTGTGAACGGTGACTCGCTGGCCACGTTCCATGCCGATGGCCTGATCATCGCGACGCCCACGGGCTCCACGGCCTACTCGCTCGCCGCGGGGGGTCCCATCGTGCATCCGCAGCTCTCTGCGACCATCCTGACCCCCATCAACCCGCATAGTTTCAACCAGAAACCCATCGTGCTGCCGGCGGAAGATGCCATCGAGGTGACCATCCTCACGAAACCGCGGAAGTTCACCGACATCCAGGTGAGCCTCACACTCGATGGCCAGACGTACGTGACGCTGGAACGCAACGACACGATCCGTGCCGTCGCCGCGAAGGAGACGGTGAAGTTCCTCCGGCGCAAGGAGGAATCGTTCTTCACGTCACTCCGGAGCAAGCTGAAGTGGGGCGAACGGCCAGAGCTTACCTAAACTAACAAAAAATGGTATAATTATCTGATGGCGCACATCGACCCCAAGAAGCTCTCATTTCTGCAGGGAGAGGAACTCCTCTCCACGCTGGAGCAGGAGGCGATCAAGAACGGCATCTCCGACATCCACATCAATCCGCAGAAAGCCGGCGTGAAGATCGAATGGCGCGAGCTCGGGTTACTGGCGACGCTTCTGACCGTCTCTCACGAGACCTTCGAAACGATCAAGCGGCGCATCAAGTTCAAATCCAGGCTCAAGATGAACATCGAGACGATCGCGCAGGACGGGCAGTACACCTTCCCGGCGGCGGGGCGGATGATCAACGTCCGCGTCGCGAGCCTCCCGTCGCGGTTCGGAGAGGCATACACCCTCCGTCTCCTCGACCCGCAGCGCGGCATCGTCCCGCTCGAGCAGCTCGGCTTCCCGCTGGAGATCAAGCAGAAGCTCACGGAGCTCGTCGAGCTCCCCAACGGTCTCATCCTCGTCACCGGACCGACGGGATCCGGAAAGACCACAACCCTCTACGCGCTCCTCTCGACGCTCTCCGGAAAAGACCGCAACATCATCACGCTGGAAGATCCGATCGAGTACGAACTCAAGGACATCATCCAGAGCCAGATCGACAGCGAGCATGGTTACACGTTCGCCACCGGACTCCGCGCTATCCTCCGCCACGACCCGGACATCATCCTCGTCGGTGAGATCCGCGACCAGGAGACTGCCCAGACCGCCATCGACGCATCCCTCACCGGACACCTGGTGCTCGCCACCCTCCACACGAACTCCGCCATCGAGGCCATCCCGCGCCTCCTCTCGATGGGGGTGAGCACGTACACATTCGCGCCGGCGCTTCGCGCGGTCCTCGCCCAGCGTCTGGTCCGGACCGTCAATCCGGAAATGCGGGAAACGGTCGAGCAGCACAACGAAAGCGAACCCCGGTTTTACACGGGACAGTGCTCGCTCCCGGAACTCCTCATTGCCTCCGAGAACATCAAGAATCTCATCCTGAACCAGGCGACGGCATCGGAAATCCTCACGGCGGCACGGAAGGAGGGCTTCCGCACGATGGCGGAGTGGGGAGAAACCATGGTGAAGGAGAAGGTGACAAGCATGCTGGAAGTCGCACGGGTCACAGCGGTGTAAGAACGTATTTCGGCAACGCAGCTTGCTTGCGTCCACGCGCGGGATACGACTATCATGGGCAACCAATGCTCCCCAACCGTCGGCGACACCAGTACATCATCGGCACGGAGCGGCGCAGATCGCGCTTCATCGGCAGAGCGGCGATCGTGCTTATTGCGCTCCTCATCGCCTGGTACCTCGCCTTACGGGTATTCGCGCTCTTCGACCACGCTGTAGGGAAGAGAGCCGCCACCCTTCTCTCCATTCGATCCGGCCTGGAAGGAGCGCAAGTTTCACTCCAGGGAGGGGAGTGGCAACGGCCGGAGACCAGCCTCAAACTCTATCCGGGCGACAGCGTCGCACTGCGCGGGAACTCGGACCTCGTCCTGACGTTCTTCGACGGCACGCGTGTCCGGCTGGACCGGGGGAGCGAGCTCATGATCGGAAGGAGCGATTCCTACGGACAGAAGGGCAGCTCCCTCATCGAGCTCACCGTGAAAACGGGAAGAGTGTGGATCAACACTCCCTCCGTCATCACGTACTCCGGTTCCATCACCCGCACGGTAGTACTGCAACCCTACCGGGTGGAAGTTCCTGCAAACACCTCTGGCCTGCTTTCCCCCACGGAAATCACCGTCCTCCGCGCTGCGGGAATCGGACTCAAGGCCACGCTCTCCTTCGGCATCGCGGGGAACAACGAAGTCTACGTGGGAGAAGGGCAGCACCTGAACGTCGGTGAAGACGCAAAACGCGCGATCCGCGGCGGGAGCGATCCCTATGACTTCCGCGATCCGATTCTGACGCAGGCCCTCAAAGACGAATTTCTCCTCTCCAGCTACAGCCTGTTCAGCTCATCCGCCGTGCCGGGACAAACCTCTGCCGGCGCGGAATCACCCCTTCCAGGCGACGATCAGAACCTCGTCCTCACATCACCGGAGAACGCTGCGAGCATCACGAGCAGAACCGTACCCGTCAACGGTCGCGTAAGCTCGCGCGTCGCCCTCCTCCTGGTGAATGGGCAGAGCGTACCGATCAGGAAAGACCTGAGTTTCTCGGTGGACATGAGCCTCAGTAAAGATCCGACAACCCGGATCCGGGTGGAGGCGCAGGACGCGCAAGGCCTGATCCTCGGACAGGCGGAACTCTCGGTGACGAACGCATACAAGCCGATCGTCTCGCCGGTCCGCATCAAGTCTCCCGTCGGCTCGGGCGAAACCCTCACCACCTCCCTCCGGGAGATCGAGATCACGGGCGAAGCACTGCAGGGCACGGCAGGGATCATCGTGAATGACTACCGTCTCCAGCTGTTCAAGCCCGCAGACAAGACCTGGAGCTACCTCGCGAGCACGGCATTGGGGAACCTTCTCCCGGGACCGAATCTCTTCACGGTGTACGCGGTCGATGCAGACGGCAACAGGAGCGAACCGAGGAGCATCACGATCGTCCTGAAGGAGAACGGAGCGGGAACCGCGAGCGGGGAAGTCGTCCAGCCGCCGCTCAAGCAGAATCCGCCGCTCACTCCGGGCGTCCTCACCGTCGAATCTCCGCTCGCAGGCGCGAGCATCACCACCGCAGAAAAGGAGGTAGTCATCGAGGGTCGGACGTCCGCGGAGACCTCTGGCATCTCCGTGAACGGCTACTCGCTCTCGCTCTACCAGCCGGGGAAGACGACGTGGAACTACATCGCGAGCACGGACCTCCGGACGATGAAGCGCGGCAAGAACGTCTACCGCATCGTCGCGAGGAACAAGGACGGCGAAATCCTCGACATCCTGGAGTACAGCATCACGTTCAAGCCATAACAATGAAGTAATCGAACAATTAGTGACTGGAAATCCTCATACCAAGAGTTGTGAGCACTCTGGCAAACTCCCCCGGCAGTGGGCTCGTAACGTGCACGTTCTTTCCGGTAGGGGAAACGAACGCGAGTTTCCACGCATGGAGACAGAGGAAGCGAATATCCAGCCGTTCGCCGAGCGCCGATGAATCTTTGTTCCCGTACTTCCTGTCCCCCAGCACGGGATGGCCGATGCTCTTGAGGTGCACGCGTATCTGATGTGTGCGCCCCGTGTGGAGATCGAGCGTGAGGAGCGCGATACCTCCTCCGGATGCAACGGTCCTGTATGTCGTCCGTGCGCTGCGGCTCTTCGTCGCCTGAAGTACGGACATCTTCGTCCGGTCCCCCGTATGCCGGCCGATGGAAGCATCAATGATTGCCGCGCGGGGAGAGGGCACACCGCTGACAAGCGCGAGGTACCGCTTCTCCACCTTCCGGTCATGGAACTGCCGCTGGAGCACAAGGTGCGCTTGCGGTGTCTTGGCTACGAGCAGGCAACCCGTCGTGTCCTTATCGAGACGATGCGCCAGCACCTCCGGGGCGGAGAAGGGGAGTGAGTGTAGAGAGAACAGTGATCGGAGAGACCCGAGGATCGTCTCCTCGCCCTCCTTCATCCCGCTTCCCGGATGCACCGCGATCCCGCGCGGCTTGTCGATCACCATGCACGCGTCGTCCTCGTAGAGAACGCCGAGTCGGAGATTGCCGTGCTCCTCAGATAATGCATCGACAGCGCGTTTCTCTTCAATCAAAGACACTCTGTCACCTCCGCTCAAGCGAAGCGAAGGTTTGGAGACGGTTTTCCCGTTCACGCAAACGCGCTTCCTTTTGATCGCCTTCTGCGCGCTCGCGCGGCTCTTCACGCCTGCTTTCGAGGCAAGGAAGAGATCCAGACGCACCGGTGATGGCACGATCCAATCGGCCACGGAGCCAGTGTAGCGCAGAAACACGATGCTCACGCCGCGCCGAGCGTTTCCCTCGCCAGACGTCGCGCGGTCGCCCGGAGCCCCTCATCGATCTCATCAAGCTGTTCAGGCAAGCGCATGCGTTGTTCAACGGATGCTGCGACTTCCTCTTCCGTCCTCGGATCGAGGCCACGAAGTCTGCGGCTGGTATTTCTGCCCTGCTCATCGCACCTTACGCAGAGCCGCGGGTACACTGTCCGATCGGAAACTGTCTCAGTGGAAGGTTTCATAGTGGTTATACTATACATAATTAATTATATTATGCAATAGGTCGGAAAACCGCGACTGGTATCCTTCGCTCAATGAGTAACGCAAATGAACTCCTCACGCGCGCCGTCGAAACCGTCGTCCCGCTGCCGCTCGCGGAGCAGAAGCTCAAATCCGGCAAACCACTTCGGATCTACTTCGGCATCGACCCCACGGGAGCCCGCCTCCACATCGGGCACTCGGTGCCGATCCTGAAGATGCGCGCGTTTCAGGACGCCGGTCACCGCGTGATCCTCCTCATCGGGAGCTTCACGGCCATGATCGGCGACCCCTCGGGCCGTGATGAATTGCGCAAGCCATTGACCGCCGAAGAGGTGAAGAAGAACTTCGAGACGTACCTCGAGCAGGCCAAGCTGATTCTGAACCTCGATAACATCGAAGTGGTCTACAACCATGAGTGGCTTTCAAAACTTGCGTTCGACGACATCGCGAAGATCGCGAGCAACTTCACTGTCCAGCAGATGATGAAGAGGGACATGTTCCAGAAACGGCTCAAGGAAGACAACCCCATCGGATCCCATGAGTTCCTCTATCCTCTCATGCAAGGATATGACTCCGTAGCCCTCGATGTGGACTGTGAAGTAGGAGGCAATGATCAATTGTTCAATATGCTCTGCGGCCGCACGCTGCAACAGGTGTTCGGCAAGCGCGACAAGTTCGTCCTCACGACGAAACTCATCGAAGGAACCGACGGACGAAAGATGAGCAAGACGTACAACAATTGTATCTATCTCGAAGACGAGCCAAACGACATGTATGGCAAGGTCATGTCCGTTAAGGACGACATGATCCCGACATACATGGAGTGCTGCACGAAAATCCCGATGGCGGAGGTCGGGGAAGCGGCGAAGGCGCTCAAGGGCGGAAAGGTGAATCCGAAGGAGCTCAAGATGCGGCTCGCGCGCGAGCTCGTGACCATGTATCACGGCAAATCGGCGGCGCAGATCGCCGAGCGTGAGTTCGAGAAGGTGTTCCGTGACAAGGGAATCCCCGAGGACATCCCGCAATTCAAGGCGAAGAAGGGCATGCTCCTCATTGATGCGCTCGTGGAGAGCAAAACCGTCTCAAGCAAGAGCGAAGCCCGGCGCCTGATCGAGCAGGGCGCGATCAAGGTGAATGACAAACCCGTTACCTCTACCGATGCGAAGGTGGAGGAGGGGATAGTGAAGGTGGGGAAGAGGAAGTTTGTGAGAGTAATATTCTCATGACTCGTAGGAACATCTGATTCACCGACAATATTTCACATCAGCAGCGGCCCTTCGGGCCGCGGCGAATAAAGATTTGTTTCACCAGTGAACCGCAGGTAGATACCTGCTCCCTATCTTCACTTTATTTCCTGCACAGGAGCGGGTGTCTACCCGCGTCCATCCTCACTTCACCACCATCACAAAATACCCCGACGTCTGTTTCTGGCTGATTCGCCGTAGAACCGGAAGACCCTCATCGAGCATGCGTACGAGGAGGGGGAAAAGCCCTCTGCGCCCGAACGGAAGGAAGAGAAGAAGCGTCTCGAAGATCCCCCTCACCGGGCAGATCTTCACGGAGCTCTGGTCGCGAAAGAGGTACGCGATGCCGTCGCAGGTGAAGCGGTAGTAGTCGCGGTAGTCCTGCGCATGCGCGTGGTAGCGGTAGACGAAGGGAACGTAGACGAGGGCTTTTCCGCCGGGCTTGAGTACGCGGAGGATCTCCCCGATGCCGCGCTTGGGGTCGTAGACATGCTCGAGGACGGCGATGCAGAAGACCGCATCGAACGAAGCGTCAGGGAACGAGAGCGCATGGATGTCCTCCACGTAATCCGGCGAGTACTTGCCGGTGTAATCCGTCACGCGGTAGTCCACCGTCGGATCGGTAAGATAGCGCGAGAATTTCTTCCTGAAGCGCGGGTTCACCCGGCTCCCGCGCGTTCCATCGATCCTCAGGCCCCCGCCGATGTCGAGGAGTCTGCCGCCAGCACGGAAGACCGACTCGATGGAAGATTCGAAGAACGAGTCCCACTCGGGCATGAATACACGCGCGAAGAAGCCCCGGCTTGAGCGATGCATCGTCGGTGCCGGAATCTGGAAATCTGCGATAGTTGCGGATGACACGGAAGCATTCTACCTCACGTCATCCTGAGACTATCGAAACACAATTCTCAAATTTTTCAAAAGAAGAGGGGAGGGGAGTAGCATTCTTTACCACTCCCCTACATCCAATAAAGTGCCTCTTTGGCTACTCCCCTAGGGAAGCTCTGATTAATGCCATTACTTGCGATAAACAACATAACAGCAGCGGCTTTTCCCGTCCGACCGGGTCATCCGGGCGGGCAAGCCGCGGTGTTTGCGTGATGGACAACGCAGCAATTCTTCATTCGCCGCGGCCGGGACGGCTGCTGCTGATGTGGAATATTGCCGATTAATCAGCGGTTCCCTAGAGTGATTTTTTTAGGTACAATTCATCATACAATCGCTTATATAAGCCATAAAGAGTGGATAAAGGTATATTCAGAACATAGTGAACAACATTCGTCTAATAACTTTTATCCACATTGCTGTGCATATCTAGGAGCAGGTGAGCATTGTCTGCATTTCATCTTTTTTCTTTACTGTTTGCGGATAAGTTGATGAGAGGGGAGAGAAGTCACCGAAATAGTGAATAACGCACAATGTATCTTGTACATTATAAAATATCAGGGGAGGTTACATCGCCTCCATCTCCATGATCGCAATGTTGGCTCCGATCTCCGGCAATGTGTACGCCCACGGCGGCCAGAGATTTATTTCCACTTTCGATACCTCCGGTAAGTTCTTGATGACCCGATAGGCTTCCGAGGATGTCTTCCCTGCCACACTGTCCCGGATGAACTTCCCGAACTTCGCTCCGCTCGGTGTTATCGGGTTCAGAACATAACGCTGGTTATACGTCAAATCAGCGGTGATCTTGACCCATTGGAGATCGTCATCCCACGGCGCAATGACATGAATGTTCACGTTCTCATTGGTGAGCGACGTCGGAACGACCATGCGCTCACCGGGAACCCGCTTCAGGATTTCCTCTTTCAGGAGCTCCAGGAGCTCGTTCTCGTCGTAGAGAATCACAGTGTACTCGATGCTCCCTCGCACCGGGATGGAGGTGACGTTCTGCCCGATGAACGACTCCGAGAGCGAGAAGCCCCTGAATAAAACTTTTGTCAGCTCATCGTACTTAAGCTGCACGAAGTACGTGCCATTGAGATTGTTGAAGTTGATGCGCTCCTCCTCCACTTGCTGCTTCGCTACCATGAGAAGTTCCTGCTCGAGGCGATAGCGCGCCCCGGGGTGGCTCGCCGACCCCTCGACATCTTCCTTCGTCAGCAAGTTCACGTAGGACGTCGCGCCGCCCTGAGCGGGCTTCTCGTTTCGAGCGTACACCAGACTGCGTTCCTTCTCCGTCAGCCCCGGAAAATCCCACTTGATCATCACCGGGACATTCCCGCGTTCCCCCAGCACTTCACCGTACTGATCGAGAGGGTCGGCCACGGCGGGGATCTCCTGTTTCGTATGCGGTTCCAGGATGACATCGCTCTGCAGCCGGAATCTCATCCCCGCCTGGTTCACAAGCCTCGTTTTCTTCCGCAACGAATACCGTTCATCCGAGTCGTTGAAGACGGTCACCATCATGCGTGCATTCGTTCCAGTGAAATTCTTACTGATCTGGTCGTAGGTAATGGTGCGATCGAACTTCACCGTCAGCCGCTGGAGCGGCAGCACACGCACACGTTCACCGGGAACCGGAAGGACGGCGCCGGATGCGCGGAGGTAGACATTCGTCGTGAAGTTCTCGGTCTCCTGATTGGGCCAGATGCGGATCTCGGCCGAGGGAAGGAGACGGAAGAACACGTAGAGGAATGCACCGATGCTCAGGAGGAAGAGCACCCAGATCCTGAGCTTCGGCAGCGAGAGCAGCCCCACGCTCTGGAGACGATTTCGGATATCCCGCCGCCAGGAAACGGGGCTGAATGCGCGGAGGGCTTCAGCCGCAGACACATGGAACCCGAGGAGGAGCTTGATCTGCTTGACGGTGGTCACGGTCTGCCAGCCATGCGATTGAGCGGCATCCAAAACACGTTGATCCTTCGTGGCCAGCACGAGACGGCGATCGGAATGGAGGGCACGCGCTTCCAGAAGGAATCCCCCGAGCTCCTTGTCCGGAAGATGATCCAGCGCCTGCCCCGGGACAACGAGGAGGAACGGGCCGGCCGTCCGGCGAACGATCCCGAGGAGCGCCGGACCGGAGGTCTGCTCCTGCACAATGGAAACGGTGAACGTTACCTCTGTTTCAGGCATGGACGCAATTATAGACTACAAACTACTCACTTCTTCTCCAGCACCTTCAAGGACTCGAACTTCTTCCCCCCGATGAACTCCAGCATCGCCCCTCCGCCCATGCTCACGAACGTGTACTTCGAGAGCGGATAGCCATACTTGAGGTGGAAATCGATGGTATCTCCTCCCCCGAGAATGCTGGTCGCCCCCGCCTTCGTCGCCCGGGCGACGGCTTCCGCCACGCGCTTGCTTGCGTGCGAGAAGCGGTTGTACTCGTAAACGCCAAGCGGACCGTTCCAGACGATCATCTTCGATTGCTCGATCACCTCGCAGAAACGCTGCACCGTCACCTTGCCGATGTCGAAAATGCACATGTCCCCCTCGAGATCGTCCACCGGGAGATCCACTTTCTCCGCCTTCTCATCGAGCGCGGTGGCGACGACGACGTCACGGGGGACGTGAATTCTGGCACGACCCTCCTTCTCACTCTCGAGCATGAGTTCCTGCGCCTGCTCCAGCCCCTCTTCATCGTACTTCGAGCCGCCGACGGAGAATCCGCGTGCGGCAATGAAGGTGTTCGCGATGCAGCCGCCGAGGAGGATAGAATCGCCTTTCGCGAGGAAGTGCCGGATCACCGGTACTTTCGTTTCCATCTTCGCACCGGCGACGATGAGCGTGAGCGGCCGCCTCGGTTTGGAAATGACAACACTCAGGTGCTCCACCTCCTGCGCCAGGTTGAACCCCATGTACGAAGGCAGGAGCCGTGGAACCCCCACCATGCTCGCGTGCTCGCGGTGGCAGTTCGTGAACGCATCGTTCACGTAGACATCGCCGAGAGCGGCAAGCGCCTCGGCGAACTTCGGATCGTTCTTCTTCTCCTCCGGATGAAAACGGAGGTTCTCGAGGAGGACGGCCTCGCAGGGCTTGGCCTTCAGGATGACATCCGTCGCCGCCCCTCCGACACAGTCCCTCGCGAAGTGCACCGTCGTCTTCAGGAGCTTCCGGAGCACAGGGACGAGCGGCTCCTGCGAGAACTGGGGGTCGGGACCGTCCTTCGGCCTCCCCTGGTGCGCGAGCAGGATGAGCACGGCCTTCGCATCCAGTATGAAGCGCATCGTCTTCTGTATCGCCTCGATGCGCGTCGTGTCCACGACCTTCCCATCCTTCATCGGCACGTCAAACCCCGCACGGAGCAACACACGCTTCCCCTGGAGCTTCGCCTCATCAAGCATGCGGTACCGCGGCATCGGTTTCAGTCTAATTCACCTTACACCCAGAGAGCCAGCACATTTTCCATCGGCCACTCCCCTCCCCTCTTTCCCACGAGATGTCCGGTGAGCACGCCTCCGTCGTTCACGACGACATCCGCTCTCCCCCCTTTCCTCGCCGAGGGAGCGAGGTGATCCAGCAGATCGCAAACGGGAAGCTGGAGGGAGGCGTCAAGCAGGTAGCCGCGCCGCCCGTGAAGGAACATCTCGGAGAGCCTGAGCTCCAGATCCACGCGCGACAGCGTCCGGTAGAAATCGAAGAACCCGTCGATCCCGCGCGAGGCGAGAAACGCGTTCCAGCGTTTGCGCGCATCGTGCCGGCAGCGGGGCCCCAGGAGACCGAGGACGATCCGTGACATGCTACAATTGTAGTGATGCTCGCCGCCGCCGCCACGGTGTTCGCCGTGACATGGCTCTCCTACGCCGTCGCACTCAGAGCGTACCGGCGATTCCGTTTGCTGGATTTCCCCGAACGCTACGCGCTCAAGCGTACGGAGCGCCTCCCCTACCCGACCGGTCTCGTCGCGGTCGCGGTGTTCGTCTGCGCCATGGCGGTGCTCCTCCCCTTCCGTGAGAAGGAACTCGGCCTGCTCGCCGCAGTGGCCATTCTCGCGATCACGAGCTTCATCGATGACCGCACTCCCATCCCCTCCCGGGTCCGCCTCTGCGTCCAGATCGCCGTCGCGGTCATTCTCTTCGTCACGGGCTCACGCATCTACTCGATCACGAACCCGCTCGGCGGCGTGCTCAAGCTGGACTCCGTTTCCATCTACACCGCGTTCTTCGGCTCTCTGCCCGTCCTGAGCGGTCTCTTCACGCTCGGCTGGCTACTCCTGACGATCAACGCGCTCAACTGGCTGGACGGCGTGAGCGGACAGGTGAGCATCCTCTCCACCATCGGCTTCCTGATGCTCGGCTTCCTCGCATTCTTCCGGAACGGGGAGACGGAAATCGCGCTCATCGCCTTCATCCTCGCCGCGATCGCGGGGGCGGGAGCGCTGTTCGATTTCCCGCCGCCGAAGATGCTGATCGGCGACACCGGCTCCATGTTTTTCGGCCTCATGCTGGGCCTCCTCGGCATCTACCACGGCGGCAAGGTGGCGACGGCGTTCCTCGCGCTCGGCCTTCCCCTGCTCGACGCGCTCTTCGTCGTGCTTGGGAGGATCGCACGGGGCCACTCGCCCTTCCGCGGAGGACAGGACCATCTCCACCACCGGCTGTTGCGCTGTGGGTGGACGGAACGGCAAATCGTCGCCCTCACCGCCGTCGTCGGCATGACGTTCGGAGTTGCCGCGTTGTTCCTCTCGACACCGGGCAAGGGTATAGCTGCGCTTCTCCTCGTCGCGGTGGTTCTGACCCTCAGACTCCTGACAAGATCTCCTACCGCTCGAACACCATCGGAGCGCTCACAGTCACAAACGCCCCGCGCGTAGCGATGAAGAGCGTCTTGCTGCCGCGCGCGAGCACGTTCACGATGGCGATGCCGTTCACGAAGTCGAGAGAGGAGAGCTCTTTGGGCCGGATTTCCGCTTCCCCGAACTCCGGGATGACGAAGAGCCTCCCCTTGAACGACGGCGAGAGCACCGTATTCCCGTCCTGATCGAGCGCCGTGATCTTCACGCGCTGCCAGGTGTGCGTGAGCTTCCCGGAGTGCTCGATTGCCAAACGACTGACGTCCGTATCGGAACCTGCGATGATCGGCACGGACACTGTTTCCCCGGCCGCAGCGGTTTTCACCTCCGAAACCTGCCCCGTCTCCGGCGTCCGCGCAGCCGGAGCATTGGCCACAGGAACTGGAGAGGTTGCCTGCCGGAGGCTGAAGCGCATGAGTCTCACCTTCAGACGTTCCGCACGGAGAACCCGCTGCCGCTCACCCGGAGACTGCGTGACGATGACGGGCGAGGGCAGCTTCGACACCACAGCGCTACGCACAATGATCGGCGTGTAACGCTCGTACTGCTGTACGAAGAGCATCGGGCTCAGAGTGTAGAGATCGCCGCGCTCCTGATGGAGACCAGCGTTGATCGCCTCGGTGAAGGACAGATTTGCCAATCGCGCCTCGTCGCTCGTGAACGGCCAGTACGGATGGAACGGGGCAGAGCTCTTGTCGATCTGGAAGTGGAGGTGAGAGCCGCTCACGAAACCGGTCTTCCCGCTCGTCGCGATCTGTTCGCCCTTGTACACGACCTGTCCCTCGGCGACGAGGACGGCGTCGAGATGGGCGTAGATCGAGTACACGGTCGTCGTTTTCTCCGGCTGATCGGGGTCCGGGACGTTCGGATGGCGGATCACGATATGATGGCCGTACCCCGTTTCCTGCAGGCTCACCTTCTCGACGATCCCGTTCGCGATGGAGACGACGGGCGTCCCGACGGGCACGCGGATATCGATACCCACGTGGCTCCCCCCCCGATCCTCCCCGGTAATGTAGTTCCCGAGATTCCCGATGCTGTACACGGAACGAGCCGGGGTGTTTCCCGCGGCTGCCTGGAGTTCTTTGGGATCGTACGCCGGAAGAGGGATGAGCACATTCTGCGGGACGAGGCGGTACGTATGAAGCTTCGGATCACCGCCGTACTGCGCCCAGCGGGCAAAGTCAGGAACTTTGTCAATAGGCGGAACCGTGCCGACGAAGGCGATTGCCGCATCATCCTCCTTGCCAAGAACGGACTTCCAGAAAACATACCAGCCATGCTGGCCGACCATGTTTCCGACGACGAAAGCGAAGAGGGAAAGCGAGGCAATGATGAAAGAGAGCTTCTGCCGTGCAATGCGCAGCACGCTCGGCTTCTTCAGTTTGTAGAGTGCCTGTACGCGGAATCCCAGACGAGAGATGGACATGGCCACGTGGTAGGATGGATCTTGGCTTTGCGCCTTGTTGTATCCTCATATATCATATTATATTTTGTTAAAAATGTCAATGGGTGACCGATGCATCATTAGGGCAGGGACAAGCGAAAAAATGCGCAGAAGTGCCGGTTTTTTGGCTCAGAGCCTGTATCGGGAACCCATCACCATTACGCTCATCGGGGAATTGGGGGTCGGAAAAACGACGTTCGCACAAGGGTTTGCCGCCGGTCTGGGCCAGAAAGAACGCGTCGTGAGCCCCTCGTTCGCCCTCGAGCAGCAGTACGGGAAACGGCTCGTCCACATCGACCTCTACCGGCTCAAAGAAACGCAGACCAGGGACATGCTCCATCACTCGGAGGACTTCCGCGGCATCCGCCTCATCGAGTGGGCGAATCGCGCGAAAGGAGCGGATCTCCATGAGGACATCCGCATCACCATCTCCGAACTGCCGGAGGAACGCAATACCCGTCTGATCGCCATCGAGTTCCTGGACATCGCGCTCCCCTCTCTGAAAGAAATTCAAGCATGGCGCAGGGAAGTCTCGCTCCCCGAACATATTGTGCGGCATAACGACGTCGTCGCGGAGGTCTGTGAAAAACTCACGGACAACCTCTGGAAATGCGGCGTCGTCGTCCGGAGGAACGCGCTCATCGCCGCAGCGCGAACGCATGATTTGCTGCGTTTCGTGGATTTCCGCACGCAGGACCTGGATGCCACGCGTGAACAGAACGCACTGTGGGAGGATCTCCGGAAACACTATTCAAAGGATCACGAGGGAGCCGCGTGCCAGTTTCTCTCCGAGCGCGGGTATCCCGAGATCGGCGAGATCGTGCGCACGCACCGGGGACACTCGGAAGATGAAACCAGGCAACCGAAAACCATTGAGCAGCTCGTCCTCTCCTACGCGGATAAGCGCGTGCTGCTCGACAAAATCGTCACGCAGAGCGAGCGGTTCGAGTACTTCGCGCAGCGCTACGCCGGCGGGAAGACCACACCGTTCGCGAAGGCCTGGTACGCGAAAGTACAGGCAACGGAGAAAACGCTCTTCCCGGATGGCCCTCCGACGCTCTAGAACCTGAGCACCAGTTCCTGCTGCAACACCCGCAGCAAATCCACCTCGTGTTTGTAATAGAGCACGGCAGCAAGCCCGAGGAGGAAGAGACACACCCACACGGTGATCAGCGACCAGCGATGGATTCGGAGCAACGGTTTCTTCAGATCGGGATGCGGCGTATACAGGTACATCCGGAAATTCGAGTAGAGGTGAAACGTGCGCTCGAGGATCTCGATCTTCGGCACGATGGTCCCGATGGCGCGCGCGATGGTGAGCTCGGAACGGAGGACGCCGCTGAGCGCGGCCAGAGCGAACGTATGATTCAGGTACACCGCGAACGTGAGCGCGAGGAGGAAGAGCGCGATGTCCACGATGCTCTCGAAGAGGACCGCTCTCCACGTCATCATCCATCCGTAGCGATGGAAGTCGTGGTACTTCACTATGTCGAGACACATGTGCGCGATGATCAGCACGAGGAAGAACCCGAGGTTGAAGATCGCGGCAGCGAGGAACGTGCCGACCAAGTACGCCGCATGGAACGCGGGGATATCGTCGTGTTCGTGCACGAAGAGGCGGAAGCGATGGATGATCGTCTGCATGTTGTTTGTCTTTTTGTCATTATAACAGTATTCGAAAAAATGTGCAACTCCTGCGTTATGCGCGAGATGTTGCCGCGAGCTTTCCGTACTCCTCCGCGAGATCGCGCGCCGAGACGAGGAGAACCTGCCACACGTCGGGCTTCGAAACGGGATACCGCAAGATGCCCTCTGTCGGCACAGGATCAGCGATAAGGTCTTCCTTGCTCTCCCCGGTAACCAAAGAGGGTGGTGTAGGGAAAGTGTTCTGTAGCTCGCCCCCGCCTGTGAAATCCGGAGAAAGAGTGCGCCACTGTTGGGTGGAAGCATAGGTAAGCCCAAGCTCCTTGAGATCTTCCCTGGTGAGCAGAGAGTGCCGGACCAGTCGATCGTAGATGACTTTCCAGTGATAATTCACCGCGCCATACCGACGGTACACGTGCCGCGTGCTCACCCAACCGGCAATGGCTTTGCAGGTAACCTGCGCGGCAGAACGAACAGGGAAATGTGCGAGGGCCAACGCGCGACTCCGCTGAGCAGGAAGGTGTTCCCCCTCTGCAGAGAGAACGTTATGCGATCCGACAACGAGACGCTGAACGTCGCGAAGAACAGAGCGAGGGAGCGCAATCTTCCACCACTGGGGATCTTCGCGTGTCCTGCGGTAGGTAATCCTCTTCAGGACATGCGGCTCATGCTCATCGTCACTCGGAAGAGGAACATATCCCCGCCAGGGAATGAGGAGCACTCCGGCATCACCCTCCTCCTTCAGAGCATCCTGAACACTCTGTGCGCCGGGAGCGACGAGGAACTCATCGGCATCGAGCGGCAACACCCAATCGGGGGAATCGTGCTGCACAACCTCGCGCGCAATATCCGTATAGATCTTCGCCTGATCGTACGAAAAATCGCTGATGGAACGCACATCCACCGGCAAGCCTTCCGCTCTCAGCGCTTCGAGAATTTCCCGCGAGTTGTCCTGGCTCCGATGATCCACGATCACCATCCGATGAACGAATGCCGCATGATGACGGACGAACGCCTCCAGAATATCGCTTTCATTCCGCACCACGCTGAAAGAAATTATCTTCATAAGTTCGGTGAATTTATCTTAGCATGCTCTTTTCGACGCCTAGCACCTCCCGAACTTTCTTCAGCCTCTCCCGCACCTCCTGCTCGAATCCCCGGTCCGTCGGCTCATAGAACGGCTGACGCCTGCGGAGTTCTTTGGGGAAATAGCTCTCGGTCACCACGCCCCCCGCAAAGTCGTGGGGATACCGGTACCCCACCCCGTAGCCGTGCTCCTCGCGCATCGCCTTCACCGGCGCATTCCTCAGATGCATCGGCACTTCGAGCGACGGCGATGTCTCCACTGCTTCCTTGGCCAGATCCTTCGCCACTGTTACCGCATTGCTTTTCGGTGCCTGCGCCAGGTACACGCAGGCATGCGCAAGGAAGAATTCGCCCTCCGGGAAGCCCACCATCTCGAACGCCTGCCATGCGGAGACGACGAGCTGCAACGCGCGGGGATCGGCATTGCCGACGTCCTCGCTCGCGAAGATCGTCATCCTGCGGAACAGGAAACCCGGGTCCTCGCCGCTCTTCACCATCTTGAAGAGCCAGAAAATCGCGGCGTCCACGTCGCTGCCGCGCATGCTCTTGATGAAGGCGGAAATCGTATCGTAGTGGTCCTCGCCGCTCCTGTCGTACCGCTTGTATCTCTCCTTGAGCAGCGCCTCCGCCTGCTCGCGGGAAATCCTCGCGCCGATCGTGATGCAGGCAAGCTCGAGGAGATTCAAGGCAATGCGCGCATCGCCGCTGGAGACGCCCGCGATGTGCTTCAGCGCTTCCTTCGAGACCTGCACTTTTCCCGCATATCCGTCGCCGTGCCGTACCGCACGCTCGAGGATGGACACCAGCTCATCCTGCGAATGTGGCGTGAGCAGGAATACCTGTGATCTGGAGAGCAGAGCGCTGTTTACCGAAAAATACGGATTCTCGGCAGTGGCTCCGACCAGCACCACGATCCCGCTCTCGACCGACGGCAGGAGCGCGTCCTGTTGGGACTTGTTGAAACGATGGATCTCGTCAATGAACAGGACCGTGCGCTGATTGAAAGAAGTTTTCAGCCTCTCGGCCTCGGCGCACACTTCCTTGATGTCCTTGACACCGCTCGTCACCGCATTCAACCGGACGAAGTGCGCCTTCGTCGTCTCCGCGATGATCGCGGCGAGCGTCGTCTTCCCGGTTCCCGGAGGTCCGGCGAGGATCACCGAAGTCAGCGCATCGGCTTCGATCAGTTTCCGGAGCACAGTCCCCTCCCCCACGATCTTCGTCTGGCCGATGAAATCGGAGAGTGTCTGTGGTCGCAGCCGGTACGCAAGGGGTGCGTGTGGGTCCGTTTTTTGCGCCATGGAATGCGGGGAACTTAGGATACCCCGGAATCTCCTTGTGTGTTAAGAAAAAGTGGCTTAGGTTAATTCTATGGCTGAATACAGAAAACTCACTGTCAATGCAACGTTCAACGGACCTCCCAGTTCTACCAGTCGCCTGCTTCAAGGCACTCTTGCAGGCGCGGATTATTTGGGTAAATTCGGTTACGATCAAGTGAAACAACCAACCAACACAACGTTGCTTGCCATCGCAAGAATTTCAGCAAATAGCATGCGACGCGTCAGGGATCAAATCGAGGAAAATCTAAAAGGTGCAGGGGCCACCTCTGTCACCTTCAATGAAGAACCCCTCGAGCAAGTTACAACTTGAAAGGATTGAAGTTCGTATCACAGTCGTAGTAATCCTCGTTTTCCGCACGCTTCAGAAAGCCGACGATCTTGTAGGTTGCCGGTGTGAAAATCGCCTCGATGCCCACTTTGAATATGTAATTTGCGACGATCAGGCTCAGCGCGATCGACCAGGGAAAAACTCCGAACAGGCAGGCGACCGTCATGAAGACAACGGTATCGACACCCTCACCGACAATCGTTGATCCGATCGTCCGCGTCCAGAGCCATTTCCCTGCGGTCCAAACTTTCATCTTCGCCAGAACGTAGGAATTCGAGAACTCGCCGAGGAAGTATCCAAGGATGCTTGCGACGATGATCCCGCCGCTCGAAACCCCACCGAGGATCGCGGCGTACGCGTTGTCTCCGGCATAACTCTGCCACGTCGCCTCCCCCGGAAGTTTCTGAATGACGAGGAAACAAAGACTCATGAGGAGTGCCGCGACGAAACCAGTCCAGATGACCTTCCGGCTCCGGCCATACCCATAGACTTCGGTGAGGATGTCACCGAAGATGTAACTTAAGGGAAAGAGCAGCGTCCCCGCATCAAAACTCAAGCGTAAGCCAAAAAGCGACACTCCCCAATCCACGATCTTCGCCGATGAAGCGACATTGGAAATCAGCAGAACGGCCACGAACGCGGCCATGATGAGATCAAAGTATCGGTAGGAGCGCATGACAAAAGTTTATCATGAGATCACCTTATATAACGTATGGAGAACATTGCTGGTCATACTTAGACAATTCAAATTGAACGGAGATGGCCCCGCACCAGTCGCTTCGCTCCGGTGCGGGACCAAGCATCTTCGGCCTCATGCTTCGCGCTTTGCGCTCGCATTCGGCTCGAATTCAGCTTGGTCGGGGCGGCGCGACTCGAACGCGCGACCTCCTGCTCCCAAAGCAGGCACTCTAGCCAACTGAGCTACGCCCCGGACAGAGATAGAATACATCAAATACAGATACAAGTTGCTCACCGAAGAAAGAATGAAGCCAACTGCCTACCCTCCGAAGCTCCGAGCGAAGCGAGGAGCGAAGGAGGGAGCTACACCCCGGACAAGCGTAGGATACAGCAAATACATCCACCGCTGATACTATTTCCAATGCGACCTAATGCCTTATGCTTTCAGGCCGGACATTCTTGTCCGGCACAAGCCGAGCATTCGTGCTCGGCTTGAAAGCCACAACATTTCAGGTCGGGCAGTATGCCCGACCTGTGCCAGGCAAGAATGCCTGGCCTGGATAACATTACACAAGCAGAGCGCCCGTTCCCGGGCGCGGCCGGTGAGGAAAATCTGCATGCTAGCCGCGGGTGCCTGCCCGACTGACGTCATTCAGGCGGGGAACGCCCGCTCTGCAAGTCGATAATTCCAACTATGGGAACACAATGGCTATAATGAATCGCCATTTCACTCACCACTTCACCCATGCCTCCCTTCTCCAACATCCAGCCCCTCACCGTCATCTTCTGCGTCGTAACGTACATGATGCTGGGATTCCTCTGGTACTCATCTCTCATCTTCGGAGACCTGTGGCTCCGGCTCACGGGGCTTCAGAAGATGATCAAGGAGCAGATGAAGCGCCGTCTGCTCCGGTCACTCCTCCTGAGTCTGCTCTCGGGAACGGTGATGGCGATGGTCCTGTCCTTGCTGTTCTTCCAGGCCGGCACCGCCTACGCGCTCCTCATGACGGCATTCCTCTGGCTCGCGTTCAACGGCATGATGATAGGAACGACGTACGCCTTCAGCGCGCGTCCATTCCTGCTCTGGCTGATCGACAGCGGTTTTCCTCTCGCCTCAATGCTCCTCATGTCCGCCATCATCACACAGATGCCAAAGCCGTAATGCTGCATCTCTCCAGGTTCTGCAGGCACACATTCCCCCTCGCGCTCGCCCTCTCCCTCTGGTCGCTCCCGCTCACCTCGAACGCGCAAGTGCTCGAGGTCCGTCCGACGCTGGTGGATAACTCGAGCATGGTCGAACAGGCGCTCCGGGAGAACACGGCCCGCACGTCCACGGTTCTGGAAGGCAACGGCTCTCTGCTCCAGATCACCTACCGGAGCAGCGAACCCATCGAGGTCTACCTCGTCCCTCTCGCTGCAGAGAAGAGCTTTGTCCCGACGGACTACGTGCGCTTCACCATGCCGATAACGCAGGAGAGCACGGTCAATATCGATCTGACCGTCTCGCCTGGATGGTCACCCGGAAATCACCGCTACTACTTCAGTCTCCTCAGCCGGACGGAGAACGCGGATGCCGCTTTCATCAGAGTGGAGTTCCTCCCCGCGTCCGCTGGCCAGACCTTGAAAGCGCTGGTACGTCACATTTTCACTCCCGAGCCGTACACTCCCTCGAGCTACCACGTGCTCCGCGGGTACAGGTTCCTCGGCATTTCCTTCACGGCAGCGCTGGGTGTCCTGATACTCCTCGCCGCAACTCTGTGCGCTCTCCTCGTCCGGAGAGGACTCAGGCTCACTGCGGTGCTTGCCGTGCTCATCGGTGGGAGCCTCTTCTACCAGCTACGATTCGGCATTGACCTCCTCCGCTTCACAAAGGAACACCTCACGGGTTACGAGCTCCACGGGATCTACGATGAAGCGGGGTCGGTGCATGTTATCGCGGAGAACTTGCGGACACTCACGCAGGATGGGCGGCAACCGGCCATCGTCTACGTGTGTCGTGACGGAACGAACTTCAAGGAGAAACTCCTTCGGTACTTCACCTACCCGCTGAACGTTTCCGCGGAGGCAGCGTCCGTGAAAAGCGCCTCGTACGCGGTGGTCATGGACAAGCTCCAGTGGTCATTCGATGGCACGGAGAAACGAGAGGGAACTCTGCGGTGTGGCGCGCTGAACGCGAGCGCGGAGAAGCTCACCGGCTTCCCTGACGGCAGCGTTCTCTTCCGGCTCCTTCCCCCCTCGCCAAAGGCATGACGTCCTTCCTCACATTCGCCGGTGTTCTCGCGCTTCTCCTCACCGAGGGGACGCTCCTTGCGCGCCTCCTCCTCCGATCGAATCTCCGGCTCTCCCTTGCCCTCGCGCTCCCCTTCGGTGCACTCACGAACGTCCTCCTCATCTTCCTCTGGACGATCACCTCCGTCCCCCTCACTCCGCTCTCGCTCCTCGGACCGCATGCGCTCCTGGCGCTTGCGTTTGGCATCCGCTTGCGGAAGGAAACGATACCGCCCGAGAGCACGCTGATTGGCACAGTCCCAAGGACACGCGCCGGCACTGCGATCACCATCATCTGTTCCCTCCTCCTCGTCATCGTCGCGACCTACAGTTTCTCCCACGCCATCCTGCTCCCCACGTTCCAGTACGACAGCGCGACGAACTGGACGATGCGCTCGCAGGTTTCCTTCGCGGACCGGCACATCGCCTTCGACACCACGGAGGACCGCGGAATGGCCAAACCGCAGTACCCCTTCCTCTTCCATGCCCTTCAGATCACCGCCAATCAGGGGCAGGCACGATGGAACGACACCGCTGCGAACGCGATCCTCTTCGTGCTCTCGGTAGGGTCATTCGCTGCGGTCTTCCTCCTGCTTGCGAGAAGCCGCGGCAGGCTGCACGCTCTCGTCACCACCACGCTGATCGTCGGCATCCCGCAACTGAGCCTGCACCTCGCACAGGGATACGCGGACATCAATCTTGTCCAGTCGCTTCTCCTCTCGCTTGCCTGCCTCGCGGTGTGGATCGAAGAAACCGGCCGCAGGCGCGCAGAGCTCCTGGCTTCCGCGCTCTTCGTCGCTTCCGCGGTATGGACGAAATCGGAGGGGGTGGCGTTCGGCCTCCTCCCCTGGCTCCTCATCCTCGGCACCTATGCCTGGAAACTGCCATCGGTCCGCAGAAACGTATGCTTCGCCGCAGGCCTCGCGCTCTTACTCTCCCTCCCCTGGGGACTCTTTGCATGGGCGAAGGGCTTGAGCCTCACGCCGCACAGCTCGGACACCATGGTGAGTTTCCGCGCCGAGGGACTCGGCGATGCCTTCTTCGGCCTGATGAGCAGGGGTTCGTTCGGCATCACGTGGTACGTCCTCTTCACCATCACCGGACTTCTCCTGCTGCTCTTTCGTCGGCGTGACCCCCGCATCGAGCGCCGTTCCCTCCCGCTCCTCGCATGGGGATGGTTCGTGTTCCTCACCGTGCTCTTCATCTATCTCATGACGCCGAACGTCCGCTTCCTCCTGAACGGGGAATCGTACTACCGCCAGATGATGGTGCCTTCTTCGATGCTCCTTCTCGCATGCGGGTACTGCTTCGTGAGGAGGAGAGAACGGGTATCCTGAGAACGGATGTACGTTTCCGTCATCACGACCAGGCAACCCAAGTCCATCGGTAGCGGCCTCACCTACCAGTCAGACCTGCCGCTCGTCCCCGGAACCCTCGTGGAAGTGCCCTTGAGGAAACAGCTCACGGAAGGGATCGTCATCGCCTCTCTGAGGGAAATCCCGACGGGAATCACGGTGAAATCCGTGGCGAGAGTGCTCGGCTCCGTCCCCATTCTCTTAGCCCCGCTCCTGAAAACGGCACTCTGGATGTGCGAGTACTACTGCTGCCTGCCGCGCCAGGCACTGCAGGTCTTCCTCCCTCCGCCCCCATGGAGGAACGTGCTCCCCGTGGAAGAAATTCTCTACGCCGTTCGCAGACCGCAGGAAGAGATCCGTGGAACAAAACAGAGAGAAGTGCTCGCGTACCTCGTTTCCAAACAGCACTGCACCGGCGCGGAGCTCAGCGAAGCAACCGGTGCGAGCAGGGCAACGATCATGAGCCTCGTGAAACGCGGCATACTCTCGGAAACAAGAAGGGTGCCCCCTCCCGAGACACAGACACCGCGCATCCCCCCGCTCCCCGGGGAAGAGGAGGATCTCGTGGAGAGAATCATGGGAGAGCAGCGGCCGTCCGTCCTCGTGGACGGGGAACCGGGAGACGATCGCACGATGCTCGCTGCGGCACTCGCTGCACGCACATTGAGCGAGGGGAAGAGCGCGCTCCTCCTCTACCCCGACAGCTTCAGCGCCGAAGCGGCGCACAGGCGGCTCGAGGAACTCTTCGGTCCATCTCTCGAACTCCTCCACAGCGGCACAGGCACCGCGGAGAGGAGACGGATCACGAGGAAGCTCCTCCTCGGTTCCCCCGCCGTCATCGTCGGGACACGGACCGCACTCTTCAGTCCCGCTGCTTCCCTCGGCCTCGTGATCCTGGATAGCGAGCAGGAGTGGACATGGAAGAGCGAGCAGACGCCGCGCTACCACACGCGACTCACGGCGGAGGTCCTCTGCAAGTTTTCACGCGCGAAGCTCCTCCTCGCATCGGCGACTCCCTCGCTCGAGGCGCTGCACCACACGCACGCGGCGGACGGAGAGCCCGCCCGTTACCACCGCATCGATCGTCCCTGCAGGTCCGTACACACCGGGACCGTCCAGGCCATCGATCTCACCACTGCGGATTTCGGTTCGTCATACCCCATCACGTCGCCCCTCCTCGCCGCACTGCGGGATCGCCTGAAACGCAAGGAGGCAAGCGTTCTCCTCCTCAACCGCAAAGGGACCGCGACAAGCCTGATGTGCTTCGAGTGCAAGCGGAGCGTGCTCTCTCCACTCTCGCAGCTGCCCATGAGCATCGTGACTTCGGGAGGGAAGCAAATGCTCTTCGACCGGCCGACGGGGCTCCGTGAAACAATGCCGACGAGCTGCCCGCACTGCGGATCCCTGCGACTGAAGGCGGTAGGCGCCGGCACCGAAGGCACAGAGACCATCCTCCACCATCTGCTCCCCGCCGCCCGCATCGCGAGAGCCGATGCCGATTCCCTCGATGAACCCGGCAAGCTCCTCGCCCTTCTCGGCGCGCTGGAGCGCGGAGACCTCGATATCCTCATCGGAACGAGGCCCGTGCTCAAAGCGCTCTCCATCCCACGCGTCACGCTCGCCGCGGTCCTCGTCGCCGACATCGGCCTCTCGCATCCCGACTTCCGTTCGGGGGAACGCGTGTTCACCGAGCTCACACGGATCATCGCCAGGATGGGAGCGAAAAACGGCGCTCTCACGATCATCCAGACGTTTCGCCCCGGTTCCCCGGAGATCGCCTGCGCCGCAAGCGGAGAGAAGGAGCAGTACTGGAAAACCGAACTCAAACTCCGGACGACCGCCGGGTACCCGCCCGCCACCCAGATGATCCGGCTTATCCTCCGTGGAAAGGATGCCCGCACGCGCACGCACACGCTGCATCGTCTCGCCGAGGAGCGCGCCTCGTCCTCCGGCACTGTGGCGGCGAAGACCGAGGAATTCGAAGGAGGTCGCCTCATCGGCACCGTCACGCTGCGGGGACTTGAGCCGCGAAAACTCCTCAGAGAGCTCCCGCTCCGCGACGTATCGGTCGACGTGGATCCGGCTGAGTAGCCGGGATCATGCCGAGCATGCGCTCCGCGGCGCGGCGCGCGCGCACGACCAATGCAACATTCAGGAGACTCCCGAACTTAAGATCCGGAATGCCGCTCTGGCGCACGCCGAAGAGTTCCCCGGGGCCGCGGAGCTTCAGATCGATCTCCGCAAGCATGAATCCGGAGTCGTGCTGTTCCATCGCCTTCAGGCGCTCCGAACGCGCCGGCTTAAGAGACGTCGTGAAGAGGAAACAGTAGCTCTGATGGTCGCTCCGCCCTACTCGCCCGCGGAACTGATGGAGCTGCGAGAGGCCGAAACGCTCCGCCCCTTCGATCACGATGATGGCGCTGTTCGGCACATCGATCCCCACCTCGATTACCGACGTCGACACCAGAATGTCCGCGAGTCGCTCCTTAAATCCCCGCATGACGTGGGCTTTTTCATCCGACGACATCCGGCCGTGGAGCATGGCTATACGACGTGACGGGAATTCCGCCTTGAGCCGTTTCGTCTCGGCTTCCACGTTCTTCACCTCCGCAAACATATCATCCTTCGATTCCTGTATCAGCGGGCAGATGACGAACACCTGCCGACCCTCCTGAATCTGTCGATCAATGAACAGCTCAACGGTCCTGCGCTCGGACGGCGGCACGACCTTGGTCTGTATTTTCTTTCGCTGACCCGGCTTCTCGAGCAGAACCGAGAGATCGTGGTCGCCGTAGGCAGTCAGTGCCAGCGTCCGCGGAATCGGCGTGGCAGTCATGGAGAGAAAATGCGGGCTCCCCTTATCTTTCAACCGCTGTCGCTGCTCGACACCGAACCGATGCTGTTCATCCACGATCGCCAATTTCAAATCCTTGAACTTCACCGAGTCCAGGATGAGCGCATGGGTACCGATGACGACGTCGATCAATCCGGCCGCGAGGTCGCGCCGGACAGCCTCCGCTTCCGACTGCGGCACGGAACCGGTGAGGAGCGCGACGTTCGGTACCGGTATCCCCCGGAGACTCGCCTCTCGGCCATGAGCTCGCCTCGGCGTCGAGCGCTCGGCGTCGAGACGAGGCCGAATGGCCGCTGCCGCTCCCTCCCCGCTGTACGCGCTGCCGTGCACGAACGAGTGGAATGTGACGAGCAGCCGCGTCACCGTCGCCACGTGCTGTTTTGCCAGCACTTCCGTCGGCACCATCAGCGCGCACTGTCCGCCTGCGCGCAGGACGTCCGCGATCACCGCGACCGCGACGAGGGTCTTGCCCGATCCCACGTCCCCCTCGAGGAGTCGGGACATCGGGCGATCCTGTTCCATATCGCGGAGGATTTCGTAGATCGCCACTTTCTGCCCCCCGGTCGGCGTGAAGTTGAGTGACCGGAAGAACGCCCTGATGAGCTCGACATCCATGGGAACGCGCAGGCGGTCCTGCCGTTCCCCCTGCCAGGCCTTCTTCCGTTCCAACGCATTGACCTGGATCGCAAAGAGCTCCTCGAACGCCATGCGATCCCGTGCGCGCTGTAAGTGCTCCGGTGTCGTCGGAAAATGAAGTTCCTCCAGAGCTTCGGACCGCCTCAGAAGCGACTCTTCCTTCAGCACGTCTTCGGGCAGCGTTTCCGGCAGAAGGGGGATGCAAGCCCGCACCAGTGCGATTTTCTCCCTGAGCCAGCGGCTGGTGATCCTGTCCGTCTGCGGGTACACCGCGACGATGCGGCCGGCATGCAACGGCTGCGGCCTGCTGGCATCCTCGAACGCCGGACTCTGGATCACAAGTTTCATCCCGTTCTCGGTCACCTTCCCGATGAGCGTGACGACCTGCCCTTCCCTGAGCATCCGCATGATGTGTGGCTGGTTGAACCAGATCACCTGCGCCTGATTGCCTTCCTCGTCCAGGAAATTCGCCTGAACAAGCATTTTTTTAGACCGGGTCCGGACCAGCTTGAGATTTTCGATCGTTCCGCGAAGCGTGACTTTCTGATTGAGCGGCGCATCAATCAAGCTCAATATGCGGCTCAAGTCCTCATGTGCACGGGGAAGATACAGGAGGAGATCCAAAACGGTGCGGATACCCATTGCCTCCAGCGCCGCGATGAACGGGGGCGTGGTTTTGAGAAGCCGGGGTTCGAGTGAATCCTTCAGATCCACGTGGATGATTGTACACCTGTTCGCACACTTCAGCTCACGGCAGTCTTGCTCGTTACGCGTTACGCGTTGCGTGTTACTCACCGCGGAACGTTCCCCGGCACCGGACACCAGAGTATGGTATAATGGAACCGATGGCGGATTTCGCAACACAGATGGCACAGCCGGCGAATCTGACGGAGGAGGAGCAGAAGAAAGTCGGACAGCCGCTGCGCGGCGACATGGATGACGAACACAAGAACTTCTGCACCACGATCACGAAGCTCTTCGAGAGCGGAGCGATCGATGTGACCAAACCAGAAACTTTTCTCAACCAGGAGATCTATGACAAGCTCGAACCGGAGTGGAAGACCAAGACCGATATGACGCTGATGAATATCGCCACGCTGTTGAATCATATCTACGGTTTTTACAAATCCAAGCAAACCCCCGATGCCTGTCCGCAACTCGCTAGCATGATCGACCAGCTGTGGGAGATGAAGCAGCGGATCGAAACACATGCCGACGTCTTCAAGTTCTAGCTCTCCCCTCCCCTCCCCGTGCCGAAAATCCCCGCTCCAGAACTGCCGCGAGAACAATTCCGTGAAGACCGGCAGCCCGAGAAAGCGAAAACCGCCAGCGAGCGTGCGCCCGGGCAGTCAGTGAAAGCGCTCAGCCAGCTTCTCGAGAGAAAAGCGAAAGGTATCGAGAATCTTCCCAAACCCGCTCTACCGCGCGCCGCCGAGAAATATGCGGTGGCGAAAGCGAATGTCGGGAAACGACTAGCGTTGATCCGGGGAATCGAGACCGCTGCTTGACATCCACTTGATGCGCACGTCCCTCTTCCACCACGTCATCTGCCTTTTCGCATACTGACAAGTTTGTACAATTATTTTATTCAGAACTTTAGTTTGTTCTAAGCCATTTTTTAAGTTCTGTAATATTTCCCTATAACCCGTGCTGATCATCGCGGGATCGTGCATCGTATAGCCTTTTTCGAGGAGTGATCGCACTTCCCCGATCCAACCGGAACGGAGCATCTGTTTCATTCGACAGCGAATGCGCCTCTTGAGCTCCTCTCTCTCTACTCGCAAACCGAAGATCAGGAGATCATACGGGCAGCCGGAACGCCTGAGTTGTGCCGATTTCGGTCTGCCGGTCTGTTCATAAATTTCCAACGCACGGATGAGATAGACCTTGTTCTGACGGGGGATCGAAGCCGCGGACTCCGGATCTACCCGCGAAAGTCTCTCATGGAGCAAGCGACCTCCGTCACGGTCATACGCGCGGGAAAGCCGCTCCCGCACACGGACATCCGCAGGCGGCAACGGATGGTACCCATCGATCACCGAACTCAAATAGAGCATGGAACCGCCGACGAGAAGCGGCATGTTTCCCCTCAAATGAATTTCACCGATGACACGGAGAGCCTCACGTTGGAACCAGGCAATGGTGCACTCCGTCCTGGGATCGAGAACGGAGAGAAGATGATGGGGTATCCCCTGCATTTCTTCCGTGGAAATTTTCGCAGTACCGATATCGAGCTCACGGTATATCTGCCTCGAATCCGCATTGACGATTTCTGCACCCACTCCATAAACGTCCTTCAGGTGGTGTGCGAGCTGTAGTGAGAATACCGTTTTCCCGCTCGCCGTCGGTCCGAGAACGACGATGAGCGGACGGCTCGGATGGGAACGAAAGAAATCCTTCAGTTCCTTCTGATACCAACGAGCATTGAAAACACGACTCATTGGTTTCGTATAACAACATCCTCTCGTACCACGCCTGCCCTTCCGAAGCTCCGAAGCGAAGGAGGGTAGCCCCGCGAAGCGGGGCGAAGTGGTATGAAGTTTTTTGCCATGAATGCACGAAGTTCGAGGCATGAAAAGGAAACTAATCTTTTCAGTATTCAAACATATTCACTCTGTCCTGAACACTGCCGGAGGCACAGCTCCATACGGTATAATAACCTAAAGACAAACGCAGAAACTTTTCTTCGCACCTTCTCCCCATTGTCTATGCATCCAATGATTCAATCGATCGCAAAGGGCATCTCCTCCGGGTCTCTCGCCCCACAGAACGACGTGCTGATTCCCACGGTCATCGAGCGCACGCCGCTCGGCGAGCGGGTCTATGACATTTACTCGCGACTCCTCGAGGAGCGGATCGTTTTCCTCGGCACACCCATCAACGACCCTGTCGCCAACACCATCATCGCCCAGCTTCTCTTTCTGGAAAAACAGGACCCCAAGAAAGACATCGTTTTTTATGTCAACACTCCGGGCGGACAAGTGAGTTCCGCCTTGGCGATTTACGACACCATGCAGCTCATTGCCCCGGATGTCTCCACCGTCTGTCTCGGCATGGCCGCTTCCGGCGGCGCCATCGTGCTGATGGCGGGCGCCAAGGGAAAGCGCTTCGCCCTCCCCCACTCCGAAATCATGATCCACCAGCCGCTCGGAGGGACGGAGGGCCAGGCGACGGACATCGCCATCCACGCCGAGCACATCATCAAGACAAAGGACATGCTCAACGACCTCATTGCGAAGCACTCGGGGAAGAAGGTCGCGAACGTGAAGGAGGACACCGAGCGCGACAAGTTCATGACGGCTCAGGAGGCGCTGGAGTACGGTCTCATCGACAAAATCATCTTGGGGAAAGACAAGAAGTGATACGGCTTCGCGATGAAAACGCTAGTGTTGCTTCCACGAAGTTCATTCATGTAAATCGTTGACCGAAGTGCGATGAGCTTTGAGCTATGGGCGATGAGTTTCGTCGCTTCTCAAAGCTCAAGCCTCAAAGCTTCCTGAATCGTACGATGATGCACATGCACAAACTTTTTGGATGGAACACTAGCCGTATTACTCCTCCTCCGCCGCAGGCGGTTCCTCCGGCAACGTCGTGAACGCAAGCACGAAAGCGATGAGCCACACGATCGAGGGGTAGATCGCCGCCATCGCATCCGGGAGCGGGAGCCCGGTCATGATCGTCTTGAGAACGATGCCGATCGGCACGGAACCGATCGCGAGGCCTCCCGTCCAGGCAGCCAGGAACTGATACCGGCCGATGGCGAGGAGGCCGCCGCCGAAAATCAGGAGCGCGGGCAGGATGAAGCCCCACAGGTACGCGATCCGGGCCGTCCAGCCGAGGAGCCCGTCCGTCACATTCGCGAGGAAGGGAGCGAGATCCCGGTACGCGGAAATGCCGATCATCACCATGGTGACGCCGAGCGCGATGCGCAGGACCGCGTTCGAAACATACGGAGCTGATTTCAGATTCATAGGAGGAAGAAGGAAAAATCAGGGATTCGACGGCGGTGGAGGCGGAACGCACGATCCGCAGCAACTCATCCTTCGGACGACGTAGTAGAGGATGATGAGCACGGCGGCGTTCTGGATCGCCGGCATCATGCTGCCGGTTGTCGCGGTGTCGCCTACCAGAATCGCAAGGCTCGCCCAGACGATGATCCCGCTCAGGGAACCGAGGATGCAGAGCTTGCTCAGCCACGGAAGCTGCTTCACGGCGAACAGCGCGCCGCCGACGATCATCGCTGCCGGCACGAAGTACGCGAAGAACCCCATGACGTTCCCGAGCAGAGGAACCGGGCTCAATACGACCTTCGCTATCTCCACGAATCCCTGGAGATGGCGGTAGTGATTCACGCCGATGGAAACGAGAAGTGTCCCCAGCGCAATCCGGGGGAACCATGGGGCAAACCTGCCGAGAGGATGACTGGATGAAGAGCAACAACTCATACCGTGATGGGGAAAGAGTGCGGGGAAAGTATCACACGAGAAACGAATGAATGGATGATAAAACGTTCCGGACGCAAGAGTATTCACTGGCATAATGTCTCCATGTTCACCCTCAGGAAATCTGCACGGAACGGACGGCTCGGCTCGCTTGCACTCCCGCACGGGACGGTGACGACCCCCGCATTCCTGCCGGTCGCGACGGCGGGAGCGATGAAAGGCATCACGCTTTCTGATCTCGCTTCCCTCGGCGCGGAGATACTCCTCTGCAATACCTACCACCTCCATTTGAACCCGGGGGAAAAGATCGTGAAAGAGGCGGGCGGCCTCCATGCGTTCATCGGGTGGGACAAGCCGATCCTCACGGACTCAGGCGGATACCAGGTCTTCTCGCTCAAAGCGATCCGGACGATCACCTCTGGCGGAGTCCATTTCAGGGACCACCGCAGCGGCGCGAGTCATTTCCTCGGCCCTTTAGAGGCCATCCGCATCCAGCACGCGCTCGGAGCGGACATCATCATGTGTTTCGACGAGTGTCCGCCATCGACCGCCCGAAGGAACGAGCAACTCAAAGCAGTGGACCGCACACTCCTGTGGGCAAAGGCATGCAAGGAGGAACATCGAAAACTGATTCAAAGGCAAGAGGGCAAAAAGGCAAAAGGGCAAAAGGGAGTCAAATCTACTTCTTGCCCTTTTGCCCTTTTGCCTTTTTGCCCTCCCCTGCTCTTCGGCATCGTCCAAGGCGGACTCGAGCCGGACCTCCGCAGGAAGTGCGCCGAGGAACTGATTGCCATCGGCTTCGACGGATACGCCATCGGAGGTCTCGCGGTGGGAGAGACGGAGCTGGAAATGTACTCCGTCCTCTCGCTCGTCTGCCCCATCCTCCCGGAAAACCGACCACGGTATTTGATGGGTGTCGGGAATCTGAAGCAAATGGAAAAAGCTGTCAGACATGGCATCGATATGTTCGACTGCGTCGCTCCCATGCGCGAAGCGCGCCACGGCAACATCTGGCTTTCAGGCGGCACGAAACTCAGGATCCGGCGATCGGAGTACACACGGGATCACTCCCCCATCGATCCCAAATCCCCCGCTCACAGCAGCCGCACACACAAGCGCAGCTACCTCCACCACCTCCTCCGGATCGGCGAACGATACGGCGAAACCATCGCCTGCCTGCAGAACATGGCCGTGACGCTGGAGACGATCCGCTCAATTCGCAGAAAACTTGAGCTTCAAGCGGTGAGCTTCAAGCTCCAAGCTGCTTGAAGCTTTCCGCTTGTAGCTTGAAGCTGTCATGGTTTCTTCGGTTTCCTCATCCAACGGATACCACTTCGATCTCCGTATAGTTCTGCCGATGTCCACGCAGTACCTTATTGTAGCGCTTGCGACGCTTGAACTTGCGCACCACGATCTTGTCTCCGCGGCCGTGCGCCTTCACGACCGCGGTCACTTTCGCGCCGGTTACATACGGCTTGCCGACCGTCGCCTGATTGCCGTCCGGCGAGAGGAGCAAGACCTTCTCGAATGTCACTGTCTCCCCGACCTTCGCGGGAAGCGTGGGCACGCGCAGCTTCATGCCTTTCTCGGCCTTTTCCTGGAACCCGGCGATGTCCACAATCGCAAACATGGCGTGCGGAGTGTAGCGATGGACAAACCGGAGTGCAACACCTGCTAAGATAGACGAGGGCGCCTAGCTCAGTGGTTAGAGCGACTCGCTTACACCGAGTAGGTCGGGGGTTCGAATCCCTTGGCGCCCACCATCCTTCGCGAAGCGAAGGATGCCGACCGTAGTCTCCTGGACTTCGGTTGTTATATTACAATTGAGTCGCTTCGGCTTCGGATGGCAAGCCAACCAGGAGCGAATGCTGGCCGCCCGCCCGTAGCTCATTGCCCGATTCCTGGGACTCCTCTACCATGCACCCGCTATGACGAACGTCCTCCTCTCCGTCGAAGTCAACCTCGGCATCCTCCTGACTCTCCTCATCCTCCTGCAGCACCGCGCATCGGGACTGTCCGCCACCTTCGGCGGCACCGGCACGGCTTACATCCAACGGCGCGGCGCGGAGAAGGTCCTCTTCGCCGCCACGATCTGGATCGCGGTCGTCTTCTTCATCATCGCGATTGTTATGATGTATGTCTAGAATCAATCGGGGTTTTCCGCTGATGTAAACAGACTCAACGAAATTGTTAAATGGTTAAATTGCTCGCAAGCCACGTTGTTCACGAACGACGTGGCAAGCGAAATATCCGCTTTTGCATGCAAACAATTTAGCAATGTAACAATGTAACAATGTATAGTAGTGCCCACTGCCTCATTTGTTGTGCGTTCCCTTCTGCGACTGATTGCGGCAATGACACGGGTCGAGCGGACCGTGCTCGCCATGCTCGCCATGTTCCTCACGCTGAGCCTCCTGATGCTCCTGCGTCTCTTCTACCTCCAGAACACGCTGTCTGTTCCCGGCGGAGGAGGAACGTACATTGAGGGATCCGTAGGAGAAATGCTCCCCCTCAACCCCTGGTTTGTGAACGGTAATGACGTCAGCCGTGACATCGTCTCGCTTGTCTTCGCCGGTCTCCTCAGGTACGACCCCCAGAGCAACAAAGTCGTCGATAATCTCGCGACCGTCCGTGCCAGCGATGATAACCGTATCTACACGGCCACACTGAAACCGGGCATCCTCTGGCATGACTCGACGAAGGAACGCCCGCACCCCGTGACCGCGGACGACGTCGTCTTCACCTTCAAAACCATCCAGCAACCGAACTTCCCCAACCCCATCCTCCAGCAGAATTTCCGGGGAGTGGATATCGAGAAACTCGATGACCGCACGGTGCGCTTCCGCCTCAGCAAACCCTACTCCTTCTTCACGAGCAACCTGACACTCGGCCTCGTCCCGAAATCCGCGTTCGAGGGCGTCCCGGTGAGCAAGCTCGACCAGACATTGGACTTCGGGTTCCATCCCATCGGCGGCGGCCCCTACAGCTTCTTAAGCCTCCTGCAGACCGATTTCTCGACGGAGGTCACCCTGAAACGGTTCCAGCAGAGCGGCATGCCGGAGAACAAGATCGAACGCATTGTCTTCCGCGTCTTCCCGGACTACTCCGCATTGCTCACAGACATCATGAACCTGAACGGAGTCCGCCTGGTGCCGCGGAACGAGAAAGGGCAACCCACCCTCCCGCGTCACTTCCGCGCCCTCCCCTACACCCTGCCGCAGTATGTGGGGCTCTTCTTCAACCTCGACCGGGAAATCCCCGCCGATCGCGGCGTGCGTTTGGGGCTGCAACTCGCGACGAACAAACAGGCTCTTGTAGATGAGATTCGTGAAACGGAGATCGTGGACTCGCCGCTCCTCGAGATCGATCTGGGCAACTGGAAGTACCGGTTTGACGAGACGGCGGCCAAGGGCGCGTTCTTCGACTCGAGCTGGAACATGCCGGAGAAGATCCGTCTGCAGCGGCTCCTCGAGCAACGGGAGACGAACCGTGTGGGGCCGCTCGGTTCTCTCCCGAACATCGCGCTCCTCGGGAGTGGCGCTTCACTCACCGTGACAGGATCCTTAAGCGGCCTGAGGCTCCCTGTTTTCGTCAACGGCATCCGCATCCAGACAGGCGCCCGCCTCCCGGACGGCACTGTCCGCGCGCTCTCCGGAAGCTGGATGGTGAAACTGCAGGCCGGGAACGGCCAGAGCGGTTCGCTGAAACTGGGAATGAACATCGTGCGGCTGACGAACGCCAAGGATGACGTGCAGGACACCGCTTTCATCGAGCGGATTGCGGACGCGAAAAAATTCGCACTCGCTTCGCAGGAGCAGCAACTCGTCGATCTCTTCCTTGCCTCCAAGAAGCTGCCCGAGAACGATCCGAACCGCATCACTGTCCAGGACCTCTACATGGAGAACGGCTACCTCCGCCGCAAGGCACCGCCAGATCCTCCCCATACCCGCGTGAACAGCAAGGGCAAACGTCTGGTCTTAAACCTCCTCACGAGCAATAAGCCCGAAACCTATCCGAGAGTTGCGGAGGCCATCAAGCAGCAATGGGAGGCGGTGGGCGTGGGAGTGCGAGTGGACATCGCTTCGTCGAAGAAGGAATTCGGAGACCGGCTCCTAAGCCGCAACTACGATGTGGTGCTCTTCGGCCAATCGCTTCTCGACAATCTCGATAGCTACCCCTACTGGCACTCGAGTCAGGTCCAGGAGCGTACGGACGCCAAGAAAATGCGACTCGACGCCTTCAATCTCTCACAGTACGCCTCGTTCGAGGCGGATGCGCTCCTGGCCCGTATCCGCGAGACGCGTATTCCTTCCTCCCGTGCGAAAGCCCTGCAGGAACTGAACGAGCTCCTGAAGAAGGACATTCCCGCCATCGTCCTCTACTCTCCCCTGTACATTTACGCACATGACGATTCGGTGCAGGGCATGACGCTCGGGAAGCTCTCCCTGCACGCTGACCACTTCGCCCACATCGACGACTGGTACGTGACGACCCGGCGCCAATTCCTTCCGGGAAAGAGCTGGTTCAGCTTCATCAGCTGGTTCATCCGGCTGATCCGGTCCATTTAGCAGCAATACTTCCACAGGGTTAGTCGGTCTGTATCAGTCAGAATCGAGAAGCTTTGAGCTTTGAGCGATGAGTTTGCCGCTTCTCAAAGCTCACAGCTCATCGCTCAAAGCTGGTTGCCCGGTCGAATTTTGACATGCACAAACTTTGCGGAAGCAACCTTCGCCTACCACATGCCCTTGTTCGCGACAAGAAGTTTCCCTATGATTTTTCGGCTTTCGGCGCTACGCTGCCGACGGCCAACGTCCTAACGCACTCCATGGAAGTCCTCCTCCTCACGGACATCCCCGGCGTCGGAAAGAAGAACGACCTCATCGTGGTCAAGAACGGCTATGCCCTGAATCACCTTCTCCCGATGCGGAAGGCTCTCGTGGTCACTCCCAATGTCCGCAAGCGCTACGCGGAGCAGATCAAACAGCGAGCCCTCGAGCGCGAGCGCGAGCGGCAGCTTCTGACCTCCGCGAGCGCCGCCCTGAGCGGGAAGACCGTGCACTTTACCGCCAAAGTGACGAAGACCGGCAAGCTCTACGCCGCGATCTCCGAAGAGAAGATCGTCAGCGCGCTCAAGCAGGAGCACGCCCTCGAACTCCCGGCCGAAGCCGTGCAGATCCCCGCACCCATCAAAACCGTCGGCACGCATACCGTGACACTGTCCGTCGGTTCCGAGACTCTCCCCCTCACAGTCGAGGTGAAAGCAGCGGAACCCGCAGTAACCCCCAAAGCAGTGTAAGAGGTTCGCTGGCAGTGAGAACAGAAGCTTGTTAATCTGATCATATGCAAGACGCAGGAGGACTGGAGTCATTCACCCCGGGCGAGGGTGCCGGGGGCACCTCCGAGGGGGTCTCCGAAGAAGCGAAGGAGCGCTTTCGGCAGGCGGCCCAGCAGATCAAGCAGATCCTCCGCGAGGAGAAGCGCGCGAGGAGGAAGGACGATCGCGTCGCACAAACCATTCTGCAATTTCTCAATGAAGAGGAATACGCACATCTTTTCCAGTTGATCGCCCGCCTGGTGGCCCGCGATTGCCCGTCCATTTTCATCCTTGCAATTCTTTCCCTCATTCACCGCGGTTCGTTGGAAGCGGTGGAGGAGTACATCGCCGAGCACAGCATCACCCTGAAGGAGCCCTCGGAATCAATGAACCTCCTGGAGAAAGGCAATCTTCCCGTACCCGTGCAGAAGTCCATCCTCCTCTGGGTCTCGCGTTTGCAGCTGGTCATGAGCATTGATGCGGAGAAAATCCTGATCCGGCTCATGGTGGACGAAAATAACATTGATGGCACAGTCCTGCAGCTTTCGACGTTCGTGCTCGTCGAGTACTTCGAATCCATCAAGCGACCGATCCCGTACGAGGAGCTGCAGCCCCTCACCATCAAAATCCTCCAGGACGTGCTTGCGCCGCACCTGAGCCGTATCGAGCAATACTTCAAGACGAAACAAACCAAGGAATCCGAGGAAACCGAAGAATCCGACCATTCGACCTCCCGTTCAGGGTCTGCCCTCGGCTCCGAGGCTCGGGCTCGAGGAGAGGACCCCTCAGGGTCTCGAACGACGAGCTCATGGCCGAGAGGAGAGTCCGAGGAATAACGGCGCTTCGCCGGACTCCTCGGTTTCCTCGGATTCTTCGGACTCCCCCATCGTTGTCTTATTCCACGGAACTACCGCAAGCCAAATGGAAAATCCTCCAGTGGCGTTTGTTTCCTCCCCTCAATTTCCGCATACAAACGCAGACGATCAATGGGAACATCGAACGCTGCGCCATCCACCGCCTTCATGACCTTCTTCTTCCACACATGGAACCGCTGCGGATGGCGGATACGCGCGAGGGTGATGTGCGGCCGGAACGGCCGCCCCTCGGACCAGGGACAGGACTTCTTCACCGAAGCAAGCTCGGGCGAGAAAGCAATATCGAGATAGAGCGTGCGATCTTCTCCGCGGCCTGCCCCGCGAAGCGCGGAGTGCAGAGTGGGGCTTGCCCCGCGAAATCCGCCTGAGGCGGACGGAGTGGGGTCCCCGAACGTCGCCGCGTTCGTCACCTTCAGCACGAATGGCTGCGCGGCCGACGCAATCTTCTCCGCCTGCTTCACGATTCCCTCGTACTCGAGCTCCAGTACCTCAGGCCAGAAGAAAAGCGTCAGGTGCGGCGTCTGCGGATTCTGGAACCGCATGGACTCCTCGTAGGGCTTCAGGGCTTCCTGAAGCGCCTGAAACTGCCACTTCGCCTGCCCCGTAAGCGGCAGCGCAAGAAAAGTAGAGCGGAGAGGAAAATGAAGAGATTCAACCACTCCATAAGCATACCTTTTTTGTCGCCTTGGAAAAGTTCCGTCATGTGTCCAGTGAGCTGAGCATACTCAAATCAATAATCAAAACATTTGATATGAGTTTTTCCTCTACCAAAGGGAGGCGTGCGCCACGGCGGGGGTCTGAGGGCGGACGTTGGCGCCCGTCCGAACGGACATCGTCCGGGCGGGCACACGCGTTCTTTTTGGTTCTTTTTCTGTCGCTCGGACAAAGAAAGAACAAGAGAACTACCTCTTCAACACCGCCAAAAACGCCTCCTGACTCAATGTTACCCTCCCCATCTTCTTCATCCTCTTCTTCCCGCGCTTCTGCTTGTCGAGCAACTTGTCCTTCCGTGACCGGTCGCCGCCGTAGAGGTACCCCGTCACGTCCTTCCTGTACGCCGCAACGTTCTCCCGCGCGATGATCTTCCCGCCGATCGCCGCCTGAATCGGGATCTGGAACTGCTGTTTCGGAAGTACTTCTTTCAGTTGTTTCACGATCTTCTCGCCGACTGAACGCGCTTCAGACCTGTGTAATACCACCGAAAGAGCGTCGGCCTTTTCGCCGAGGAGGAGAATATCCATTTTTACCAATTCCCCCGCGCGGTAACCGAGATGTTCATAGCTGAGCGAAGCGTAGCCGGAGCTCGCCGACTTCAGCCTGTCGAAGAAATCGAGAACGATGGACGCGAGCGGCACCTCGAAGTGCATGAGCGCGCGCCCGGCGTCGATGTATTCGAGCGACAAATACACCGCCCGCCGGTCCTGCGCCAGCTGCATCGCCGGACCGATGTCCTGCTTCCGGCAGACGATCTCCAGCTTCACCCACGGCTCGCGGATCTCGGCGATGAACGTCGGATCCGGCATATCGGCCGGATTGCTGATGAGTGCCGTATTCGGTTCGCCGGTCTTCAGGATGCTGGAACGCACGACCGACGCAGGCCTCGAAGCTTTCAGTTCCACTTCATACAGCACGCTCGGCGCCGTGATCACCAGATCGCAGTCATACTCCCGTTCCAGCCGTTCCTGCACGATATCCATGTGCAGGAGCCCGAGAAATCCGCAACGGAAGCCGTTGCCAAGCGCGGTGTTGTGTTCATAAGAAATCTCGATCGCCGCATCGTTGAGCGAGAGTTTCTCCAGCGAATCCCGAAGTTTCGGGTAATCGTCGGCTTGCAGAGGGTACAGTCCCGCGAAAACCATCGGCTGGACTTTCTTGTAACCGGGAAGCGCATCGGCGATTTCTTTCGACGAAACCGTATCCCCTACCCGCGCCTCCACAACTTTTTTGAGCCCCGTGACGATGTAACCGATTTGCCCGTCGGAAAGCACATCGTCCGAAATGTACTTCGGCCCGAAGAAACCGACATCCTGAACTTCGAACCGTACCTTGGACCCGAGCAGATACACCTGCATCCCTTTCGTAAATTTCCCTCCGACGACTCGAACGTAGATCACCACTCCGCGATACTCGTCCATCACCGCATCGAAAATAAGCGCGCGAGCCATCTCATCCTTTGATTCCTGACTTTCCCCGAGCACAATCGAAGGGTTCTCCATTCTTGATTCTTGTCCCTTAGGACCAGGAATACGATCAATAACTGCCTGAAGCACGGCAACCACCCCCGTCCCCTCCTTCGCAGAAATCCGGAGGATGTCCTCCTTTTTGCATCCGAGCATCTTGATCACTTCGCCGGTCACACGATCCGGATCGGCCGCGGGCAAATCAATCTTGTTGAGCACAGGGATGATCGTGAGGTTATGTTCCATTGCCATATAAAGGACCGCCAGCGTCTGCGCCTGAATGCCTTGCGAGGCGTCAACGAGCAGGATCGCCCCTTCGCACGCGGCGAGCGACCGGCTCACTTCGTAGCGAAAATCGGTGTGTCCCGGCGTGTCAATCAAATTCAATTCCACGCCTTTATAGTTCATCCGAACCGGCGTCAGCTTGATCGTGATCCCCCGCTCCCGCTCCAGGTCCATCGAATCGAGGTGCTGCTCTTTCATCTCGCGCTTCTCAAGCGTTCCGGTGATCTCCATCATCCGATCGCTAAGGGTGGACTTGCCGTGGTCAATATGCGCAATAATGCAAAAATTTCGAATAGGCATGACACTCAATGAGAATGCGACCTGCCCTGAGCGAGCGGAGCGAGTCGAAGGGTGATGCAAAAATTTCGGATCTCCATCGCCGCTTATCCTAGGTAGCAGGAAGCAAAAAAGCCATACTTATCTCCGATTCCATCACTGTTCCGTCGCTTTTATCGCACCTTCCAGAGCCTCCTCAAACTTTTTCGGCTGGATATAGTAGTACGAGCCCGGCTCGCCTTCCACGCGCGCAATCCTTGAAAGGTGCGTATCCAGTAACCGCAGGAACCGCTCGCGTTTTTGCAGTTTTCCTCCTTTAGGTATGTCCGAAACCGGCAAAGTTACATAAAATTCCAATGCCTTTTTAATCATGGTCCGGGCATCCGCCTGATCTATCCTTTTTACATACGGTGCCAAAACTTTCTTCACTGAGCCTTCATCATCCCCGATTATCGGGAACCCCAATCCATCCGCGATTTGAGGCCCGTACTTGCCTCTCCCCTGAAAAGCCCGCCGGTAGTTTCCCGAAACATCGTAAATAAAACCGGTTTTGTTTTCCCGCATAACAGCGATTATCGTTCCCTGATATTCCTCTTCTTTCGGGCTTTCAATGTGTGTTCCCGGGGCACTCATGCTTAACTGCCGGACAGGAACTTTCGGCATTTTCAGATACAGGTAATATGCCGGCTCAAAGTCTGTTCCCGGTATGCAGGCCACATAATCGTACCGCCGCTCGGCTCCCGGCCGGTTCTCATATCTGTGCCATTGGCGCGGCAGCGCTTTAGCGCGCTCCAGAATCTTTCCTTCCCGGTCATCGAAATTCGGCAAAGTTTCAAGTTTCTTCATGAATTCCTGTTCATCTTCAGCCGGTTTTTTCTTGGCGTCGTGTTCGGCACCGATTGATTCCAGACGCTGGAACTCGGCCTCCAAAGCCGCTGCCTGAGCACCATGCGCGCTTGCCCACCGTTCATACGACACAGTGCGTGTACTCGAACTCTCCTTCTGAACAACACTCCGCCTTCTGCCCCAGTCAAAATACTCATCCCTCTTCTCAGTAATCTCCCATGTACTGCGGTCTCTCCCAAGAGCGTTGAATGAAGTGACCGTGACGATCAAGGGGCCTCCATCCCCCTGAACCGGGTGCCGGAAATCGAACACAACGAGATCCCCCTCTTGCTGACGGAGCCAGCCGGTAAGAATTTTGCCGGTATACAACCGTTTGTCCGGAAGTGCATCTCCCGATCTATAAACACGGAGATCGGAAGGAGCCTCTAATAGTAGACGCTCAGCGTCAGCGAGGGGCCGTACGATCTCCGATTCCTGCTCACGCACTGACTCTGCACCTCTGAGCAGGGCATCATGTTCCGCACGGTCTCTTCGGCCCGCTCCCAGAGGATTTTCTGGATTGTCTACGGCCCTTTCCGATTCTTCAAGCAAACGCATGGCGTATGTCTCCGAGCTTCCGGCCGTAGGCAGGTCCTTCGGATGTTTGTCGAACACAAACCACAGATCTTTGTTCTCAGCCACCTCCCTATCAAATGTCTCAAGCGCCTGCCGCTGTTGAAGCGGATCGTTCGGGATCCTAGCGATGATTGCACTGCGTTGCTCCTTGTAACGTAGTTCACGCAAATGTTGAATATAGAACATCATTCCTTCACGCAACGCCTCCTCGCGCTCTTCTGGCGAGAACATGTACATCCCCTCTCTCCATTTCGCAGATCTCCGGAAACCGATCTCCGGATCCAGAGTCCGCATGTCTTCGAGTCTGACGGCATTGATCAATTCAGTACCGGAAAATCCGAACTCACCTACAAGCATTCGTCGCTTCTTCTCGACGAGCCTTAACTCGGCGAATCTGCGAACAATGCGCTCGAAATCTCCGCCTTTTCGGAGAAACGATCCCTCAGGGTTCAGGAGCGTATGCGGATCGCCAAGGTGAGGAAGCCCGCGGATGATATCCCCATGAGAAACGCGGAACGCGGAATTGTACGCCATAATCGCGAGAAGTTTCTCGCGGTTCGCCTTCTTCGTATCCGACACCTTGCCCGCCCCCAGAATTCGCCGTCCTGCGGCAACCGGGCCGGTGAGAGGATTCACCATCAGCCCTGCTTCCGTCCAGCTCCTGGGACCGAAATCGAGTAGTGACAATCCTGCATTTTCTTCAAAAGCCTGGTCCGCAGTCATTCCCAGAACCCCGACCGTGCCCAAATACGAGAGCAGCCATGCCGGAGCCTGCTCAAGCATCTGACGCCGCTTGTGTGCAGCTATCGAATTTTTCGCGAAATTGATCCCCACATCGACGGCAATAATGACTGGAACAGCGGCGAGTGCCACACCTCCTGAAACCGCTCCCAGTGTCGCAGCGGCGAAGAAGATTGTGGCTGCGCCCCGTCTGCCCGTTTGGAGCCATCCATTGATCTGCGCATCCGTGACATTGTGAAGATTGACGGCCTGACCAATGGAAAATGTCACTCCAGGTATGCCGTTCAATGCGTACACTCTCTGGTTACCTTCGCCAGTCACCGTGAGCAGCGGCGAAGTGCCCGTCGTAAGCGCATTGAGCTCGGCGATCATCTGTTGCTGCACTGTTTCGAGGTGGCGCACTTCCTCCTGCATTTCCCTATACGCCTCGACCGTGGATCTGCCTTCGAAGTACACACCAACCGCTCCCAACACACGCGTGGCACCATTCAACGTTCTCGCTCCAACGGACCTAAGCTGCGGCACATTGATTTTGAATCTTCCAGCTCGTTCGGCAGTGAACGCTTCCCCGGCAGCTCGTGCCTCCGCGCTTTCAGTGGAAGCTAAGCCGTTTCCTGTACCGGGAGCACGTGTGGAACCCGCAGTGCGGGCTTTAGTGCCGTTAAAAGATTTCCCCGTTCTCGACGCTACCCCTTCAGCTGTCGCTGCTTCAGCTTCAGCAGCGGTTCTTATCGCCACAGGTACCCTGTACTCGTTCTCTATGAGCAATTCAGCAATCTCACCTGCGTTTCGCCCGCAGTAACCATTCCGGATCAGAAATCCAGTTTCTTTTCTAACAAATCCTGCTTTCTTTAAAATATTGATTTTTTGTCTTAGATCAGTTTGAGACCAGAGCCTGTATTGTCCATCCGCGCACCTGACGCCAAGCCCCTTCACGACTTTTCCGGTCGGCTCGATTGCGTGAGCATCGTTTATCGCCTGGCGCAGATTGGTCGCATCCCTGGAACCTACCTTGAATCCCAATTCTCTTTCAAGGCCTTCAAGCGCTCCATTAGCACGAGCCTTTGGCGTCAGCTCCGCATTATGCATGCGCAACGGCTCCGGAAGATTCGCTTCGTTTCGCAACTCAATTGATGCGAACCTGGGACTAACCGCGCGAGCTGCCCATCTAAAAGGTGCATTGACCCCTCTTGCGAATCGGGTTGACCCTGGAGCCAACCAACGAAGAACGGGCACATTTCCAATTATGTAATAGGATTGAACAAATCCAGCGACTGCCAACCACGGAACACTTTCCAACCCCCTATACTCATGAAACTTTAAGGAATAATATTTCATCTTTGCCTGCATTTCTTCCATCATTTTTTTCACAGCTTCACTGGCGCCGGGCATATAGGCTTGATTCAAATCAACGATAATCTTGTTATATGCGTTTATTGCTTCACGCTGAACTGATTCAAATTGGACCCTGGCTTCAGCGATTGAACCCTGATCTTTGGACTCCTCGGCTTTTTTAAGTTCTGCTTTCTTTTTATCGTACCTAACTTTCAAATCATCAAAATAATCTTTATCAAGTTTGTCTGGCGGATTTCTGTCTCTAGGCTGCGGCTTGGTAGGAGTCATCGCCAATTCGGCAGGCGGCGCGATCTCCTGTAATTTTCTTAAAGAAGTTACACTTCCCTTTATGGCCAGCACATGCTCATTGGCCGAGAAGTTGCTTATCACCTTTTTCATTTCATTCACGTCTTTATTGCTGCTTTCCAGAAACTTTCTCAGTTCTCTCACTTGATTGGTGTCAACTTTGGCCCAATCCGCGCCGAAAAGTCTTCCACACAACCGGATAAAATCGCCAAGATTTCCCTTTCGAGCCCATTCTGGTGCATGGACACCAACTAAGTCGCCAAGCCGAGCTATCCCCCGACTTCCGAGATTGTCCGGCAGAAAATTCAATATGTCGGTTGCCCATAACAAAAGCGTGCTTATTTTGCTGGCGATTCTATCCAGAGCTTCAATAATTTTTGTTTTGAAGCTTGCAATTTCAGCCTCGTATTTTTTCGCGCAATCCTCGAGTATGGAAATGTACTCATCTAATCCGACTCCATAACGTTCCCATTCTTTATTTATCTCGCCCTTCAAAGGATCAGGAAGTGCGGTTCCCGCATATTCAATTCGTTCCCGTTCCGAAAGGTTATAATTTGCCCTCTCCGGCCGAGTTAGAGGGCCAAAATGCCGTCTGGTCGCTAGTAAGGAAAGGAGGTTTGCATTTAAGTTCAGCTGATCCTTGTGATATTCCATCATCGTCCGACACAGGATCTGCTCATGCATTTTAAATAGTTCATTCAACTTCGAAAGATCGTGGTCTTTTAGTATTTGATCAAAAACCTGATCTGCATGATTGTTCAGTAAATCAATATACATGCTGTTGGCCACCCTCGATGGACGTGAAAACATCCTGTTGTCCGGTTTCCCTCCTGCAACCAAAAACTGATCACGAAATTCCTTCTCCACATCCATCGCGACACTTTCCAGCTGAGCCCGCGAAACCTGTTCCTTGTATTCCGGTTTCAAATAATTTTTTCCTACGGCTCGCTCGCGAAGAGTCTTAACTAAAGCAACGAGTTCGCTGCGCTTTATCGCCACATCGCTGCCCTGTAATTGCTGCTTGAGAGTGCGATAGTTTGTTTTTAAAGCAGCAATAGAAAGACCCTGCAATTGAGGCGGAACAAGCCGCAAAAGTGTCTGGATCCATAAGCGGACTTTTTCATCGGGACTATTTTTATATTTCCCAATAAAATCCTCAAACGTAATCCCTTGCTCGTCGTCCTGAATTTCAACAAGAATTCTGGCTACCTCATCTTCTTCCAAAGCTCCTTGAAGATGATAAATCCTTTGGATGGCCAGCAAACGAGGTAAAGTGACCTTAAGATTTCTCAGAATCTGAATTGCTTGCTGCTCCTGGGCCAAAATTGACTGGGGCAATTTGGCCCTGATGTTTGGATTTCCTTTAAAATATTTTACATATGATTCGGTAGTTGTGAGAAAATCATCGAGAAGAGATTGTTCATACTCGAGCAACGTTACCTTTAAGTCCATGTTCACGGCCAGCGTTGTCAGTTGTTGCCTATCATTAAGCTCCCAAGCCGGAAGATCATTGTTAATCTCCGAATAAGCCCTTTCACGGTCATTACCCATCCTAGCAGCTGAAAGGCTCATCCCGGTATTCAATTTCACATCTCCGCGTAGCAAGGCCTCTTCCATCTTCAATGCCTCATGCAGATGTTCAGGAATTCTATCCCCCTTGTTCGTAAATGCTGCTGTCTGATCACGATCATCCCGATCTTTTCGAAACTGCTTTCCCTGTTCATCAACATACTCCCGGGATTTAAGCATGGTTTTTCCCGGTTCTATTCCACTTATATCCCTGACTGATTTGGCAAGCTGTTCAAGTTCAGCAAGAGAAGCATCTTCAGCCGCTTTTTCCGCTCCAGCCGGAGCAACATCCGGTGCATTTTGCATATTATTTTTTGGGTATTTGTTTATTTTATTTTTTTATTTTGACAGCGGCGCATTATAAGGCGAACCTGAACGGGGGAGGAACCCTCCCGGTCCGCCGACCAAACCGCTGCCTTTTTCAGTAAGACCTGCAACCGGACTTAATGACTTTGCAGCTCCGCCGACCCGGGTCATCCCATCGTGAACATCCTTGGCGAGGTCTGCATAATTGTTTTTTAGAAAGGCAAACAGCTTACTAAGCCCCCAAGCGGTCAAAAGTGCTATCAGTGGATATTTTACGAGAGGATGGCCTAAAACAGCCTTAGTTTTTTCCCATGCCGTGCCAAAAGTCTTCGACAAAAAGCTCTTTTTCTTTGGCAGTACTTCCGCAACCTGGCCCAATTTATTGTAGAGAGCTACAACATCCGGATATTCTTTCTGAAGTGAAGGAACTTTCTGAAGGAGTTCGAAAGCCAGTGCTTTCCTCTGTTCGTCATCGCGAAGATTTTGTTCGATGACATCCGCTTTCCGTCCTCCGTTTAACGTAGACGCAATATTTTCAGGTGAAAGTGAAAAACTTTCGATGCCAGTCCGAGCTTCAGATGGTCCGACGGTACTCATTTTCCAGCAAGAGAAAGAAGTAAATTGCGACGAATGACCGAGAGCGCATGAATCGCTTCGATATCTTTCGCAGCCAAAACTTCATGGAGAAGCTGAAGAATAATAAATCCCGGAACAGTAGGCCCCATAGCAAAGAACAACTCTGCCAGATCTCCGTCCGATATTTGCGATATATCAGCCTCGATCATTATCTTTTTTATTTGGTCATCAGAGACTGCAACAAGGAGATTCTTTTTGAGACTTTGTAACGCAGGACTGTTGAGTGATAACAATTCGATCCGAATTTTTCGCTGTTCGTCGGTATCAACGTAATCGACAACTTCGTTTTCGACCTTCCATTGTTTCCGGCTTTCCAAAGGAAGCTTGTTAAAAACAAGCTCTTCCTCCTTTGTTAAATATATGGCTTTCATCGTCATAAATTATACCAAATAAAACTCATTTCAACAAACATGCACCTGCGGGGGACTACACCAGTAGTGTGTGGGATTTTCGAGAGAGCAGGGCTGAGAGTACGTTCAGACGAGTCTGGTAGCAACGAATGTTGTAGCGAAACATGAATTCCGAGAGGTATGCACAGAGATT